>ENA-OSET01001216-OSET01001216.1-sediment-metagenome-genome-assembly--contig:-NODE-1216-length-27008-cov-25.485463_pt1 | contig 27008 bp, 18 predicted proteins | sample MGYA00237882_ERZ534229 | MGnify/ENA primary metagenome ERZ534229 (study PRJEB26408, sample SAMN06266212) | sediment metagenome | isolation source: Hudson Canyon methane seep mesocosm | place... | reverse complement strand
CCGAAAATTATAGTGTTGAATAAGTTAAAGCCAAGCTAATATTAACGTCCGCTATAGAGATATGAAATACTTAGTACACAGAATACCCCGCATTGCGCAAGCTTCGTACTGACTACTTGAATATAAGCTATTTTAACCAACGACTGACCAACCTAAAACCAAGCCACTCAACATGCCCAAGCTAAAACTCATCAAAAAACAACACATTTGGCTACCCACAATACCCGGGCTGATTCTGATTAGCATTACTTGTATCGCGATGACTATTTTCATTATCAACAACCTAGCACAGCAACAGCCGATAAGTAAAGGTATTTTAGTAGTTGAAGGCTGGGTAAGTGAACAAACACTGTTACAAGCAATCCACAGCTATAAAACCAATCCCTATCAACAAATCATCACAACCGGTGGCCTAATTAAAAGTAGACAGCAAGGAAAACATAAAAGTTATGCCGACTCAGCCGCTGCCTTCCTGCTAAAAAATGGCATCAACAAATCAGAGGTAACCAGTCTACCCACACCCGACTCAGCACAAAACCGAACTTTTCTCAGTGCGGTTATTGTAAGAGACTGGTTAATAAGGAAAAAAAATAAAAATCAGACAATTGATGTCGTTTCAGAAGGTGTGCATGCAAGAAGGACGCTAGCTTTATACCAAATGGCTTTTGCAAATAAGAAGGATATTGGTATCATGACAGGAAAAGCAGAACAATATCTGTTAGAGTCTTGGTGGCAAACAAGCGCGGGTGTTAAGTCAGTGATAAGTGAAGTGGTAGGGTTAGCTTGGAGTGTGTGTTGTTTTTACCCAGGCGAATATCAGTCTTATGAAGAGAGGTGGGGAGGTTAAGGGTTATGTATTGGAGCCTTAAATTAATGTTTTGCCCTTAAGTACAATATATAAAAAACGACTAACAACATAAAATAATCTGCGGTTAGGAAAAATTTTTTAGTAAGTTTAATACCTCAATTCTTAAGGAGAATGAGATGAAGAATTTTATAGTGGCTTTTGCTGTTAGTGTAGTATTGCTATCCTGCACAACAGGTCAAAGTAAGAAGCTCGATGTAGTAGGGCAGATAAATCAAGATATAATAAAAAACCCTTCGGCTGCAGGTGGCACGGGTACGAATTATTATGTGTGTGATGATGGCGATGATGCTAATGATGGGTTGAGTGAAGAAACACCGTGGAAAACTTTTGACAAGGCAATTCTGCAGTTTAATAAAATTGATGCAGGTGATGCTATATTGCTATGTAGGGGCGGAGAATTTATATCAACTTATTCAAAGCGACTATATAATACTAGATGCTTAGCCGAAGATCCTTGTATATTTAGCGATTACTATAATTACAATACTCAGGTTGAAGATAAGCGGCCTGTAATTAGAAGTACTCATACAAGCAGAGTATTTTCTTTTCAGGATGGTGGGGCAGCAGACCATGATGAAGGCTATAAGATAGAAAATTTAATCTTATCAGGCAAAGGAAAGGGGATAGGCGGGGCAATATTTTTTTACAATGATGTTGATGATGTCATATTAAATAACCTTACAATTGATTCGTTTGATATTGCAGTGCAAGTTGCTGGTAGTAATAATGAAAGAATTTTACTTACGGAAGTTGAAGCAACTAATGTTGATTATTGGTTGATGGGTGTAGCTGATGGTGAGGTAACTAACATAGCTAGTACTAGAGCAGTTAGTGAAGTTATAAACAATAAAGAAGTGCAACATTATTTTGTTTGTGATACTGGAAATGATAGTAGTAATGGGTTATCACCAAATTCACCGTATAGAACTTTCTCAAAAGGGATAGCTCAATTTAATGCTTTGAAAGCAGGTGGAAGTGTATCTTTTTGCCGTGGTGGAGAGTTTTTCACTGAAGGAGCTAATAAAATATATAATCCAAACTGTACAGCTGAAAGAAATTGTGTTATTCAAGACTACATTGTTTCGGGGGGGGTAAATAGCATGCCCGTTATTTATAATACGATTGGGGGAAGTATATTTAGAATAATGGACGGTGGAAATGCTGATCCTGATGGGGGATACTTAATTAGGAATTTAGTGTTAAAAGCTCAGATTACAGGGAAAGGGACTGGAATATCGATTTATAATGATGTTGATGATTTAACAATACATAACGTGACTATAGATGGTTTTTCATGGGGAATACTTCTGTCAGGTTCAGGTCCAGTAAATGAGGGTGCAAATGGATTTAATGATAGGGTTGTTATAAAAAACTCTCGAATTATAAATAATTCAGCGCAAGGTTTGTTTGGTTCATGTAATGATTGTACTATAAGCAGTAATTTATTTGATAATAATGGGTATGATAAAAAAATATTAAACCATAATATTTATATAGGTGGACATGTTGAGAATATGACCATTTCAGATAATATACTAAGAAGATCGGCTATTGTTGATGGTAAATGTACCGCTGTTTCATTAGTGGTTCATGGGGTTGCTAATAATTTAACTATTGAAAATAATTCAATAGAAGAAGGGGCGGGAGTTGCAACGCATGGTTGTTGGGGAATTAGTGTTGACCCTGGTTACACAAAAGAAGAGAAGTTTACTAATATAATTATACGAAATAATGATATTGTTAATATGGGGAATGTATCTATCGGTTGTGCTTCTTGTGTGAATGTATTAATTGAAGGAAATCGAATGATTACGCATAGAAGTTTAGGAGGGGCTTTTATTAAAATACCATCAAAACCAGAAGACTCTGTTGTTTCTGAAAATATTACTATAAGAAATAATTCGATGATAAATTCTGATTTAAGTGCAAATACTATAGGTATTCATGCTTCTTTACTTAATGGAGTGCCTTTTCTAGGAAATAATTCATTTCTTTCTTCATCTGAATTAACAAGATGCCAATATATAAATGGTGAAGAAGTAGATGATAGCCTGAAGTGTAAATATAGTAAATATTAAACTTCTATGTATATGAAGTGATTTAAGAGAAAACCTATCCATGGATAGGTTTTTTTTGTTATGGATAAATTAATATAATAGGTTGTTAATGTGGGGAACTTGCTAGCATATATTATTTTATTTTTATGGCCTTTTTTCTCTATAAGGGCATATCAAAAAAAAACAATACAAGAAGCGACTTTATGGACTATTCTAGGTGGTTTTATGCTCTTGGCAGTGGGGACAGAGGTTGACTTTCCTTTAATCCCTCCTTTGGGTAAGCATTCAATGCCCGTTTTATCGGCAATCATTGGTTGTTGGTTTATTAAAGGTAAAAGAATTAACTATTTTAAGCATAAGAGAGAGCTGAAATTGCTTTCTATCTCTATTTTAATATTACCTTTTATTACGACAGAGTTGAATACAGATAGCGTAGTTTATGGTGGGCATTGGGTGCCAGCTTTAACGCACCACGATGCGCTTTCTGCTATTATCAATAAAGTTTTATTTGTAACTCCTTTTTTTATCGGACTGCAATTTTTTAGACGATATGAAGATCAGTTATTAATGTTTAAAATGTTAGCAATAGCTGGATTATGCTATTCAATTCCGATGCTTTATGAAATTCGTATGAGTCCTCAATTGCACTCAACTTTTTATGGCTATTTTCCTCATAGTTTTGCTCAGCAAAAAAGAGGGGGAGGTTTTCGTCCTGTTGTATTTATGGGGCATGGGCTATGGGTGGCTTTTTTTACTGTTTGTGTACTCACTGCAGCTGTTACTTTATGGCAAGTGGGGGAAAAAATACGACGATTTTCTTCGGCTAATGTCAGCTACTTTCTGTTAGTTGTACTGATGCTATGTAAGAGTATGGCTTCATTAATGTATGGAGTCCTTGCTTTTTTTATGATTAGTAGAATGTCTATTCATATGCAATTTAAAGCTGCAACTTTATTGGCTTTATTAGCAGTTATGTACCCAACCCTATCAATTATAAAAGTATTTCCTCATCAAATGATTTCAGAGATAGCTAATACTTATATGGGGCCGGAAAGAACGGAGTCATTAAATTTTCGTTTTAAAAATGAGCACTTATTATTAGATCATGGACGAGAGCGATTTTTCTTTGGTTGGGGTGGATGGGGTAGGAATCGAGTGCATGATGAGGAGACAGGTGCTGATTTAACGGTAACAGATGGGCGTTGGATTATAGTCTTTGGTACTTCAGGTTGGTTGGGTTTTCTGTCGGAATTCTTGATGATGGCATTGGCTGTTTTTAGAGCAAAAAAAGCAGCCCAGTTAACTAATGATAAAAAGCAGAAAACTCTACTTGCCGCACATGCATTGTTGGTTAGTATTATAATGATTGATCAGTTGCCGAATGCATCACTAGCACCCTGGCTTTGGTTACTAGTGGGTGTGTTACTAGGGCGCTCAGAAGAAATTATTTCTAATAGTAAAAAGCGAGCTATTCAGCTCAGTCTTAGTTAAGTTTAGTAAACATAAAATAATACACTTAGGAGCATAACAAATGTACGGAAGCTTAAAAAAACTTTATTCAGGGTTTTCTTCGCAAGAAAAGAGAAGGTTATTGCTATTATTAGTGATTATTATCATAACCGCCTTACTTCAGGTCGTTGGAATTGCTTCCATTTTCCCCTTTATTTCAGCAGCTTCAGACCCTAGTATAGTCGATAAAAATGAGTATTTGCTAGCAGCCAAAACTTTTTTTGAGATTGAAGATAATCGTGACTTTATTGTTGTATTGGGTGGGCTTGTTTTATTAACCCTAATACTTACGAATCTATTTTTGGCCTTTAGTACATGGGTGACGATGAAATTTGTAGTGACATTAATTCAGGCACTTTCATATCGTATGCTTGAGCGTTATTTGAATGAAAGCTACCTATTTCATTTGAGAAGAAATAGCTCTGAACTTTTGAAAAATTTGACATCTGAGGTAAGTCGCGTTGTGAATGGTGGAATCATGAGTTCAATCACTATTATCTCTAAAGGTTTCACTGTTCTGTGTATATTGATATTACTGATCTTAGTGGACCCCGCCGTGGCTTTAACTGCTATTGTTGTGCTCGGAGTTTCGTATGTGTTTATTTATTGGTCGATAAGGCTAAAGTTGAGCCGAATTGGTGTACTTGTTACACAATTAGCATCAGATAGAATGCGTTGTATTAATGAGTCCTTGGGGGGCATTAAAGAATTAAAGGTGCTTGGTAGAGAAAAGTATTATTTGCATCAATTCCGTGAAATTACTAATGAAATTGTTAAACACAACGTTTATAATCGTGCAGCGGTTGATTTGCCAAAATATTTATTAGAAACGGTTGCTTTTGGTGGTGTTTTAGGTATTACGATTTATTTAGTTGCAGTCAAGAATGATGCGGGAACAGTCTTGCCAATGATTTCTTTGTATGGATTGGCAGGGTATCGCTTAATGCCAGCATTACAGGCTATATTTCAAGCAACCTCAACGCTGAGGCATGATATTGCTGCGATTGATTTATTTTATGATGACATAAAAAATGATGATATAGCTAATGAGTTATGTGATTTCGAAGAAAATCAGTTTGCAATAGGCAAAACATTGCCGTTACAAAAAAAGTTAGTCTTAAATAATATATGCTTCCAATACCCCGAAGTAGATAAGCTAGCAGTAAATGATTTGTCACTGACTGTTAGTGCAAATACCAGTATTGGTATTGTTGGAGCTAGCGGGTCAGGAAAATCAACATTAGTGGATATAATTTTAGGGTTGCTTGAGCCTCAGCAAGGTAGTATCTCTATTGATGGAGAAAAACTGACTAAAGATAAGCTTAGAGCTTGGCAAAATAATATTGGTTATGTGCCGCAAGTTATTTATTTAGCAGATTCAACAATAAGTGAAAATATTGCTTTCGGTATACCTCTTTCTAATATAGATCAAAAGGCGGTAGAGAGAGCTGCAAAAATGGCAAATTTACATGATTTTATTATGTCAGACCTAGAGATGGGGTATCAAACGATTGTTGGTGAAAGAGGAATTCGGCTAAGCGGGGGGCAGCGCCAGCGAATAGGTATTGCGCGTGCTCTCTATCATGATCCTAGTGTTTTAATTCTTGATGAGGCAACAAGTGCACTGGATTCACCAACTGAACTTGCAATAATTGATTCGGTTTATAAGTTAGCTCATCGTAAAACGATCATAATGATTGCACATCGTCTAACTACGATAAAAGAATGTGACAAAATTATTATTATGGAAAAAGGTCGAATAATGGACAGTGGTACGTATGAATATTTATCTGAAACGAGTTCGTATTTTAAAAGGCTATTACTGAAGAAAGATTGAAGCTAGCTTGGTCTGAAGGGTAGTAACATAAACCTAACGAAATAGAGGAAAGTATGAACTTGATTATATTAGAACCAGAAAAACTTGAGTTGATAAATAGTGAGCAGATTAGACGTTGTACGATTACCAGAATGGATGACAATGTCAAAATTGATCAGCGGCAATTATGGTTTCAGTTTTCCAATGAAATTGCACCGCCCGAAGACAGTGATTGTGATAGTTATTTATTAGCCATAGTCATGGATGCAATGGCTGAGGGACGCAACATAATTGTCAAAGGGAGTGTGTCGAAGCAATTACTGAGTAATTTAGTAGAATATCAAGTCATTTGGAATAAATGGGTGCCGGATGTTTATACGGTGGTTGATATCCGTGTCGATTCTATTCGGGAAAAAGAAGTGCAAGTTACTGGAGCTATTTGTGCTTTTTCTGGTGGAGTTGATGCTACATTTTCAGTATGGCGACATTCACAGAAAAAAAATAGCTATAGAACGAAGACTATTAACGTATGTACATTTGTTCAGGGTTTTGATATCCCACTTACTGATGAAAATATTTTTTACTCCGCTAAAAAAAGAGCCGAGGAAACCTTGAGTGATGTGGGGCTTTCGCTTGAGCCTATCAAAACAAATTTTAGAGAGATATCGAGTACAATTTGGGAGCACTCTTTTGGTGCTGCATTAGTTTCTACATTGAGTAATTTTAAGTCAGTTGCTGGGACTTGTATTGTTGGGAGTAGTGAGCCTTATGACTCGCTAGTTATTCCATGTGGGTCCAACCCCATTTCAGACTACTTACTTAGCTCTGATCAGTTTATTGTTTTACATGATGGCGCATCTCATAGCAGAATGGAAAAGGTAGATGAAATTGCTGAATGGAATAAAGGTGTAAACAATCTACGCGTCTGTTGGCAAGGAGACGTAAAAGATAGAAATTGTGGTCAATGTGAAAAATGTATGAGGACACAATTTAACTTTATAGTGACTGGCAATATTATACCAAGTTGTTTTCCTGAGAGTGATATTGATGGCTTAAATGTTGAAAATTTAACAATAACGAATGTTGCCGTTCGCGCTGAATGGGTGCAACTTTTAGAATATGCTAAGCGAAAAAATATTAAGCAAGCATGGGTTACGCAGCTAGATAAAATCCTTAATGAAAAAAGACTTATTGATGTTATTTTTCCAGATAGAAGCTTAAGGCGGAAGCTAATCAGAAAAATTAAAACGCTAGGTAAAAAAATAGTTAAGTAATAATATGAATGGCATGACTTAATCGTAGGTCTGATATTAATGTGGTGTGTAGATGAATAAGTAATGTATATCGATTTTACTCATTAGTCGTATAGGATTAAAAATTGAAAAATAATAAGAAAAAACCTGACGGAGGTCGCTTTAAAATTTTGATTGATAACAGTGGGTATCAGCTCAAAAATTACGGTGACTTGGCTATGTTAGAGGTTGCATGTTCGCGATTTCAGTATGAATTTCCTAATGCTGAAATACTCGTATTTACGAATGCGGTAGAAAAGCTGAAAGAGTTTATTCCTTACGCAACACCTATTTCATTAAGTGGCCGAAGACAGTGGGAGCAGACATGGAATGTATTTGGTGGTCTACATAAACTTATACCATCACCTCTCCATGCTTGGTTAGAGCGTCAAGAGAAACGTTTTAAATTCACGTTTCCACATTTCTCATTTCATTGGATTAAATGGCGGTTTAATAAGAAAGGGTTGGATTTGTCTCCAATGAGAGAATTTTTGAATGTAGTCGATAATTCAGATGTAGTTATTGCTTCCGGCGGCGGATTTGTTACTGACCCTTTCGAAAATCATGCTTGCAGAGTATTACAAACATTAGCATTAGCTCAATCAATGGGTAAGCCAACAGCGATGTTTGGGCAAGGGCTGGGGCCTGTTAGTTCCGAAAAATTATTTTCATGGTCAAAGATGGTTTTACCAAAATTAAATTATTTAACGCTTAGAGAGGGGGTTTATTCGAAACCTTTCGCCTTAGCTTCTGGTGTAACTGCAGATAAAGTTGGTGTCACTGGAGATGATGCGATTACATTGGCGTATTCAAATGCGCCGGATGAGCTTGGTGATGCTATCGGTATTAATTTACGTGTGGCGAGTTATTCTGGCTTGCATGGTGACGCTCTAGCTAATATAAAAAACATCTTGCAGAATGCAGTCATTAAGCTAGGAACTGAACTACGCGGTATCCCTATCTCCATTCATGATGCTGATTCAGACTTAAAGTCTTTACGTACTTTGCTAGAGGATAAGGCTATTGATGAAGCGGCAACGCTTGATTCATCAATGAAAGTAATTGAGCAGGCAGCTTTGTGTCGAATTGTTATCACGGGTAGTTATCATGCCGGCGTGTTTGCTTTGTCGCAAGGAGTGAGTGTAATCGGTGTTGCCGCCTCTGATTATTACCGGTACAAGTTTGAAGGGCTTGCGAACCAATTTGGTGTGGGTTGCCAGATTGTAGATAGAGATAGCCCTGAATTTGGAGCTGACTTAGAAGCTGCTATTTATAAGGGATGGGAGGGTGCCGATACAGTGCGCCCAATTTTATTAGAAAAAGCGCAAGAGCAAATTAATTTAAGTAATGCGGCTTATGGTTTATTTATGGCCAGTATTGATGAGGTTTAATCAATTGATTTGTCTTGGAGTATGTCGATGAGCATACCAGCTATTTCAGTTCTAATGCCCGTCTACAATGCCGAAAAATATATTCAAGCTGCTGTCGAAAGTATTTTAAAACAAACGTTTACTAATTTTGAATTTATCATTATTAATGATGGTTCTACTGATGGAACTTTAAAGATTTTAGAAAACTATGCTTTGCAAGACAACCGTATTCGATTGATTAGTAGAGAAAATAAAGGATTGGTGTCGACCTTAAATGAAGGAATTGCTTTAGTTAAATCACCACTTGTTGCTAGAATGGATGCAGATGATATAGCGCACTTGAATCGTTTGGCAGTTCAAATGAAATTTATGGATAGCCATCCAGAGGTGGTCTGTGTTGGTTCAAAAGTTGGAGTGATAGATGGTCACGGTCGATATTTAATTGATACAGTCCCTAAATTAATGCACGATGAAATTGTACAATCTGCATTGCAGGGAGTGTCACCAATAACGCACCCTACGGCAATGATTAGGTCTAAGGAGCTTGGTAAGGTTGGGGGCTACAAAGAAGCAAACTATCCGGCTGAAGACTTGGCTTTATGGCTTGATTTAAGTGAAGTTGGGAAGCTAGCTAATTTGGATGAGTCTTTGATTGATTATCGGATTCACGATGATTCAATTAGTACCTCTAGTCATGAAAGGCAGTTAGCTAAAACAATGGAAATCTGTCAGCGTGCTTGTCAAAAACGTAGTATTGCTTTTGATATGAAAACCCAGGTGGGAAGACCAGGTGAATCAAAGGGTTCTAATTTTGATATCGTGCTACGTCATGGCTGGTGGGCTCATTCAAGTAAGCAATGGCAGACATCTGCAATTTATGCATTGAAAGCAATTGGAGTAATGCCCTTTCGTGATGGCGGCTGGCGATTGTTATTCTGTTCTTTCTTTAGGAGAAAATAATGTCAGCATTGGTTTCCGTTTTAATGCCTGTTTATAACACAGCTAATTACTTAGTTGAGGCAATTGATAGTATATTGAATCAAAGCTATAGTCATTTTGAATTTATTATTATTAATGATGGTTCAACCGATGAAAGTTTAAGCATACTTGAAAAATATGCACGGCAGGATGCGCGTATCAAGGTAGTAAGTAGAGAGAATAAAGGTTTAATTAAGACATTAAACGAAGGGCTTAATTTGGCGGTGGGTGAGTATATTGCCCGGATGGATGCAGATGACATAAGTTTGCCTTTAAGGTTTGAAAAGCAGTTAAAGTATTTAGAAGAGCATTTAGATTGTATTGCTGTTGGTACACTGGCTCAGTTAATTGATTCAGATGGGGATATTATTGGGCCGATGGGGGGGTTACAGACACATTCTGAAATTGATAATGCGCACTTAAGTGGTAAGGGGGGGGCGATAGTTCACCCCTCCGCAATGATTAGACGAGAAATATTGTTTGAATCGGGGGGCTATTTAGATGAATTTGAGAATGCGGAAGATTTAGATTTATGGTTACGACTAGCAGAGATTGGCAAACTTGCAAATATACCGGAGACATTGTTTTTATATAGGCAGCATTTGGATAGTATTGGGTATACAAAAAGGTTAAGTCAATTTGAAAGTGCAAAAAAAGCAGTAGGTAAAGCCCATAAACGCAGAGGAATTGATTCATCTTCCTTCCCCTTTTTTTTCGAAATATTGACTAAACCCAAAAGAGTAGATATTTACACAAAATGGGGATGGTGGGCACTAAATGGGAGCAATATTATGACAGCACGAAAATATGCAAGAAAATCATTATTAAGCGACCCATTTAATTGGCAGGCGTGGAAGTTAATGGCCTGCTGTATTAGAGGCTATTAAATGAAAATAACCTTTGTGGTGCCTACCTTGAATTTAGCGGGAGGTCTTAGAGTAGTTTCTATTTATGCTAAACTTTTGGCAGAAAAAGGGCATACAGTGACCGTTGTTTCACCCGGTGAACGGTTACCAACATTTAAAGAGAAAATTAAATCTGCTTTAAATTGGAAAGGTTATCGGTTTGATTCAAAATTTAATCAATCTTTTTTTGAGGATGCTAAGTATCATGTGAAAATTCTAAATTCCTTTAGAGCGGTAGAAAGCAGTGATGTACCAAATGCCGATATTATTATAGCTACATTTTGGAATACAGCAGAGTGGGTAGCTAGTTTTACCTGTGAAAAAGGTAAAAAAGTTTATTTTATTCAGCATTATGAAGTTCATTCTTGGTTACCCGTTGAGCGAGTGAAATCCACTTTTTATTTACCTTTTGAGAAAATTGTTGTCGCGCAATGGATTGCGGATGTTCTAAAAAAAGAACACCAGCAAAAAAGCATAGTGATTAGTAATGCAGTAGAGCAGGAGTTATTTTATGCCTCTGTGAGGCAGAAAAATAAACAAGTCACTTTTTGTATGATGTACTCTCAACGGGCGTATAAAGGGAGTCAGTGGGCCTTTGAGGTTTATAATAAGATGTATGCTCAGTATCCTTCCATTAAGCTGCTAGTGTTTGGATTGGAAACTTATAGTCAGGATGTTGGGCTTCCACCTAATGCAGAGTATTATTGCCAGCCTTCGCAAGATAAAATTCGTGAAATTTATACGCAAAGTGATGCTTATTTATTTACAAGTCGTATTGAAGGTTTTGGCTTGCCTATTTTGGAGGCAATGGCATGTCGTACGCCTGTAATCGGAACGCGATGTGGAGCGGCGCCAGACTTATTGAATTCGGGAGCAGGAGAGCTTGTCGATATAGATGATAGTGATGCATTATTTTTAGCTATGGAGAAAATTTATTATTTGAGCAGTGTAGAGTGGGAGTATATGTCTTATAAGGCGTATCAAGAGGCAATATCTCATAGCTGGGTAGACAAGGTTTCTGAATTTGAGTGCACTTTGTTGACTATTTCTAGGTGATAGAATTTAAGGTGAATTATTTTGAGCTTTAGCGAAGGAAATATTACAAAACCATATGTATTATTAACTAGAATTGAGTTGATAAAAACAAAATCTGGAAAAATATATTGTGAAAGGCTTTGGGCTAAAGATTTGTTATTACATCTTGGGTATATAAAAGATTTCCAGATTTGTTGCCCTATAATATATCGTGAAAATATAGATGGCTTAATTGATATTTCAAATTATAAAATCAGTAGAATTTTTGAATTAAAAAAAGATTTTGGATTTTTTTCTATAATTAGAAATATTATCCCTAATTTCTTAGTCGTAGTTAAGGCGTGTGAAAATGCATCAATTGTGCATTCTGGTGGAGCGGGATGGGCTTTTCCGTTATCTTTTTATTTATTGTTTATTAAAGATTTTTTTTCATTCAAGTGGGTTATTTTGATAGAGTCCTCTTTTTGGATGTTATCTAAAAGTGAAAGATTAACATTTAGACGCTATTTTGTTCATCATAGTTATAGTTGGCTGTTAACTTTATGTGTGAAGAAGGCTGATGCAAGAATTTTTACTCAAACGTTTTATAGAAATTATTTTTTACATAATAATAGGCATAAAACTTTAATTGCTCCTGCTTCATGGGTTGATAAATCAAGTGTTATTTCAGTTGAAAAGGTTAAGGAGCGGTATAAGAAAAAAGTAGAAAAAACTATTGAAATAATTTTTCCAGCTAGGTTAGAAGAAAATAAAGGGGTCAGAGTTTTATTTTCTGCAATAGAGGCATTAAGTGCTATGAATGTTGAAGTTAATATAACTTTAATGGGAGATGGAGCATTAAGAGATGAGTGTGAAAAATTTGCTTTAGGTGATTTTGGACCTGTTAAAGTTGCATTTAAAGAGCCTGTAATTTATGGAGACGAGTTCTTTAATGTTCTTTGTCAATTTGATGCAGTATTGGTTCCTAATATTAAAGAGGAACAACCTAGAATTATATTTGATGCCTTTAGTCAAGGTGTTCCTGTGATAGCATCTGATACTTGGGGGATATGTGATATAACAAGTAATCGAGTTAATGCCCTGCACTGTAAGCAGGGGGACCCTAAGAGTTTAGCTAGTGCAGTTTCTTATGCCGTTATGAATTCAGAGATATTGGTTGAGTTAGGTTTAAATGGTTTAGCTTATGCGAAAAGTAAAACACATTTACAGATGCATATTGATAGATATAGGTTTCTAAAAAAAGTATTTGGTTTGTAATTATGGAGAATAAAATATTATTGGCGATTATTATTATTAATTATAAGACACCTCAATTAGTGTTAGATTGCCTTGGTTCATTATTACCTGAATTAAATGATATTAATGCTCAAGTAATCATTGTGGATAATTATTCAAATGATGGGTCTTGTGAGAAAATTAGAGACTGGCTTAATGAAAATGATGTATTAAAGCAAGTTAAACTGATTTCTTCTTCTGAGAATACCGGGTTTTCAGGTGGAAATAATATAGGGGTTAAGTCAATTGATGCAGAGTATTATCTATTGTTGAATAGTGATACTTTGGTACGCCAAGGGGCGATAAGTATATTGATGGCGGCGGCCAATCAGGATAATTCATTAGGTTTAATAAGCCCACGACTTGAATGGCCTGATGCAACACCGCAAGAAAGTTGTTTTCGATTTCACACACCTATTAGTGAGATAATTAGTTCTGCTAATACAGGGTTGGTTACAGCATTATTCAGAAAATTTAATGTGCCTCATGCAGTAATGGAGCACCCAGATTTTTATGATTGGACAAGTTTTGCTTGTGTACTTGTTAGAGCTGATGTTTTTAAAGAGATAGGCTTTATGGATGAAGATTATTTTATGTATTTTGAGGATGTGGCCTTTGCTTATTATGCTAAAAAAGCAAGCTGGGAAGTGTTTAATGTGCCTGAAGCGCACGTTGTACATTTAAGAGGGGGAAGTTCACCACTTAAGACACAAGCTAAACAGCGTAAACGTTTGCCTCGTTATTATTATGAATCTAGAACACGTTTTTTTTATCAAGCATATGGTTTTTGGGGTTTATTAAGGGCAAATATATTTTGGATGATAGGTTATGGGATATCATTGATACGTTCATTGTTTTCATCATCATTTCATCCGAATATATCTGAGCATCAAGCAACAGATATTTGGATTAATTTTTTTAATCCACTTCGACCTTATGTTCATCCAGATAATTATGACCGAGACTAGATTTTAGTGGATGGTGGTGATTTTTTTATTAAACTAAATTGTATTGGAGGTTTACTCAAGTGTTTTTTAAAAAAAATAATAAATTAAGAGGCGGTAGAGTAGTTTTATTATTAATATTAGTAATAACGCTTATTAGTGGATCACTTGTCTTGGGTTTTTATTCTAACAAATTGAAAATAAATCCACTGTACGATTTTATGTTTAGGGTCGAACGTAAACTAGGAAAGATTTTAGGTGAGCCAAGTCTTACTGAAAAATTGGTGAAATCAATAAATACTACGTTTGTTGAGTTACGAGGGCATGTTTTTGAAATACCACATAATGACTATATTAATGGTGGAGCTTTAGCTGAGTGGGGAAAATATTTATTAATTATGACTCACTCTGGTGATATTTTTTATTTAGATGAAAGTAAAGGGTTACTAAAAACAAAAATTTCTCCACCTGATAGCGGAATACAGGGATATATGCGTGTTTCTAAAAAAGTAGAGTACCGAAATTTTTCACATAAAATAAGTAAGTTTAGATTTAATGGAATTCAATTCATTAAAAATAACGTTTTACATGGTATTGCGGTGTCTTATACTTTTTTTGATGAAGATAAGGAGTGCTATGGAACTCGAGTTAGTTGGCTGCCGATTTCATTGAAAGTGAAGACAGTTTTAGAGCTTTCAGCATCAAAAAGTGATTGGGAAGTGGTTTTTGATACATCTCCTTGTCTGGCTCTTAACCCTAATTGGACTGCTTTGGATGGTCAGATGGCTGGTGGCCGAATTGTATTTTTGGAGCCTAGTACTTTGGTACTGGGGAGTGGAGAGTACCATTTGGATGGAATACATACTTATGATGTTGGGATTCAATCTGACGAAACATCTTATGGAAAGGTTATTGCAATTGATTTATTGAATAAAGAGAGCCATATTATTTCTAAAGGACATCGCAACTTACAAGGTCTTGCAATAGATAATGTTGGGCGATTATGGGCGACAGAGCATGGGGTTCGTGGTGGTGATGAACTTAATTTAATTAAAGAAGGGTTTAATTATGGTTGGCCGGTTGAATCATTAGGGACGCTGTATAGTGGCCAGCGCTTACCAGGACAGGAACATTATGGTAGACATGTAATTAATACCCCTCCTGTTTATGCGTGGCTTCCATCTGCAGGAATTTCCAGTCTAACAAGTATTTCAGGTGTTGATGAGTCGTGGGATGGTGATTTACTTGCAGGGTCACTCTCATCAGCTGAATTTGGGCAGAGTTTATTTCATATTAGAATCCGTGAAGAAAGAGTTGTATTTGTTGAGCGTATTAAACTTAATAAGAGAGTGCGGTTTGTGAGCCAATATGGAAAGAATAAGATAGCGGTATGGCTTGATTCTAATGAGCTTGTGATTTTCAGTATTTCAAAGTATAAAAATCCTTTACTGGAAGTCAATAAACTGATGAGTCATAAGCATGGTGAGGTGGTGTCGAAAAGAGTTATGCAGGTTCTTAATTCATGTAATGAGTGTCATTCATTCAATCAAAATGATCATCAGAAATCTCCCTCATTAAACGGTGTGTTTGGTAGAAAAATAGCCTCTACAGCATATAATGGTTATTCGGCAGGGTTACTTGGGCTCTCTGGGCGTTGGGATGCAGGTAGATTGCGCTTATTTTTAAAAGACCCTAAGGCATTTTCACCTGGAAGTACTATGCCTGCTATAGATATTAATGATGATGCATTATTAGAGTTAGTTGTGGATGCATTGAGAAATATTAATACCGCTGAAAAAACACACTTAACATACAATTAAAATATTGTAGTGAATTGTAAATTTAATTTTTATATATGACTAAACCTGATTTCATTATTATAGGGGCTATGAAGTCCGCGACGAGTACCTTGCATGAGCAATTAGCTTTGCAGGAAGGTATATTTATGACAACTCCCAAAGAGCCTAATTATTTTAGTGATGATGAGCAGTATGCAAAAGGTTCTGACTGGTATGATGCCTTATTTTTAGATGCTACTGATGCTGATTTGTGTGGGGAATCTAGTACACATTATACGAAATTACCTGATTACCCTTTAACAGTAGGGCGTATGGCTAAGCGACTTCAATCGCCAAAATTAATTTATGTATTACGTCACCCTATTGATCGTTTAGTGTCGCATTATATTCATCAATGGACTCAAAATATTATGCGCTGTGATATTAATGAAGCAATTGATCAATATGAAGAGTTAACGGCTTATAGTTGTTATGCTAAACAATTAGCGCCGTATATTAAGCAGTTTGGCTGTGAAAATATTTTACTAGTGTGTAATGAGGCTATTAGAGAAAATCCGCAAATTCAATTACAGCGTGTGGCTGAATTTATAGGTTATAAAGGAGCTACTGCTTGGAAAGCTAACTTAGCTGCCCAGAATGTTTCTAGTGAGCGTGTTAGGCTTTTTAAAGGGTATAAGTGGTTGGTTGAATCCGCGATGATGACCGCCTTAAGGCGTTTTTTAGTACCGCAATCGATTAGAAATAGAATAAAGCGGCAGTTAACCATGCAAAAACGACCTGAAATTGATCCAGCTCACCTTGAAAAATTAACTACGTTATTTAATGCGGATTTAGCTTCCTTAGGGAGTTATGTAGGTATCACCTTGTCATGCGATAATTTTAAGCAGGTTGTAAGTCATGAAAATTTAAATTGGGAAGTAGAGTCTGGGAGTAAATAATGGTTTTTATTGAGCTTAATATGGCAGTAAAAGAAAGGTGTATTATTAAATGATAGGCGCTGTAGTTATCGGCCGAAATGAAGGCCAACGTCTAATTTCTTGTTTAGATTCTTTGGTGAAGCATATCGATTATATTATTTATGTCGATTCAGGCTCAACAGATGATAGTTTACATGAATCTGAGAGTAGGAATATTGAGTGTTTATCACTTGATATGAGTATTCCTTTTACGGCAGCGAGAGCACGAAATGAAGGCGCTAATTATTTAATTCATAAGTACTCTGATTTACAGTTTATTCAATTTATTGATGGGGACTGTGAAATTCAGCCTGATTGGATAAGTAAGGCACAGGAATTTTTAGAGAAGCATAACCAATATGCTGTAGTCTGTGGGCGTCGTCGTGAGCGCTATCCTGAAAATTCGGTGTATAACCAGTTATGTGATATTGAATGGGATACACCCGTAGGTGATGCCCGCGCTTGTGGAGGGGATGCTTTGATACGACTAGAGGCATTCAAACAGGTGGTTGGTTATCGAGATGATTTGATTGCCGGTGAGGAGCCGGAGATGTGTTTTAGGTTGAGAGCTGAAGGGTGGAAAATATATCGGCTAGATGCGGAAATGACTTTGCATGATGCCGCTATAAGCAAGATTTTTCAATGGTGGAAGCGAACTGTTCGAACAGGATATGCCTTTAGTTTAGGTGCTTCAATTCATTATAAATCACAAGAAGGATATCGAGTAAAAGAAGTGTGCAGGATAATATTATGGGGTATTCTTTGCCCTCTTTTTATTGCTATTTTATCTATTTATAATTTTATTTATCTGAACTTATTTTTTATATATTTAATCCAGGTAATAAGGGTAGGGGTCAGTCGGCCTGATTTAGATAATATTAAATTTAAATGGGCTACAAGTGTGGTATTGGGTAAAGTTCCAGAGGCAGTTGGTCTGATTAGTTTTGTGCGGGATGTTTTTTGCCGACGCAGGGCTCGTATTATTGAGTATAAATAGGTATGTTGACTGAGGGTAAGTTATGAAAAAAATAGCAATTATTGGTTTAGGTTATGTAGGTTTACCATTGGCGGTAGAGTTTGGTAAAAAAGTAAATACGATTGGCTACGATATAAACATGTCTAGGGTTAGTGAATTAAATTCGGGCACTGATTCTACCTTGGAGACAACGCCTGAAGAATTGGCGTCGGCCAGTTTATTAAGTTGTACGGATAATCCTGATTTATTAGTCGATGCAAATATTTATATAGTGACTGTGCCTACGCCAATTGATGGTAGTAAATCACCCGATTTGAGTCCTGTTATTTCTGCAACTCATTTAGTTGCAAAATATTTAAAGGAAAATGATATTGTTATTTACGAATCGACTGTTTACCCTGGTGCAACAGAGGATGTTTGTGTACCTATTTTAGAAAAGGTATCAGGATTAAAATTTAATACTGGTTTTTATTGTGGGTACAGCCCTGAAAGGATTAACCCAGGGGATAAAGAACGTCGTTTAACCACTATTATTAAGGTTACCTCTGGATCGACACCAGAAATTGCAACGGTTGTTGATGAATTATATCAATCGATTATTACAGCAGGTACACATAAAGCGAGCAGTATTAAAGTCGCGGAAGCTGCTAAGGTAATTGAAAATACCCAGCGTGATATCAATATTGCTTTGGTCAATGAATTGGCTTTAATTTTTAATCGGGTGGGTATTGATACAGAAGAGGTGTTAGAGGCTGCAGGGACAAAGTGGAACTTTTTACCTTTTAGACCGGGACTAGTAGGGGGGCATTGTATTGGTATTGACCCTTATTATTTAGTGCATAAAGCGGAATCCTTAGGCTATCATCCCCAGCTCATTTCTGCAGGTCGCCGTATTAACGATAATATGGGGCATTTTGTTGTCAGTGAGGTTGTTAAGCTGATGGCAACGAAGAAAATTAATATTGTTGACTCGAATATCTTAATGCTAGGCTTAACATTTAAAGAAAACTGTCCTGATTTACGTAATACACGCGTTGTTGAGATGGTTGATGAACTCCAATCGTATAATGCTAATGTTGATGTTTATGATCCATGGGTTGATGCGGAAGAAGCCTTTAAGGAATATGGGCTGAAGACTGTTGCAGAGCTGAAATCAGGGCAGTATGATGCCGTGGTGATTGCTGTTGCGCATGAGCAATTTCAAGGCATGGGTGTTGATGGGATTAAGGCCCTAGCAAAAGATAATCATGTTTTATATGATATAAAATATTTATTGCCATCTGATAGTGTTGATGGGCGGTTGTGAGTTATAACTTAAGCCATGAAAATTGAGAGATAATTAACTAATAGAGTGGCTAAATTCGTAGCAATTTACTTGTTAGGCTATTATTTTATTGGTGGCATTAGTGCATTATATTAAGGAGTCAGGCATGAAATTTCCCATCTCATTGAATCAAGAAAGGTATATCTTCTCAGAGAAAAAAACCGGCCAAAGTTATGCTCTTACGATTAGCTATAAAATTGATGAGAATCTTAATGTTGACAAATTAAAGTATGCTTTAGCTTGTGTCGTAGAAAAACATGAGATGCTTAGGTGTAGGATATCCTTTCAGGAAGAGGGTATATATAACGTTATAGAAGATAAGGTAGATATATATGTTGAGCAAGTTTCGGCCGCAGGGGGTAGCAGTGAAATTCAAGAAATAATAGAGGGGTATTTTTTTAAAAAAGAAAGCTATTCTCCTCAAGATCTTGTGAAGTTTCAGCTGATAACACTTCCAGAGAAACACTATATATTTACATTTTCAGTTCACCATGTAATTGCTGATGGAGTATCTCTAGGTATCATCATAGAAGATATATCTAAATTTTATAATAACTATGAGCCAGCTCAGTCCAAAGGTAAAAACTACGAAGGGTATTGTAACTATATAGAAAATAATTTTGATTCTGAATCTTTAAAACAGAAATGGTCAGTGTTACTGTCTAAGTCACCCAAAGATACGCGTTTATTACAAAATAAGCAAGTTCAATCAAGCCTAGGTAGTGGAAATAAAACCTTTGAACATCATGTAGATAAGGATTTTCATGATGAAGTGAAGCTGGCATCCCAAGATTTAACTGTTACAACATTCTCATTTTACATTGCGATATTTCATATTGCATTATCTAGAATGAATTTCCCCCAAGAAACTGTTACTGTGTTTCAGAGTTCTGGACGGCAAAACCTCATAGGCTACGAAGATATAGTTGGCTTGTTTTCGAATGCTTTAGTTTTTTTTAATGAAATTGATGAACAAATGTCATTGAAGCAATATTTATTCGATGCAAATGATAAAATTAAATTAATTATTGATAATCAAAACTATCCATACCATTATATAACAAAGGATACTGGTATTCATCCTACAATTGGATTCAATTGGTATCCAATATATCAAGAATTAAATTTAAATAATTGTACAGTTAAGAAAGAAGAAATTGTTTCTTGGCAGTCTGATCTGGATATAAATATTCATTGTGTATATGACAATGGTGGTTTGATTATAAAAGTTCAATATAACTCTGAAAGTTATTCGCAGGCTTCTGTTAGTCTACTAGTAATGAATTTTATAAATCTCTTGAAATCTGGAGTGAAGTCTACTGAAGGAGCTATATTTGAGTTAAATAGTAGTGGGCTGTCTGAATATATTAATTTAAAAAATGATGTTTCTAAAAAAGGTAAGGTAAGTAGTAATAGAAGGATTGAAAACTCATTTATTGCCATGAAAAATGAGTTTCCTGATCGGTTGGCTATAGTGTCAGAGAATAAAATATTTACTTATCAAGAGCTTTATCAACAATCTTATTTGCTTCAATTGCAAATTGAAGCAATTTTTAAGTTTGAACGCCCCGTAATAGGAATTATTTCAAAGCGTGGTCATGGTGTTGTAATTTCTGTTCTTGCTTCTCTATTGGCAAAATGTTCTTTTGCTATAATTGACGAACGTTATCCGGTGAGTCGAATTAAAGAGTATCTTGATGTTCTGAATCCAGATATGTTAATAATCAACAGTAAGCATGATTTTTCATCATTATGGCCATCACATTGGGGGTATATAAATCACGAAGCTATGAGTTTGGAGTTTGCTTTTAATGATAAAGTTGCTTTATCTGATGCGAATGACACTGCATATTGGCTTTTTACTTCAGGAACTACCGGTAAGCCTAAATGTATTTCAACGTCTCATGAGCCATTGATTCACTTTCTTGAATGGCAAAAGAAAAAGTTTGATATTAATAGTGCTGATAGGTTTGCAATGCTTTCTGGATTATCTCATGACCCTATTTTTAGAGATATTTTTTCGCCACTATCAGTTGGGGCGAGCTTATATATTCCTTCTGATGATATTATCTTAAGTGTAGGTGGCCTTGCTGAGTGGATAAGCCATTCACGGCTTTCTGTTTTACATGTCACACCTCAGCTGGGGGGGTTGATTTCACTACCGAAAAATAAATTGAAGGCTATGGAGAGCGTACGTTTATGTTTTTTAGGGGGAGACCGTCTTCGTAAAGTGGACATTGATATTTTGAAAAAAGTATTTCCTAGTGTTTTGTTAGTTAATGCTTATGGTGCTACTGAAACCCCGCAAGTAATGAGTTATTATGTTGTTCCAGAGGATTTTGAAAAAGAGTTGGTCCCCATTGGTAATGGAATAGATGATGTCGAGATTATGCTTAAGAGTGAGGATGGCCGGCAAGTTAGTCTCGGAGAATATGGAGAGATTATTATTTGTACTGAATTTTTATCAAATGGCTATAAAGGCTCATTAGATAATATATTTTTGCATGACCCTATAACAGGAGTAAAGACTTATTCTACAGGGGATCTAGGGTTTTATGATGAGAGCGGTGCAGTAATTTTTGTTGGAAGAAAGGATGATCAAGTGAAAGTTAGGGGGTTTCGTATTGAACCTTCTGACATTGCTGTTCATATAGAGAGATATGAAGGAGTGCAACAAGCATTTGTTTTGTCAGACAGTACAAGTGAAGAGGTTAAGCTTGTAGCATATATAGTTAGTGATAAGAAAAACATATCACGCGAAAATATTAACGACTTTTTAGTTAATATCTTACCTGAATATATGATTCCAGTAGGGTATATATTTCTGGATGAGTTTCCACTGTATCCCAATGGAAAAGTTAATCGTGCTTTATTACCTAAACTTTCAAATGATCACGTAGTAAGAAAGGGGGAATTTGTTTCAGCCGTAACTACGAAAGAAAAAGAGCTTGTTAAAGTCTGGGAAAATGCACTGGGCTATTCTCCAATAGGTATTGAAGATAGTTTCTATGATATTGGAGGGGACTCGTTATCCGCTATTAGTCTCATGATAGAAATGGAAAAGCTTGGAATCTGTGAGGGTGATTGTAGAGTGTTATTTCAAGGCGGCTCAATAAAAGATATTATAAGAATTTCATCAGGTGAAAAAAGTACAATCACTAATTCAGAGAATGTTAATTTCATTACAAACCAATTGGTTAATTGTATGCGTGGGTTGCTTGTATTATTGGTGGTCATTGGCCATTGGATGCCGGGTTTGCTGAAGCGATTACCTGATGAAGCGCAACACTTGGTGCCGTACATAACTCCCATTTTTAATTTAGCGACGCCTGGCTTTGCTATAGTATTTGGGATATCTCTTGGGTACTCTATGTTTCATACATATAAGGAAAAGAGAGGGCGATTTTATCGGCAAGTAAAAATGGGAGTGATGCTGCTATTTTGGGGGTTGATAATAAAAAGTGGAGCAGCTTACTATGCTGAATGGTTGAATGATGCAAATGCCACTATTTCTTTTTATAACGTTTTAGGGGTCTATTTGTTGGTAATTATTTCTCTTCCTGTTTGGTTTAGGCTTATTGTATATAAAGAACGGATTATTTCTAATACTATTATATTAATACTTATTTTTATTGCGCTAGATATATTGTTTGAATATACATTACTTGAGCGAGAGATGGGTGGGGTTAAGCAGTTGGTTAGATTATATCTTGTAGCTAAGTTTTCATACTTTAATATAGGTGGAGGGGTTTTATTGGGTTTTTTGGTTGGTTATCAAATAAAGAAGAGCCAGCATCGACAAAAAATGGGAATACATCTTTTGGTTGGTGTTATAAGCATGCTAATTGGAATATATACAGGTTTGTACGTTGGGGAACTACACGAATTAACTGTGCCAAATAGTGAAATCCAACTGTGGAAGTGGGTTTTATATTGGGGGGCGATTAACATTCTTATATATTTCGTATGGAAAATAATTGTTATCAAGCCACACTATAGAAGTTGGTTCTCATACATTCCTAATAATATTAACATCTTAGGGGTTCTTGCATTGCCAATGTTTGTTTTTCATGGTGTTATTTTGTCTGCAAAGCAGGTTCTAGATGCATATGGCCTGAATGATAAAATAGGATTAGTATTAGTTTTGATCATATTTTTTTCTGTAACAATTTTCTATATGAGGAAGCTATATAGAATGTACTATTAATTAAATCTGCTATTAACAATAGCCTTGCTGATAATAATGATTGAACAACAAAATTATGAAAAATAAATATGTAATTATTTCTCCTTGCCGTAATGAAGCGGACTATGTAAAAAACACACTGGATAGTGTTGTGGAGCAATCGGTGTTACCTGATTTATGGGTAATCGTTGATGATGGTTCTACGGATGATACGCCTCAAATATTAGCTGAATATGCTGAGAAATATAGTTTTATTCGGGTTGTTACACGTGAAAATCGCGGGCATCGTAGTGTAGGGCCGGGTGTTATTGAGGCTTTTTATGCTGGATTAGATACGGTTGAGTTAAAACAGTTTAGTTTTTTGTGTAAGTTAGATTTAGATTTGATTATGCCACCTCGCTATTTTGAGACACTAATTAATCGGATGCAGGAAAATCCACGCTTAGGTAATTGTAGCGGTAAGCCTTATTTTGTTGATAAGTTGACTGGAAATCTTATTAGTGAAGGCTGTGGAGATGAGAATGCGATTGGCGCTTCTAAATTTTATCGACGTGAATGTTTTGAAGCGATTGGTGGTTTTGTTCGCCAAGTGATGTGGGATGGGATTGATGGGCATCGCTGTCGTCAGTTAGGTTGGATTGCCATGAGTTGGGATGAGCCTGATATTCGTTTTACACATTTAAGGCCGATGGGTTCAAGTCAACAAAATATAATTACAGGGCGTATTCGTCATGGATTTGGCCAGTACTTTATGGGAACGGGTTTTATTTATATGCTGGCGTCTGCTGTCTTTAGAATGTCGAAAAAACCCTACGTAGTTGGTGGTCTGGCAATGGCTTGGGGTTATTTGAAAAGTTGGTTTACTAGAGTTCCTCGGTTTGAGGATAAATCATTGTGTGCCTTTATTAGAAAATACCAGTGGGCATGTTTATTGAAAGGTAAAAAAAAAGCAACAGCGGAATTGAATACGCAGCAAGCGAAGGTTTGGGTTTCACTAGTATAAATGATATGTGGCTGTTGCGTGTTTTTTATGATTGGGGAATGAAATGTATAATTTCCTAATAGACATGATGCATTTTAGTTCGCAGTAGGCGACAGGGGGATTTTCCAATCCGAAGTGAGCTGTAAGCTAGCTCTGGAGGCAAGAATTTTATCCCGACACAGCCTCTTTCTTAGGTCAATGGTGGTAAATTTAACTAGGCTATGGTCTGCATTAGCTGTTGGTTAGACTTAAGCATCAATGATTACGGGCATTTAACGATTTCTACGTCCCGTTTAAAAACAATAGCTTAGGATATTTTCACCACTTAATGAGTACATAGTCTTTAATTATGCGTCTTTTGTACGTAGTTGAATCGTACGCAGGGCGCTGGTATTCTCGTAATTCACTCCGTAGATGAGTGATTATCGGTGACAGGACGCCTCTATGTTTCACGAGTTAGGTAGCGCACCAGGTTTATTTATTCCGTAGGTTTGAATAAATAGAGGTGACGAGAGATATCTGTGTGAATGGTAACTTAGCAGAGATGGGGGGCACTGTCAAGGTATGAATTTAGGTGTGTTTACTTGTAAGTAGTTGATGTATTAGTTCTTTACTATATTTAAAATAAGGGTTTGTTCAATGAAAAAAAATATTGCTTATAACATAATTATAATCATAGCTACATTTACTTATGGTGTAATCGTTGGCAAGTATGAGGTTTTTCCGTATGAATTGATTGTGAAAATTAAACATGTTGTAGTAGCGGAACTGCATGCTCCTATAATAAAACCTCGAGTTACCCAGTTTTCTTATTTTCATCCACAGCGAGAAATAGTGATGATTGGTGATAGCATTACGCAGGGAGGAATTTGGAGTGAAATATTTCCTAACGTATCAATTGCCAATAGGGGAGTTTGGGGGGATACCTCTGCTGATATTCTTAGAAGAATGGATACTATATTTAATGTAAATTCTTCAAAAGCTTTTATAATGCTTGGGTATAATGATATTACTAACGGTTTGAGTGTGTCAGAGATATTGGTTAATTATGAGGAGATTATTGAGAAACTAAGATACAAAAATACTGAAGTTATAATTCAGTCAACGCTTGAATGTAGCATAACAAAATGTTCTGAAAAGCTGAAAAAAATAAGAGAACTAAATCAGAAGCTAGAATCATATGCTAATCGAAATTCATTAGTATTTATCAATATAAATAAAGAGTTATCTACCGAAGATGAAGGTCTTCTTCTTAGCTACACGCGTGATGGTGTTCATCTTTTAGGGGGAGGTTACTCAGTATGGGCAGCTTCAATAGCTGAGTATATGAAATAAGAGTCACAAGGGATGTCCTTACGCGCATCTTTTTGATAATTAAAACTCAATGTTTACAAGCCCTATCTAAAATAGAGAAGTGAGCAAAGTCAAGCTCTATAGAAAATCATCTAAAAATTATTCTATTCTGTAACTCATTGATTTTAATTTATTAGCATACTTGTGTGTAAGGATATGGATGTGAAACAACGGGTGTTACCTGGTGTAGGGCCGGGTGTTATTGAGGGTTTTTATGCTGGATTAGATACGGTTGAGTTAAAACAGTTTAGTTTTTTGTGTAAGTTAGATTTAGATTTAGATTTGATTATGCCCCCTCGCTATTTTGAGACATTAATTAATCGGATGCAGGAAAATCCACGTTTAGGTAACTGTAGTGGTAAGCCTTATTTTGTTGATAAGTTGACTGGAAATCTTATTAGTGAAGGTTGTGGAGATGAGAACGCGATTGGCGCTTCTAAATTTTATCGACGTGAATGTTTTGAAGCGATTGGTGGTTTTGTTCGCGAAGTGATGTGGGATGGCATTGATGGGCATCGATGTCGTCAGTTAGGTTGGATTGCCATGAGCTGGGATGAGCCTGATATTCGTTTTACACATTTAAGGCCGATGGGTTCAAGCCAAAAAAATATAATTACGGGTCGTATTCGTCATGGATTTGGCCAATATTTTATGGGCACGGGTTTTATTTATATGCTGGCTTCTGCTGTCTTTAGAATGTCGAAAAAACCTTACGTGGTTGGTGGTCTGGCAATGGCTTGGGGTTATTTGAAAAGTTGGTTGACTAATGTACCTAGATTTGAAGATAAGGAACTTTGTGCTTTTATAAGACGGTACCAATGGAATTGTTTACTAAAAGGTAAAGCTCGTGCAACTGCAGAGTTGAATGACCAACAACAAGCGGCTGTTTGGAAAGGTTGATTAAAATGATAATAATACGGTGCATTCACTTTTCCCGTATTCCGCAAGTTGCATACAGGAATGACGGGTAGAGGTGATAAAATCATTAATTGAAAACTATGCATTTCAAAGTGGACGGGATTTATAATAAATAGATGTTGATGAAATAATGAAGTTAGAAGACGATCCAAATACATTTACGCAAAAAGATTTAATGCAGCATGTGTTACATGCTGCCCAGCACTCGGTAACGCACGAGGAAATGGCTGTGCAATTTTCCCAAGCGGAAGGGGTAGCTAAAGACCGGTTTAATCAGGCAGAGCTAATTAATAAAGAGCGTTTTGATCTTATTCGGGAACGATTAGCTCAAGCAGAAGCTGTTAATAAAGAAAAAATTAATGAGTTAGCAGCTGATATTAAAGAGCAAACTAGAAAGTATGATCAGTTGGTATTACGGGCAATTATTGTGGGAATGCTAGTGTTGTTTTTTAAAGATGAGATTTT
>ENA-OSET01001215-OSET01001215.1-sediment-metagenome-genome-assembly--contig:-NODE-1215-length-27010-cov-2.933130_pt1 | contig 27010 bp, 24 predicted proteins | sample MGYA00237882_ERZ534229 | MGnify/ENA primary metagenome ERZ534229 (study PRJEB26408, sample SAMN06266212) | sediment metagenome | isolation source: Hudson Canyon methane seep mesocosm | place... | reverse complement strand
ACTCCAGTAGGCCCCAGAAATAAAAATGACCCGTTGGGTCTATTGGGGTCAGAGAGCCCCGCTCGCGAACGGCGCACAGCATTTGAGACGGCCTCGACGGCCTCGCCTTGACCGATCACATTTTTATGCAGGGCTTTTTCCATATGCAGTAGTTTTTCGCGTTCGCCCTCTAACATTTTGCTGACGGGAATGCCGGTCCACTTGGACACGACCTCGGCGATCTCCTCGTCGGTCACCTTATTACGCAACAAGGTCATCTCCATCATTTCGACCTGGCTGGCCATGTCCAGCTGCTTTTCCATTTCGGGAATAACGCCATATTGCAACTCAGACATTCGACCTAGGTCTCCCGCTCGCCGAGCCGACTCCATATCGAGGCGAGCCTGCTCCAAATTGCTCTTTATCTCATGAGTCCCATGCAATGCTGCCTTTTCAGTGAGCCAAATTTCCTCTAGATCAGCAAAGTCGCGGCTAGCACTGTCAATGTCACCGTCTATTTTCTCCAGACGTTTTAAACTCAGGTCATCATCTTCTTTTTTAAGTGCCTCCCGCTCTATTTTTAACTGAATCAAACGACGTTCAAGACGATCCATTTGTTCAGGTTTGGAATCAATTTCCATACGGATGCGGCTAGCCGCCTCATCAATTAAATCGATGGCTTTATCAGGCAGTTGTCGATCTGTGATATAACGCTGTGAGAGCTTAGCGGCGGCGATGATTGCAGAGTCAGTAATATCAACGCCGTGGTGCACTTCGTATTTTTCTTTTAAGCCTCGCAAGATCGCGACGGTGTCTTCCTCATTAGGTTCCTCTACCAGCACTTTTTGAAAACGACGCTCCAGGGCGGCATCTTTCTCTATAAATTGCCGGTATTCATTGAGCGTTGTTGCGCCCACACAATGCAACTCTCCTCGTGCCAGGGCAGGCTTGAGCATATTGCCCGCATCCAAGGCGCCTTCAGCTTTACCTGCGCCTACCATTGTATGCAGTTCGTCGACAAACAAGATGATTCTGCCTTCCTGTTTACTCAACTCGTTTAATACGTTTTTTAAACGCTCTTCAAATTCTCCCCTGAACTTTGCTCCGGCCAACAAAGACCCCAGGTCCAGTGAAAGCAAACTTTTATTTTTCAGGCCTTCAGGAACCTCCCCGTTGACAATGCGCTGAGCCAAGCCTTCAACAATCGCCGTTTTGCCGACGCCGGGTTCACCAATTAATACGGGGTTATTTTTTGTCCTGCGCTGCAAAACCTGGATAGTGCGACGTATTTCATCATCTCGTCCAATGACCGGATCCAATTTCCCCGCCTCAGCCCGGGCCGTCAAATCTATAGTGTATTTGTCCAGAGCCTGTCGGTTACCCTCCGCGTCAGGGTCGTCAACGGTTTCGCCCGCCCGCACTTTGCTGATCGTATCGTCTAGTCTTTGTTTATCCCCAAATTGACGCAGCAGTCCGCCGAACTTACTGCTCTCTTCATCCATTGCAGCCAGCAGAAGTACTTCACTGGAGATAAATTTATCGCCATATTGCTGAGCGCGTTTATCGGCAAGATTGAGCAGGCGCCCCATTTCCAAGGACATATTCACATCACCCGTCGGCGTGTTGACACGCGCCAGACCGTCGAGTTGTTTGGCCAGTTCATTGCGCAATCCATTCACATCAAACCCGGCCTGCGATAGCAGTGGGCGCACCGTGCCATTTTGCTGGTCCAGCATTGCCAACAAAACATGTGTCGGCTCTAGTTGGTTGTGGTCTCGCCCCACCGCCAGAGACTGCGCATCTGAAAGTGCTAACTGGAGCTGATTGGTTAAGCGGTCTATACGCATGATTTGCCCTTGGTGGTCAATCTGTCACAGGTGAGAAAATGTATCATCTTAAAACGTGGGGTGATATTTAGAAAATTCAAAAAGGCCCTCAGCATAGTTGCAGGTTTACACCTCGGTGGCGGGGTCAATCCAGATCAAGCTCGCCATTCGACCCGTTTGCGATTGTCTACGATAAGAAAAATACCGATGTTTATCACCCTCCATATCACTATACGTACAGGCCGCTCCGCCATAAACAGATTCGATGCCCAAGCCGTGCAAAAATATTCTTGCCAGCGCATAAAGATCCGCATAAAAACGCATCGGGTTTCGACCCGCGACAAAACACCGGGCAACAGCCTCAGCCTGGTCGGGGGAATCTGCCGCATCGAAAAAAGCCTCCAGCACCTCAACCCCCACCTCAAAATGAGATTGACTAATCGCCGGCCCCAGATAAACCATAAGTTCATTAGCCGGGCAGGAAAATCGTTCTCGCGCCTTCGTCAAAATACCTGCCGCCAGCCCTCTCCACCCTGCATGCACCGCTGCTACTTGTGTTCCGTCACTACTGCAGAATAGTAGAGGCAAGCAATCTGCGGTCATAACACAACAGGCTAGGCCAGGTTCACGGGAATAACTGCCATCACCGGTTCTCACCCGCTCACCGGCCTGAGCCTCAACTATCTTAGTGCTGTGAATCTGCTCTAACCATTGAGGGCTACCGGGCAGCCCCAGAGCCTGCTGAAGACTCTCCCGGTTTTTTAAGACATGCTTAGGATTATCGCCAACGTGCAGGCCGAGGTTGTTGCTCTCATAAACACCTTCACTCCCCCCCCCTTCACAGCAGGTAATAATGCTTTTCACAGAGGCCGGTGCGGGCCAGTCTGGCACCAAAAGACTCATAGGCTCTCTGCTTTGCTGTCTGCAATCAGGTTATCGAGAAGCTTTTGCATATCATCCGGGCGGTCACGACTCCATTCAACGTACTCGCCCGAATTGGGATGAATAAGGCCCAGGCGAGCCGCATGGAGCGCCTGCCTCGAAAAACCTTTCAGGCATTCAAGTGTCGTCTCGCTAGCCCCTTTGGGTATCTTGAAACGCCCCCCATAGGTGACATCTCCCACCAAGGGAAATTGAATGTGGGCCATGTGCACCCTGATCTGGTGAGTTCTGCCCGTCTCGAGCTTTAAACGCACATGTGTATGCGCATTAAAACGTCCCAATACCCGATAATGGGTGATGGCCTCTTTGCCCCCAGTCTTAACTACCGCCATTTTTTTGCGCTGACTCGGATGGCGACCGATGGCTCCCACCACCTTACCCCCCCCGGTCATAATTCCCTGAACAAGTGCCTCGTATTCACGGCTGACCGAGCGCTCTTGTAGCTGGCCCACCAGATCGGTGTGGGCGATGAGGGTTTTTGCCACCACCATTAACCCTGTTGTGTCCTTGTCTAGCCGGTGGACGATGCCAGCCCTGGGAATATTGATTAGCTCAGGACAGTAGTGCAAAAGACCATTGAGTAAAGTACCCGTGTAATTGCCTGCTGCGGGATGCACAACCAGGTCGGCGGATTTGTTGATCACCAGTATATGATTGTCTTCATAGACAATATCAAGATCCATTGCCTCCGGCAGCCACTCGCCTTGCTCTTCCGCCTCAGCATTCAAGCTGAGCATCTCACCACCATAGAGCTTGTCACGAGTTTTACGGGGTTTCCCGTCAACTTTTAACGCTCCCTCCTTAATCCAGATCTGTAGTCGGGAGCGGCTGTAGTCTGCAAATAGCTCCGCCGCGACCTGATCCAAACGCCAACCACTCATGTTGTGTGGAACCTGGCACTCAAGCGTTATTTTCTCTGTCATTTAGCTCTTAAACCCTTCAATTTCATGATCGACGCTTTGGTCTCGCGTTTGTCTGTGGTTAAATGGATCTTTTGTTGCTTTAGCTGGTCCAAAGGGCCGCTAGTGTAAACAAGGCCATACCCATAAGCATAGAGCCCACAGCGCTTTAGTGAACAAAAAGAGTCAATATCCATGCAAGTTCGTGCATTTTTCCTCCTGGGCAGCCTATTACTGCTCACAGCCTGTGCCAGTAATGAAGACAAAACCCCTCAACTGACCACAGAACAAGCGTTTTATGAAGCCGCCCAAAAGCAGTTAAATACCAGCCAATGGGACATCGGCATCCAGAATTTACAGGCGCTGGAGGAGAACTTCCCGTTTGGCGCCTATGCCGAACAGGCGCAACTGGAGCTCATCTACGCGTATTATCGCAATTTTGAGCCGGAAGCGGCCACCGCTGCGGCAGACCGTTTCATTCGTTTGCATCCCCAGCACCGCAATGTTGACTATGCCTATTATATGAAAGGACTGGCGTCATTTACCGAAGGCCGCGGTCTGTTTGAGCGTTTTTTACCCACGGACCTTACCAGCCGAGATCCAGGGTCTGCCCGAGAGTCCTTCGCCCATTTCTCACAACTACTGGCACGCTACCCAAACAGCCCCTATGCGGCAGATGCCAAAAAGCGCATGATTTATTTGCGTAATCTTCTCGCGCGCCTGGAAATACACGTTGCCAATTATTATCTCAAGCGCGGTGCGTATCTAGGCGCAGCCAACCGAGGCCGCTACGTGGTCGAAAACTTCCAGCAGACGCCAGCCGTGCCTGACGCCCTGGCAGTCATGGTGCAAGGTTACCATTTATTAGAAATGCCAGAGCTCAGCAATGCCTCACTGGAGGTTATGCGAGCAAACTACCCGGAACATCCCGCACTTAATGCCAATGGAGAATTTAACTTCCAGTATAATGCCGCCGTTGAGAATGACTCCTGGGTAAGCAAAGCCACTTTCGGCCTGTTTGATAAACAAGAGCCCCCCGGATTTGATAGCCGTCGTGTGTATAACCCGGAATTTCGCGAAGACAACGAATCGATTGAGCAGGCAGCAGAGGAAGCGGGCAAGCGCTCATGGCTCAGCTGGATGACCTTTGGTTTGATCGATTAAGCTGGAGAAAACAGATCATGGACAGAGCGTCAATCCTCGCCGAAATGAAGGTGCTGCCAGAGATAGATCCCGCGGCAGAAGTTACCAGAAGAACCTCTTTCATTAAGGACACCCTGCGCAGCTCAGGTGCCAAGCACTTGGTTCTTGGCATTAGCGGAGGCATCGACTCGGCCACCTGTGGTCGACTGGCCCAGCTCGCGGTAGAAGAACTCAATGCCGAATTCGACAGTGAGGAATATCAGTTTGTGGCCGTCCGCCTGCCCTACGATACACAGGCAGACGAAGAAGACGCTCAATTATCTCTCCGCTTTATCAGGCCGACCCACTCTGTGAGCGTGGACATCAAAGCCGGTGCAGACGGCACCCATGAAGCCACTCTGAATGCACTCAGTGCAGCCTCAATTTCGCCCGGTAATAACAAGCAGATCGATTTTTCCAAGGGCAATGTTAAAGCACGCACCCGAATGGTAGCTCAGTACCACATCGCCGGGTTACTTGGCGGCTTGGTCTTGGGGACGGATCACTCTGCTGAGAATATAACCGGTTTTTTCACTAAGTGGGGAGATGGCGCTTGCGACCTAGCGCCACTTTTTGGCTTGAGCAAACGCCAAGTCAGAGCCATCGCGGGCCACATGGGTGCCCCACAGGCCATTATCGAAAAAGTGCCGACCGCGGACCTGGAGTGTGATACGCCTCAAAAGGCTGATGAATTAGCACTAGGGCTAAGCTACGACCAACTCGATGACTATCTGGAAGGAAAGGACGTCAGTGCAGAAGTGGCAGACAAAATCCTTAATATCTACAAAAAGACACAGCACAAGCGCCAGCCGATTCCTACAATTTACGATTAGTTGATGGACAAAATCCCCAGCGTCAACGACAGCCACTACGCCCTACTCAGGGTCTACGCCTACTATCGTACTTCGTTGAGCTCGCTGTTCTTGCTCATGTTTTCGCTGGGGCTAGCGCCCAACATACTGGGCACGGAGCACCCGGCCCTATTTTTTAATACCGTTGTGATCTACACGGCGATCAATATATTCACCCTGATACTCCTCTGGCGCAATCACTTCGCGCCCGGGCAAGAAAAAACGTTTTTACTGCTGTTTATTGATGTGATCTCCATCGTCATTTTGATGCATGCCAGTGGCGGTGGCGAATCGGGTCTGGGTTTTTTATTACTTGCCAGTGTTGCAATTGCGGGGATTCTTCTCAACAGTCAGATCGCGATATTGCTCGCCGCCATTGCAAGCCTGATGGTCATATCAGAAAGTATCTACAGCGCCTTGCAATCAACAATTTCAAGCAAGGGTTTGTTTTCAGCGGGCACACTCGGTTTATTACTCTTTCTCACTGCACTGGTTTTTCGCTATCTCACACGCAAACTCATCGACAGCCAAAAAGAGTCCGCCCTTCAAGCCCAGCACGCTGCTCACCTGGAAAAGCTGGCCCAACAGATTGTTGGTCGAATGAACACGGGTATAATCGTTGTAAATCATAAAAATGAAACACTATTGGCAAACTTGGCTACCCGGAAACTATTGGGGCTTACGGATTCGAGTGACAAAATCTCTCTCTCTTCTATTCCGGAAATTGAAGATCAGCTGGAAATTTGGAAAGCGTACCCACACAGCCGAAGCCCCTTCCTCAGATTGGCTGATGAGGGCCTTGAGGTTCGGATCAACTTTGCTCGATTGGATGAGCAGAATGATTCGGACATTTTGATATTCATCGAAGACAATCGGGAAATATCACAACAGGCTCAGCAGCTCAAACTGGCCTCGCTCGGCAGATTAACCGCCAGCATTGCCCACGAGGTGCGAAACCCCCTGGGTGCTATTAGCCATGCAGCCCAACTCCTGCGTGAATCGCCCGCGATCAATCAAGGCGATGAACGCCTGACAGAGATTATCACCACCCATTCCGTCAGAGTAAATCACATTATCGAAAATGTGTTGCAACTGTCCCGGCGGAAGGAGACCGAAGCTGAAACTCTGCCTCTGAATCGCTGGGTAGAAGACTTCACCGAAGACTACTGCCTTGCTCACGATGAAGACCCCATCGTTACGATTGAGGCCTTAGCCTCGTCAATTGTTACCAAGGTGGACCCCTGGCAACTACACCAAATTTTAAGCAATCTCTGCGATAACGGCCTGCGTTACAGTCAAGAACAAACAGGTGAACTACGCCTGACGCTGAAACTAGGTATTGAGCCCCACAGTCAACTGCCCTATATTGAAGTGATTGATGAGGGCCCGGGTATACATGAAGATCAACTCTCTCAGATCTTCGAGCCGTTTTACACAAATGATCCAAGCGGCTCTGGGCTGGGGCTCTATATCTGCCAGGAGCTGTGCCAAGCCAACGAAGCCCAACTGAGGTTTATTCGCACCGCAGATCAGAAGAGTTGTTTCAAGCTGACACTTGCTCACGAACAACGTGTATTTAGATAACGGGATCTATCTATGCCAACCAAAGCTTTGATCGTTGATGACGAACCTGATATTCGCGAGCTGCTCGATATCACGCTCAGCAGAATGGATGTTGATTGTGACAGTGCTGCCAACCTCAGTGAAGCGCGTAAACTTCTGGAATCCCGCAGCTACAGCTTGTGTTTAACCGACATGAAACTGCCCGACGGAAATGGCATCGAACTGGTCAAATACATTCAGCAACAAGCCCCCGACATGCCCGTCGCGGTTCTCACAGCACACGGCAACATGGATATCGCGATTACGTCCATGAAGGCAGGCGCGTTTGATTTTGTCTCCAAACCAATAGAACTTGAACGCCTACGAAGCTTGGTTAATACCGCGCTAAAGCTGGACAGGGGAAGCAATGCCAACAGCAGCGATCGCATTGATATCACAGGTGAATCTGACTGCATCAAAGCATTAAAGAAAAAGATTATTAAACTCAGTCGTTCACAGGCTCCAGTATATATCAGCGGTGAATCAGGCAGCGGTAAAGAACTAACCGCTCGCGCCATACATGAACAGGGCCCACTCAAAAGCGGTCCGTTTATCGCGGTTAACTGTGGCGCCATTCCCCGTGAACTCATGGAAAGTGAATTCTTCGGGCATAAAAAGGGCAGCTTTACCGGTGCCCATAAAGACAAGGCGGGCCTGTTTGAGTCGGCCAGTGGCGGCACATTATTTTTAGATGAAGTGGCCGACCTTCCACTGGAAATGCAGGTTAAACTACTGAGAGCCATTCAGGAAAAAGTGGTGCGCAGTATCGGCGCCCAACATGAAACCCCCGTTAACGTTAGAATACTCAGCGCGACACACAAAGACCTGAACAGCGAAGTGGCCGCTCACCGCTTCAGGCAAGATTTGTTTTATCGCATTAATGTTATTGAAGTTAAAGTGCCCTCTCTCAGAGACAGACCAGGGGATATTGCCCTGCTGGCCAAGCGCTTTCTAAACCAGATCGCACACGAAAATGGTGAGCAAACGGTTAAACTTACCGAAGGTGCCAGCAAAGCGTTGCTCAGCTACGCTTTCCCGGGAAATGTACGCGAACTGGAAAACATTCTCGAACGTGCCTATACATTGTGCGAAGAAAATATAATCCACCCGGATGATTTACAGATTGAACACCCGGTCGCCGAGCGCGCCCCCAAAGACGGCTATAAAAATGATCTAGCCGGAGAGTCGCTCGACAGTCACCTCGAAGAAATAGAGCGCAACATCATTATCAAGGCACTTGAAGAACACCGCTGGAACAGAACCGCGGCCGCTAAAACATTGGGGCTAAGCTTTCGCTCCCTGCGCTATCGATTAAAAAAATTGGGTCTCGATAATGATGAATAGGGCTTGACCCTCACCCCCACGCACAGACAGAATCGAGCATACAAACCGACCAAGGAGGGTCTGTTTATGTGCAAGCGATACCGAGGCACCACACTCGTCGAATTAATTGCCATTTTTTCTATAATCGCCATTCTAATCACAACAGCCGTTCCCGCCTTTACTCAGTTCCTACTTCGACACAAAGCCGGGAGCATGTCTCAAAAAATATTCAGCCGTCTCACAATGGCACGCGGCATTGCCATTAATCGCAGGCAATGGGTGACAGTCTGCGGCAGTCGCGGGGATGGCTCCTGCACTGGCCAAACAATGAAATTTCTTATTGTCTTTGAAGACAAAAACCAAAATCATCAGCTAGATCTGGATGAGACAATGCACCAACGTATAGAGTTGGGCACTGAACCTCGGCAACTCTCTCTTAAAGCCGGTTTCGGGAAGAGCCACATAGAAATTGATTCACATGGAAGGGCCAGACAAGCGGGGAGTTTCTACTATTGCCCAAAAAATAATGACTCGCGCTTCGCACAACGAATCACCATTAATATGGCAGGAAGGACCTATATCGCCATGGATGGAGACGGGGATGGTATTGTAGAAAAGAGTGATGGAAGTCCCATCACTTGCTAAGAAAAACGTAACCGAGTGTCAACACGCTCTACCAACACTGGCTGGTTGCATCATTGGAAGCACTATCCAATGCCGTGCGTTCGCCCAGCTGGGTCATTGAAAAAGATGCACAGTCATCGTCATTAGCCTGAGTTTTCCCCGCTACGGCCGTTGCCGTCAATGTAAAACAATTATATGCAACGGTTCCACCACCCACGCAGTTGCCGACACCCGAATTATTAGCCACCGTAACTGAATAATAACCTTCGGGTGAAATTAAACTCCCCCCGGTGCCGCCAATATTATCAACACTGTCACTGTAGCCACTAATCTGGAAATACCAACGCTCCTGGGCCGCTGCGGCGGCCGTAACGGCTGCCAAGGCATCGCCGCGACGGGATTTCTGTATTTGCCCCTGATATGACGGCACAGCAACAGCGGCGAGCAAGGCGACTATCGCCATCACAATAATAATCTCAATCAGGGTATAACCTAGTACTTTATTTCTCATTATTACTCCAAAGGTATTTCTCGCCAGGACACCCTGCCGGTCGGGGCAGGAGGCCCTTCAATTTCTTTAACAGACAAGCCACCTGTTGAGTCCTGACCAATGACTCGATTGTCGACCAGCACGACATCACGCACCAAACCATGACCAAACTCTACCGAGCGCAACGACTCCAGGTTGTCTGAAGTATTGAGGTAGTCGCTCCCCTCCTCCAGCGCAACAAATGCAGAAGCGGTGCCTGTTGAGTAATGCACTGCGTTTAATAAGGTTTGCCCCTCTGCGCTACACTCCGAGCCGCTGGGTGTATATTCAGTAAATACTACACTGACATCACTGATGGCCGACTTACCCAAATGCCTTGCCGCGCTGGAATCAAAATCAAGAAACCACCCGGCCTCTCCTTTCACCACGGACTGCAACTCGGAAAACGAACCCACATCGTCTCCGGAGTTTAAGGTCACAGGGCTGGTTGCGCCGTCACTCGCCGTTAACGACCCATCTTGAAAAATTCTAAGCCCGGTGGTATCGACCAGATCGCTTTTATTAACGGTGGCCCATGTCATAACACCGCTACTAGTAGGCTCTTTAATGCCATAGTAGGATTGCTGTACCGAGCTTAAGTTGTCATCGCCCACCCAGAAACGTCCCGTACCCACAAAGATCCAAGCATTACCATTTACATCAGCATAGGGCTCGGGTGGGGCCATAACAGGCTGATCCAGTCCGCCTGAATCGGTGAGCAGGTTGCTCATCGTCGCTGACGTCATACTAAAACTACTACCGGGCACAAAGCGCTTTAACATACCTTCCGGAGCCGCAATCGTATTTTCCATGGTACCAAAATAAACGGCATCATCACTGTAGTCGCCATCCCAATCAACACCTGAGAAATCTCCTACAAAACCTTGAGAGCTACCGCTAACAGGCATTGCCGCAACACCTGGAGCTCCACCCGGATCGGGGATGATAAGCTCGAGGTTATTCAAGTCAAAGGCATAAAGATTAGCGGCCTGATTACTGACGCCCGACTCCAGAGCAGCCAGCTTGCTGGTTGCGTCTGTCCCCGCAGGGCCTGAGCCTAACATTAAGTACCATTGATTAAGCGCTGGACTATCAAAACTACCCGAAGCACTGGCCTGCCGCGTCTTGATTACCTCGGGGCGCATGGTTGTGAACCCCATGTCTGAACTACTCACCTCGGCCAATAACTTTGGCGCCACCTCAGGATTCGTAATGTCAAAAATCACAAAAGCAGACCGGGTGGTAATATCATCACTGGTATCACCATCGGTATCACTGTCAGGGTCAAGAGTGATCTCGCCGCCACCCAAACGCATACCGACAACTAGTATCGTCCCCCAACCACCGGGGTGATCAGTATCGTCGCTGAAAATATTGACATCAAAACTCTGCGGGATGCCATCTACGTAGTAGACATGAGGATAACCAGGTTCTGTCAACCAACGCACATGAGGTAGAAGGTTATTGGGTACATAAGCCCAAAGCTCGGCACCGAGCGGGTGATTCGTTTCACCGGCGGCACCGTCGACAGAAAATGAACTGGTACTTTGATCGAAAAATCCGCCATTGAAAGCGTGTAACATTCCATCGTTGGCCCCGGCATAGATAACCTGTCGGCGGTCAGCGTATTGGCTTGCAAAGTCAGCATAAGTATCATCTCGATACCGTACATCATAGCGATCTGTGGTGCGTCCTACCGCAACCGGTGAAGAGTGGATGATATCCCCTAGCCGCCAGGTCTCTACGGTGCCATCCGCGTCATAATCAACCTGCCGTGAACGATAACCCGCAATGTCCTGCCCTCTGACAAAGTTGACAATATCTTCTGCAGAGTCACCGGTGCCGCTCTCCAAACCGAGCAATCTGAAATTATTTGCCGTCGCGCCCGAGGCGGAGGAAGCATTAGCAAATACTTGATCATCGAATGCAACCACTTCTGTACTATCAACTTTGCCGTCGCTGTTGGCATCGATACTACTGATAATGTAACGGCCGCCCGACGCATTGCTGGTGTAGCTACGTTGAGTGGTCACATTACTTAGTGCGGCCAATTGGTCTTTTGCATCCCACAGCGCAATCACATCATCAACATCGGTTGCGGCCAGGCCACTATGGGTACCGGTTTCTCCCCCGTCAAAGGTGACATAACGTTCAACATCAGACTTACCAACCGTCGAATCGTAGGCCAGCGTGATGATGTAATCTGCGTTGGTCACAGCGCCGTCACGGTCGGTGTCTTCGCGGAAATTACCAAATTCATCAACCAGCAGCGCTCGCACCAAACCCACCCACTGCACCTGCTTACCCGTGCTATCTGACTGTTTAGGTTTGTAAAGCGCCTGGTAAATTGCCCCCGCACCGGAATTTGCATTCGCTACAACGGCAGCAGCCGAACCCGCGCTAACTCGTTCCGCAATTTCATTAAAGGCACGATTTAAGCCTTCTTGAAGATTTGCAGGTTGACTGGATAGGGTATAGGCGTCGGGAGTGCCATCGCCATCTTCATCCCACTCTGTGGTACTGGCCCCTGCAGACCCATTCCCCGGATCAGCATCATTATTAAGATCATCAAAACCGCCGTATTTTGCCGCCAACCAGAATTGATTTTGATTACCAGATGGAGGGCTGGAGCTGTATTCTTGAGTATCAACGGTGAAGGTTTTAATTGTCTGTACACCGGCAAAATCGACAGGGCGAATGTCATTGGTATTTGCCCAGTAGGCGAGTCCGGCAATCCAGAAACCACTATCGTTCCTGCCTCTATCGTAATCACCCAAATTGGCATAAGAGCCTGACATGCCTTCCAGTGCACCAACGGTATTGGTGGTAGTTCTTGCATCAATGCCGTCGTGGACTGCGACACCTGGACTACCCAAAGTCACGCCGGGAAGGCTGTTATCCTCCCACGAAAACTGATCGCCAACAGCGATCGTGAAATTTGCCTGACACTCACTCGCAATTGGATCAATCCAACTTGTAACCACAGGAAAGTTGTCCTTTTCGTCGTCTGTCAGACTGGAAGAGTACGAACTTGTGGGTCCAAGATTTTTGAAATAACGAAGCCCTTCATAGTAGAGTTCACTGATGGGGTCGAATGACTTATATTGATTGGGGCCCAAGGCAAATGAATTAATATAATTCATCACGCCACTGTTATTAACACCACTTCCCAATGTTGCGCCGTCAGCATTAAATGTAAACAAACCTGAACTATCAATCTCTGCATTAGGGTTGGTTTCAAGCCCCCCACTCGCGGCAGGCCGTAATGTTCCTATGTATTTCGCATTACTACGTAGAACACAGCCATTTCGACCGTGATCATCATCTGCAGTATAAGTCATCAAAGCAAAACGCATATTTAGAGCGTGCTTTTGCATTTGCCCTTCTGGTTTGTACCACGTGTTTGTCCCGTCGGAATAGGAAACGCAATTACTCTCCAAGCTCACCGAGGTATCACACGCTTCAACAATGACATTATATTCTGCGAGAAAATTGTTGTTATGATCGTAGAAGCTAACCCGGTTACCATTATTGCCATTATTATTAACAATTCTTAAGCCGGTCGTACTGTGTGGAGTTAAATCTGAAGGAGAGTTAACAAAACTGGTTCCGCCATTGGTTATTCTATGAGAGCCACTTGTAGCAGAACTTATCGCCTTTTCCCGAAAACCCCAATCGCCATAGCGATGCGTTCTGGTCATTAGAGTCTTAGCGCTCGCGCCGCCAGTGTCCACCAAACGGGCTCCGCCGGTCATGACCATTCTGAACTCGTCCAGAGCAGTCATTGTGGCCCAATTCATGAAGTTGCCGCTAAATTCGCTCGCGCCGCTACACGTAAAATCCGCTGCTGCCATGCTACTGGGTCTGAAATGGTGTGGCGTTAAAGAGTTTTGCGCGCCCGTTGCCAGCTGTGTCGCTGTTGAATCGGCTCCACTCGTGTCATAGACATAACACTTCAGCGGGTCGAAATACCCCAGATAGGTCTCCGTATCAAAATAACAAACACCTCTGCTACTAACATGCCCCGGGCAATACGTCCCGCCGACATAGGTTTGTTGGCCGTCGGTATAGGCCTCCGCTTGCTGCGTTAATTCAACCGACAAATTGATCATCACAAAAGGATCACTGGAGTCGCCGAGTGTCGGCGGCACACCGGCAAAGTCCGCAGAAGTAACAGCCATTGCCAGCTGAACATTCACTCCCAAACACAAAGTGAGACAGGGCAACAAACAGCGTTTTAACAAACTATTCATATCATGCACCATTCAATCGATACGTTGACTGCAACATTACTTCTGCTTTCCCGCCATTGCTCACCGCGCGAGCGGTAATGCGGTAATATGCAGCGCCATTATTTTCTTCACCTGCACTGGCACTAAACGATGTGCCATCACCACGCTCGATATAACATAAAAATTCAACCAGGTATTTCGGGTCTGTACTCACATTGGGGATCGACAAGGTCAAGTGCTTCGCACCGCTAGCCCAGTTTGTATCGCCACTCCAGACGTGCCCTCGATCCTGCGTGGTGCTATCAACAGTGCAATCTATCTGATCATCGCCGGCAGTATAGGCGCCATCGAAACACAAACCGCCAGCACAGGTGTCATCAAAGCAAGATGATTGTCCCGAAGCACAATCTTGTAACTCACCTAAGCCGTAGACACCACCTTCTATCTGCTCTTCAACGTCAACTAGCACTTGCTCGGCAATTTCCAAGGCCTGCTGGCGCTCTCGCGTCACAGACGACATTTTAATCTGGGTGCCGCTGGTCTCCATCGCGGCAAGCCCCAGCAATGTCACAATCAATAACATCACCATGCTAATGATCAACACCGCGCCTTGCTGCCTTGATTGACGACAGTTCGTTGAATTCATGATTATTCCTCTATCAAGGGGCGTTCAGGCCGCTATTTCGGACGCGGGTAGTAAAACTAATTCTCTGTCTCAAATAACGGTCGTTATACGCTACGCCGTCAAGAGTTACACTGGTATTCTCGGAGTGAACTTCTCGATCAGATCGGAGGACCAAGGTTATCTTGACACTTTGCACCCGATCCCAGCCGATCCATGTCGGCGTTACAGCCACATCATTTACTATGCTATCTGCTTCGAGATAGCGGTTTGCCCCACCATCTCCAGCATCGTCTGCACCACTTCCTATGGTTGTATCCACCCCGTATTGCACCTGTAAACTCTCGACACCAGACACCAGTTCATTTGCTGCATCCAAATTGGTCTTGCGCCACAAAGCCTGGGTATCGCTGATATTACTCGGGGCAATATAGTAACGGCGCAATTCAAACCGATAAACTGACGCATCAGTTCCAAACGGCGTTCCGCTTGTCAGCGGATCATTGGTATTACCAGGGCTAGTACTTCCACCCGGGTTGTGGACGAGGTTATCCACACCGCTACCACCCGTGGTAGTGATGTTAGTGACTTGCGCTATAGCGGCTCGTTTGCAGTCGGTTACAAAAAAAATCTCTTCATCCTGCAGCGTTGCAGGTTGCTGAACTTTCAAAACAGCAGAGGGGTTGACCATTGCCCTGGCCAGTCGCATGCCCGCACCAAAAATTCCACTGAGCTCTAGTATGTCCGAGTTGGTATCGATGCCAGCGATCGACGTCCACTCACCGGCAAGTGCAGGCTCCCAAGCGGTACCGTTATGCTGAGAACCGCTGATTGCCCTCCCCAGTTTGTATTCGTCATTAGCCGGCGGTCTTAGCGTATTGACCAGAGGCATATTACTAATCCCACACCCTTCATACCCCGCCATCTTTATGTCACGAGCCAAGACATCTTTTATAAATCGGCCATTATTTTGCAAATAAGAAAGCTCCTCTTGCACGGAATAACTGCGCCTTCCATCGAGCAGTATCTGCGTCGCGCCAGCGAGAATAAACAGGCCGATGACAATAGAGACCAGAAGTTCTACCAAAGAAAAACCATTGTTCTTTTGAAGAGACGTTAAGCTACCCATCAAAAACTAACCTCTAAAAGAAACGATGTGGGTTGGGCGCCGACCTCGCCTCTTGAACCATCAAATTGAGTGTTCACAATATAGCGGTCACCTACACGAACGACGGACCCATCTCCCTGAGGCAACATTTCGGCCAAATTGTCCTTCCACTTCTTGAGGTCCCAGCGGGCTAACTGAGTACTGGTACAATTCGCTGTTTCACACTGATCCGCCGAAACACCATTAACCACATCCCCAATTGCCACCAAATAACCATTTGGGTTTGATGGGTTGGCACGCATTCTTTCAACAAGGTCATCTGCTAAGTACATCGCCTGTGAATAGTAATAGGCCAATTGATTTTCCTGAGACGCCTTGATTTGTAATTGGATCATGCCCAACATTCCTATCGCCAGAATGGTGAGTGCAACCATTACCTCTATCAGGCTTGACCCTCGTTGTGCTACAGGCGTTTCATTTAACTGCATGTTAAATTGCTCCCACTGACGTCTTCGTGTGTATAGTCGGAATCACCAGAACTATCTCTTGAGGCAGCAGATAGTCCCGACACCAGAATGACGACCGATCGCGCAAAGGAGACATCTCCATCCGGGCCGCACACCCTGATGGTGCTGGCATTACCATTGTCCAGATAACCCAGGGAATTAAAGGCAATCGAATTAACGTTACCAGACGTATCTTTAGAGTTGATGGCGTTAGTCCCTTCAATGTTCTGATAGGCCACCCGCTCCTCATCACCGTGGCGAACGTTGTCTCCCGCCACGCCTGCGCCATTACCGTCATCCACGAAGACAATCCAGCCCGAAGACCAGTCGCTGGAGCCATTGCAGGCGTTTCCATTACTGGAACCACAAATAACAACAGAGCGCCCGCGGGACAGTGATTCAGTTTTTGCCTGATTGACAGAGTTCTTCAAACGCCCCTGGACGGTTTCGATGCTGTTTTTCTTTACGGAATCGCGAAAATTGGGAATGGCAATGAAGATCAGAATAGAAGCAACGCTGATAACGACTAATAGTTCAATTAGAGTAAAACCGCTGTGCCGTTTACGCATGGGTTGTTGCCTCGTCCCTGATAGATGTTCAATAATTCGCCAAGATTATAAAGAAAAGTAATGAAAGCATCTAGCTCTTAAGCAATAGATTCAGGTTAAGAGGTGAAATAGATGAAAAGCAGCCTCGGAATTGTGAAGCAGGTCTCAAATCGCTTGTTGACTAGAAATGTAATAAAGGCTGGAATTTTATAACTTTCAGTTAAAAAAAGGGGGGAGGCAAAACTCAAATAGCACAGTAGCTCGGCACAAAATCGCCGATTTTACATTCATTTCCGATAAACGGGTGCCATCATGCCTCGCAATCTACGCACTCTGTTAACGTCAAGCACCACACCTATGCTGACGTGCGCAGCTCTTTTGGCAGAGAGAAACTAATATTTTCATCCTGGCCGGAAATCTCTAAAGGAGGTTGAGCCCCCAAGTTCTGGAGCTTTGAAACAACATCCTGCACCAAGACCTCCGGAGCTGAAGCCCCCGCGGTGATACCGATATCGGATTTGGATTGCAGCCAGGATTCTTGAATATCCCCAGCATCATCAATGAGATAGGCCTCAGCGCCGCAACGTTCAGCCAGCTCTTTCAAGCGATTTGAGTTGGAACTGGTAACCGAGCCCACAACCAATACCAGGCCACACTCCAGGGCGAGCTGCTTAACCGCGTCCTGACGATTAGTAGTGGCATAACAAATATCGTCTTTCCTAGGTCCAACAATTGCGGGGAAACGCACTCTTAGTGCATCGATAACCTTTTTAGTATCATCCATTGAGAGGGTTGTTTGTGTGACATAAGCCAGCATTTGCTCGTTTTCCACCTCAAGCTTACTGACATCGAGGTCATCCTCTACAAGGTAAATTGCGCCTCCGTTGCTCGCATCATATTGTCCCATCGTGCCTTCGACCTCAGGATGACCCTGATGACCGATCAATATGCATTCACGACCTTCACGGCTGTAACTGCTTACCTCCATATGCACTTTAGTGACGAGGGGGCACGTTGCATCAAACACCTTTAGCGAGCGCGCTTCCGCCTCTTTACGTACGGCCTGGGAGACGCCGTGAGCACTGAAGATAACGATCACGTCATCGGGAATTTCATCGAGCTCTTCGACGAAGATTGCGCCACGGTCGCGCAGGCTTTCAACGACAAATTTATTGTGCACAACCTCGTGCCGCACATAGATAGGCGCACCAAAAATATCCAGGGCCCGGTTTACAATATCAATTGCGCGGTCTACACCCGCACAAAAACCTCGAGGATTTGCTAATTTGATTTGCATATTGTTGCGCCTGAGCTCTAGGTCTAATGTAATTGCGAGGGCTGAACGTCAATAATTTCAACTTCAAACAATAACTCCCGCCCCGCCAAAGGGTGGTTGAAATCAACGGTAACCGTTTCATCATCAAAGGCTGCGATAACACCGGGTGTCTCTGTATTCTGTGCATCGGCAAACGCTATCATCAAACCTTCATTCAGTTCCATGTCAGCGAACTCGCTGCGCGGAATTTGCTGCACATTATTTGGATTCGGCTGCCCAAAACCCTGCTCGGGTTTTATTATAAAGGAATCACGCACACCGGCTTTCATGCCAAAAAGCGCCCGTTCAAATCCTGGCAACAAATTGCCGTCACCCACTTCAAATTCGGCAGGTTTTTTATCAAAAGTGGAATCAACCAACTGCCCATCATCCAGCTTGATTGAAAAATTTAGCGTTACGCGAGTGCTTTCGCCTATCATTAGTTCAGTCATAATCTACATCTCTGCCAACGTCATTCTACGTCGCGTCTTTATTGATAAACATATCCAGAATTAACAGGGCCGCGCCAACAGTAATGCCACAATCAGCAATGTTAAATGCCGGCCAGTAATAGTGTTCGTAGTGAAATACGATAAAATCGACCACATATCCCAGGGATACTCGGTCGTAAAGATTGCCTATCGCACCCCCTAGTACCAGCGCGAGCGCTAAAGCTTCCAGCTTTTTCTCAGCGGCTAAACGAGAAATCCACACTATAATTCCAAGGCTCACAACCAGCGCAACGATACCAAAAAACCAACGCTGCCAGCCGCCGGACTCGCTCAAAAAGCTAAAGGCCGCGCCAGTATTATGCAGCAGCGTAAAATTGAAAAAGGATGTAAAAACCAAGGGTGTATTATAGTCGAGCGTCATGCTCGCCCACTGCTTGCTAAGCTGATCCAGCACTGCAATGAGCAGTGCCAGGGCGTACCATTTTCCGTTCGTTTTAGTCAGCATATTCATTTCCGCTAGAGTGCCTTTACTTAGGCAAAAGAGCGCTCCTCACCGGCACCCGAAACGTTAGCCACGCAGCGTCCACACAGCTCCGGATGCTCTTTCTCAATGCCTATATCCGCCCGTTTATGCCAGCAGCGACCACATTTTTCATGCTCTGATTTACGCACACTCACACTCAAACCATCAACTTCAGTTGACTCTGCATCATTTGCATTCGCCAGACTATCAACCGTTGCAGCCGAACAAATCAAAACAAAACGCAACTCATCCTGCAGAGCGCTCAATTGCTCTCGCAACTCGCCATCACAATAAAGAACAACCTCAGCATCCAGCGAACCACCTATTTCACCTGCGCCGCGGCGAGCCTCAAGCACACGATTCACCGCATTCTTAACCGCCGAAATCACACTCCAGTAGTTGGCGTCCTTTTGCTCAGCCGCATCTAACTTTTCAAGGGAATACCAATGCGCAGTAAAGACAGGCGATGAGCGATCGCCTGGAATCAGCGGCCACAATTCATCGGCAGTAAAGCTGAGAACAGGCGCAATCCAACGCGTGAAGGCTTCAACTATATGGTACAGCGCGGTTTGTGCTGACCGTCTGGGCAATCCGTCGGCCTGAGTGGTGTACTGACGGTCTTTAATGATATCGAGATAGAAACCACCCAAATCCAGCACACAAAAGTTATGCACTTTTTGATAAACCTGATGCAGGTTATAGCTGTCATAGGCGGCAATAATCTCTTCCTGTAAATTAGCCGCGCGATCTACGGCCCAACGGTCCAGTGCCAACATATCTTCAGACGCAACCAAGTCTGTGGCCGGATCAAATCCGTTCAGGTTAGCCAGCAGAAAACGCGCGGTATTGCGAATCCGGCGATAGGAATCTGCCGTGCGCTTCAGAATTTCGTCCGACACGTTCATTTCAGTACTAAAGTCAGTGGCGGAAACCCACAAACGTAATACATCCGCGCCTAAATCGTTGGCAACCTTTTGAGGAGCCATGGTATTACCGAGAGATTTGGACATCTTGCGCCCATCGGCATCAACGGTAAAACCGTGGGTCAAAACCTGCTTGTAGGGTGGCGTGCCATTCATGGCCATCGCGGTTTTCAGCGAAGACTGGAACCAGCCTCGATGCTGATCTGATCCCTCGAGATAAAGATCCGCTGGGTAACGCAAATAATCCCGACGTTTTACAACCGCTTCGTGAGTGACACCGGAGTCAAACCACACATCCAGCGTATCGGTGACCTTACTATAATTTTCAGCGTCTTCACCCAACAGGTCTTCCGGCGCCAAATCAAACCAGGCATCCATCCCTTCAAGTTCAACTTTCTTTGCCACCGACTCAACCAACTGTTCGGTGTCTGGGTGAAGTTCCTGTGTTTCTTTATGGACAAACAACGCAATGGGCACACCCCAGGTACGCTGCCTGGAGATACACCAGTCGGGGCTGGAATCCAACATGCCATCTATGCGGGCCTCGCCCCAATCGGGAATCCACTTAACACCCCTGACTGCGTCTTTAACGCTGCCCAGCAAGTTATTTTTTGTCATGCTGACAAACCATTGCGGCGTCGCTCTGAATATCAGAGGTGTTTTGGTGCGCCAGCAATGCGGGTAGCTGTGGGTTATTTTATCTTCATGTAACAGAGCTCCACGCTCTTTCAGCACAGCGATAATTTTTTCGTCAACCTTGTAAACATGTTCACCCGCAAACAGTTCGACACTGTCGCGATAGATCCCGCTGTCGCTGATATAGTTGAGTGTTTCAATGCCGTAACGCTGCCCGACAACAAAGTCATCGGCGCCGTGATCGGGTGCCGTATGAACACAACCGGTACCCGCATCGGTGGTCACGTGATCACCTAAAATAACAGGTAATTGGCGATCGTAGAAAGGGTGCTGTAGCTGCAGGTTTTCAAGTACATTACCTTTGAATCGGCAAAGCACTTTGGCATCGTCTACACCAATTTTTGCCACTACGCCTTCGTAGAGGGCCTCCGCCATTAACAGGCGACGTTCACCCGCCTGCACCAGGACATAATCCAATTCTGCATTGATGCTGACAGCCTGACTCGAGGGCAAGGTCCAGGGGGTTGTTGTCCATATTACTACGCTGACATTACCCGTGCCATCCAGTGGGCCAATGGCTTCGGCCAAAGCATTTTGATCGACAACGGAATAACACACGTCTATCGAGAATGACGTTTTATCTTGATATTCTACTTCTGCCTCTGCCAATGCAGAGCCGCCAACAACACTCCAGTAGACCGGCTTAAATCCTTTGTGCAAGTGTCCGTTTTTAACGATTTTTCCCAACGAGCGAATGATGTCTGCCTCGAAGGTATAATCCATTGTCAAATAGGGATTGTCCCACTCTCCCAGAACACCCAGTCGAACAAAGTCTTTTTTCTGTCCTTCAACCTGACGCCCTGCATACTCGCGACATTTCTTTCGGAAACTTTTGACATCCAGTTTTGCACCGGCCTTTCCGTGCTTCTTTTCAACATTGTGTTCGATCGGCAAGCCGTGACAATCCCAACCCGGCACATAGGGTGCATCAAAACCACTCAAGGTTTTAGATTTAACAATAATGTCTTTAAGAATTTTATTGACCGCATGACCGATATGAATATCACCGTTGGCGTAAGGAGGGCCGTCGTGCAAAATAAACTGCTCGCAACCGGCGCGGGCGGCACGGATTTTCTCGTACAGTTTATCGGCTTGCCATGCCTTCAACATTCCCGGCTCGCGCTGAGCCAAGTTGGCTTTCATCGCAAAAGCAGTTTTTGGCAAATTCAATGTTGGCTTATAGTCTGTCATATCGGGTGCATTACATTAAAAGTTAAAAGTTAAAAGGATGATCAAAGGGTCGTGCATTCTGAAGGCCAAGCTTTTGGCCGCGGGCCTCCGGGCTCAAACCTGTTCGAAAAAGTGTTTTGCTTCAACGATGTCAGCTTGAATCTGTGTTTTTAACTGTTCCAGCGAATCGAATTTCTTTTCTTGCCTAAGCTTACGACAAAACTCCACCGCAATTGTCTGACCGTAAATGTTTTGGTTAAAGTCAAACAGGTGTACCTCTAAAATAGGTTTTCCGCCACCGTCCACCGTGGGCCGAACACCGACATTAGCAACACCATTGATGGCAGAACCATCATTTAAGTGAGCGCGCACAGCAAAGACGCCACTCAGGGGTGAGCGGTATCGTCGCAATAGCACATTAGCCGTAGGAGCCCCTAATTCACGCCCCAGTTGCTGACCAAAAACGACCCGCCCACTTATTGTATAGGGCGCGCCGAGCAATCGATTAGCGCTATCAAAGTGTCCGGCTTCCAACTCGGCCCTGACACGTGTGCTACTCACTCGCTCCCCATCCATTTCAAAGGTGTGGGTATCTCTCACCTCGAAACCCTGGGTTTTACCTGCAGCTTTGAGCAGGGCGTAATCTCCACTGCGATCACAGCCGAACCGGAAGTCATCGCCCACGACCAAGTAACGAATACCCAGCCCCTGCACCAACACCAGATCAATAAATTCAGTGCCACTTAAACTGCGCAGTGAAGTGTTAAATGGCAAACATAACACTCGATCGATACCGGCAGCCAAAAGGGCTGTTACTTTTTCACGAAATCGCATCAACCTTGCCGGCGCTTGATCTCCGGCAAAAAACTCATGGGGCTGAGGCTCAAATATGATCGCTACTGACGGCAGACCCAATTTTTGGGCCTGTTCATTGACCTGTTGAATGATCGCTTGATGGCCCAGATGGACACCATCAAAGGTGCCAATCGTGGCCACACTACCGCGATGCTCCGGGCGCAAATTATGCAGCCCCCTGATCAACCGTGTTGATACATTCTTCAACAGAGTATACCCCAGCCTTTTTTAGCTGACGATGGCGAGCAATTCAACATCAAATACCAAAGTGGTGTAGGGTCCGATCTTGCCACCCGCACCGCGCTCGCCATAGGCCAAGTTGAACGGTACAGCCAGACGCCATTTGGAGCCTATTGGCATCATTTGCAGGGCTTCGGTCCACCCGGCGATCACGCCATTAACGGGGAATTCAGCGGGCTCACCACGGTCGTAGGAGCTGTCAAACACAGAACCGTCAATCAATGTACCGTGATAGTGGGTGCGAACAGTTGAGGCGGCGGTCGGTTTTTCGCCTTCGCCTGCGGTTAACACTTCGTATTGCAGGCCAGAGGCAGTGACAGTCACTTCTTCTCGCTTGGCATTCTCTTCGAGAAAAGCGGTGCCTTCAGCAGAAAACTCTTTAGACTTTTCAGCTTCCTGGGCTTGCATGCGATCGCGGATCTCGGCAAAAGCCGCTTCCATGTCACTGTCGGCAATGGTGTTTGCGACACCGGTCAAGGCATCAACAACGCCCGCTGCAACAGCATTGGCATCTACGCCTTCAAAGGGGTTGCTCGCCAGCTGGTCGCCCATTTGGCGGCCAATTCCGTAGCTTACGCGTTGCTCTACGGTTGTATAGTTCTCAGACATGTTTATCTACTCTTAAAAAGGGGCAAATTCAAAAGGCGGGCAGTGTACCATAACTTCGCTCCAGTGCCCTAGAATCAAGGCACTCGATGGGGATCTAATCTGAGATCCTGTATTCGTTTGCCCAATACATCCACACTTCCCTTATAACGCTCATCACCGGTCGACGAAAATTCAAAGTGAAAACTGCGCCAAAGTCGCATATTGCCCAGGCTGTCCCGCCGCAGCCACAAACGTCTCAATACAACACTGTCATCCAGCAGCTGCACCCCCATGGACTCACAATGCTTCTTTGCCGCCGCCAGTACGAGCTCTTTCACTCGCTGGGCATTAAGCCAATAAAGGCAAACCAGCACCACACAGAAAAGCAGTATCAAATCAGGTAAACGAAACATACTAGAGCGCCACTCCGGTGAGAATTTCGAGCCAGTTGCGGGCAGAGCTTTCAGATTTCATACCCGCCTGGACCTCTTCGCTGAGTTCACAGGCCCCCATCGCAAGGTCCACAGCGGCACTGTGGTATATCGCCCTGGGCTGGCGGTCTTCGCCAGAATCGGCTGCACGTTGCAATAAGGCATCCGCCAAACGGTCTACATCGGTATCGCTCAGGCCATGTTTTGCCAGGACCTTTCCATAATTCATACATTCAACCTTAGGGCTATTGCTTCAAAAAAGAGCGTGACACACTCAATCCGGTTTTTGCAAATCCAGACAGGCCTGACGCTCTGCCGCCAAACACGCTGTGCCCAGGCGCCGTGCCAGTTCGATATTGCGCTCTGGAATGTTTTCCGGGGCATCAACGGCCGCCAGGGCACGCTCGAGGCTGGCCTCTCGAATCACATGTAACATCGGGTGTGGCGAACGGTTCGTATAGTTTGCAGGGTCACACTCAGGCTCTCCGGCAAAACAATAATTGGGGTGAAAACTTGCCAGTTGCAGCTCACCTTCCCAGCCGAGTGATTGCAAGCGTCTATTAGCTGCATCCAGGAAATCCAAATAGAGGTAAAAATCTTCAAAATCACTGGGCAGCACAAAAAGGGCGGTCTCTATATAGTCGTCAGAGCCGGATTCACTACCCAGCAAGGTTTCACACAGCGCTATAAGCTCTTCCAGAGTATCCCTATGACCACGGCTTTGCGCAACCCGGTAGCACACACGCCCAGCCTCTACCTCTCTTTGAGCGAAGGGACAGAAATTGTGTTTGATCACCACGCTCTCCACCCACTGTCGGGTCTGGGCGATCAGCTCTAGATCGTGCTCAGGCTCACTCACTCCCAGTCTTCGCCCATATGAGGCAACAATTTAACCCACTCAGGCCGATAGGGGATAAACACTTCCGCCATAGCCTCCAGACACTCTTCTAATTCCAGACCGATCAGGAATTTAGGGTCAAAGCTGTCGAGATCACACCAGATCATTGCCAGGGAGGCACTGACCTCAACTAACAAGTCGAAAGGCGCATTCTGCTCTAACAAGAACTCCTTTAAGGCATTTGCCACACCCTCGTCGGCACACTCTGCCAGTGAGGCCGCCGCCTCCAGCCGCGCGGTCAGGTCAAAGTCATCCGAGACTACCGTCTCCAGGTTTGTAGCGGTCCAATCATCCAAGCGGTTTTACTCCACACTGTTATTTGGGTCACGTTGCTAATAGGGGGCCATTATAGGCATGCTATCGGCAGATCAAAACGGTGAAGCTCAATTTTTTAGGTTACAATTCTGCCTTTGCGCCTCTTCAGGGGCATTCTGACAACATACAATCGATGATAACTATGCAAATAACCGATTATTTCTCTACTGAAGGCGAATTTATACACTTTACCCGCCAGCAAGCCAGCGACTTCGCCAAGAAGGTGGCTAATGACTACAACCCCATACACGACCCCGATGCCAAGCGCTTTTGTGTGCCGGGGGACCTGCTATTTGCGGTCGCCCTGAGCAAGGTCGGACTCAGTCAGAATATGCACGTTCAATTCACGGACATGGTGACCGACGGCATTATGCTGGACCTCCCTAAGGGCGGTACCGGCCACAGCAGTATCTGCGACGAAAAGGGGAAGCATTATCTTGACATTAAGTGCGAGGGTGACGTTACCCTCGACCAGGGTGTTATCGAAAGTCTCACCCGCCAATATGTCGAGTTTTCAGGCCAGACTTTTCCTCATATCCTTGTGCCTCTGTGGAAACAACACAATGTGATGATCAACCCCGCCCGACCCCTGGTCATTTACCAATCAATGTCCATTCAACTGGATACTCTCGACATCAAGCAACCGACCTTAGAGATTGCCGATGTCAGCCTCCAACCCAAGGGCAAGCGAGGCGACGTCTCGCTGGGCTTCCAGCTGATGGATGGCGGAGTGCGTATCGGCACCGGCGAAAAGCGCATGGTGCTCAGCGGGCTACGAGAATACGATCAGGACCAGGTGGATGGGGTCGTCGCTTTTTACAACGAGCGTAAAAACGCTTAACTCCTGCGCACCTTGATGCCCCGCAGGGCGCCTCTATGGCCCCTGCAACCCTAGTTTCCCCCGCCCCCGAATGCGGACCCAGGATTGGTGCACTGAGGCAACAGTCTGTTCTCATCAAAACTGCGGCGGCCAAGCCTTTTATTGTATATTTTAGCTTCGACTAAAAGCTCCAATAATAAGGATTAGAAGTATGTCGCTTTCAGATATCGAAATTGCACGTCGTGCCCAGCTCGAGAACATCACCCGCATTGGCGAGAAGCTCGATGTCCCGCTGAACTATCTGCTCAACTACGGCCACCACAAGGCGAAGATTGACTATGACTTTATCGACTCCCTTGAGGACCAGTCCGATGGGAAGTTGATTTTAGTGACTGCGATTTCACCCACTCCCGCCGGAGAAGGCAAAACCACCACCACGATTGGCCTGGGAGACGCACTCAACCGCGTTGGCAAAAAAGCCGTCATCTGCCTGAGAGAACCCAGTCTGGGGCCCTGTTTTGGCATGAAAGGCGGCGCAGCCGGTGGCGGTTATTCCCAGGTTGTGCCCATGGAAGATATTAATTTACATTTCACCGGCGACTTCCATGCGATTGGTGCCGCTCACAACCTTCTATCTGCCCTTTTGGACAATCACATCCACTGGGGAAATGAATTAAATATTGATCCTCGCCGAGTCACTTGGCGCCGGGTCATGGACATGAACGAACGCGCCCTTCGAAATATTAATATTGGCCTGGGCGGTCCTGCACATGGCATACCCAGAGAAAGCGGTTTCGACATCACCGTCGCCTCTGAGATCATGGCGATTTTCTGTTTGGCAGAAAGCCTGGATGATCTGCAAGAAAAGTTGGGCAACATTGTTGTGGCGTACACGCGAGACCAGAAAGCTATTCACGCGAAAGACCTGAGCGCCCACGGCGCCATGGCTGTTTTGTTAAAAGATGCGTTCAAACCCAATTTAGTACAAACACTGGAAAACAACCCGGCCTT
>ENA-OSET01001214-OSET01001214.1-sediment-metagenome-genome-assembly--contig:-NODE-1214-length-27035-cov-63.805141_pt1 | contig 27035 bp, 12 predicted proteins | sample MGYA00237882_ERZ534229 | MGnify/ENA primary metagenome ERZ534229 (study PRJEB26408, sample SAMN06266212) | sediment metagenome | isolation source: Hudson Canyon methane seep mesocosm | place... | reverse complement strand
GTTAATCAAGAAAAGTTAAGACTAGCTGATCTTGCACGCAAATCTGGTTTTGAAACGCATAGTGCATTTTCTCGCGCTTTTAAGAAACATTTTAATGTTAGCCCAAGTGAGTTTCGAAACTCCCCAGAGAGCGCCAAACTAAGTAGTGACACAGCACGCCCATTTCTTAATACCGCTGCACCTAAAAACACAAGCATAGACGTCAAAGTCGTAGATCTAGCAACACATTGGTTCAATTATAAAAGTGTTGAAATATTATCTGAGGATACAGATTTTCATGAAAGTGTTTTATTGATCGCAGCCGACATGAAGACATTTTTAGATATAGGCAAACCTCACCTTTTTGGTACAGCAACAACCCGTTCTTCTGGCCAAGTACCTAGAGTACAAAACTTAGAAGATCTTTTGTATGGCGCTGTTTACAGTAAAAAAGGCGATGATGACTGGAGTGATTCTTGGTTAGAGTTAGATGCTGGCCTGTGGGCGGTATGTACACATAAGGGACATTATGAATATTCCTATCAGACTTGGAATAATTTGCTACGCTCATGGTTGTCGGAATCAGATTTTGAGCTTCGAGATACGATTCCTTTTCAGCGTTATTTAAATCCACCCTGGACATTTAAAAATAGTGATGATTGGTTAGCAGAAATTTATTTACCAATTAAAAAAGCATAATCGGAACACCAATTCGAGTTAAAAGTGATAACTAGTTCAAAAGACTAAGTGCGAAAAGCCTTTAAACTTTCCCCCCGAAACGCATGAATTGAATAATTTTGGCTTAGACCTGATTGCGTACCTTTTTCAAAAATAAGGACATTCTGGAATGTTTGATAGATTTATTTGTATTAAGACTAGTTTCCCTAAATTCTTTTCATCGACGTTAATAGCGACTATAGGTTTAATTGCCAACCTAGTTTTAGTTCAGAGTGTTAATGCCGCCGAGAGTGTTTCATCGTCCTTAGCTATTCCGGTGGATAATATTGAGAGTGTTTCTCCTGCCCCAGGCAGTACAGATATCGATCCCAATAACACGACCTTAATTCTAAATTATCCTGCGCCAGCCGATTATGACTGGACCTATAAAAATGCTTTGACCATTCATAATTTAGATACCGGCGAACAAGTATTTGAAATAGACCCAGATAAAACTCATAGTCAACAAGGTTTGAAATCTTTTACGCTTATACTTGATGAGGGTGTACTAGAAAGTGGCAGTCGTTATGGAGTAACCGTTGATTATCGTTTTGCCATTGTGAATAAAGCCCCATGGAAATCTGGAGAAATTAAACAAGGACAATGGACATTTAAAACTTCAGGTGTTTCAGCTACTGAACAAGCAGCTCAGGCTGAAGCCGATAGGTTAGCTGAGCTAGCAAGAGTAAAAGCCGAGCAAGAAGCTCAGGCAGAAGCCGATAGATTAGCCGAGCTAGCAAGAGTAAAAGCCGAACAAGAAGCTCAGGCCGAAGCCGATAGATTAGCAGAGCTAGCAAGGGTAAAAGCCGAGCAAGAAGCTCAGGCAGAAGCCGATAGATTAGCAGAGCTAGCAAGAGTAAAAGCCGAGCAAGAAGCTCAGGAAGAAGCCGATAGATTAGCCGAGATAGCGAGAGTAAAAGCCGAGCAAGAAGCCCAATCTCAGGCAGCAACGCCAGTTGCTTTAACTCCAGCTGTAGCTAATATAGTCGCTGTTTATCCCGCTCCAGGTAGTACTGAACTTGATCCAAATAACACCACGTTAGTTCTTCAATATCCTGCGATAGCAGACTACGAATATACTTATAAAAGCTTTTTGAGGATTCAAAATTTAGACACTGGGGAAGAGGTCTTTGCACTTGATCCAACGAAGGATCATGCACAACAAAAGTTAAAGTCTCTTAGTATTCCTCTTGAAGCAGGTGTATTGGAAACGGGTACTCGCTATGGTGTAACGGTAGATTATCGTTTTGCAATTGTGGGTAAGGCTCCGTGGAAATCTGGAGAAATTGCTCAAGGCGTATGGACATTTAAAACTTCAGGTGTTTCAACTACTGAACAAGAAACTCAAGCAGAAAAAGAAGCTAGATTAGCAGAAGAAGCTAGATTAGCAGAAGAAGCTAGATTAGCAGAAGAAGCTAGACTGGCAGAAGAAGCTAGACTGACAGAAGAAGCTAGACTGGCAGAAGAAGCTAGATTAGCAGAAGAAGCTAGACTAGCTGAAGAAGCTAGATTAGCTGAAGAAGCTAGACTGGCAGAAACAAAAGAGACTGGAGGAGAAGAGACTGGAGGAACGGATCCAAGTACCGCAAACCGCGATCCGATTGCCACAGGTCTACCACACAATCCAATTGTATTTGTATCGCAACTACCTACAAATAGTGATTTTGCTAGGGTGTTATCTACATTTGCAAATCATCTTCCCAATCCTGATAATGCCGGTCGTGCTGGTGATTTATATATTCGCTATCAAGATGGCTCACTTAAAAACTTAACTCGTTTAGCTGGTTTTGGTGATGCGGGTGAAGATCAACGTGAAAATTCAATTTCGGTGAGAGATCCTGCCGTTCATTGGAGTGGTAACAAAGTGATCTTTAGTATGGTTATAGGTGCTCCTGGACGCTTCGCTCGTCCTGAGTATTACTGGCAAATGTATGAAGTCACCGGTTTAGGTAAAAATGATACGCCGGTGATTGCTAAAGTCGAAAACCAGCCGGAAAATTATAATAATGTCGGTCCTATTTATGGCTCTGATGATCGTATTATTTATTCTTCCGATATGCCGTTAAATGGTCAACGACATTTGTATCCACAGCATGATGAATATGAGAGTGTTGCAACCACAACGGGTCTATTCAGTCTTGATCCAGTATCAGGTGACTTTTTCCGAATGGTTGATTCTCCATCAGGTGCATTTGACCCTCTAGTGGCCAGAGATGGTCGGGTAATAATGACCAACTGGGATCACTTAAAACGTGATCAACAATCGAATAAGGATAGGAAAGATGAAAAATTACATCGAACACCGGTGCATGGAACGTTTAACTATTCTGATGAAAGTGCATCAGCGAAAATTCTTAAAGGTGATAGAACCGAGTATTTCCCAGAACCTGAAGCAATAGCGCTTCCTGAGGGTAGTCATTTTATAGGCCAGAATATGAATACCTTCTTGCCTTGGCAGGTTGAACAAGACGGTACTGAAATGGAAATGCTTAATCATGTTGGTCGCCATGAACTTTTTGGCTATTTTGAAAAACGTGTAAATAATGACCCTAGTATTATTGGTCAAGCTGCACCTAGAGGATCGAATAAACTGAAGATTGAGAATTTCTTGCAAATGATAGAAGACCCAACTAACCCTGGCATATTCTATGGTGTTGATGCGCCTGAGTTTCAGACGCAGGGTTCTGGCCAAATTATTAGAATTAATGGCCATGCGTCCCTAAATGGTAATGAAATGCAAATTAACTACGTCACATCACGTAATTCAAATAGCTACGAAGTTGATTTAAGTAAGTCTTATGGTAATCAAAATGCCGGTCATTATCGTGACCCACTACCGTTGAGCAATGGTGAGTTGATCGCGGTTCATACTGATGAACCGGGTGCACTAGCTGATCTAAATGATGCTACGTACTCACACGATATGAACTATAACTATCGTTTGAAGTATTTAACTAAAGGAGAAGATGGACTTTGGAAAGCGACTAATTTACTGACCTCTGGGCTCATAAGAACAGTGAACTATTATAATCCTGATGATTTGGTTGAGTATGTTGATGTCGAAATGTGGGAAGTGCAACCAGTCGAAGTGGTGGCTCGCCCTCGTCCTTATCCACGTACAATAAATTTGCCGGAACCTGAAACTGCAGTCTTTGCAGAAGAAGAAGTCAGCCTTGATGCAGTGAAAGCGTATCTTGAAGCGAATGATTTAGCCTTGGTTATTTCACGAAACTTAACACGTCGTGATGGCAACGATACACAACAACCGTTTAATCTCTGTGTGGCTGATGCAAATAATCCTTGTAATGAGAATTCAACAAAAACGCTTGGTGATGATGGACGTGTCTATGACGTTTCACATCTGCAGTTTTTCCAAGCAGATCGCATTCGTGGCATTGGCGGTACTGTAAAACCAAAACCTGGTCGTCGTGTTTTGCCGATGCCGATGCATGACAGCACTGCTTATAACCCAATCAATGCTGATGGGCCGGAAGGTAGTGTGAAGATTGCAGCAGATGGTTCAATGGCAGCATTAGTTCCTGCTCGCCGTGCGATGAGTTGGCAGTTGACTAATGAAGGCGGTGACTCAATTGTTGCTGAACGTTTCTGGGTAAGTTTCCAGCCGGGTGAAGTACGTGTTTGTGCGGTATGTCATGGTTTGAATGATAGTGACCAAGCGGGCGGTGAGTTACCAACTAACAAACCTGAAGCATTGCGTAGCATGTTGACCCATATTAAAGGTTTGATGGGAACAGCTAATACTGATGGAGGATCTAATCCTGATACCGATGAATACGTAGATTCAGATGGTGATGGTGTTGAAGATGATCTGGATGCATTCCCAAATGACGCAACGGAAACACAAGATTCAGATGGTGATGGAGTAGGCGATAATGCAGATGCTTTCTCTAATGATGATAGTGAAACACTAGATTCAGATGCTGATGGAGTAGGTGATAATGCTGATGCTTTCCCAAATGATGCTAGTGAAACACTAGATTCAGATGCTGATGGCGTGGGTGATAATGCTGATGCTTTCCCAAATGATGCTAGTGAAACACTCGATTCAGATGCTGATGGCGTGGGTGATAATGCTGACTCTTTCCCGAATGATGCTAGTGAAACACAAGACTCAGATGGTGATGGCATTGGTGATAACGCTGAAGCAGCCTCGAATGGTGGTAGTGTTAGTTTTGTGACTCAGCAACTGAGTAATCAAAATTATACCGAAGGACCTGCCGTTGCCGATATCAATAAAGATGGCCACAAAGACATTGTTGCAGGTCAAGTTATCTTCTTGGGGCCAACATACCAAGATAAAATATTTCTTAACTCCTCAAGGTTAGAGTTTTATAACGGCTTTGCTGCTCGCTTTTCAAGCTTTGTTGACGATGTAAATAATGATGGTTGGCCTGATGTAATCAGTTTGGGTTTGCCGGGCGAAAAAGCATTTTGGTATAAAAATCCAGGTGCATTTGCAGAGAATGCAGTTGTTTTAGGATCTGGTCCATCGGAAAGTGTGATGACATGGCAAACATTTGATATCACACCGTTTGTAGGCAATGAAGCACCGGCTTATACCGATCTAAATGGTGATGGTGTTAAAGAGCTGGTATTTATGACACCTGGAAAATTGGTTTATGCCAGCAAAGGAAGCAATCCTGAAGCGTTATGGCAGCTTCATGATATTGGTTTTAATCAACATTTTGATACCTTTGTGCATGGTTTAGGTGTGGGTGATCTTAATGGCGATGGTCGACCTGATATTATTGAAAAATCGGGTATTTGGATCCAACACGGTTCAGTATCAGCTCCTCAATGGCAACGTGAATATTATGACTTTGCTTTGGGAAGTAAAGGTGGTGCTCAAATGTTAATTTATGATGTTAACGGTGATTCAATCAATGATATTGTCACTAGTCATAATGGTCATGGTTATGGATTATCTTGGTTTCAGCAAGTTCAAACCTTCGCTAATCGTAGTTTTTTACGCCATGAAATTTTAGCAAGCAATGGTGTTGGTGATGATAACTTTAGCCAACTGCATGCTTTATCCGCAGGTGACTTCAACGGTGATGGCATAAACGATTTTGTAACAGGCAAGCGCTTTAAACCGCATTTCGATACAGATCCTGGCACAGATGATCCTGCTGTTACTTATCTGTTCATTACCAAACCTAATACCAATCATGATGTAACATTTGACGTTATTCAAATAGATGATAATAGCGGTGTAGGTGTTGATTTATATACCGGTGATATCAACGGAGATGGTAAACGTGACATTGTGACTGCCAACAAAAAAGGTGTGTTTATTCATACTCAACTGTAATTATTTCCAGCAGTAACTAGACATTGTTAATATTTAAGGGCCCTTTATTATTGAAGGGCCTTTTTTTATGTAGTTGTTTTGTATTAAGCCCCTAAACAGAAGAGATAACTACGTTGTGATACTGGGTATATTTGCAATAAAGTTAGACTATTATGAGTGAACAGCTCAGGCGACAGTTAGAAATAAACACTTATGTTTATTGAGCAAAATAGTGATATAAAACTAACTACGACTCATGTAGCTAAAGCACCTGATAACGCCGTTAGTTACAAGAGTTAGCGGTGTTGATGGGAAACTTGGCAGATAAATAAAAGCTGATTTTTGAAATTAACAAAGCTATAGTTATTAAATGAAAACACTGTCTGAGTACTGCAAAAAAAACATTTTAGTCATCCCTCATGCCTTAACGGCTATGGACGAGGTGACTACTCTGATGAGCCATGGCGATTTAGCCATTTTCTACGAGTACCTCATAGATGATCTTGTTGATGTCGAGTTTTATACCAATATGCCATGTTTTGTTTATATAGAAAGTGGTCTGGAAGTTATTACGACGGCAGATAACAATACGCATGAATTAGGTTCAAACACAATCATATTCCTGCCTCAGGGATACAATTTGCACTCAGATTTTGTTCGGTCGACAGATTCATTGAAGGCTTACATGGTTTTTTTAGATGATGCCATCATCTCGGAATATCTAAGCTCTAGAAAAATATTTCCAAAAATTAAAGCCGAGAAAAATGAACTTTTCAAGGTCAAAAGTAGCGTTTTAATTCGTTCATTTTTTAAATCCATACAAGCAATTCACGATGAAGGCTGTAACTCACCGGAGTTACTAAAAGTTAAGTTACTCGAATTCCTTCACTTGGTAGCATTACAAGATGAAGAGTCTCTAAACCGTAGCCTTTCTTATAAACCAAAAACGATGAGGCTTAAACGTAATATCGCTAGACTATTGAAGGACAATGATATCTTGCACCTGTCTGTAGATGATTTGTCACACCTGTCAGGCAGAAGCTTATCTAGCTTCAACCGAGACTTTAGAGCGATTTATAACATGCCACCAAAGCGGTGGTTGCAGGAAAAAAGATTGATTCATGCTAAAACGTTACTGAAGAATGATGACCTATCAGTAACAGAGGTTGCATCTGAGCTAGGTTATGAGAACATCTCGCACTTTATAAAATTATTCAAAGACAAGCATAAACTGACACCAAAACAATTTATGAAAATAAATTGACATAAAAACGGAATTTTTGAACATCAACAGGTAGTTTGAATTTTCAGCATTAGTGAAATTTCGGCTTATTACCTTGGGAAAACGATGTGCTTGAGATCAGTGCACTTGTATACCCCATTATTAGATTTGGTTCTGCCAATCACGGATTCCGTCGAATATTTTCTGAAAACGACAACGTCGTGGATGTATCAGAGTTTAAACACTATAGAATTAATCATAGTAAACTCTTTGCAAATAAGCATAATCACATTAATGGTATTGAGAATTTTTGGAACCAAGCCAAGCGGCATATGCGTAAATTTAATGGTGCTCCAAAAGACCATTTTCACCTCTTTTTGAAGGAATGTGAATGGCGATTTAACAACAGTGACCCAAAGCTTCAATTAAAACAATTGCATCAGTGGGTTAAAGATGAACTTGGGTAGTTAACTAGGACAGCCCCTTGATTTTTTGAACCGGAAAAATAATACTCATCAAATGAAAACACTAAGAAAGGACAGCAAAAAAAATATTTTAGTTCTCCCTCAGGGCCTAACTTCGGAGAAGGCTGCAACAGCTCTAATGAGTCATGGTGACTTAGCTATTTTCTATAAATGTCTGAAAGATGGGCTTGTCGGTGTCGAGTTTTATACAAATACACCCTGTTTTGTTTATATCGAGAGTGGACGGGAAGTGATTACAACGGTGGATAATAAAACGCATGACTTAAGTGCAAACACTATCTTATTCTTGTCTCAAGGACAACATTTACATTCGGACTTTATTCGTTCTAAACATTTATTGAAGGCCTATATGGTTTTTTTAGATGATGCCATCATCTCGGAATATTTAAGCTCTAGAAAAAGTATCCCCAAGTCTAATGCCGTAAAAGATGAGCTATTCAAGGTCAATAGCAGCGCTTTAATCCACTCTTTTTTTCAATCCATACAGGCGATTCATAGTGAAGGTTGTAACTCACTGGAGTTATTAAGAGTTAAGTTGCTCGAATTTCTTCATTTATTAGCGTTACAAGATGAAGCGTCTCTCAATAGCACTCTGTCCTTTAAACCTAAAACGATGAGCCTTAAACGTAATATCGTTAGACTTCTGGAAGGAAATGAGATCTTGCATCTGTCCGTAGAAGATTTGTCACATCTGTCAGGCAGAAGTATATCGAGCTTCAACCGAGACTTTAGAGCGATTTATAACATGCCGCCAAAACGGTGGTTGCAAGAAAAAAGATTGAACCATGCCAAAACGCTACTGACGAAGAATGACCTATCAGTAACAGAGGTCGCATCTGAGCTGGGTTATGAGAACATCTCTCACTTCATAAAGTTGTTCAAAGAGAAGTATCAAATTACACCAAAACAATTTAAGCAAGCATATTGAAATAAAAACGGCATTTTTGAATGTCTTCAGGTAGTTTGAATTTTCAGTTATAGATAAACTTCGGCTGGAGATTAATTATTACCTTAGGAGAAAGATATGGTTGAGAATGTTGTGCTGGTAGACCCTATTATGGGGATTCATATTTTTGCTGGTATTGGAGCCTTGTTTATTGGAATAGCGTTGATATTTTTGATCTCCGCAGGCGATGGATACAATAAGTTGGGCCGATTTTGGCAAGTAACTATGCTGGTATTAGTGTTGACGTCATTTGATATTAAAGTGATGAATCAAGGAGAGTTCAGCCCAGTTCATGGCCTATCTATTATTGTATTAGCTTTAATTTTAGTGGAAGTTTGGGCTAGCTTGAGTCAACGTCTACGTACTCAAAAATATAGCAGAATCGGTTCTTTTGTTATGTTAGTAATTATTTTAGGCGCTATAGTCTCGTCTCCTGGCGGCGTAATAAATCAGTGGTTTTTTGCATAGCAATAACTATAGCCGGCAAGCATGGCTCGTTCTTCAGATCAGCCATGCGATAGCTAAAGGTTTAGCTTTTGCTATCGCAAATTTAAAGTGAAAAGAGCCTTATCAGTAAAGCGACTGGTAGACCTTAAGCCCAAGATTATAGCGTTATAAGTATTGACAGCAAACCTAGGCATCCTCTCTAAACAGCATTTCGCTTTCATAAAATTATTCAAACAGAAGCATAAATTCACACCAAAACAATTTAAATAATTTATTTGACACAAAAACGGTATTTTTGAATGTCTTTAGGTAGTTTGAGTTTTCAGCTCTAGCTAAACTTCAGCTGGAGATTAAAAATTACCTTAGGTGAAAAATAAATACAAAGTTATGAGTGGAAAAATAAGACGTCAATTGGATAAATCGCTTCTTTTTATAGAAAAAAATTTAGATGAAAAAATCACTGTAGAGCAAGTAGCACAGTCGGCATTTATGTCTAAATTTCATTTTCAACGTTTATTTTCTGCCTATCTAGGTGAAACCGTCAGCCAATATATCTTACACCGACGCTTAGAACGAGCGGCTGAGACACTGGTGAATAAAAAGGGCTTGACCATCACTGAAATTGCAAAAAGAGCAGGCTTTGAAACGGGGAGCACTTTTTCTCGTGCATTTAAAAAACATTTTAATATTAGCCCTAGCAATTTTCGACAGGCTTCAGATTTTTCAGTATTTAGCGAGAATCAATCCAATCCCTTTCTTAAGACGTCCTCGGCCAAAACAGCACCCATTGATATTACGATCGTGGAAAGGCCTGTACTGTGGTTTAACCATAAACTAGCCACTGTTCCCTATTATGAAGAGGCATTTATTGAAAAAAATGTGATGCTAATAGCAGCGGACATGATGAGCTTTTTAGACGAAGGACGGCCACATCTTTTTGGAACAGCAACCAGTAGAACCTCTGGGCAGGCTGATAGAGTGGCAACACTGGATGACCTGTTGTATGGCGCTATTTACAAGAAAAAACATGATGATGCCTGGAGTGATAACTGGTTTGAAATAGAGGCTGGTTTATGGGCTGTTGCCATATATAAAGGTAATTATAAATATTCATATCAGAGCTGGAATAGGCTTATACGATCTTGGCTGATCGATTCAGCTTATGAATTAAGGGAATCCATTTCTTTTGAGCGATACCTGAACCAACCGTGGTTAATGGAAAACCCGGATGATTGGCTTACTCAGATTCATTTACCCATTAAAAAGAGCAAAACTTAAAAAAGCATAAATTGCACTGAACCTCAAGTGAAAGTGGGAGACAGTTCAAGGTTTTAATTATGAGGCGCTGTATAGTTCGTCCCTAATGAGAAATCTTCAACTTTAACCTTTTACAAGGACGTTTGGATGTTCACTAGAAATAGTCAAAGAAGCAACAAGAATGGTCGATTCTTATCATCGGTTTTAATCACTATTGCATGGCTAACGGCCAGTTTAGGTTTTTCACACAACGCGGTTGCGGCCGTTGATGTTTTTCCCTTACCCACGTCTATAGATAATATTGAGGGTGTGTACCCCGCACCTGGCAGTACTAATGTTGATCCTGATAATGCAGTGCTTGTACTTCAATATCCTGCAGACGCCGATTATGAATGGACTCATAAAAACAGCTTAACTGTTCATAATTTGGATACGGGGGAGAAAGTCTTTTTGGTAGATCCAGACAAAACACATGCCCAGCAAGGATTAAAATCTTTTACGGTGACGTTAGATGAAGGCGTATTGCAAGCTGGCAATCGTTATGGGGTAACAGTAGATTATCGTTTTGCTGTGGTGAGCAAAGCACCATGGAAATCAGGTGCGATTACAGAGGGACAATGGACCTTTAGCACGTTAAACCCTATACCCGAACCCGAAGCGCCACCGGCAGAATCGACAAGCGATGTCAGCCCATTAACACCTGCCGTAGATAATATAGTTGGTGTTTATCCTGCTTCTGGCAGCACCAATATTGACCCGGCTAATACAACGCTTGTTTTGCAGTATGCGGATCAAGCAGATTATGACTGGACACATAACAATGTTTTAACAATTCATAATTTAGATACAGGTGAGCAGGTATTTAGCTTAGATCCTACTAAAAGCCACCCACAACAACAGATGAAATCTCTTACTATTCCGCTTGATACGGGCGTATTAGAAGGTGGAAGTCGTTATGCCGTGACGGTAGATTATCGTTTTGCCATTGTGAACAAAGCGCCATGGAAGTCTGGAGAGATTAAACAAGGACAATGGATATTCCAAACTTCAGGTGTTTCAACAACTGAACAAGAAACTCCAGCAGAAAAAGAAGCTAGATTAGCAGAAGAAGCCAGAGTGATAGAAGAAGCTAGACTGGCAGAAATAGAAAGGCTGGCAGAAGCGGCTAGAGTTAAAGCAGCTCAAGAAGCTCAAGCTGAACTAGACAGACTCGCAGAAATAGAAAGACTGGAACAAGAAGCGAATTCATCATCTGCATTTTTTGAAAATCAGATGCCATGGACAACTAAAATTGAATCAGAAGATGTGCATGCAAATTCAGCTAATATCATCGCTTTCTTAAAAGATCGCATTGATAGAAGAGGTGAAGCTGAAGACAAGTACTTAAAGCTAATGCAGATTGATTTTTCTTCGCTGCATGTTCTAGAAGCTGATAACACCACACCACGTTACCCATACGATGCTTCGACAGAACTAGTTTATGGAACCACATATGGTTCACCAATGTGTGACAATTTGATTGATGTTCCTTTACCTGCTTCAGGTCGTCTGGAAGGCGGTAGTGGTGATGGTGATTATAGTTGTGCCGATACGCAGAGTGACGATTGTCACCTGATTGTTCATGATAAGACCAATAAAGTTTTGTATGAGGCGTTTCATTCTTCGAAAGTGACTGTGGACGGAGAAGAGCGGTTTGCTGCTATTTGTAATGCAACATGGGATTTAGAGTATGCCTACGGTGAAAACCTGCGTGGAGAAAACTGTACCAGTGCCGATGCTGCAGGCTTACCGATTGCACCTTTATTGGTCACTGCGGATGAAATCGCAGCGGGTGAAATCAACCATGCGCTACGGTTTATCTTAAAAAATGACAACATGCGTCGTGGCTTACATGTTTTACCTGCCAGCCACTCAGGTGGCCCTGAGTCAGATAATGCAAATGCACCGATATATGGAATGCGTTTTAGATTACGAGCTGATTTCCCTATCGATTCATTAGGAGAATCTGGTCGCGTTATTGCTAAAGCAATGCAAACTTACGGTTTAATTATTGTTGACGGCGGTAAGATTCCGTTCAGCTTCATGGCGGATAGATATTCCACTGCAAAATGGGCGGACTTCAATGATTTTGAACCTGCAATGCTTCAAAGTGTAATGAGTATTGCTGATTTTGAAGTTATTAAAAATGAAGGACCTATTACTTCAACGCAGAGTTGTGAAGCAGGTATTGATACTTCGCCAAAAATTCAAGCATTGATTAAAGGCGGTGCAGGATCTGGTTCAACAGGCGGAACAGCTGGAACAGATACAACAGCTGGAACAGGTTCAACGGCTGGAACAGGTTCAACGGCTGGAACAGGTTCAACGGCTGGAACAGGTTCAACGGCTGGAACAGGTCCAGAGTTGAATACTAGCAATCGTGATCCAATAGTATCAGGCAATCCTCACAATCCGATTATGTTTGTGGCTCAAATGCCGCTAGTAAGTGATTTTGCTGCCTCGCTAGGAAGCTTTGCTAATCATTTTGCTAATCCTGAAAATACCGGACGAGGGGGTGATTTGTATATTCGTTACCCAGATGGCTCACTTAAAAATATAACCCGTTTAGCTGGTTATGGTGAGGCAGATGAATTTCAAGGTGCTAATGCGATTGCCGTGAGAGATCCTACTGTTTACTGGGACGGAAATAAAGCGGTTTTCAGTATGGTTGTTGGTGCTCCTGGGCGTTATCAGTATCCAGATTATTACTGGCAAATGTATGAAGTTACTGGCTTAGGTCAAAATGATACGCCGGTGATTACTAAAGTCGCAAATCAACCAGAAAATTACAATAATATTGGCGCAGTGTATGGCTCTGATGACCGCATTATTTTCTCTTCTGATATGCCTATAAATGCACAGCGTCATTTATATCCGCAGCATGATGAATATGACAGTGTACCGACAACGACAGGTTTATTTAGTCTTGACCCTGTGACAGGTGATTTTTTCAGAATGGTGGATGCGCCGTCTGGAATATTTGATCCGATGGTTGCGCAAGATGGTCGTGTAGTATTCACACAATGGGACCATTTACAACGTGACCAGCAAGCGATTAAAGATAGATACCAAGAGGCAAAAGGTGTACCGTTAAGATTTGGTACCTTCAACTATTCCGATGAAAGTGCATCAGCAAAAATTCTTATAGGTGATAGGACAGAGTATTTCCCTAAACCTTTAGACGGTGTTCAGGGTAGTCGTTTCAATGGCGCAGGAATGAATACGTTTTTACCTTGGGAAGTTGAGCAAGATGGAACGGAAGTGGAAATGCTTAATCACATGGGCCGACAAGAACTACATTTCCTTGTAGGGCCAAGCCTCAATGATGATAGTAGTTTACACGAACAAAGCGGTACTCTAGGTTCAAATACGAAAGATATAACTAACTTTTTGCAAATGGTAGAGGACCCAACTAATCCAGGCATTTTTTATGGTGTAGATGCGCCGGAGTTTGGGACATTGACTTCTGGTCTAATTATTAGGGTTAATGCTCATAGAAGTCTGAACGGTAATGAAAGCCAGATTAATTACGTGACTTCACGAAGTGCTAGAGAAATTAACGACGAGAATAATCCTACTGGAAATCAAGGTTCAGGTCACTATCGCGATCCTTTACCACTTTCGAATGGTGAGATTTTAGCTGCTCATACCAACACTGAAGTAAAGCTAAGAAACCTTGGCAATAATGAACTTCCGGTGTCTAATTTTGATTTTCGCTTGAAGTACTTGAAAAAAGGTGCTGATGGGCATTGGGCGGCGGATACACCGCTTACTCAAGGTATAAGACGGTCTATTAATTATTGGTCCCCAGATAATAAAATAACCTTGGATGACGTCGAAATGTGGGAAGTTCAACCAACAGAGGTTGTGGCTCGTAAGCGTCCTTATGCTCATACGGTTGACTTGCCTGCACCAGAAACAGCGGTGTTTGAAGAGGAAGATGTCAGTCTTGATGCGGTTAAAGCGTATCTTACTGTCAATGACTTAGCCTTGGTTATTTCAAGAAACTTAACGAAACGTGATGAAAACGACAAGCAACAGCCGTTTAATTTGTGTGTGGCAGATGCTAACCATCCCTGTGATGAAAATTCTACACAGACGGCTGGTAATGATGGGAAAATGTATGACATCGCACATCTACAGTTTTTCCAAGCTGATCGCCTTCGTGGAATCGGAGGTACTACCAACCCGAAAGATGGTCGACGTGTTCTAGCCATGCCGATGCATGACAGTATGGCGTATAACCCACTTAATGTTGACGGACCTGAAGGTAGTGTCAAAATAGCGTCTGATGGTTCAATGGCCGCTTTGCTACCAGCTCGCCGTGCAATGAGTTGGCAAGTGACGGATGACGTAGGTGAAACGGTAGTTGCTGAACGGTTCTGGGTGACATTCCAACCTGGTGAAGTACGTGTTTGTGCCGTGTGTCATGGTATAAATGAAAGAGATCAAGCGGGTGCCCCCGAACCTATGAACAAACCTGAAGCGTTACGTGATATGTTGACGCATATTAAAGGTTTGATGGGACAAGAAAGTGGCACGGACTCTAATACTAATGGTGGTACTGAAACGCTAGATTCAGATGGCGATGGTGTAGCAGACAGTGTTGATGACTTCCCAAATGATGCAAACGAGTCTGCAGATTCAGATGGTGACGGTGTTGGTGACACTGCTGATGCCTTCCCCTATGATGATACGGAGACTTTAGATTCAGACGGTGACGGTGTCGGTGACACTGCTGATGCCTTTCCCAATGATGCTGCTGAAACCCAAGATTTAAATGACAATGGTATTGGAGATAATGCCGATGCAGCTGCAAAGGGCAGTGACGTATCATTTGTGACGCAGCGACTCACGCCAAACTTTTATAGTGAAGGTGCAACAACCGCTGATCTGAACAAAGATGGCCATAAAGATATTGTGGCAGGACAAGTTATTTTTTGGGGGCCTACATATCAGGACAAAGCCTTTATTAATATTAATACGTCAACAACCTATTCGGTTGGCAACTATGCTGATAGGTTTACCAGTTATATTGATGATATAGATAATGATGGTTGGCCAGATATTGTCAGTATTGGTTTTCCTGGTGAAAAAGCACTTTGGTATAAAAACCCTGGCGTATATTCTGCAAATTCCGTTGTAGCAGGTAGCTCATCAGATACGATGGTGTTATGGCAATCATTTGATATTACTCCTTTTGTTGGTAACGAAGCACCAGCCTATAAAGATTTAAACGGCGATGGTATTAATGAACTGGTGTTTATGACACCGGGTAAACTGGTTTATGCGAGCAGAGGTGTTAATCCACAGAGTCTATGGCAGCTTCATACGATAGGTTTTAAGCAGAGCTTTGATAAATATATTCATGGCTTAGGTGTGGGAGATGTTAATGGTGATGGTCGACCTGATATTGTTGAAAAATCAGGTGTATGGATACAGCAAGGCAGTGTGTCGGAACCTACATGGACTAATAAATATTATGACTTTGCTTTGGGAGGACTAGGCGGCGCACAAATGTTGATATATGACGTAAATGGTGATGGTATGAATGATATTGTTACCAGCCATGATGGTCATGGATATGGATTGTCATGGTTTCAGCAAGTTCAAACCATCACTGGTCTTAGTTTTGCATCTCATGCGATTTTAGGGACTTACGCAGGCGGTGATAACAACTTTAGTCAACTGCACGCGTTATCTGCTGGCGACTTTAATGGCGATGGCCTGACTGACTTTGTGACAGGTAAACGTTATAAGGCCCACAATGGTCGTGATCCAGAAACAGATAGTCCAGCGGTAGTGTATTTATTTATCACCAAGAAAAATGCCAGCCAGGATGATCAATTTGAAATTATTCAAATTGATGATAATAGTGGTGTCGGTGTTGATTTATTCACTGGTGATATTAACGGCGATGGCAAACGTGACATCGTGACTGCCAACAAAAAAGGTGTGTTTATTCATACTCAACAGTAATTATAGTGAGTAAAAACTTAAGGGGCCTTCATTTATGAGGGCCCCTTTTTTTTGTTAATAAAGCACGAGCAGCACAGCATGACAACTGAAAATTAGTGCTGGCTTAATGCCTACATTGATACCAGTGGGTCGTGCTATGAGTTGGCATTTGACTAATGAGACGGGTGACTCAATTGTAGTTGAGCGTTTCAGGGTAAGTTTCCTACTGGGTGAGGTTCGTATTTGGGCGGTATGTCATGGTTAGATCAAGCGTGACCATGCTGGCGATCCACTACCAACAAACAAACCTGAAGCATTGCGTAGCATGTTGACCCATAGTAAAGGTTTGATGAATAACTAAGCTTAATCACCAGTAATCCTTCTATTTTTCAATCGCAAATGAGTCTACGACAAGCGTTTTAGCGTACTTAATAAGGGTTAGACATCATGAGTTCCCGTATTGTTTTTTGATGCAGTTCACATATTGTATTTAGATGCTGTTCCATGTTGTTAACGTTAGTGTATTCAAGTGAGAAATTATTAAAAGTGAGGTGCGCCTCACAGTAATCATCGCTTAAGTCTTTAGGATGCTTCACCAGAGAAAAAACCTAATAAGGACGTTTGCAATGTTGATTACACCACTAAAGATTAAACACATATTTTCTAGCCTATTTTTGAGAGCCTTACAATTGTTTCTGGCATTGGCTTTATCAATTTCAATGGCACAGGCAGAGGTGTTTGTCAGTACGTCGGGTAGTGATGCTGTTGGTGATGGCAGCATTGATAATCCATTTTTAACACCTCAAGTCGCTATTGCAGCCTCCGATCCTTTAGGGGATACCATTACATTTCGTGGTGGTACATACCCAATTACAAAACACGTAAGAATCGATAACCCTAACTTAACATTACGTTCTTATGCCGGTGAATGGGCAGTGTTAGAAGCACCGTATGATGACGAGAGCGTCTCTTTTGTGCTTTGGTTTAGAGAAAAAAGTACCGGTAGCAAAGTACAACGTTTAGAAATAGCAGGTGGTTATTACTACGCCATTAAGTTTGAGAATGTAATGTGGAGTCAGTCGGCCAGCGAACATGTTGATCGTAACTATGTGATTGAAGACTCGGTATTGCGTGATTCTGGTCGTGATCTTATTAAGATATCACCAGGAATAGATAACATCGTCATCAGACGAAATCATTTTGCTCGCTCTGGTCAGCGTTATGCGGGGAATGCTGATGGTATCGATAACGTAAATAGCAATAATTTTGTTGTTCAGGATAACTTCTTCGAAGATATTGCAACTTCTGTGCTGTATGCAAAAGGTGGGGTTAAAAATGCCATTATTGAACGCAATATAGCGATTAACACTGGCAACGGTATTTTGCTTGGTTTTTCTACCGATAATGAGTTTTTTGATAAAGATAATATCGATAAAAACGGTCGTTCAATTTATGAAAATATCGATGGCATAGTCAGAAATAACATCATCATCAATACTAAAGGTGCAGGTATTGGTTTGTACGCTGCGAATCGTCCACAAGTTTATAACAACACACTGATCAATACGGCTACTGAAACCTATGCAAGTATTGCTATTGAACCTAATAGTGATCCTTATGCTTCTTATGGTAGCTCAAGAGATGTGACCATTCGTAATAACATTGTTGTGCAAGCGGCAGATGCAACAAACCCTGCGGTTCGTATCCGTTGTCATAGCGCTGTGAGTCCATGTGTTCCTGGTAATAAAGGTTACTTAAGAATGAGTAATAACCTTTATTATAAAGGCGGAGCAGAACCTGTATTTGAATATCAACGTCAGGATAGTAAATTTTCTGGTGATCTGACTGCTTGGCAGGCACATATCAATAGTGATGCAAACAGTATAATTGCCGACCCAAAGCTTGATGAAAATTATCATTTATCTGCTGAAAGTATTGCCATTGATGCCGGTTATGACATCGCGACTATCATTGATGATTATGATGGCATATTAAGAACAGGCCAATTTGATATTGGTGCTGATGAGTTTGGCAGTTTATATTTACCCATTTTGCCACGAGAAGAAACAGTAGGCACAGGAGCAACATCTGCTGGTCCAGATACAATGGCCCCTAAAATGGGTGACATTGACGTTAGTAAATTAACATCAAAATCAGCCTTAATTACTTGGTCTACACATGAGATTGCAAGCAGTGAAATAGATTATGGCGAGAGTGATCTTTATGGTCTAAAAATGACTATGGCGTCGATCCCAAGCCACAAACATACATTTATTTTAGGCGAGTTGAAGCCAAAAACGACCTATCATTACCGAATTAAATCAACTGATTATGCTGGCAATGCCAGTGAGTCAGAAGATAGAACATTTACAACGCCAGAAGTGATTTACACAACCATTTCAGCAAATGTAGATGGTGAAGGCGGCAGTGTGTTTCCTGAGGGTAATACAACGTTAGTGCATGGCGATAGTCAGCACTACCAAATCAAAGTCCACAAAGGCTACAACATTGCTCAAGTGTTAGTTGATGGCATTGATCAAGGTGTTGTTAAAACGTATGACTTTAATAATGTAGATGTCGAACACAGCATAACAGTGAAATTTGCAGTTATTCCCACTACCCTTCAAGCTTTGCCTGCAGGCTCATTACTTTATTACACCTTTAATGATGCAAGTGGCGGCATCGTTGCTGATTTGTCTGGCAACCAACATCATGGTGTGTTGAACAATGGTGCGCGCTTAGGTTCTGGCTTGGGTGGTCAAGCCTTATTACTCGATGGCGAAGATGATTATATGGCGATTGGCGATGCGGCTGATTTAAATATTTCCCATACATTTTCTGTTGGCGCTTGGATCAAACGTGAACGACTCATGATTGCCGAAAGTATCTATGATGCCGGTTCTAATAGTTCATGGGGCGTAAAAATGCGTGGTGGTTCTCATGCATTTGAATATCGTGTGAAAGGAAAACGCTATAGCAATACAGGTTTAGAACCTGGTTTAGGTGATACAAATTGGCATCATGTGCTGATGGTTAAGACGGGTGACTTGAGTGAGTTTTATATCGATGGTCGTCTTGTTCGCAGTATGGCGAGTCCTGAAGAGGGTGAAATCCCTGCTGGCGTTAAAAAGATTGGTGCAGAAACTATTTATAGTAAAGATGCCTTTTCGCCATTCCAAGGCCGTATCGATAATTTTGTATTTTATGGTCGATCGTTAACGGCAACTGAAGCACAGCTAGTCTATGAAAACACTGGATTGACACAGGATGAAATAGGAACTGAATTACCACAAGATCCTAATACAGATGTACAAGATCCTAATACAGATGTACAAGATCCTAATACAGATGCACAAGATCCTAATACAGATGTACAAGATCCTAATACAGATGTCCAAGATCCTAATACAGATCCACAAGATCCTAATACAGATCCACAAGATCCTAATACAGATCCAGGCGGTAGTATTGGTGTAATGCCGTTAAATGAAGCAGTGGCTTCTATTGTAGGCGTCTATCCGGCACCGGGAAGTATTGATCTCGACCCTGAAAGTGTGACTCTGACAATAGAGTTCACAGCGGGCACAGACTATACCTGGACCGAGCAAAAATATTTATATATCCATGATTTGGAAACGGGCACTCAAGTATTTTCATTTGATCCCGATAATAGCCATCCTCAACAGGGTGAGGAAGAAATCACGATAGATATTCCTGCTGGCGTATTAAAAGTGAATACCCGTTATGGTGTGACTACGGATCGGATATTTGCAGCGGTACATACATCACCGTGGAAGTCTGGCGTTATTGCTGCAGGTCAATGGACATTCACAACTCGTGATGGAAGCGCTACCGTTCCTAATGATGTTGATCAACAAGATCAAAATAATAACCCAGTGGTAACGACAACTTCTGAGACTATCAGCTTAAGCGCCTTCCATTATCTGGATGAAGACGGTGATGGCATTTCACTTGCTGATGATGTCTGTCCTTATGCCTACAACCCAGAACAGAAAGATATCAATAACAATGGTATTTGTGACTTTGATGAGGTGCAGGTAGTAGAAGACGGTCCAGTTGTTGATTTAAGAGCATTGCATGTTAGCCCATATGGTGCTTGGTTCAGTTTCACTTCACCGAAATCGTCAATGTACTATAACGGCTATGTCTTTATGTACTCTACAAATGAAGCTGACTTGCTTAATCCAGACTGGATTGCTCAACAGTATGAAAATAATGAGTATATAGAGTTTAGAACCCATCAATTATATGGTAGCCAGGTACCCGAGCAAGTGGTTATGGACTTAACACCTGATACTGTTTATTACATTACAGCGATAGAAAAACGCTGGAATGGATTAGCAAGTAATAATGTTTCGTCTACTCTTAAGTTTAAAACGCAGACGATTCCAGATTTCTCATCTATTTCAGATAGCCATCCTAGAATTACCACGAGTCAAAGCGAATTGGCGATCCTTAAACAAGCCTACAACAGTGGCAATGTAGACGTTGTATCAAGCGTGAACCGTCTTTCTGAAATGGGACAGGAGGCGGTAGATAAAAGTCCAAATTACGCAGGTGGTTCGGCTAATGCGTTGCTTGCTTACCAGATTACTGGAAACGCACAAGATCTAGACAATGGTAGACGTTTGTTAGATATCTCTCGTGAATACTTCCACAAAAACAGAGACTCTGGAATCGGTGGGAATCAGTTTAGAGCAAGTGGCTTTAATTACGTGGTTGCATTGGACTTAATTTGGAATGAACTGACGACGCAGCAGAAAGAACATTATTTGGAGCCTTACGTAGATATCATTACCAAGACTCATGCCCTTACGAGACTTAGTAACACCGATGAAACAGCTTCAGGTGCTCGTACCTACACTGCTTTTGGCTTGTTAGTGGGTAATGAGTTTGATGGCACCGCTATTGGAGATGTAGCCGATAATATCTTTGAGCAAGGCATACGACATTTTTATGGTTACGAAATGGTGAAATTGAAAAAATCATTTGGTACCCATGCAATGTCAGGTGGTTTGCCTGATGATGGCTCACGCTATGGCTATAATACGAACCCTTATCGATTGCAAACCATGTTAGCGTTGAGAAACTCGGGTTTTGATGATCCAGACTTTACAGAAGTCGCTCGTCAAATAGCTAAATCAAATCTTTTCTACGCAGGAACGCCTAATGGTGTTGCTCAATTAGCTTTCAATGATGTAGAAAACCCAGAACAGGCTGCTGAAAAAGACAGCAGCACGATTGATGGTCGTACAATCAATGTCTATTTACACACACTTGGTTTGCTTAAAGGAACACCTGATGCTGCGTATTTGAAAAACTATGCTTTAAACAGTGCTAAATATCAGGATGTGATAAGTGGATTTGATAAAGGGTACAAAACTTATTCCGAAATGAACTATTTGTTTGTATTACATGAAACACTCGAACAACAAATGGATCATACTCAGGCATATCCAACTCACTTTTTGGATGGCGGAATGGGCTTCTTTTTCGACCGTACAGACTGGGAAAAAGATGCTTCATTGCTAGTAACGCATAATGGCTGGCGTCATGTCGACCATACACATATCGATGAAGGCGCTATCCAGTTTTATCGTAAGGGCACATGGTTGTTGCATAGAAACGTAGGTTACGATGGATACTCTGGTCTTTGTGCGGCGAATGCCACACTATGTTTGCAGCAAAAATCATATTTTGGAGAAGATGCACAAGCACAAGATGACGTGGTTTATTCGACATCGATACCTGAAGCAGGCAATAACAAAATTGATGTTAATGCAAACTATGATTACATCGAGATGGATTTGACGAATGCTTATTCAGTTCAGTCAGCTTCGTTTAGAGGTAAAAGCTATAACAAAGTAGAACGTAATGTAGTTTGGTTTAAAGGCGGCAGTGAAAAAGCGGATCACATGGTGGTTTACGATTACGTTGATACATTGCCTGGTTACGAAGACTTGAAGAAAAATGTTAACTTTGTCTTCCGCTATCAGCCGACTATTGATGGCAACGTAACATCGATGTCTCGCTTTGGTCAGGAAGTGGCTATTATTTCGCAGTTATCTGATGATAAAACCTTATCGATTGTTGATCCTGCTTTGGATGGTGCTTTAGGGCAAGATTACACCTATAACTTGAATGTTAAAGCTAACTTAAATCAAAGCAAAGACCACTTTTTACATACCTTGGTCGCCTTTGATGAAGGCTCAGTAAATGTAGCGGGTGGTTATGCTGAAGAAGTACTAGGAAAAGATAAAGCTCAAAATGTGAATGCTGTTGGTTCGTTTATTAATAAGACGATGTTTGCTTTGTTCTCTTATGACACTAATGAACTAAGAGAAACACAGTATCAACTTCAATCAACGGGCGTAGTAGAGCATGTTATTTCTGGTTTAGCTCCAAATGCAGCCTATGTTGTCACAGCAAATGGGCTAGATTTAGAGACTTATAATGCTAGTGAAAATGGTGTCATCAACTTTGGCACTGACGTAATTGGAACACTAACAATTACTATCGATGAGCTTTCACCCATTAATAACTAGTCATACTTAGCTTTTTAGATTAAAAACCGGACCTTACAAGGTCCGGTTTTTTTTTACATTGCACCGTTATATGAATATCGTTTTCCCTGTTTAATGTCAAAGATACCTTCAGGCTGTGAGTAGCGAAGGATAATGCTATATAACAGTTGAGCATGGAGTAGGTGCAATACTGAATGAAAGAGGGATGAAGGCGCTGTCTAGTAACTTTATATTAAGTTACTAAACAGAAGCGATAATTACTTAGTAGATACTCAACAAAGCTAGAAGAATCTGAGTGAAAATACCGGCGATATCGAGAAAAAATACTTGTCTTTATTGAGCTAGATTTCGATAAAAAATTGATGACGACTCATGTCTCCAATGTGGCTTATATTTCGAGTTTTCATTTTTAACGTGTGTTTAGTGCCTAGATAAAAACAACGGCATAGCTGATATAAAAGTTCCCTTTTTATCCGATCTAGGCAGACTTTTTGCTCAACTATTTACAGTAAGTTATTAGCATATTTGCTTGTAAATTATACCTATCCTGCTAATTGTTAATGCATAACGAGAGATGCATCACAAAACACTATATTTTGTCTAGGGCTAGGTCTTGTATGTGTCCGTAAATCAGGTAAGTTATTGTCCAGTTTTAGATGTTTAGGTAATAGCTATGCTCGTAGATTCAACAAACAATGTCATGTCCGCGGCCAAGGAAAATTTAGCACTTTATAACGATGCTGAATTAGAATCATTGTTTAGTACACGAGCTGACAATACTCAATTTTATTTAGAAAATGTCAATGTATCTCCGACAACACATCAAGTTTATGAAGTGGCTCATATCATTAAAATTGTCACTGGAATTGATTGTGATTCTTTCTTAGCAAAAACCATTCTGAGTTTATACCCAACAGCAAAAATACAAGTTGCAGTTTATGGCACCGAAAGCGATGCTAAAGATGAAATATTATGGGCTGTCGCACACTTCTTTTTAGGATGTCCATGGCCGACTTACAATGATGATGTGCAATTAACCGAGTTCGTTTTATTGCTTCAAAAACAAGCACAAGCCTTAGGGTTTAAATTGAGTCGACCTATTACGGTAGATGATAAAAAAACAAAAACAGCAAAGCTGCTTAGCTAAAATCCTGTATCAAAATAAGTACCCATAGAAAAGATAGAATATTTTAATCATTCACATAGAGAGAGTATTAATATGAAATATATCGGTTACGCACTTATTGCATTCGGCATTGCTGATTTTGCTCTTAGCTACGCAGGAACGGATCTTTGGGGAGAAGTTATTGGTGTACAACTACCTGAAATGATTTGGGCATATTCAGGCATGATTGTCGCTGCAATTGGTTATGGCATTATCAACCTTTCATCACGGCTTGCTACGGAGTAAGCAATACATCTTTCCTAACAAATCGAAATTATTAAACTTGATCCCGATTGTAAGATAGCGCACGATTAAACTTCTGTAAAAGTAACACTAATTACTGGATTACGTGGGGCAGAAGATGACAGATGAAAAATGGCAGAGTGGTGAGATGGCAGAACATGCGAATCTCAAAACGCTATTAGAACAACGTGCAAATACTGACCAGCCGATGTCACAGTTCAGTCTTGTTAAAGCCGATTTGTCTGGCATCAATCTAGTCAAAAAAGCATCAAAAATCGGTTTTCAAATGACCGATAGCGATCTATATCATGCTGATTTCACCCATGCTCATTGTTTTAAATTAGATCTTTCAGGCAGTTCATTAATGAAAGCTGATTTTAGTTTTTCCAATTTACACTGTGCCAACCTGACTAATTGCAACTTATTAGGTGCCACCTTCAAAGGTGCAAAATTAGAAAATGTTGTCTGGGGAAAACAAATCATGCAAGAACGACAAGCGGCTGAGGCGAAAGATTTAGCGCTTGCTAAGGATTATTACGAACAAGCTGAAGAGGTTTATCGTAACTTGAGAATGACCACTGAAAAACAGGGTCTATTTGAACAAGCTGGGCAATTTTTTCAAAATGAAATGGCAATGAGGCGTATGCAAATGCCTTTATTTTCTTTACACCGAATAATATCTAAATTTGTTGATTTGTTTTGTGGTTACGGTGAAAGGCCCAGTCGTGTGGTTGCGTTTACTTTAGTTGTGATCGGCGTATTTTCGTTATTGTTTTTTTATTCAGGTATTGAATCTGGTGGCCAAACGATTGCCTTTAATAGCAGCCTGAGCATTAGTGACAATTTCAAATATTATTTAAACAGTCTTTATTTTAGTGTTGTGACCTATACCACCTTAGGTTACGGAGATATCGCCCCAACTTTAGGTGTTTCACGGTTTTTAGCGGCAGTTGAAGCCCTAATTGGCGGTTTTACGCTCGCATTATTTGTCGTTGTATTTGTTAAAAAAATGACCCGATAATAATGTAACTAGCATTCAATTAATGCACGGCCTCAATCAAAGTCTGATCCCAACGATTATTATTAGCGCTTTTGTTGATGGTGGGCGTTTCGGGCATAAATTGCCAATGACTAACTGCAACAGGTAAAACTTCATAAATAGCAACGATACCTTCTTCATTGGCGGCTGCCAAAACAAAGTTTTTTCCATTCCACCAGGCTTGAGATACGGTTTCGTCCATCCATAAAAACACCACGACTTTTTGACCGACTTCAGGCATTTGCTGTTGTGTTTTTGTCCACTCAAGTTTTGCTGTATTAGTCTTCATGATAATTCTCCCAAGCTTTCGCCTAATTGAGCATCAAGATCGCTATTAATATATTTCCCTTGTAAAAATCACCTTCTCCTAATTAAGCTATCGACAAATATTGCAGAGCCTTTAGGAAAGATGACTGAAAACTTGCTTGTACCTGTTATTCCATGAGGCTTGGCAGCCATAAAGTTAAAGATGGAAAACTGATAATTAAGATTAATACCGCTAGTTGAATCACAATGAATGGTACGACACCTTTATAGATATCTTGTAGTTTTAATGCAGGAGCACTGGCTTTTAGGTAGAACAATGAAAAACCAAATGGGGGGGTTAAAAATGAGGTTTGCAGGTTAAGTGCAATCAATAAAGCGAACCATAATGGGTCGAGACCCAAATGAATAGCAATAGGGGCTATGATCGGCACAACAATAAAACAGATCTCGATAAAGTCTAAGAAGAAACCTAAAACAAAAATTAATACCATACTGAGGATTAAAAATCCCCATTTACCACCAGGCAGACCACTGAAAATATCAAAGATAAGTTTGTCACCGCCCATACCAACAAAGACCAAGCCAAACGCAGTAGCACCAATCAATATCAAAAATACCATGCTAGTTAAACGTGTGGTTTGTTGCATGGATTTGTTTAGGTTTTTTAAGTTTAGTTTTTTATGTATTGCTGCTAATAACATCGCACCTAAGGCACCGACAGCTGCTGACTCAGTAGGTGATGCGATGCCAAAGAAAATAGAACCTAATACTGCTAAGACTAAAAATAATGGCGGTAACAGGCTTTTAAGTACTTTATAGCCAAGATATTCAGAATCACTTTCATCAACATTCATGGCTGGTGCCAGATCAGGATTTTTCCAGGCGATAAATGCGATGTAAGCGATATAGGCCGTCACTAACATCAAACCTGGCACGGCAGCACCAATAAACAATTGTCCGACGGGTACACCAATCACATCACCTAATAGAATGAGGATGATGCTGGGTGGAATAATTTGGCCTAAAGTACCAGAGGTGGCAATTGTGCCACCGGCTAAACTGGGTGCGTAACCATTTTTCAACATGACAGGTAAGGCAATGACGGCCATAGTGACTACAGATGCACCGACTACGCCTGTTGTTGCTGCTAATAATGCACCAACAATCACAACTGATATGGCTAAGCCGCCTCGAATGCGACCAAACAGTTGTCCCATGGTTTCAAGTAACTCTTCAGCAAGGCCTGACTTTTCTAATATCACTCCCATAAATACAAATAAGGGCACGGCTAACAATGTGAAGTTAGTCATGATGCCCCAAATACGAAGAGGCAGGAGGTTAAAGAAGTCGAGACCTAGAAATACACTGCCAAATCCTAAGGCAACAGCACCTAAGGTAAAAGCGACAGGGAAACC
>ENA-OSET01001213-OSET01001213.1-sediment-metagenome-genome-assembly--contig:-NODE-1213-length-27038-cov-4.879864_pt1 | contig 27038 bp, 26 predicted proteins | sample MGYA00237882_ERZ534229 | MGnify/ENA primary metagenome ERZ534229 (study PRJEB26408, sample SAMN06266212) | sediment metagenome | isolation source: Hudson Canyon methane seep mesocosm | place... | reverse complement strand
AGCGGGAAATGTAAGTAAGCAAATTACAGCAATGGTTATGAGTAATCCTCAGCAGTCTGTTCCTCCTAATTATGAAGGAGAGCCAGAACAATATGCTATGCAAATGACACAACATTATATGCCGAAATTAGAACAGGCAGAAAAACAGCTAGTTGCGTTAAGAACTTCTGTTATTCAGAAGGATGCGTTTAGGAGTTTAATATTTATTTTATTGGCAATTGGGTTATTGTATTTCTTTATTTATAAAGAAATGAATCCTGTTTATTTTACAATAGCTTTAGGCGCTTTAATTCTTGTTGACCTATGGAGTGTGGGGTTACGTTATTTAGATAACGGACCAGGACAGAATACTGAATATGCCCGATGGGAGAAAAGTGAAGAGAAACTGATTCCATTTACTCCTACTTATTCGGATGTTGCAATAATGTACAATGAGATTGCTGAAAACCCTAAATTAGGTCAAGAAATAGAACAGTTTATTCAAGGAAAAACAGCCGAAAAAAATGAAGCCCTTACATATAGAGAAGATGCAAGTAAGCGATTTAGTATATTGAACCGGATGACTAACTATAGAGTTTTATTGTTGGGTGACTATTCCCAAGAAACTTCTATATCTTATTTTCATAAATCTTTAGGAGGTTATCATGCTGCTAAAATTCAGCGATATCAAGATTTAATCGAGAGAAAAATGAGAGATCAAATGCAGCTTGCTTCAAACCCAAATACATTGGGTCAGGCTAAAATATTAAACATGCTAAACACAAAATATATTATAGCTAATAAAGGAGGAGAAGGGGTGTTTATTGACATGAGCAATCCTACAACGCTTTCTCCTGAAAATCAACAAAAAACACCAGGATTTATAAATTCAGAAGCATTTGGAAATGCTTGGTTTGTATCAGAAGTAAAAGCCTTTAATTCTCCAGATGAAGAATTTGTAGCATTGGATAATGAGAATTTAGAAAGTGTAGCAATTACGGACGAGACTTATTCTAATGACAACGGGAAACTGTTCAACGAAGGGATTTCTGGAACTTACACGAACAATGGAAATGAAACGGTAACAATGAGTTCTTATCGACCTAACGAGATTAAATACTCCTTGGATAATGTTAAAGGAGGAGAGCACTTTATTGTTTTTTCTGAAGTTTATTATGAGTTAGGTTGGAAAGCTTACGTAGATGGTGTCGTGACTCCAATTAATAGAGTTGACTATACTTTAAGGGGGCTTAAGGTACCTGAAGGGAGTAAAGAGGTTATATTTAAGTATGAGTTGAAGTCGTTTGATTCATTATCAAATATTGCTTTAGCTTCTTCTAGTTTAATCATTTTATTAGTTTTTGGTTTTGGTTACCTTTCTTTAGTTAAAGGAAAAGATGATTAAAAAAGTTTTAATTATAACTTATTATTGGCCACCAAGTGGAGGAGCCGGAGTTCAACGATGGTTGAAATTCGCTAAGTATTTAAGAGGGTACGGGTGGGAACCTGTTGTGTTCACAGCAGAAGGAGGGGAGGTTCCAGTACTCGATAACTCTTTGACGAAAGATGTTCCTGAAAATATTGAAGTTTTAAGAGGGCCAATTTGGGAACCATATACAGTGTATAAAAAATTAATAGGACAAAAGAAAGAGGATAAAATACAAACGGGCTTTTTAACAGAAAACGAAAAGCCAAAAACTATTGAGAAGCTTTCAATTTGGATACGAGGCAATCTGTTTATTCCTGACGCTAGAAAATTTTGGATAAAACCTTCAGTAAAGAGTTTGTCTAAATATTTGAAAGAAAATAATGTAGATGCCATTGTGTCGAATGGACCTCCGCATACAACTCATATGATAGCTTTATCTTTAAAAAAGAAGTTTGGTGTCCCATGGTTAGCTGATTTTCGTGACCCATGGACAAATATTGATTTTTATGACAAGTTACTTCTTTCAAAATGGGCTGATAAAAAGCATCATAAATTAGAAGATGAAGTAATCAATCTTGCAGATGAAGTAGTTACTGTTAGTCCTAATTGGGCAAAAGATTTTTTAGAGCAATCAAAAAGAGAATTTCAAGTAATATACAATGGATTTGATGAAGAAGATTTTAATAATGGAACTGTAGAGTTAGATAAAAAGTTTTCATTCGTTCATATTGGATCTATGAATAAGGATAGGAACCCGCATAATCTTTGGATTGCGTTGGGAGAACTTTGTTCTGAAATTGAAGGGTTTTCTGAAGCTGTTGAAATTAAAATGATAGGTCCTGTTGACATAGCTGTTAAGCAAGAAATAGAATCTAATGGGTTGATTGAAAATTTTAATAAATTAAATTATGTTCCTCATAATGAAGTAGTAAATTATTTAAAGGGAGCTCAAATACTTTTATTACCAATTAACGATACGCCAAATGCGATGGGGGTTATTCCAGGTAAACTTTTTGAATATTTAGCGGCAAAACGACCTATTTTGTGCATTGGACCTGTTAAGGGAGATTCAAGCAAGATAATTAAAGAAACTTCGGCAGGTTATGTCTTTGGATTCGATGAAAAAGAGAAGTTAAAGAGTGCCCTATTGGAACGTTATTTAGCGTTTAAAAAATCTGGATTTGTTGATTCTTCAAATCAAGGTATCGAAAAATTTTCAAGAAAAAATTTGACAGGAGAAATGGCTGAATTATTAAATAAAATAGCTAATTGAGATATGGGTAGCAGGAAAGTTATTTATGTTCATTCGGTCAATACTTCATTTGTCAAAAAAGATTTAGCGCTTCTTGAAGCAAATTTTAGAGTAAAAAAATCTTTCTTTAATCCTAATAATAAACTGTTGGTTCCATTTCAGTTTGTAATGCAGTTCTTCTTTTTATTTTTTAATATATGGAGGAGTAATATTGTGATTTCGCAATTTGCCGGATATCAGTCTTTTTTACCTGCACTTTTCGCAAAAATATTTAACAAGCCTTGTCTAATTGTTCTAGGAGGTACGGATTGTGTAAGTTTTCCTTCTATAAACTATGGGAATTTTAACCGACCTGTTTTAAAAACATTTACGGCTTGGTCTTTAAGATTAGCTACCCATTTTGCTCCTGTTCATAAGAGCTTGGTTGAATCCAATTATACGTATACAAAAGATGATTACCCTAAACAAGGGTATAAAATATTTTGCCCTAAGATTAAAGGTGGGTATACCGAATTGTTTTATGGATATGACGCTACACAGTTTAGAAATGATGAAGCGAAAACCCTTAACTCGTTCATTACAGTTGGATTTCTTAATTATCCGAATTTTTATAGAAAAGGGATTGATTTGATTGTCGAAATGGCAAAAAGTTATCCTGATAATAGATTTACAGTAGTAGGAGGAACAATCGATGATATCCCCGTAATAAATGTACCATCAAATGTTAAATTAGTTGACTCTGTATCTTACGATGAATTAAAAGCGCTTTATGCAAAGCATGAGTTTTATTTGCAACTATCTATTTGTGAAGGATTTCCAAGTGCAATTTGTGAGGCGATGTTATGTGGATGTATTCCAATAGGCTCTGATGTAGCTGCAATTCCAGAAATAATTGATGACTGTGGATTTGTTTTGAAACATAAAAATGTGGAAGAACTTAGAAGCCTATTTGCTGAAGCAATGGCAAGTGATAAAAATTTGTTTTCGCAAAAATCTAGAAAAAGTATAATGGATAGATTTCCTCTTGATGAACGAAATAAATTTATTAATCTGGTTAATAAACTGATGAAATAATTAGTTATGAAGAATAAAGAAAATTGGTTGCCAACAAAGTTTGTTTATAGAAATGGGAAATTAAAAGCGTCTCGAGATACAAAAGAGGTTACTGTTTCTTCGAGGTTGGCAACTAATATTACTGCAGAGTTTTACCAAAAAGAATTATCTAATTATGCAAAAGGTAAATTACTTGATTTAGGTTGCGGGAATGTTCCTTTATATGACACATACAAAGATTTGGTTGAAGATAATTTCTGTGTTGATTGGCAAGATTCCATGCACTTAAATAAATACCTAGACTTGAATGCTGATTTGAATAAGCCTTTAGAACTTTCAGATAACGAATTTGACGTTATTATTACTTCTTCAGTTCTAGAACATATTCGTCGACCTGAGTTAATGATGAGTGAAATGGCTCGTGTACTGAAACCGAAAGGTGTAATGTTGTTAAATGTACCGTTTTATTATTGTATTCATGAAGAACCACACGATTATTTTAGGTATACCGAGTTTGCGTTACGTTCAATGACCGAAGAGGTTGGAATGAAAGTATTGTCTTTAAAAGCGACTGGAGGGGCGCCTGAGATTATTGCTGATATTTTCGCTAAAAACTTAAAAGTAATCCCTTTGATAGGTAGCCCTTTAGTGAGGTTTATACAGTGGTCAACATGGGTTTTTGTTCATACTGGTATAGGTCGGAAAATATCAAATAAAACGGCTAAGAAATTTCCTTTAGGCTATACGGTAATAGCAGAAAAGATGTAATTATTATCTAAACAAGAGAAATTTCTCTGTGGTTTTTTCCAGAGCATTTTTGATTTCAGTTTGACTAACAAAACTATTAAATCCAACAAAATAGTTTTTTGATTATCTATGCAAGTTTCCTAAAAAAAGTTAAAGAAGAATAATCAGGATGGTTAATTTCATATACATCAAATGTAGTGGTTTTGAAAATTTTAAGTTACAAATACAAACAATCTGTCATTAACAATTTACGTTGATTAAGAAATGTTTTATTCAATCTAATGTTATTTTAGCAATAATTCATGGGAATAGTCGCAAAACAAAGCGTTTGGAATACAATTACACTTTTCACAGGTGTTTTTTTAGGTGCAATAAATACGATGATTCTGTTTCCAATGATGTTGGAATCGGATGAGTATGGATTGACACGGATAATAGTGACTATCGGCTTGCTTGGTGGCCAGTTTGCGATGATGGGCATGCCCTCTATTTTAATTAAATTTCTGCACAAATTCAGAAAAAAGGAAGGTAATAGCTATGGCATGCTTCGGTTCGTAATTGTAGCTTGTATGGTTGGGGTCGCTATTGTTGGTAGTTGTTTGTATTTTGGTAAATCAGTTGTTTTATTGCCGTATGAAAACAACGCGAAGGCCCTTGGTGATAAATATTTTTTATTAATCCCTTTTGTTCTTTTTGTTGTAGTTAATGGCATTCTTAGCCAATATTTAAAAGCGATTTTTCACAGTGTTTACCAATTAGTTATTAGCGAAATATTTATGAGAGTCGCTCAGACTTTTTTATTGTTTTTATATTATTTTGAATTATTCAGTTTTGATTTTTTCATGCTTTGCTTCGTTCTTATATATGGAATGCAATCATTGTTGCTCCTTGCTTATTTGGTAAAGATTAAAGAATTCGATGTAAAAGAGGATAAAGAAATTATGACGAGTAAAAATAGAAAGAGTTTTTTTAAATATGGAATAGCAAATTTTTTCTCGGGACTAGGATTTAAATTATCAAATATGATTGATGTTTTGATGATTGGCTCTATGATTGGTGTTGCGGGGGTTGGAGAAAACCAAGGCCTAAAAGCCATTGCAATTTATTCATTAGCAGTGTTTATGAGTTCGGTAATTGAGATTCCTGCAAGAGCCTTAGGTAATATTGCTTTTCCATTAGTAGGAAAAGCTTGGGCAAATAATAACATAGAAGAGGTAAAGAGCTTGTACAAGAAGACTGCAATTAATCAGCTAGTTGTTGGTGGACTTATTTTTATTGGAATATGGGTAAATATTGATCAAATTATTGCAATTTTAATTGAAATTTCTCAAGAAAGTTTTGATTATTCTACTATTAAATATGTTGTGTTTTTTCTTGGTTTAGCCAAACTTTTTCATGTTGCTTCTGGAATTAATGGTGGCATAATAATGACATCTAGGTATTACTTATTCGGTACATATATAACAATAAGTCTAATATTTATTACACTTTTCACCAATTGGATTTTTATTCCTATTTACGGAATAGTTGGAGCTGCTCTGGCAACGGCAATTTCTTTGTTGCTATTTAATTTAGTGTCATTTTTATTTTTGCTAGTAAAATTCAAAATGCAGCCATTTACGATTAAAACATTTTTGACAATTATTATTGGTTTTTTAGCTTTCTTTTTAACAGGATTACTTCCTGAAATAGGAAGCCCTATACTCAATATCTCACTGCAGTCAACCGTTGTGTTGTGTATTTATATTCCTCTAATAGTAATATTTAATATATCAGAAGACATTAATGCTTTAGCGCATAAAGTTTCGACAAAGATTGGTGTTTTATTTACTAAGTGATACATTTACTGCTTAATGAATTTCTTGATAAAGTAGCATAGAATTTATATGGAATAAATGATTGATGCGGTTAAAATATTAGAAGAAAAAAAGTTTAAAGCATTTTCGATGTATTTAAGAGAAGATGGTATCATGAATACTGTTTTTGAGGATAATATATTAATTACAATAGATGATGTAGGGGGAGCTTTAAATTGGGTAGAAAGTTTGGGAGGAAAGAAATATCTTAATTTGTTTGAAGGGGGTTACAATACAGATTTCGATCCTGTTGTGAGGGAATATGCATCTTCTGCAGAGGAAAATAACTATACCATTGCTGATGCTATAATTACATCAACCTTATCATTGAATATGGTAGCAAAGTTTTATATTCAATATAATAAACCGCACATGCCTACAAAAGTTTTCAAAAGCAGAGATGAAGCTATTCAATGGCTATTGTCTTTTCAATAAACTTTCACTTGTTTCAAAAATAGCTTTTTAAATTCATGTTTTATATGTGGTTGAATACTTATCTTCGTCCTTTTTAAAAAGCAAATGAATGGCTTTGAAATTTGATAATACAGAAATAGCTTTTAAAAGTAAAACCAGTCATGATTTAAAAAGTGCTAAGTTGCTTTTTAATATGGTTAGTAGTAACTCGATGGTTAAACTTGGTAGATGGTTTACTAATGTTGCCTTCTCTATTCATCTTCCGATAAAAGGAATTATCAAGAAAACAATTTTCAAACAGTTTTGTGGAGGCGAGAGTATTATAGAATGTGAAAAAACAATAACTACATTAAATAAATATGGTGTTGGTACTATATTGGATTACTCTGTAGAAGGAAAAGAAGGGGATGATGATTTAGATTCTACCATGTTAGAAATTATAGCTACAATTCAAAAAGCAGGAAGTAGTATGGCAATTCCTTTTTCAGTGTTTAAACCAACTGGAATAGCTCAATTTTCTATTTTAGAAAAGGCTAATGAAGGAATAAATAACTTAAACGAAAAGGAATTAATAGCGTACAACAATATTGCAGAACGTTTCAATACTATTTGTAAAACAGCGTGTGAATTAGATGTGCCCTTATTTATTGATGCTGAAGATAGCTGGATTCAAAAAACGATAGACCGATTGTGTGAAAATATGATGGTTAAGTATAATACAGAAAAGGTTGTTGTTTATACTACTATTCAGTTTTACAGATGGGATAGATTGGATTATTTAAAAGACCTACACAAAAAAGCAAAGGAGAATAACTGTAAAATTGGTGTGAAATTAGTACGTGGTGCCTATATGGAAAAAGAAAGGGAGCGGGCTAATGATATGGGGTATAAAGATCCTATCCAACCCACTAAAGAAGCTACCGATAATGATTACGATTTAGCACTAAAGTATTGTGTAGAGAATTTAGAGGATATTTCTATTTGTGCCGGAACGCACAATGAACATAGTTCGCAATTTTTAGCTGATTTGATGCGAAAAAACGGAGTAGATAAAACGGATAGTCGAATATATTTTGCTCAATTGTTGGGTATGAGTGATCATATTAGCTTCAATTTATCTAGCGAAAAGTATAATGTCGCAAAATACGTTCCTTACGGACCTATTAAAGAGGTGCTTCCTTATTTAATTCGAAGAGCTGAAGAAAATACATCAGTTGCTGGGCAAACTAGTAGAGAACTTTCGTTGATTCAAAAAGAGATAAGGAGAAGAAGAGGTTTAGGCTTTATCTAGCTGCTACCCAAATACTTTTTAAAGTATTGATGCTTCGTAATTTATTTGCCTTTTTATATGAGGAATCTTATGCGCTGCAACTTTGTCTAGAATAAGCTATACATAAAAACACAAAAAAAGCCAAAAGATATCTTTTGGCTTTTTTTTTAATGTAATTGATAGGTTATTTTTCAGCGTTAACAAATGCTTTAATTTTCACAATAGTGTTCTTTGGTTCTGTGTTTGCTTCAACAGTAACCGTTTTTTCTTGAGGTGATCCAGCTTGTCCTTTGCTAGGTCTGAAAATTACATCGATTGTTGCTGTTTCGTTTGGTTTAATTGCGTGCTTTGGCCAATCTGGAACCGTGCAGCCACAAGATCCTTTTGCATTTGTAATTGTCAAAGGTTCAGTTCCTGTATTTACGAATTCAAATGCATAACTATTTTCAGTTTCTACGTCAACATTACCGAAATCATGTACTTCATTTTTAAACTTGATAGATGTAGTTGGTCCACTTGAAACAGCTTGAATGGGCTTTGGGTTTTGCTGAGCTGGAGTAATTGCGGTAGAATTTAACGGTTGAGCGTTTAAATTCGCCATGTTAGGATTTGCCGAGATATTACTTGGTTGCGGAACAGAATTAGTATTGACAGTATTAGAACGATTTGGTTGTTCTATTACGTTTTCAACTTTTATATTGGAAATTTTCACAGAGTTGTAAACGGATATAATTAATACCACACCAACAAGGCCTAATGTTATTTTATTTGTCATAATTAAATTTTTGTTCGCACAAATTTAAATAATAATAATTACAAGTATCTTAATGAATTGTTAAAGCTAGAATTTAGTTTGCCGAAAGTTGATTAAATTCATCTCCTTCCTTAAGGATTTTTAGCGCTTCCTGAAGTGAAGAATTTAAACCGTTTATTATTTCGTAAAACTTTCTATAATCATAAAGGTTTTGTGCTATGTTAGCTTTAAGCCTAGTTTTAATAGTGTTTTCAGCAGCTAAAAACTGCTCGTCGTTATATTCTAAACCTTCCTCTTCAGCATACTTAAATAATTCTTTCATTACCTTTTCAGTTTTGAAGTTGGATTTAAATTTATCAAAAGAAATGTATTTAGATTCTAATTTTTCACGATTTTTATTTACCCATGTCAAAGCAAAACGATTCATAATTCCCTTTCTAATCAAGGAAGAATAATATTTACTGGTACCATTTGTGTCGAGAGGAACAAATACGTCTGGCATGATACCACCTCCACCATAAACGGTTCTATTTTTAACCTTTGTTTCAAATTTTAACGAATCGATAAAGTGGATACTGTCTTTATTAAATGACTCACCACTAGAATACCTCTCGTATTTTTCTTTCCGATATTCTCGGGTTCCATTTTCATAGGATTTTTGAATACATCTTCCAGAAGGTGTATAGTACCTTTGTGTAGTTATCCTTACTTGAGTTCCATCGGTTAGATATATTGGTTTTTGAACAAGACCTTTTCCAAAAGACCTTCTTCCAACGATAAGACCTCTGTCCCAATCTTGAATTGCTCCTGAAACAATTTCACTTGCTGATGCACTACTTTCATTAACCAAAACAACTAATCTTCCCTTTTCAAAATCTCCCTTATGTCTTGTACCATAACTGTTTTTGGGATAGGTTCTGCCTTGCGTATAAACCACTAGTTTGTCATCATCTAACAATTCGTCAACTAGGTTAATTGCAGTCATTAAATACCCTCCACCATTACTTTGTAGGTCAATTATTAAGTCTTCCATTCCCTCTGCTCGGAGCCCTCTTACTGCTTTCTTTACTTCATCCACAGTCGTAGCTGAAAAGTTGTTCAGCTTCACATAACCAACTTTGGGTGCTGCCATGTATGAAGCATCTAAACTATAAATTGGGATTTTATCTCTCTCAATAGTGAATTCTAATAGTTCTTTACTTCCACTTCTTTTCATTTTCACTTGAACTTTGGTTCCTTTATCGCCTAATAGTCTATCTCGAACTCCTGTGTTATTTATTCCAGTTCCGGCCACAACTTCCTCGTCAATTTCAACAAATTGATCACCTGCTTGTATTCCAACTTTTTCAGAAGGCCCTCCAGGAATTGCTTGAACAACAGTGATTGTATCTTTTACAATTTGAAACCGAACTCCTACGCCAGAGAACGAACCTTTTAAAGGAGCATTCATATCGTGTATATCCTTTAATGAAATATAAGCTGAATGTGGATCTAATTGGTCTAACATATAACGGATTCCATTTTCAACTATTACGGTATTCGTAACGGTATCTGAATAAACAGCGTCAAAATAATTTAGAGCTTTCTCATATTCATTAATGGAAACAGCATTTCCTTTATCCCCTAAAACTGTAAAAGAATAACCATTAACTGCATTCCGGACAATATCTTTAACTTGCGAGGTATCTCCATCTACAAGTGTAACGCTAAGGGTACTGTTAGTTTCTCCTGTAAATGCTCTTATAATATCAAGATATGAATAGAAATCTTCTATACCTCGGTCTCCAATCTTTATAATTTTATCCCCCTCTTTCATCCACACATTATCTGCACCACTTCCGGGAATAACGCTTTTTACCAGCAAGGTGTCTCCTTTGAATTTAAAAGAGATACCAATTCCTTGATACTTGTCCTGCGTTGGAACCTCATTCTTTTTAAGTAACGAATTTTCATGGTACGCTTGAAAAGGTGATAGGTTATTGTGCATTCCTCTAATAAAATCAAGTTCCAATTGTTCTCTATCTACATCTTCGACATACATTCTGTCAATTAGTCCCATTAGCTCATTAACCTTATAAGTGGTAGTAAATGTTTCACTTTCTGTTTGAGCTAAACTAGATGATATAGCCGCAGATAATATAATTATTGTGGTTAGAATGTTCCTTATCATATAATGTGAATTGTCTGTAGTAAGATAACTATTAAGTGAAGTTATAAAAATACTCTCTTAAAATTTGTTAATTATGAAAATTGGTAAAAAAATTGACTTAATCGGTGCTTTAACAATAATTAATCCAACTTTTGCATTAATTATAATCGCATTATCCTTTTTTGTTACACCAATCCATAGTCAGTCGTTCAAATATAATCAGTTAAAATATCAACGTGTACGAGAAGCTTATAGCGAGAATTACGATTTTATTGATAGCACGTTTCAAAAAAAAGGTATCGACATTAACAATATGAATATATTTCTACGTGCTATTAAGTCTGAAAGAAAACTTGAATTATATGCGAAGAATAACAACGCTTCGATTTACACTTTAATTAAATCATATGATTTCTGTTTTTTTTCCGGTGAACTTGGTCCAAAAAGGGAACAAGGAGATATGCAAATTCCAGAAGGGTTTTATCATATCGATCGTTTCAACCCATCGAGCTATTTCTTTTTATCGTTAGGTATAAACTACCCCAATATTAGCGATCGAAAATTATCAACTTCCCGTGATGTTGGAGGAGATATTTTTATTCATGGTGATTGTGTTAGCATTGGTTGTATGCCCCTTACAGATATATGGATTAAAGAATTGTATGTGATTTGTGTAGAAGCAAAAAACAACGGGCAAAGTAAAATTCCTGTTCATTTATTTCCATTTCGAATGGAGGATTATAGTCAAAATAGATTGAGGTATTCTACTGAACAGAGACGTTTAGAGTTTTGGGATAGCTTAGTAGATGGATACAATTATTTTGAGGTGCAAAAGCAATTGCCGAAGGTAAAAACTAATTCATATGGGGTTTACACAGTTGAAGATTATGAGTCTGAAATCCCTCAATGAAATGAATGACGGTTTTAGCTAGTTACTATTTCTTCAATCGCTTTCGCCAAATCAATATCTAATTGTGTTATTCCGCCTTTATCATGAGTGCTTAAGCGGATGTCTAATTTGTTGTAAACATTAAACCATTCAGGGTGGTGATTCATTTCTTCCGCCACTTCACCAATTCTATTCATTGAGGCTAAAGCATCTTTAAAATTTTCAAAAACAAAGTTTTTAATGATTCCTTCTTTTTCCATTTTCCATCCCTCTAATGATAGTAATGCATTTTGAATTTCTATTTCTGTTAATTTTGTCATTGTTTTTATTTCACTTAAATAGTGTTGAATTAGAGTGTGAGATACAGCTGGAACACTTTCTAAACTACTATGTTATTTTCCCATTATAGGAACATAAACTACCTGCTTGGTCGCGAAAAATTCACCCTCAACGTTTCGGCTAAAATACGAAGAAACGGTCCCGATACCTATCGGGAGGTAGGCAAGGCTGTTTGCCTTAGCTTGTGTTAGGCAGCGTTATTTATGTTTTTGATATTATCAAGCTCCTCCTTTTTGTTTAACCTTTCTTCTTCAATATCATAATCATCTTGAAGTCCAAGCCAGAATTTAGCAGAAGTTCCAAAGTACTTGGAAAGTCTAAGAGCTGTGTCAGCTGTTACTCTTCTTCTTCCTTTAGTGATTTCACTAATTCGAGTTTGAGGAATAAAGGTGTCTTTTGAAAGTCTGTAGGCAGATATTTCAAGAGGCTTAAGAAACTCTTCTAAAAGAATCTCACCTGGGTGTATGTTTTTTAAATCATTCATTTTAAATCCTTTTAATGATAATCAATTATTTCTGTTTGAAAAGCATTTCCATTTTCCCATTTGAAAATGATTCTCCATTGTTTATTAATTCGAATGCTATAAAAGTCTTTTAGATTCCCTCCTAATTTTTCTAATCGGTTAGAAGGAGGAATACGTAAATCCTGAATGTCAATAGAGTTATTCAGCATTCTGAGCTTTCTTCGACTTATTTCTTGAATTTCATTAGGAAGTTTTTTAGACCTCTTTCCATTCCAGATTTTTTCCGTTTCCTTATTGCCGAAAGACTTAATCATAGTTACTATTCTCGTTAGTAACGTCAAAAGTAACTAAAAGGTTGCTTTATTCCAAATTTTAATGATGCCCAACGTTTTGCAGCTATACTGGTGCCGCATCCATAAAGATAATTGAATTCGTTGACAAAGAAACCGCGGTGGAGTATAGGTGCTGTTATGCACGTTTTTATTTATCCATACAAGAAACTTTTTGCCCGTCAACGTAATCAAAGCATTCCCACATTTCTTTTCCTCGTTCTCCGTATTGGGCCCATCGCCCCACAGATTTTCCATTTTCATGATGACGCTCTCTAGATATTACGCCGTTATTGTGAAAATTTAATTCTTCACCATGTAATTTACCATTTAGATATGGTATTAACTTTTCGATATTCCCATTAAAGTCATACCAAACATAATAGCGCATATCATCATCAATAAATATTTTTAGAGTGGTAATTGTTCCTTTCATCGGGTTACAAGATTTAGCCAATCCGCTAAAGGGGCTAGGTGGTGTTCCCTCATAAGCATCTATTTCTCCACATTTAGGAGCTTTTTTGGGTAATTTGTAACCAGCAAGGTAAATGAATGAACCATCATCTTTCATTTCACTATTATCTTCGTTATCGATTGCTTCAAGTTCTGATTCATTATTTGTATCATCAGTTATTGCTTCATGGCCTTCATTTTTCAATTCAGCAATTTCTTTTTTTAATTCATCTATCTCAGAAGAGTTATCCGTGCATCCAGTGAGAATGTGGAAAATCAATAAGAAAAAAAGTACTCTACTCATAATGCGCCTATTTTACTATTCTTAATGTCGTGTCGGTTATTCATTGTGCATCGTAGTGCTAAAACAGTTTTATCCTACTATGGTGCAATCTAATTAAAAACCTTCAAAAACACTATCATTCCTGCCTTTTTTGTTTGTTAATGTTGTCAAACGGACTTTTTATTTTGGCAAAATCTGATTTGGGTTTGACGAAACATTGTTTTATAAAGTGTTTTTCTGATTCAAACAGAATTTCATTGCGGTAATTCGACTAAAAAGCTATTTTATCTCTTTTAACTACCCATTATAGGAACATAAACAACCTGCTTGGTCTCGAAAAATTCACCTTCAAAGAAATTCGGTATTTTATACAAAGTTGGTTTATATTTCAATTTTGCTTCGTTTAATTCTTCGTGTAAATCTCCTCCTTTCAGGTAGAGAATTCCGTTTCGAATTGCATTGTTGTTCTTCGATTTAAACTTAGTGTTAACCCAAGGAATAAAACGGTTTAGTCGAGTAACAGCTCGGCTAATTACAAAGTCAAACGAACCTATTATTTCCTCTGCTCGGCGGTGTTCTGAAGTTAAATTGGTTAAGCCAAGAGCAATAGAAACTTCGTTTACGACTTTAATCTTTTTCCCAATAGAATCTACTAAGTGGAATTTACATTCTGGAAAGAGTATAGCTAATGGAACTCCAGGAAAACCTCCACCTGTTCCAACATCGAGCAACCTAGTTCCAGGTTCAAAAGAAATTACTTTGGCAATTGCCAAAGAATGTAATACATGTCTCTCGTAAAAGTTATCGATATCCTTTCGGCTAATAACATTTATCTGCTCATTCCAATGTTGATATAAGTCTTTCAGTTCAGAAAACTGTTTGATTTGTGTATCAGATAAACTAGGAAAGTATTTTAGAATTGATTCCAATAGAAGGTGAATTAGATTCTGTCTTTAGAGTTTTTCAAAAGATTATAAAGAGATTCACGAGCTCTAAATAACTGAGCTTTAACCGTTCCTAATGGCAGTTTCAATTCTTTAGAAATTTCATCGTAACTAAATTCTTTGAAATACCGCAGTTCAATTAACTCTTGATAACGAGGCTTCAATTTTTTAACGATAGCACGCATCATAATGATCTTTTGATCACGGATTGCTTCTTCTTCAGGGTTTCTGTTTCCTGATTTTAGTTCAATCATTAAAGAATCACCATCTTCGTTTTCGAAACGATTATCTATAGAAAGAACATTCTTTTTCTTCTTACGAATAAAGTCAATACAATTGTTCGTGGCAATTTTAAACAACCAAGTACTAAAAGCATAACTAGGTGTATATTGGTGTAGCCGGTTAAAGGCTTTACCAAATGCTTCAATCGTTAAATCTTCTGCATCGTCACGATTGTTTATCATTTTTAAGAGCATAAAAAAGATAGAGTCCCTATAGCGGTCCATTAGCTCAGCAAAAGCTTGTTGGTCAGACGATTTTACTGCACGTTGTACAAGAATAAAATCATACTTGGCTTTATCCGAAAGGTGATCGGTTGATATATGTTCATCTTCGTTTGAACCCATGCCTCTGCTTCTTCTTTTTGCTCTTACTAATTAATAAAATAGGACTAATTATTAATAGGGCTATTTCTAAAAATGGCGCTAATAATATCAAATCTCTACTCCCCATTACTGTGAACGGACGGCTAAAGATAATCATTTGCAGCAGTATCCTAAACCCAACAATTCCTAAAGCTATATACCACCAATTGTGCATAACCAATAGGAATGGTAGTGAAATGTACATTGTTGCTAGGCTAGCGGGGTAAAGTGTCAGTAAAACCTTGTGAAAGGTTTTATAGTGCTTCCCAGTGGTTAGGTGTCTTTTCTTTTGCTGCCACCAATCTGTAAAAGTCTTTTTGGGAATGGAGAACGTGATTGCTTCTTCTGAAAAAACAACAGTTGTATTTCTTTTGGTTCCAGCTTCATTAACGAACAAATCATCGTCTCCTGAAGGGATGTAATAATGGCTTTTAAATCCCCTTACAGAATCGTACAATTCTTGCGTGTAAGATAGGTTTCGTCCAACTCCCATATAAGGGATGCCTCCCTTTGCCAGAGATAAATATTGAACAGCTATTTGAGCAGCATCGAATCGAATAACTTTATTTAAAACTCCTTTTTCACGGGTGTAAGGACTAGCTCCTAAAATTAAGTTTTTAGAACCTGCGTGCCTTGAGGCCATTTCTTTTAGCCAGTTTTTACTATTTGGATAACAATCAGCATCTATGAATACCAGTAATTCGTGATTTGCTGCTTTTATCCCCAAAGTAATCGCAAACTTCTTAGCAAAGCCATCTTTTTCACGATCTGGAACTTCAACTACATGCAAGTTGTTGTGCTTTAATGCAAAAGCTTGTAGGACATCAATGCTTTTGTCCCAAGAACGATCGTTTACTACTATGATTTCAAATTCTGGGTAATCTTGTTCGAATATTTTGGGTAGAAATTCAATTAGGTTTTGTTCTTCATTTCTTGCCGCAATTATTATTGAAACTGGCTTGAGTTTTTCTATAACAACTGGTTTTTGTTTAAAGATCATTCGTATGAAGAAAACCAGGAAGTAGGTCAATTGAATCAAAAATGCCCCTGCAAATATTATTAACAATAGTTTTTCGATATTTAATTCCAACTTCATGAATGATTTTGTGATGCTAAAAGTACTCTTCTAAAAGTTATTTTATCTTTGTTGCGGTTCAACGTTATTCACATATTTATGAACTTTACATTAGAAAAAACAGATTCCAAGTCCAAAGCACGTGCAGGGCTAGTAGAGACAGCTCATGGGGAAATTGAAACACCCATGTTTATGCCAGTTGGCACAGCCGGAACTGTAAAGGCCGTTCATCAGCATGAAATTAAGGATGATATTAAAGCTCAAATTATTTTGGGAAACACCTACCATCTTTATTTACGTCCAGGATTGGAGGTAATTGAAAATGCTGGAGGATTGCATAAGTTTATGAATTGGGAGGGCCCTATTTTGACTGACTCTGGAGGCTTTCAAGTTTATTCATTAGGGGATAGTAGAAAGATTAAAGAAGAAGGGGTAACCTTTCGGTCACACATTGATGGATCAAAACATTTGTTTTCTCCTGAGTATGCAATAGATATTCAGCGTACAATAGGAGCGGATATCATAATGGCATTTGACGAATGTACACCGTATCCATGTGATTATTCTTATGCTAACCGATCTATGAAGATGACACATAGATGGTTGAAAAGATGCTGTGACCGTTTTGATTCTACGGAAGGTAAGTATGGTTATGACCAAACATTTTTTCCAATTGTTCAAGGAAGTACCTATAAAGACTTAAGAGAAGAATCTGCAGAAATGATTGCTTCTTTTGAAAGAGAAGGAAATGCCATTGGTGGACTTTCGGTTGGGGAGCCAGCAGAAGAGATGTATGCTACTACAGATTTAGTTTGTAACATACTACCGAAGGATAAACCCCGTTATTTAATGGGAGTTGGAACACCAGTGAACATAGTAGAGAATATTGCATTAGGAGTTGATATGTTCGATTGTGTGATGCCAACCCGTAATGCTAGAAACGGGATGTTATTTACGAGTGAAGGTTTTATCAATATAAGAAATGAAAAATGGAAAAATGATTTTTCTGATTTGGACTCCAATGGAACATCTTATGTAGATTCTCAATATTCTAAAGCATATTTAAGACATTTAATGATATCCAAAGAAAGGTTGGGTTCACAAATAGCCTCGTTGCATAACCTTGCGTTTTACGTGTGGCTAACAAAAGAAGCTAGAAGACAGATAATTGCAGGTACTTTCTCAACATGGAAAGACTATATAATACCTAAACTTAGCAATAGATTGTAGCGAATTGGCTAAATGAAAAAACTGGATTTATACATAACGAAGAAGTTTTTAGGAACTTTTATTTTTATGATAATGGTGATAATGAGTATTGCTATTGTTATTGATGTAAGTGAAAAGTTAAGAGACTTTACAAATCCAGATTACAATCTTACTTTTTGGGAGATTGCCATAGATTATTACCCTTATTTTTTCTTGCATTATGTCAATTTGTTTAGCTACTTGATAATATTTTTATCCGTTTTATTTTTTACTGGGGTTATGGCTCAGCGCTCAGAAATAATAGCAATATTATGCAATGGTGTCAGTTTTTGGAGGTTTACAAGGCCTTATATGGTTGTGTCTACTGCACTACTCATTTTTGCGTTGTTTATGAACCATTTAATGGTGCCAAATGCAAATAAGCAAAGACTGCTCTTTGAAAGTAAATACACTCCGGTAAATGGTTCTTTTCAGAATATTAACTTACAAATGAATGAGAAGACGACTTTGCATTATAAAGTGTTTAATGCAAAGTTGAATATAGTAACAAGAATGTGGATTGAAACCTGGGAAAAAAATGATAGGGGGTTGTATGAGCTAACACAGGACATGCAGATAATGAAGGCCTATGGCGATAGTGTTTCGAACAAATGGAAGTTAGATAAAGTTTTTATTCGAGAAATAAATGATTCAAATGAGGTAGTAAGGCAAATAGCATCAATCGATACCGTTCTTAGTTTTAATGTAAAAGACCTTGGCCAGAGAGATAATATTATGGAGTCAATGACAACCTCTGAATTAGTAAAATTTAGAAATCAAGAAAGAAACAAGGGGTCTAATATTGTTCCAAAAATAGAAATTGTATTGTATGAGAGATCTGCTTACCCATTTGCAACCTATATATTGACATTAATCGGTATTGCGGTTTCTTCCAGAAAGTCAAGGGAAGGTGTAGGGAAAAATATTATTATTGGATTAATGGCAAGTGTACTCTATATTTTCTTTATGAAAATGACTACGGTAGCTTCCTTGAATGTTGGATTGGCTCCAATAATTGCTGTATGGGTTCCAAACGTTATTTTTGCTGTTGTAGCAATTGGGTTATACGCTAAAAGATTGAGAGAATAGGAGGCGAAAACATCTAAAGCATCATTGGTAATGGTTGCCACAAAATTTTCTTCCAAGTTTTTTTCAATTGTAATTTTTGTTACATTCTCCAAGTCATAAATCGAACAATAAAACGTTTGAACTTATTCGTGGGAGGGTAAATTAACTTTATAGTTGTAAAACCCCTCATTTGTTTTAAAACAGCTCTTTCATTAGAAAAGGCATTAAAACCATATTTGCCATGCGATCTTCCAATTCCGCTGTGACCATTTCCTCCAAATGGTAGGTTTTCATGAATAAATTGAATACTAGTTTCGTTTATTGCAGTAGTTCCTGCAGATGTATTATTAATAATTTTCTTTGTGTTTTTTCTAGATGATGAAAAAATGTAAAGAGCTAAAGGGGCCTCCTCCTTATTAATTATAGAAATCGCTTCATCAATCAATTGAAATTCCATTAATGCTAATACAGGTCCAAAAATTTCATCTTTAAAAATTGCGGAATTAGTAGTGATGTTATCCAATATGGTGGGTGAAATATAGTTGTCATCGGAATTAGTGTCGTTACCTATAATAACATTAGCTCCTTGTTTAATGCTGTTGTCTATAAGTGATGTAATTCTTTTAAAATGACGATTGTTTACCACACGGGTAAGTGCATTATTACTTTCAATTTCCTCTTTTGTTTGCCCATACATTTTGGCAAATGCTTTTTTTAGTTCTACTATGAACTTTTGTTTAATTTTGGTGTGAACCAAAACGTAATTAGGGGAAACACAAGATTGACCATTATTTATTAGTTTACCCCATATTAATTTTTGGGCAGTATCTTTAAGGTTAGCTGTTGTGTCAATGATAACAGGGTTTTTACCGCCAAGTTCTAAGGTAACTGGAGTAAGGTAATTCGATGCGGCTTTCATTACTATTTTTCCAACCGGAGGACTTCCAGTAAAGAAGATGTGGTCCCATTTAAGTTCAAGTAATTGTGTAGCCTCCTCCACGCCACCTGTAATAACGGTTATCTCTTCTGGAGGGAATAATTCTGCAATCATTCTAACGATTAACTGCTCACAGTTTGGCGCTAACTCAGAAGGTTTTAGTACAACACAATTTCCTGCTGCTATAGCAGATATCATTGGTGCAATTGTTAAATTGAAAGGGAAATTCCATGGTGCAATAATGAGGTTTAGCCCTTTCGGTTGTGAGATTATATGTGACTTACTCCCTAGAAGATATAAAGGTGTTTTTACTCTTTGCGGTGCCGCCCAATCTCTTAAGTTTTTTAAAGCATCATTGATTTCAGAAATTACAGGTTTTATTTCTGCTATTCGAACTTCTTCAGGAGATTTTTTGAAATCGTCATACAATACTTTTATTATATGACTTTCATTTGCTTTTATCCACTTTTTTACTTTTTTCAGCTTCTGCTTTCGTTCAAAAAGTGAGCTTTTTCGTAAGGTGTTTTCGAAATAAAATTGTTGGTTATTTCTTATTTTCTGAAATGGATTAGCCATTTTCTAAAAAGAGTTTATTTCAAGGTGTAAAACATTGTAACTACTGTTGTGTCTTGTAGCGAATTGACATCTCCAAATTGAATGGTTCCGTTATTCGCTAATTCAATAGGGTTGAAAACTCCAGAAGCCATTAATTCAGAACCGCTAACATCATTGTCGTATAATGTCCATTCGTAATTATGATTGAATAATTGCTCTTGATATGGAGCAGACCATGATGGTGTTGAACTTGGAGCGATGTCTCCAATTTCGGGACTTTCAAATAAAATATCTCCTGTAAGTTGATTAGTAATGGTTAGCAGCACATCAGGTCTAGTTGCATTCCCAACTGCAATAAGGTCCCAGTCTTGTCCACTATTCGCAGGGTCTTGATCAGGATGATTAGTAAGCTCATACAGGTCGATATATGCATATTGGCACGTCCCGTCGTCGTAATCAACACTAGAATCATGAATAGGGGAGTCTGTGTCAAAACAGCCACCTACTTTCTCGTCAATAACTTCAACCTTTTTACAAGCACCAGATAAAACAATCGAAAAAACCAAAATGGTTCCTGAAAGTAAATTGATCGTATTCTTCTTCATTTTATATATAATTAAAGCTGAAATTATTAAAAACTGTATCCAATTCCTAGGTTAATGGAAAACTGCGCATTCGTACTTTTAGTAAAAGCAGAGTGGGCCATATAATCAAAAAAGAGTGGACTAATTCCGGCCTTTGCCATAAGCCCACCTTCCGGTTTTTGATAACGGTACTCTAACGCAATATGAGCAAACCATTCTTTCATTTCCTTTAGTGTAGGTTCAGGGGCCAAGCCAATGTTAGAATTGTCAATTTTAATATCTAAGACTTTGTATTTCCATAAAGTTGTTCCGTACCCCAGTACAACATGGTGTTTTCCAAAACTATATTTAGCATTTATTTCAAATGGGAATAGGCGATCTTTTGATTTTTCAATATCAGTGAAGCCAGGTAGAATGGAAAAACCTACACTTCCATTAAAAGCTAATTTTTCATCAATTCTATAAATTTCTCTTTCATAATTAAAGGAATAATACAGTCCTTTGCCTAATAATTCAAAATAAGCTGTGTTTTTGCTGCTCTCCTCTTCTTGAGAGGTAATGAAAGTAGAAGTAGTTAAGAATACAAGAGTAAATAGAATTGACTTTATCATTTGATGATAATTATTGTTAATTTCGTTGATAAATATAGTGAATTATTTTTTACCGCAATAAACAATTAATAAAGGTTCATCATGGGAAGAAAAGCAATTGAAAAAGAAAGAAAGCCACTAAATGCTAAACAGCAAAAATGGTTAGGAGAAGTTTTGCCATATTTCTATAAGAATGGTATGCGTAAGCCGACAATGGATGATATTGCTGAATATTTGAACTTAAGTAAAGCTACTATCTATAATTACTATTCTTCTAAAGAAGATTTAATACATGACGCTTTATGGTTCAAGCTTGTTGAACTTCAAAAATTCCGAGATTTATTATTTGATGATTCGGTTGAGTTTACAGAAAGATATTATAAAGGCGCTCGGTTTTTCACGACAAGTTTAAAAGGCATGTCGGCTCTTTACCTAGAAGATTTAAAGAATTATTTTCCAAAAACATGGGCTGATGTTGACTTATTTAGAGAGAAGTCAGTAGAGAATATCAAAACTTATTACCAAGCAGGTATCAATAAAGGAGTTTTTAGAGATTTTAATGTTGATATGATGGCAGAAACAGATTTGTTTTTCTTTGATATGATGATTGATGCTAAGTTCCTTAGAAAGAATAATATAACAGTTGAAGAAGCGTTCGCTCAATATTTCAAAATGAAATTTTACGGAGTTTTGGCAGCGGAAAAGTTGACATTTTCAAATTAGATTGTTTATAAACTATAACTATTAAAATAGTTAGGGTCGGGCTTTTTTTGTTATTTCGGAATTGAAACAACTACAAGCAATTTACTTATTGGTTACTTATTCTTAATGCTTAGCAGGTATTTATGATTGTTCTGTGGTTTGCTAGTGGCGTATGAAGATAGACGAATTAAAAGAAAAGTATACTTACGAAACCTCCAAGTTTGTTACAATTGATGAACTAGATATTCATTATTGCGACGAAGGAGATGGAGAAGTTATATTATTAATCCATGGGACTTTTGCTTCACTTCATTCTTTCGATGATTGGAATGAAATATTAAAAAAGCAGTATCGAGTAATCCGATTGGATTTACCGGGGTTTGGTTTAACAGGTCCAAACCCGAGTCATGAGTATAGTATTGACGACTATTCAGGTTTTTTAGATGCATTTTTAGAAAAACTAAATATCAAATCATGTGCCGTAGCAGGAAACTCTTTAGGAGGTTGGCTCTGTTGGGAATTTGCAGTGAAGTATGAAAATAGGGTTGATGAATTAATTTTAATTGATTCTGCGGGATATATTGGAGAGAAAAGTATGCCATTGCCATTCGTAATTGCCCAGACCCCCGTTCTTAGAAATGTGTTTAACTATGTTCCAAGAGCTGTTGTTCGAAGATTTTTGAGACAGGTGTTTGAAGATCAATCCAAAGTGACAGATAAGGTTGTGAATCGGTACTATGACTTGTTTCATAGAGAAGGAAATAAAGAGGCTTTTGTTAAATTAGCAAATTCTGATTATGCGTATAATACGGATCGTCTCACACAACTTTCAATCCCGGTATTAATTATGTGGGGAGCCAATGATAATTGGATTAATGTTAAGCATTCTAGAAAGTTTGAAAAAGATATTCCGAATTCAGAAGTGGTTATTTATGAAAATGTGGGGCATATTCCCATGGAGGAAATCCCAGAAAAATCTGCCGCAGATTTGATTTCTTTTTTAGAGAGAAACTAATCCGTATTTATCTGTTTTTCATAAAAAGCTATCTTTACAGCTTTATTGCAAGTAGGGTGCTTCGACAACTTCTATATCTCTGTTTTATTTTAAATGCTTTTTCGGCCTTTGCATACAAAGAGGACAGTACATTATCTCAGTTGAAAATTATTGAAGGTAAAATCAATCCTAAATCAATTGTCCATTCGGGAAATGGGCTATTTTTTGCCCAAAACATGATGTATAAACATACGGTTACTGTGTACGACAGAAACTTTCAGTTATTAAAAACCATTTCGGATAAGGTAGAATTGAATAAGTACGGTTATTCTAAAAGAAATGGGTTGTATAGAGGTTCTCCTGTAGAATGCGCATTTACACATGATGGTAGGTTTGCTTGGGTTTCCAATTATAATATGAGTGGAGGAGCGGAAACTGAATTCAACAAGCCTGGTTGTGATAATTGTCATGGGACAGGAATTTACGATAGTAGCTTTGTCTATAAAATTAATGCTTCCACATTGTTGATTGAAGCGATTGTTAAGGTTGGAGCAGTTCCCAAATATTTGGCGGCTACACCTGATAGTAAATATGTGCTGGTTACCAATTGGAGTAGTAGTGACTTGAGCGTTATAGATACGGACAAATCAAAAGAAGTTAAAAGAATAAAATTGGGAACTTATCCCAGGGGAATTGAAGTAGATAGTGCAGGGACTAAAGCTTATGTAGCTATAATGGGGTCAAGTAAAATAGCTGTTATTGATTTAAGAACTTTTGAAAAAACTTGGATAAAAGATGTTGGGAAATCTCCTCGTCATTTATGTATGAGTCCAAAAAATGATTATCTGTATGTAAGTTTAAATGGAGATGGAGTAGTTGGCAAAATTGATTTATCTACCAACGAGATTACAAAAATTAAAACAGGAAGTCTTCCTCGTTCGATGGCTCTCTCAGGAGACGGAAGGCATTTGTATGTAGTCAATTACGGAAGTGATAAATTGACAAAAGTCAGGACCTTAGATATGAAGGTTGTGGACAATATTAAAACAAATGACAAGCCAATCGGGATTACGTATGACGATGAAACTAACAATATATGGGTGGCTTGTTATGAAGGCAGTATTATGGTGTTTCATGATAGTTATTATGATTCTACGGTAACCGATTTGCTATATGACGAATTGCTTGCGCAAAATGCTGATGAAATAGACTTCAGAAAACAGGTAACAACAGAAATTGAATTGTCACGTCAAGACAAGGAAACTCTGTTGGAAGCAAAAATTAAAAAGCCTGTTGAGGTTTTGCCGGATAAAACTGTTAGCAATAAAGTGAATAAATATTATTTGATAGCTGGGAGTTTTAAAAACAAATTGAACGCCGAAAGTTTGGTGAAAGAATTATCAGCTAAAGGGTATGCTTCGTTCATCTATTTTAATCAAGAGAATGAATATACCTATGCTTGTGTCAGCTCTTACACTAACAAATCAATGGCAATTCAACAATCTTCTGCACTAAAAGAAGATGGTATTGCTGTCTGGGTATATTCGGTTAGGTAACCAATAATAGATAAATGTTGATTGTTGTTAATTCGAAATTTTTCGTTAAGTTTGGTATATTATTAGATGAAAAACGGAAAAAAACCTATGAAAACACAATATCCGAAATTACAGACAATTGAATTAGAGAAAGGTTTTATAGAGCTTTTGGAAGGGAATCTAGTTCTTTTAAAATTTAAAGAAGACGGGTTTTTTGAATTAAGAGATGCTATAGAAGCAAACAAGGCTATCTACTCAATTGTGAAAGGTAAGCCGTTCTTGTCTTTAGTTGACGCACGTGTATATGGCAGCATTTCAGCTGGTGCTCGAGAATTTTTTGCAAAAGATACTTTAACTAAGGAGATTAAAATTGCTGAAGCAATTGTTATTAATACTTTACCTGCTAGATTATATGCTAAATTTTATATCCGATTAAGTAAATCAGCTAATCCGGTTAAAATATTTAGTGACATTCACGATGCTAAATTGTGGTTACAATTGCAACAAAAAAGCATGTTTGGGGAAGTGCTTGAAAGAGATATTCGTTTTCATGAGAAATTCAAGAATAACTAGTAGTGTTTATTAGTTGCAATCGCATTTAGGGTTTTTCGAAAATAAATATTCTACAGCGTAAGTTTTACTTTTGTCTGTGTCTTCTTTTAGCTTAGCTATCCTATTTAATCTTGTTTTAGTAGCCCCTTGCTCAATCCAAAATATGAACGTTACATCATTTATTTCTTTTTCAATAAAATACAATGGATTTGGTTTCTTGTTTGGGTAACTGTGATTGAACAATACTTCTCCATTTGTAAATAGCGAGTCAATATCTGTGTCAGTTATTCCATAGCAATCCATTTCACATTTAAAAACCTTTTCAAACCTCAATTTATTTGAAGATAGTTTTTCTAATGTCATATCATTCGGCAAATACATGGCTTTTGCAATATCAGATTCTCCTGAGCAGTTCTTGGATGTTTCTAAGTCATTGAATTTCGAAATAAAAACAACAGAATCTCTTTCGTATAAGTTAAAAGAAACTTTTAAGCCCTCATGTTCAATCACGTAGTGTTTCAGTTCTGCTTTTTGTGCTAAATGATCTAATACATAACGTTGTATTTTTCTTTCCGTGTTGCTTTCGCTAAAATCAACATCACCATTAGCTAGTAATAAAAAGATATCTTTTTTAGTAATATTGTTTGAGGCCATCATACAAGAGTCCTGCGCAGTGAAATAGATGTTACTCGTACGAATGGAGTTAAGCACTCTTTCGTTAGGTAGCCATTCGCAGCCTCTTCCTTTAAAGATTATCAAGCAAGCAATTATGCCAATGCTAAAACCTACTAAATAATATTTTAATCGACCTCCAAACTTCATATACTGTTATAAAAAAGTCCCATCCTGAAAATTATCGGGATGGGACTTCAAAAGTAATATTAATATCAATATCTCCGAGGAGAAAAAATCTAATATCTGTAATGATCTACTTTGTATGGACCCTCAATTTTAACATCAATATAGTCAGCTTGTTCTTGTGTAAGAACTTCTAATTCAACTCCAATTTTTGCTAAGTGTAATTTTGCTACTTTCTCATCTAAATGTTTAGGTAACATATAAACTTCGTTTTTGTAAGCATCAGTATTGTTCCATAACTCTAATTGAGCTAATGTTTGGTTTGTGAATGAATTACTCATTACAAAAGAAGGGTGTCCAGTTGCACAACCTAAATTTACCAACCTACCTTCAGCTAAAACGAATATAACATTACCGTTAATATTGTACTGATCAACTTGCGGTTTGATTGTGTCTTTAGTGTGTCCGTACTTGCCGTTTAACCAAGCCATGTCAATTTCATTGTCAAAGTGCCCAATATTACAAACGATAGCTTGATCTTTCATGCTTTCGAAGTGTCTTCCTTGAATAATGTTAAAGTTACCAGTTGTAGTAACAATAATGTTTGCCTCTTTACAAGCGTCATCCATTTTCTTAACTTCAAATCCGTCCATTGCAGCTTGTAAAGCACAAATTGGATCAATTTCAGTTACGATAACTCTTGCACCAGCACCTGCTAATGAAGCAGCAGAACCTTTTCCAACATCTCCGTAACCAGCAACAACAGCAACTTTTCCAGCCATCATAACATCAGTAGCTCTTCTAATTGCATCAACTAAAGATTCTTTACATCCGTATTTGTTATCAAATTTAGATTTAGTAACAGAATCATTTACGTTTATTGCTGGCATTACCAACGTTCCGTTTTTCATTCTATCATATAATCTGTGAACTCCAGTAGTAGTCTCTTCAGACAACCCTTTAATCCCAGCACATAATTCAGGATATTTATCAAACACCATGTTTGTTAAATCTCCACCATCATCCAAAATTAAGTTTAATGGCTTACCATCTTTAAAGCCCATGATTGTTTGGTCGATACACCAATCAAAATCTTCATCACTTAAACCTTTCCAAGCGTAAACAGGAACTCCTGTCGCAGCAATTGCAGCAG
>ENA-OSET01001212-OSET01001212.1-sediment-metagenome-genome-assembly--contig:-NODE-1212-length-27049-cov-14.758194_pt1 | contig 27049 bp, 27 predicted proteins | sample MGYA00237882_ERZ534229 | MGnify/ENA primary metagenome ERZ534229 (study PRJEB26408, sample SAMN06266212) | sediment metagenome | isolation source: Hudson Canyon methane seep mesocosm | place... | reverse complement strand
ATGTCTTTTGAAGGACCATCAAATAATTGCAACATACGTGGTGGCACATAGAAATCTTGCATTTGTGCACACTGTACGTCGCCCATGCCTTGGTTATTACCAATAGCAAGAGTTAGGAATGATACGACCATAGTGCGGCCATCAATAACATTGCGGTCAAATAAATCGCTTGGGTAGGCGATTTTCATAATGCCTTTAGCTTCATCAATTTCGTAGACCATAGCATCGAGGTCTTTAGTGAAGTCATCGGTCGTTGAAACTTCAACGTTGGTACCTGTTGATGACTCAGCTGCGAAATGAGCGGCTGTTTCTAAATAACCACCGAAGCCAGGCATCGGTGTCATTGTGTATGCGACAAGTATGTGTTTGCCGCCAGAGATTAGATCGTCTTCTTGAAGACTAAGATCCGCGTAACGTGATGATTGATCCATTATATGTACCTTTTAATTAGTGAGTGGCGCGAAATATTCGCATTCCTAATGTTCGGTTTGTACGTTTTTTTAACGTAGTAGAAGTGTAGGGTATTTTTACTATAAATAAAACTCAATTATTTTGATTTTAACTATAAGAAAGGCTTATGATAAGAGCTATGAACATAACGATTAGACAATTACAGATATTTGAAGCTGTAGCACAACATTTAAGTTATACCCGTGCTGCAGAATTTCTTTTCTTGAGTCAGCCAGCGGTATCCATGCAAATCAAACAGTTAGAGCTGGAAGTGGGGATGCCTTTATTAGAGCGGTTGGGGAAAAAGTTATTTCTAACTGAGGCTGGAGAAGAGCTGTTAATTTATGCTCGTTCTATTTCACAGCAACTAATAGAAATGGATGATGTTTTTGATGAGCTCCGAGGTAATCAACGAGGACGATTAAAAATTGCTGTAGCGACAACGGCCAACTATTTCTCTTTAAAATTGTTGGGTGAGTTTTATAAACGATTTCCTGGTTCGACGATAAGCTTAGATGTAACTAATAGGGCAAGGTTATTAAAGCACCTGGAGGATAATACAGTTGATATGGTTATTATGGGTAGACCTCCAGAGGGAATGGATGTTGAATCAATTGCTTTTATGAATAACCCATTAGTTGTTATTGCTCCTAAAAATCATTACTTAACGAACAAAAAAAATATTCCTCTTAGTGTCATCCAGAAAGAAAGATTTATTATGAGAGAACATGGTTCAGGAACACGTATTGCCATGGAACAATTTTTTGAACAAAGTGGTTATGACATTAGTTCAGTGATGGAAATGAGTAGTAATGAGGCTATCAACCAAGCTGTTGAGGCAGAGTTAGGTTTGGGAATTGTTTCTCGAGACACACTAGATCGTGAGCTAGAACTAGGCCGCCTAGAAATATTGGATGTGGACTCATTCCCTATTATGAGGCATTGGCATTTAGTTCATCGTGAGGGAAAGCGGTTTACAGCACTTATGTCAGCATTTAAAAGTTTAGTTGAAGATGATTCTGCAAAAATATTACAGTGATAACTGCTCAGGTGTTAGCCATTTTACTTTACCAAAACCTGCAACGAGCCTAATTTTGACAAGCTTGAGAAGATAAAAATTAAATCCAGGTAAACTTAAAATTACTTCAGAATCTGGGAATCTTTGCAGGTAGTCTTTTCGAAGTTGAATTTCATCTTGAGCCATTTCAGCATCAGCTAAAGAACTTATACGCGCCCCAGAACTTGGATTGTTAGAATCGTCAGGGTTAAAAATAGTTAATGATACTTTTGGATTAGCCTGAATATTATGCGTGTGCTCAGCTAAATGGCTAATAAAAATAGCAATGTCACCATCAGCTGTGATGATATAGGGTGTGAGAGAGCCAAAGGGGTAGCCTTGCTCCGATAATGAGTGTGTCGATAATACGCCATAGTGTTGGCTTCTAATAAACTCAGAGGGAATTATCTCGGTCATGGTACGTTGATCCAGTTTAATTCTATTGCCGTTTTATGACCTACCTGACTGAAACGTAGATCTTTAGGCATTGTAGATTGGGTGTTAGATAATGGAATCCGCCCTGCCATAATTTCAGCATAGCGTTGAGGGTAAAGTGGTAATTGTTCAGGTTTTACATAACCTTCGGGATAGATAGGCTGATTGTTGCGATAATCATATTTATCACTTGCACCAACCGTATGTAGAATTTCATGTGTCATCACGAAAGAATTTTGTTTATTTTGCTTTGTTGAAGCATAAGCATGAACAACACCGATTAAGCCTTTTTGTAAACCGAGTGAATGCTCTAATGCTTGATTTTCCTTTCCTTGATGATAAAGCACATAAAGGCGAATGCGATCTTTATTCGATATGTCATCAGGTGTGTTTTTATATGCCCAATAACGAAGTTTCATGCTCCATAGAATTGCACTGACAATTGAATTACGGTTTTCTGGAGGTGCAGGTGGATGAGATTCAATTGAATCACCTAGAGACGTTATTATTGGGGTTTGACTAATGAGTTGATATTGTTTTGCCCCAAGTTTAAAAAAGAGGTCAATATCTTGGAAGCTTTTTTCAGAAAGTGACTTTATATACTGTGCAGTTTTAGCTGACCCATCTCCATTGATTGGAAATATAACAACTGTAATCGGTTTAAACCATGATGTGGTCTGGAGACGCTGTTCTTTGGTATAAATTGCTGCAATAGCAAGAACGATTAGAAGAAATACAATTCGAATATTTTTAAAGCTAATCACTGGCATAGTAAATTACAGACTCTGAATTCTTAAATTTAAGGCAATAAAAAAGGCCGGAGATATAAATCAACCGGCCTTTCTTAATTTACTGTCTAAATGTCTTAAGCTGGAAGAACGTTCTCAGCTTGTGGACCTTTAGCGCCTTGTGTTACTTCCATTGTTACAGATTGACCTTCTGCTAATGATTTAAAACCATCTGCTTGGATCGCGCTGTGGTGTACAAATACATCTGGGCCATTTGATTGCTCAATAAAACCGAAACCTTTTGCGTCATTGAACCATTTAACGGTTCCAGTAACTTGCTCTGCCATGTGATTAAACCTCTATCTTTACTATTGTTTTAATTAAAATTATTCAGCTACAAAATCTGCTGGTGGTGCAGAACCTTCGCCAAAGAAAAATTTATCTAATTCTTCTTTAAGAAACTGTTGTGACTTCGGATCTGCCAATGATAATCGATTTTCATTGATTAGCATTGTTTGTTGGCCCAACCACATTTGCCATGCTTCTTTCGAAACAGACTCATAGATCTTTTTGCCAAGCTCACCAGGATAGGGTGGAAAGTCCAACCCATCAGCTTCTATTCGCAGTTTAACACAATGAACACGATTTGCCATTAGAACCTCAAATTACTGTAATGATTGTAAAAAAGACTTTACTGGCGCGGGTAGTCCGAGCCGTAATGCGTCGCTTATTTTATACCAACAGGCATTATTATTCTCAGCAATTTTCTTGTCTGCTTTTGAGCACTGAATTAGGTGAGGATGTACGGTTAATTTGAAGTGACTAAAAACATGCTTAAAGCTAGGCTCTATGGTGATTTTAGATACTTCAATGTTAAATTCTTGAGTGCATATATCATTAATATTGTTAGGTGAATCTGTTTCTGGAAAGCTCCATAATCCACCCCATATTCCCACCGGTGGGCGCTGTTCAAGTAGGATTTCTCCTGCATTTAATTGTAGAACTAACCAATGAGATTGCTTTGTTGGTATATTTTTTTTTGGTTTTGAATGGGGGTAGTTTTGCGGAAGATCGTATAGAAATGCCTGACAATGTTCTTTTAGCGGACATAAATCACACTGGGGTTTACTCCGAGTGCATAGTGTCGCGCCTAAATCCATTTGAGCTTGAATAAAATGTGCTATTCGTTTTGATGGAAGATGTTGCTCAGCATATTGCCATAGTTGATTTTCAACTGATTTAATACCAGGCCAACCTGAAACTCTGTGATAGCGAGCTAAAACACGTTTTACATTACCATCAAGAATTGCACATTTTTGATGGTAAGCCAGTGACATTATTGCGCCAGCAGTAGAACGACCAATGCCTGGTAAAGCGATTAGCTTATCTAAAGTATCTGGCATTTCAGCATTATGCTCCTGCATAATAATATTGGCGGTTTTATGCAGGTTTCTTGCTCTGGCGTAATAACCTAAGCCTGTCCATAAAGATAAAACATCGTCTAGAGATGCTTGGGCGAGAGATTGTATGTCAGGATAGTGCTGGGTGAACTTTTGGTAATAAGGAATAACCGTATTAACTTGTGTTTGTTGTAGCATTATTTCTGAAAGCCAGACGTGAAAAGGTGTCGGCTGCTGCTGCCAAGGCAGGTCTTTACGCCCATGTTGGTCAAACCATGCTAATAAGTGCTTACTGAAGGTCATTGAATATCTTGAAGATAAGTAGCCTAAGTAGAAAGTTACTTAGGCTACTTTCTTTAATTGGTTTTACTTAGAAAAAGCCTTTGAGTTTACTTTTTAATGCATCTTTTGCTTCATCTTCCAAAGATTTAGCTGGAGCAGGCTCTGACTCAGGGGCTTGAGTAGGCTCAGCAGTTTTACTTTTGGTAGCCGTTGTTTCTGCTGGAGCAGATTTTGTTCCCAACGCACCACCCAGTAGACCGCCTAATTCACCGCCAAGTTTATCTTGTAATTTATCTGCTACTTTTGCTTTTATTTCTTCTGTCGCTTGTTCTTTGAGCATACTCGCCAAATCAACACTTGGTTTTGGTTGGCTGAATGTACCTGTTATTTTTACCGGAATCGTTAATCCTTTTAGATCGGCAAGTTCTTTACCTGCCTGACCTTTAGATGTGCCAACAATTGAAACATTCAAACCGTAATTGATACCTTCTTTTGGCAGATCAACTTTACCTGCTCCGTTAATACGTAATAACGGGGACATGGCAAGTAAGTCTTGATTACTAATGATGCCATTTTTTGCAGTAAAGGAGCCTGTAAGGCTGGCAAAATCTGTTTGGACTGGCGCATCAGAGGCTGGAAGAGTTTGGCCTTTTAATGCTGCTTTTGCTTTGCGGATGCTTTCTGCAATATTGACACCTTTTACGGCACCATCTTTAAAGGAAAAGCTACCATTACCATTGAGCGTTTGTTTTATCTGTTCAATCGATGCGCCATTTCCCGTTAATTTAACTTTGGCATTGGCTGTACCAGATAGCTTGTCATCACCCGAAAGATCTTTAAGCAATGGACCTGCTTGAACACCTGTTAAATTTTCATTGATAGCGAGTTTTAATGTTTTACCTCGGGCATCTAAATTAACATTACCTTTATATTGACCTTGATATAAGTTAGCGCTCATTGGGCTTAATTTAATCAAACCTTTATCAGCATTTATCTCTAGGTGGATTTTCTCACTGTGCATGCCACTGATTTTTAATTTGCCAATATCGAGTGTTCCTTTTGCATTAATTTGTCTTAATGACTCTAAAGGAAGTTGGCTTGCACCTGCCGCTGCGCTAGCTGCAGGTGGTGCGGCAGTTTTTTGTTCTTCACTGACTGGTGGTAGGTAACGGTCAGCATTAATTTCATCAAGTGATAATTTAAAATTATACGCTGGGCTTGCAAAGTTATTGATAGCAAATTGACCCTTTAATTTACTTTGATCAAGCGTAACAGCAAGTTGTTTGGCGTTGAAATTCTTAGTTGAGCCAGTAAATTCTGTACTTAATTGAACAAGGTTTAGAGTTGAGTCATCAGCCATTACGGGTAATTCAATAGCTAAATTATTAGCTAATTGACGTAAGTTGAATGCATCAACATTAATGTTTCCAGCAAAATTTGGATTATCGGACAATAAGTTACTGGCCTGAATATCTCCATTAATGAGTAAATCCTGGATTGAAATGATTAGCTTTGATAATGAAGCGGTCTGTTGTTTCATGTCTGTAGATATATCAGTGCTTATCTCTACGTCAGCCTTGCCGCCAGGTAATGCCGGATCAATGATTTCTGCAGATAATTCAACGGCAGTTAAGGTACTTTGTTGATTGCCAAGGTTGCTGGATATATTGGCTGATAGTTTGGCGTTAATAGCTTGTGACTCTTTACTTGCTTTAGCAGAAAGTACTAAATCATCGATAGTAAGCAGTTGTTTGACCATGTCAGCATTAACATCGCCAGATAAAGAAATATCTGCTTTTTCAAATGGTAACTCGGTCCCTTTTGCTTGCGTGCTGAATTTGAGCCCTGTCAAACTGTAACGTTGTTTTTCCATATCAACCATGACATTGCTAACTAATTCTACATGTACTTCTGCTTGTGGTTTTTGACTAATAAGATCGAAAGTCATATCAACAGCAGTTGGTTTACTTGGAACGAGAGGGTCAGTTTCTAGGTTAAAGTTTTTTAGTTGGTAACTTTCTGATGTTGATGCATCAGCCCAAAGGATATTGGCATTTGTTAGTTTTACACCTGCGATAGTAATTGCTGCAAGTGCTGGCGTACTATCAGAAGCTGATTTGGAGTTATCTGCTTTCTTAGTATCTTCAGTCGCTTTAGAGCCGCCAGAAAGATCATCCCAATTAGTTTTTCCTGCCTTATTTTTTTCTAAGTTTAAAACAAGGCCGTCAAGAATAATGGTATCCATCTCCAATTGCTTACTTAGTAATGGCATTAATTTGATTCTAACTTCTGCAGCATCAACATTGGCAAAGCTATCAGCTTTAAATCCTTTGGCATTACTTAATGATAATTGACCTAACTCAAGAGCAACCCAAGGGAAAACAGATAGACCAATATCACCATTAAGGGTTAATGTTCTGCCAGTGGCCTTTTCTACCTGTTCGGAGATCTCTTGCTTGTAGTCATTAGGATTGATAATAAAAGGCAACGTTATCAGCCCGATTACAATCAGTGCAATAATCAAAAATACTGCTTTAAACAAAATACGCATACTGTGAATGTCCTTAAATACTGGTATTGATAGTGACTATTATGAACGAGCTTTGTTTATAAAGCTAAACTGTTGGTAGTTAATATTACTATTAAGTAAATCTCTACACTGAATCAATTGTGTTTCATCATCACTCTGATGGAGAGTTATTTCTCGGTTAGGAGTGAAAGCGCCTTTCTCAGTGACTAGTGTAGTTGCTTGTTCAACATCCTTGGCTTCAGGTAAAAGTAAGGCTTTATAGTTTGTTTCGTCATCATTGAGAGTGAATGTTATCGCTTCAGCCTGTCCGGAATGGGATTCTAAGCCGATATATGTTATCCCTTTGTGATCTTTATATAACCACTTTATGAGCGCTAAATTCATTGGTAGTGTTTCTTCAAAAATACCCATGAAATCACCAATTCGAAGCTCTTCTTTACTCTCGAGATCTCTACTGATCATGATGCCACCACTACCTTGATTTCGAAGTATCCATTGTTCGGTACTTTGTAAATCTCCACTTTTTATACAGCGGTGAATATTATCTAGTCCATCAGCTAAATTAATATGGCGGTGTTTAACACTGGGTAACCTTTGATATTTTCGCTCATAGCTTGCATTGAGTTGAGGAGCTACTTTTCTTAATAACGGAGTCTCAAGGTCGTAGTTATCATGCAATGCTTTTTTAGCGATTATTTCAATATTTAATAATACCGATTGGGTATTGAATAACCGGGTTGTAGGAAGGCTACGAATATTGACCGATGTTTTAGCCATAGCCGTTGGAATATGGTCTTGAGTAATATCGATACAGAAGTGACCAGATAATAAAATATCTTTAGTTATATTAATTTGGTTTTCATTAATATGACCTATTTCAACATGCTCAGCCATTTTAGCCATAAATGCAAAAAGTCGAAATACGTCAAAATCGCCCAGACTATAAGGATCAGTGATGCTTATCAGTAATAATTGACTGTATATATAAGAGAAAGACTGTGAGTCTGAGTTATCGGAAATTGAAACTCGTTTTTCACTTACATTATCAATATCAACATAATGATAAAGCTGATGTAGATAATGCAAAACACCAACTGGCACAGCTTGATATCCCTGATATGCACTTAACACTCGATGGCTTAATTGTTCTGCTAAACGATTGATAGAAAAAAGGTAATCATTACTGGATGATGGTTTATTACCTTGGTGATAATAATCACTGACAATAATTTGGTAACCTGCTGCAATTTCTTCAATAAGTAGATTGAGTGTACGGTACGCTTTGGCATTACCTGATGCGTTGTTGCGTTCACGTCTTAAGGTATTAAGATCGCGAGTAAAGAGTGCTTTGTTGATTGGTTTTCGGTACTCCTCAAGTAGCTTTAGCCTGAGATTATTAGGAATAGAAAGCTTATTGAGTGATATTAAATTACGTAATAGTGTTGAGGTAATCTGAAGACTATCTGATTGCGATAACTCTTCGATCCATTTTATGAGTGTTTTAGTGTCCGTTATTGTGTCAGCAGATGAACTTGAAAATGTCGGAATATCTAATGTTAATTCTGGTAGATCTTTTGACGGTGCTTTTTGTGAGGTAAATCGTTTGGCAAGATTTGTTGTTATAGAGGACCAAATTGACGGTTTCTTCTGAGGTGCAGTTACTTCCTCACTCGGTAAAGTAGTAGAATTATGTGCTTCAATGTGTTGAGGCTGTTGGACTTTATCCTCTACGATATTAAGCGCATCGGCAAAGTTAGTTGTACGGAGTGGTTTTTTTAAAATAATATCAATGGGCTCACTGATATTCCCATGCATTGTTAATAATGCTGAGATACCTGATTCATGCTGTTGCCAAGCTAGCTTCCCATTCTCTGTTTCAAATGAATAAATAGTGAGTTCAGCTTCCCCTTCCGTTACGACTTCCCAGTTATGGGTTAATAGCTTATCGGCAAGCTTTAGCATTGATTTTAGAGAGTGACTATCCCCATCATCCAAGCCGCAGAGTTTAATACGAAATGCTGTCATTTAATTATTATCCAAAGTGGATTCATCTTGCCGAATACGAACTGTTCTAATTGTATTATTATTACTTGTTTGCACAACCTCAATAACATAATCACTAATTCGGAGGCTGACACCAGGATCGGGAATGCTTTCTAGAAATTCTAAAATAAGTCCATTAATCGTTTTTGGACCATTGGTGGGTAATTGCCATTGATTATTACGGTTTATTTCTCGAATATTAGCTGAACCGTTAATAAGATAACTGCCATCGTCTTGTGGGTGAATATCTTTATCTTCATTGATTAAGTCTGCCGTGAATTCACCAACAATTTCACGGAATATATCTTCTAGAGTAATAAGGCCCAAAATATCGCCGTACTCATCAACAACGAGGCCAGTTCGGCGGCGATAGCGCTGAAACTGGATAAGTTGTGTGTTTAATGGTGTGTTTTCAGGTACAAAGTAACTTTCTTTAACGATACTATTTAAACTGTCTTTTGTTAAGTTATTTTGGGCGAGCAAGTGTAGCGCTTTTCTTACATGTAAAATACCAATAATATTGTCTAATGTATCTTCATAAATAGGGATGCGAGTATGACTACAATAAGAAAGTTGTTTGATGATCTCCGTTAAAGAGGCGTTGATGTCTAAACCCTCTATTTCATTACGAGGGATCATCACATCATTAACGGTTACTTTTTCCAGATCAAGAATACTAACGAGCATTTTTTTATGTCGTTTTGGAATTAAACTACTCGCTTCCATTAATGCCATGCGTAGCTCTTCAGCATTAATACTTGCTGACGAGGTATCATCAGGTGAAACACCAAAAATAGCGAGTAAGCGATTAGTTATTATATTGATGAACCAAACAAGTGGGTAGAGTAGAAATAATAACGGCTTAAGTATAAAACTAGCAGGAAAGGCAACCCGTTCGGGATGAAGTGCTGCAAGTGTTTTTGGTGTTACCTCTGCAAATAATAAGACAATTAGCGTTAGAGCAAAGGTTGCAATAACAATACCATTTTCGCCGTAGAGTTTAACGCCGATAATAGTTGCAATGGCAGAAGCAAAAATATTAACGAAGTTATTACCAAGAAGAATTAAACCAATTAAACGATCGGGACGATTGAGTAACTCGCTGGCTCTAATTGCACCAGCATGGCCTTCATGTTCTAAATGGCGAAGGCGGTACCGATTGAGTGACATTAAAGCCGTTTCTGAGCTTGAGAAAAAAGCAGACAATAATAGCAATACAAATAAAATAAAGAATAAAACTGTGAGCGAGGTGGTTTCTAACATAGTGGGCTTAATTCGCTAAAATAAATTCAAGTACGAGTTTGCTTCCAAAGTAAGCAAAAAGTAAAAAGGTGAAGCCAATTAATGTCCATTTAATAGCTGTTTTACCCCGCCATCCGTACTGTTTTCGTCCCCATAACAAGGTGGCAAATACACTCCATGCCGTCATAGATAAAATGGTTTTATGAACGAGATGTTGAGCAAAAATATCATCAAGAAATAAGAAGCCAGTGAATAAACCTATGGTTAAAAAGCTAAAGCCAGTGGAGATAAGCTGAAATAAGCCTGACTCCATAGATTGTAAGGGAGGAAGTTTACGCATCACTCCTGCTAAATGACGGTGCCGTAATTGCTGCTCTTGAATGGCTAAGATAACTGCCTGTAAAGCCGCTAGGGTAAATAAGCTATATGCAGTCAGTGATAATAATATATGCCACTCTAATGCGGGATCGCTTAATGTGGTGCCATGGTCACTTGGTAGCGATTGTTTAAGCATCAAACTTAGAGCCACTAAGGGGTATATAACCATTCCCGGATGTGCTTTTGGAAATTTAAAGCCTAATGAAAATACGATAAAGGCCATTAACCATGTTGCAACTGATAATGTAGAAAATAAGCTGAGATCCCAGCCACCAGATAACTGCATAGTGAAAAATATGTCTGCGCCATGAAATATCAGAGCAATAATAGTTACCAGGCTAATGGGTAATGTAAGAGATACTTTAGGATCGGGTTGAACAAAATGTCGGATTAAAATTGCACCACAACAAAGGTAAAGCATAAAGGCTAATGAACTAGCGATGGCCATGGTGGATTATCCCTTGAATGAACAATGTAACAATATAATAGTGTGTCATATAACGAATGATATACGATGTAATCATAATCAGACTAGTTATTATCGGTTATAATTTGGCTAATTTTATTAAATTGCCCATTTGTGGCAAAGTTTATGCGTTAAGGTGACTCATGTTTGATAGTTTAAGTGAACGACTCGGCGGTACATTACAAAAACTTCGTGGCCAAGGTCGAATTACTGAAGATAATGTAAAAGAAACACTGCGTGATGTGCGAATGGCATTGCTTGAAGCTGATGTTGCGTTACCTGTTGTGCGTGAATTTGTTGAACGTGTCAAAGAGCGTGCATTAGGACAAGATGTCCTTCGTAGCCTGACACCCGGCCAAGCCCTAGTTAAAGTGGTTAATGATGAGCTTGTTGCTGTTATGGGGGAAGCGAACGAATCGTTGAACTTAAATGCACAACCTCCAGCCGTTATTTTAATGGCTGGTCTTCAGGGGGCGGGTAAAACAACCAGTGTGGCAAAATTGGCTCGTTGGTTAAAAGAGCGCGAAAAGAAATCGGTCATGGTGGCAAGTGCCGATGTTTATCGTCCTGCGGCGATTGAACAGCTAAAAACCTTAGCGGGTGAAGTTGATGCTCACTTTTTCCCGAGTCAAAGTGATCAAGATCCTGTAGAAATTGCAAAAGCAGCAGTAGAACAAGCAAAACTACAATTTGTTGATGTAGTTATCATTGATACCGCCGGTCGTTTACATGTTGATGATGACATGATGACGGAAATCAAACATATTCATGATGCAATTGATCCAATAGAAACCTTATTTACTGTCGATAGTATGACAGGGCAAGATGCTGCGAATACGGCTAAGGCTTTTAATGATGCTCTGCCATTAACAGGTGTTATTTTAACTAAGACCGATGGTGATGCCCGAGGCGGTGCTGCATTATCAATTCGTCAAATCACTGGCAAACCAATTAAATTTATGGGTGTTGGTGAAAAAACAGAAGCTTTAGAACCCTTCCATCCTGACCGTGTTGTTTCTCGTATTTTAGGTATGGGCGATGTGCTATCTTTGGTTGAAGATGCTCAACGTAAAATGGACAAAGGTGCCGCGGATAAATTAGCTAATAAACTTAAAAAAGGTAAAGGTTTCGATTTAGAAGACTTTCGAGATCAGTTACGTCAAATGGGTAATATGGGCGGAATTGGTTCAATGTTAGATAAAATGCCAGGTATGGGAAATATTCCAGCAGCGGCTAAAGATCAAGTGAATGATAAAGAGTTAAATAAACTTGAAGCAATCATTAACTCAATGACAAAAAAAGAACGCCAACGCCCAGATATTATTAAAGGCTCGCGTAAAAAACGCATTGCAGCAGGTTCAGGTACTCAAATACAAGATGTTAACCGTTTATTAAAACAGTTTGCTCAAATGCAAAAAATGATGAAAAAGATGAGTCAAAAAGGTGGCTTAGCTAAAATGATGCGGGGCCTTGGCGGCAAGATGCCAATGGGAGGTGGAGGCTTACCTTTCTAAGTAGTCCTTGAATTTCATCTCAAGCAGGTATAGTCTGAAGCTAAGGACGCACATAATATAGGGATATATATTATGAGAAAATGATATGCCAACGACATCAATGAATACTGCAGACTATGTTCGGAGTTTAATTGAATCTAGCCTAGATCCACTTGTTACCATTGCCCCCGATGGTGCGATTACCGATGTGAATAAAGCGACTGAGATTGTTACGGGCCTTAAGCGCGAACAATTAATAGGCACTGACTTTTCTAGTTATTTCACCGATCCTGAATATGCGCGAGCCGGTTACTTACAAGTCTATGAACAGGGTTCTGTTCGTGATTATCCTTTAGATTTACGCCATATTGATGGCCATATCACCCCTGTTTTATACAATGCCTCCGTTTATAAAAACGAACAAGGTGAAGTCGTCGGTGTATTTGCCGCTGCTCGCGATATTAGCCAACAAAAACGAGCTGAAGAGCAATCCAAACAGGTCGGTGAGTATACCCGTAGTCTGATTGAATCCAGTGTTGACCCATTAGTAACCATTAGTGCTGATGGTAAGATTATGGATGTTAATGATGCTACGGAAAAAGTCACAGGTATTGATCGTGACAATCTTATTGGCAGTGACTTTTCCAACTATTTTACGGAGCCTGAAAAAGCACGGGCAGGGTATTTAAAAGTATTTACCGAAGGTTATGTTACTGATTACCCACTTTCCATTCGCCGCCGAGATGGACGTATAACCCACGTTTTATATAATGCGTCGGTTTACCGAGATTCTTCAGGTGTTGTTCAAGGTGTTTTTGCTGCTGCTCGGGATATTACTGCTCAAAAAGAAGCTGAAAAACGTATTAGTGAAATTGCACGCTATGAATCTGCACACAGTCAAATCCTAACAGAGTTTAATTCATCACAAAACCGTGTTTCCGTCTTAACTCATCTGCTTGATATTTTAGCTGAAAATAATAGCTATTTGATGAGTGCTTTTTATGGTTTTGATGAATGGACAGGTATCTTAAGCTGTGAAGCCAGCCATGGTTTGAATGCTGGTTCACAAAAGCAATATCACTTAGGTGATGGCTTGATTGGAGAGGCAGCTAAAAATAATAAAAAAAGAGTACTGAGAGACGTTGATAGTGATGAGTTCACTATAGATGTCGGTTTTGCAAAGATAAAACCTAAAACAGTTATTATCACACCGGTTAGTTATCAAGAAAAACGTTTAGGTGTTTTTCTGATGGTGTCTCGTGAAAATTCATCGGATGATGAGTTAGCCTTTATTGAGCGATTATGTGTTCAAACTGGCGTTGCATTACATAATATCAAACAGTATGAAGATATGAAGGTAATGACTGAGAAGTTACGTGAGCGAAATGAAGAGATTGAGCTGAAAAATGCACAGCTTGATGAAGCGAGTAAAATGAAGTCTGAATTTCTTGCCAATATGTCACATGAGTTACGTACCCCACTGAATGCTATTTTGGGATTTTCTGAGGCAATGCGAGATAGTCTGTTTGGTGATGTAAACCCAAAACAAGAAGAGGGTTTAAGCGTTGTGTATGAAAGTGGACAACATTTACTGAGTTTGATTAATGATATTCTTGATTTATCAAAAATTGAAGCAGGTAAGATGGAGTTGGATTGCACAAACTTTAATATAAATGAGGTTGTTAACCGTTCAATATCCATTATTAAAGAAAAAGCGAATAAACATAATATTCACATAAGTTTAGATGTCGATTCTCAAATAGGAGAAATATCTGCAGATGAACGTAAAGTAAAGCAGGTATTATTTAACTTGCTTTCTAATGCCAGCAAATTTACGCCAGATAATGGTTCAATTACTATTACGACTAAATTGCACGAAAATACACAGCCAATATGTCATGTTGATGAGAAGCGTCGTACAGATTATGTTTCTATCGCTATTCGCGACACGGGGATTGGTATCGCGGCAAGCGATCTTGAGCGACTATTTACACCTTTTGAACAATTAGATGGTTCTTTTTCAAAAAAATACCAAGGGACTGGCCTAGGTTTGGCAATGGTGAAGCGACTCGCCGAGTTGCATAATGGTTGCGTTGAAGTGGAATCGGAGCTCGAAAAAGGCAGTTGTTTTACTGTCTGGTTACCTGTTGTAAATAGGGAAGAGCTTTTTGTCGAGGATAAAAATGAGCGTCTTAGTAACCTTTTGGAAACGAAAAAGCATGTGTTATTGGTTAACAATAATGATCAAGATGCCGCTGTCGTCAGAACTATTTTGGAAGGTGCGGGTATTGAGGTCTATCGCTGTAATAATACCTCAGATATTGATGAGAAATTAGAGCGATACAATATTGATGCTATTTTGGCTGAAGTGGCTCAAGGTGAATTAGAAGAAATACAGAACTGTAAGCAGGTGATGGATAGTGACGTGAAAATCCCTATTATTTTGCTTAAGATGGACCATGTGGATTATGCGGGGGTTGCGATTAAGCCTAGTAGCATAGTCAATAAACCAATTGATAAAAATAGTCTGCTGAGAGCCGTGGTTTCTGCTGGCATAAATGTCAATGCCAAGTTAATGAGAGATTACTCAATAATGGTGGTGGATGATGATCCTAATTCTATTAATTTAATAAGTACTTATCTAGAGCATGACAATATTAGAGTGACAAAGGCTTATTCTGGTGAACAAGCTATTGCTGAGATTGAACATGCGGTTCCGGATTTGATTATTTTAGATTTAATGATGCCAGGTGTGACAGGGTTTGATGTTGTAGCATACCTGCAAGCTAAGAGTTTATCCGATATTCCTGTCGTAATTGTAACGGCAAAAATTATTACTGAGACCGATATTCATCAGCTTTCAGGAAAAGTAAGTAATATAATCGAAAAATTTGATATTGATCAACAGGGATTTGTTAGTTATATAGAGCATCTCTTGGGGAATGATAGTGACAGATAAACAAACTCATATTTTATTGATTGAGGATAATCCCAACAACATTAAGTTGATGGTGATGTTGCTCGAGCAAAAAAACTACTTAGTGACCGTTGCTGTTGATGCTGAGTCGGGAATTGATAAAGCAAAGTCAACGTCTCCAGATATGATTTTGTTAGACATTCAATTGCCTGAGATGGATGGAATGGAAGCTTGTCGTATTCTTAGGAAAGAAGAATCGTTAGCTTATATACCTATTATTGCATTGACTGCATTTGCTATGCCGGGGGATAAAGAACGAATTTTAGCGAGTGGTTTTGATCAGTATGTCGCTAAACCCTTTAATTATCGTGATTTCTTGAAAATGGTTGAAAGGTTGTTAAGTCGTGACGGTTGATACAGTTAATCCTCGTATTGCCATTGTCGATGATCAGCATAGTGTCACGAGTTTGCTCAGCACCTTACTTGAGCACGAAGGTTATGACACAATAACGTTTAATAACGGAACAGACTTTCTAGCGTATTTAGAGTCAGGCCATGTTGATCTGGTGTTATTAGATTTAATGATGCCTGGGTTGACTGGCTATGATGTTATAAGTCGAGTAAGGCAGGCTGTTACGACGGAATATATACCTATACTTATTATTAGTGCGTTAACGGATAGAGAATCGCGTTTAAAAGCACTCTCGTTGGGTATTGATGATTTTCTGAGTAAACCGATAGATCGTGAAGAGTTATGGTTGCGTGTTAGAAACACATTAAAAGTTAAGGCTTACCAAGATCAACTTATACAAGAAAAACAATTGCTTGTGTGTGCGGTAGAGCAAGATGAAAAAGATATTGAATTAAGTCATATTGAAACAATTCGTACCTTAATTATTGCATCAGAATATCGTGATGATGATACAGGCTTACATGTTGGTCGCATTGGATTATATGCAAAAAAACTAGCAAAACTAGCAAAGTTAAAGCACGAATATATTGATTTACTATTCTATGCGAGTGCCTTACATGATATTGGTAAATTAGCCATTCCAGATGCAGTATTGCAAAAAAATGGGCCATTAACAGATGATGAGTTTTCACAAGTAAAACAGCATACTGTGATTGGCGAACGTATTTTGTCTACAGCAAGTATTTCACCCTATCTTCGTTTGGGAGCTGAAGTAGCTGTCACACACCATGAGCGTTGGGACGGTACGGGTTATCCGAATGGCTTATCTGGCACAGATATTCCGCTAGGTGGAAGAATAGTGGCCATCGTTGATGTCTATGATGCCTTGCGGTCTAATCGGCCCTATAAGCCAGCACTTAAACATGATAAAGCTATTTCAATTATGCGACATGGCGATGGACGAACTCTCCCAGAACACTTTGATCCAGAGTTGTTACGCTTATTTTTATCAAATCACACTATGTTTGAAGACATATATAAAGAAGGTGCATCTGTTTTCAATTCGCCTAAATCATTTTGAGAGATGATTAGAGTGAATTAAATTCCTCTTTTGTGTTAATCTGTTGCGCTTCCAGCAATTTATATGCTGAATAGATATTAAGAAAAAATAGTTGTAGATACCCGCTATATCAACCAAAGAGTAATATAAAGCAAAGTTAGGCTTTTCAAATGGTTGATTGTTGCGTAAAATGCATCTGTTTTTCGATCCAGTTTTTCAACAGGCAGAAATATGGTAACAATTAGATTGTCACGTGGCGGCGCAAAAAAGCGTCCTTATTATAGTGTTGTAGTAGCAGATTCACGTAACAAACGTGATGGCCGTTGCATCGAACGTGTTGGTTTCTTTAACCCGTTAGCACAAGGTCAAGAAGAAACATTACGTTTAGACCTAGATCGTATTGCACATTGGGTCGGTGAAGGCGCACAAGCATCTGATCGTGTAGCTACATTGATCGCACAAGCTAAAGCGGCTTAAGTTTTAAGATTTAATCAGAAATGGAAACTTCCGAGGAATTTGTCCCGGTAGGGAAAGTATCTGGTGCTTTTGGGGTTCAAGGTTGGATGAAGATTTTCTCATTCACAGAACCTAGAAATAATATCTTAAAATACTCACCCTTATACATTTCACGAAAAGGTGAATGGGTAGCGGTGAAGGTGACAGGCGGAAGAGTTCAAGGCAAGGGTGTTGTCATGGGCTTAGAGAATGTCACTGACCGAGAGCAAGTGTTAGCGTTAATTGGCTCTGAGTTTGCAATTAAAAAAACACAGTTAAAACCGACAGTGAAAGATGAGTTTTATTGGTCAGACTTGATTGGTTTAACCGTAGTTAATTTAAACGACGAAGTATTAGGGCAAGTTGATAGCTTGTTTGAAACTGGCGCAAATGATGTCTTGTTAGTTAAAGATAAAGCTAGAAAGACTGAGCAACTTGTTCCATTTGTAATGGAAGAGGTTGTTGAACTAGTTGACTTGGAAAAGAAAATTATTCGAGTTGATTGGGAGTTGGATTATTGAGGTGACAGAATCATGCGTTTAGGTGTGGTGAGTTTGTTTCCTCAAATGTTTGATGCAATAACTGAGTATGGTGTAACAGGCCGCGCAGTATCGCGTGAAAAGTTAACATTAAGTTATTGGAACCCGCGAGAATTTACGCAGGATAAACATAAAACAGTAGATGACCGACCTTATGGCGGTGGTCCTGGAATGGTAATGAAAGTTGAACCATTACAGCAGGCCATTCATGCCGCAAAAGAAAAGTTAGGTCAGCAAACAAAGGTGATTTATTTATCACCGCAAGGTCGAAAGCTTGACCAGCAAGGTTTGCAAGAATTGGCAACGAGAGATGCGATGATCTTTGTTGCAGGACGTTATGAAGGCATTGATGAACGTCTGATTGAACAAGAAATTGATGAGGAATGGTCGATTGGTGACTATGTTCTCAGTGGTGGTGAGCTTGCAGCGATGGTCATAATCGATGGCGTAGCAAGGTTATTACCAGGTGTTTTGGGTGATGAAGAGTCTGCACAACAAGATTCTTTTATGGCGGGTCTATTAGACCATCCACATTACACAAGACCAGAAAGATTATCTGACCAAGCTGTACCTGAGGTGCTTGTTGGTGGTGATCATGAGGCAATACGAAAGTGGCGCCTTAAGCAGTCTTTAGGTAGAACATGGTTAAGGCGACCTGAGCTGTTAGTAATGGAAACATTAACTAATGAACAGAACGCATTATTAGAACAATTTATTGCCGAATTTAGGCATGAAGAGAAGTAGGATTTAGGAGTAGAAAAATGAGTAATATTATTGAACAGCTAAACGCTGAACAAATGAGACAGGACCTTCCTGCATTTTCTTCAGGCGATACTGTTGTTGTACAAGTTAAAATCAAAGAAGGCGATCGTGAACGTGAACAAGCCTTTGAAGGTGTTGTTATTGCCGTACGTAATCGTGGATTACATTCTGCATTCACAGTGCGTAAAATTTCTAACGGTGTTGGTGTTGAACGTGTTTTCCAAACACACAGCCCTGCAATCGGTAGTATTGAAGTGAAACGCCGCGGTGATGTTCGTCGTGCGAAACTTTACTACTTACGTGATTTGACTGGTAAAGCAGCACGTATTAAAGAAAAATTAGGTTAATACGGCTTTTCGGAATCATCTGATGATTCTGAAGCTTAGAAAAGGGCACGACTGTTTTCAGTCGTGCCCTTTTTCGTTCTAGATAACTTAGAATATGTGTATACGCATAGTCATTGAAAATGCAGGCTTTATTTTGTCATCCTCGCGAATGCGGGGAGCCATGGGCCGTAGAAATAGCCACTATCGTTGGATTCCCACTTTCGCGGGAATGACTAACTTTATAAGGTTACCTGCAAATTGAATGATGACGGGTATAAAACGATATTTGAATCGCCTATTGGTCATTTAATTATTACTTTCGATGCTCATTATGTGAAAAAGATTGAGTGGCAAAAGCAAGAAGAAAGTGACGTTATCAGGAAAAAGGCATCACGATCATCGATTGCAGAGCAAGTTAGCATGAAGTTGGAAGAGTATTTTATGTCGATAGATACCGAGTGGAACCTTCCTTTAGCTTCAGTTGGTACGGCATTTCAGAAAAAGGTCTGGCAGTACTTACAGTCCATTCCTCGAGGAGAAACACGGTATTATTCAGAGGTGGCAAAAGCATTAAATAGTTCTGCTCAAGCTGTTGGTAATGCGTGTCGTACCAACCCTTTTGTTATTGTCATTCCCTGTCATCGTGTTATATCAAAACAAGGAATTGGCGGCTATGATGGTGAAACGAGTGGCAATAATATAAAAATAAAACAGTGGTTATTAGATCATGAGCGATACTAAGCAACAAGCGCTTGATTCACATCACCTACAGCCATTTCTGGACTCTTTATGGCTAGAGTCAGGACTTAGTCAGAATACAGTGGAAGCTTATAAACGCGATCTTGTGAGTTTTTCTGCTTGGTTAGCTAAGACTGATATTGATTTAGCGGCGGCAACACGACAAGATATTCTTCGTTATCAAAGTGTCCGAATGCGAGAGGGGCGAAAAGTACGGAGTGAAGCACGGTTATTATCTAGTTTGCGTCGCTTTTATCGCTATCTGTGTCGTGAAGAAGTACGGGACTCTGATCCGACAGCTCAAATAGAGTCACCACGGTTAGGAAAGCCGATACCAAGTAGCTTAACTGAGGCAGAGGTTGAATCATTATTGTTACAACCGGATGTGACGGTTGCTTTAGGCTTGCGAGACCGTACTATGCTAGAAGTCTTATATGCAACTGGGTTACGAGTATCAGAGTTGGTCTCTTTAACGTTTGAACAACTTAATATGCGTCAAGGTTTAATTCGTTGTATCGGTAAAGGCAATAAGGAGCGGTTAGTACCACTAGGCGAGGTTGCCTTAGATTGGTTGCAAGATTATTTATTAGAAAGTAGACCTTTACTACTCAATGGGCAATTGAGTGATGACTTGTTCCCGACTCAACGTGGTAAGGGGATGACACGGCAAGCCTTTTGGTATTTAATTAAACGTTATGCAAAACTGGCAGAAATAGAAAAAGCATTATCGCCACATACATTACGTCATGCTTTTGCAACGCACTTGTTGAATCATGGAGCTGATTTACGTGTTGTACAACTATTGTTGGGACACTCTGATTTATCAACAACACAAATCTATACGCATGTCGCAAAAGAACGACTAAAAGGTATACATGCACAACATCACCCTCGAGGTTAAGTAGTCGCGGATTAATTTTCTAGTCTTTGGTTTTAATTCTGCACTTTGAAGTAACATACGTAGATACCCAAGTGAATGAAGTTGCAGGTATTTTAACAAAGCCCGTCATTCCCGCGAAAGCGGGAATCCAACGATAGTGACTATTTCTACTGCCCATGGATCCCCGCGTTCGCGAGGATGACAGAAAATAGAATTCTGCACTTTGAACCAACATACGTATAAACTACCCACATTAAATTAGCTAATTAGAGGAGAGAGTCATGCCTTCATTTGATATTGTTTCAGAAGTGGATAAACATGAATTAAGTAATGCGGTTGACCAAGCAAACCGTGAAATAGACAACCGTTTTGACTTTCGTGGAACTGATGCCAAGGTGGAACAGTCTGATAAAGTGCTTACTATGCATGCAGACAGTGATTTTCAACTTGATCAGCTACAAGATATTTTACGGATGAAGCTCGTTAAACGTGGCATTGAAGTCAGTTGTTTGGAAGTGAAAGAGCCGGTCGGAAATGGCAAAATGCGGAAGCAAGACATTATCGTACGTGAAGGCTTAGATAAAGATGCCTCACGTATTATTGTTAAAGAAATAAAAAACAGTAAGTCAAAAGTTCAAGCCGCAGTGCAAGGTGAAACCGTTCGTGTGACAGGTAAAAAACGTGATGATTTACAAGGTGTGATGTCTTTGTTGCGTGATAATGATAAAGTCGAAATGCCACTGCAATTTAATAATTTTAGAGATTAAGGATAGACGATGTTAAAACGATATTTTTTATGGTTACCATTATTAGCATGGATGGGCTTAGTACAAGCTGACAATTTAGCAGAGATGAAAAGTAAACTTGAAGCCATGATGCCTGGCGTATCTATTGATGATATTCAGCAGCTAGATAACACGGGAATGTATGAAACGATTTTGAATGGGGAAGTTATTTATTTTTCAGCTGATGCGCGCTATGTTTTTCAAGGCGATGTGATTGCATTGGAATCACGTGAAAACCTCACTGAAAATAAACGTGTTAGTCTTAGACAAAATGCACTAGCTTCATTAAATGAGTCAGATATGATCGTTTATGAACCTAAAAAAACAAAACATACATTGACCGTGTTTACCGATATTGATTGCGGTTACTGCCGAAAACTACATAATCAAATGGCAGAATATAATGCGCTAGGTATTCGTATTCGTTATATGGCTTTTCCTCGTGCAGGAATTGATTCAGATGCCTATGATAAAGCTGAAGATGTATGGTGTTCAGATGATCGTCAGCAAGCAATGACAGATGCTAAAAATGGTAAAGCAGTTAACTCAAAAAGCTGTGATACACCTGTAAAAGCACACTATGAGTTAGGACGTCAGATTGGTGTAACGGGTACACCGGCACTTTTCCTAGAGAGTGGTGAATTATTACCTGGATACGTACCACCAAAGCGTTTGAAGAAGATATTAGATGAGAGAGCTTAAGTCACCAAGTAACTCATAGATCAATTCGCGGCAAAAGACATGCTCCCACAAGCTTTAACGTAGAACCGGTCTTTAGCCTTGAACAACGCGATGATCCATTAACAGACTCTGTTGTTCATTACATTGAAAGTAGCTCACTTCAGTATCCCAATCACCAAGCACAATTCGTGTTGCCTGCTGACCATTCACGTTTAATGAATGAATAGCGGGCCGGTGAGTGTGGCCATGAATAAGTTGTATTACGTTATATTTCTCCATGACACGCACTACTTCTGATTGGTTAACATCCATAATCATTGCTGATTTAGATTGTTTCTGTTCATGGCTTTTTTGCTTTATTTTGTCAGAAATACCTTGTCGGTAATTTGCTGATAAATGTAAAAAACACCATTGTAATAGTTTATTTCTAGACCAATGACGATAGCGTTGATAAGCAACATCATCACTACATAATGTATCACCATGCAGAAGTAGTGTTTTTGTTCCGTAAAGATCAATAATGCAGCTATCCTCCAACAATTCACACCCTGCACGTTGGGAAAATTGTTTACCCATCATAAAGTCACGGTTTCCAACCATAAGGTATATTTTTATACCAGACTGATGGAGTTGTTGTAACTGTTGAATGAGAGGTTCAAATTCGTCGGGAACAATGTCATCACCTAACCAGGTGTTGAATAAATCGCCTAAAATATAAAGATGTTTAACGTTTTTTGTATGATCTTTTAGGAAGTTTACAGTCAGCTGGATACGAGCTGGATCGGCAGGGGAAAGGTGGAGATCTGATATAAACAGTGTTGTCATTGGGGTAACGCCATGCCTAGAAAAGGCATGACGTAGGACCATTTATTATTTAACTACAGTGGCTTTAATGATCACCACATTTTCTGCTGGTGCATCTGATGAGAATGGGCCTTTACTGCCTGTTTTAACTGCACGGATGTTATTGACTATATCCATGCCTTCAACAACGTTACCAAACACAGCATAACCCCAACCTTGTTGATCTTCAGAGCGAAAATCTAAGAAGTTATTATCAACCGTATTAATAAAGAACTGAGTCGTAGCAGAGTGCGGGTCGCCAGTACGTGCCATTGCAATTGAACCAGTTACATTGCTTAGACCGTTATTAGCTTCATTTTTAATGGCGTCTTTTGTTGGTCGTTGAGAAAAATTTTCATCAAAACCGCCACCTTGAATCATAAAATTCTCAATAACACGGTGAAACACAGTGCCATTATAAGCGTCATCTTCAACATAAGATAAAAAGTTAGCAACTGTATTGGGTGCTTTCTCTTCATTGAGTTCGATGACGATATCACCCAGTGATGTTTCTAATTTTACTTGTGGCAATGTAGTGCCTCCTTCGGCATAAGATGAAAATGAAATAATTGTTAATAAGAAAGTGACCAAGGTGCGAAAAAGGGTTTTCATGACTTAATAATTCCAAAAATAACAATAAAAAGGACATGATAGAGCAAATAACAGACTAAGTGGAGTAAATTTGCCGTAAAATGTGCGTTATATTTTAAGTTAATCTGTCATTCTCGCCGTAGGTGGTAACCCAACGATAGTTGCAAAATTCCATGCCCTATGGAACCCGCATAAATGAGAATAACAAAACGGACAAGTCATCACTTGATGAAGTCTAATCTGGATAAAAAACCTAGAAAAGTTATAGAGAAAATTATGTTGAAAATTCACAATAGCCTGACCAAACAAAAAGACATTTTTACGCCGATTACTCCCGGTAAAGTATCGTTATATGTCTGTGGGATGACGGTGTATGACTTATGCCATGTCGGTCACGCTCGAGTGATGGTGGTATTTGATGTCGTGACGCGCTATTTACGAGCAAGTGGTTATGATGTGACTTATATTCGTAATATTACCGATATTGACGATAAAATTATCGCGCGTGCCAATGAAAATGGTGAAACTATTCAAGCATTAACAGAACGTTTTATTGCTGAAATGCATCAAGATGCCGACGCATTAGGTGTCATTCGTCCTGACCAAGAGCCAAAAGCAACAGAATCAATGCCTGAAATCATTGCCATGATTGAAACACTGATAGAAAAAGGCTTTGCCTATGCCTCTGATAATGGCGATGTCTACTATGATGTCAGTGAGTTTGAAGGTTATGGCAAGTTATCAGGCCGAAATGTAGATGAACTACGTGCGGGCGAACGTGTCGCCGTTAATGAAGCTAAAAATGATCCTTTAGACTTTGTTTTGTGGAAAGCGGCCAAACCTGAAGAACCTGCATGGGAATCACCATGGGGACGTGGGCGACCTGGCTGGCATATTGAGTGCTCAGCAATGTCTTCGACTTGTCTGGGCAAACAATTTGATATTCACGGTGGTGGTCAAGATCTACAATTCCCACATCACGAAAATGAAATCGCGCAATCAGAAGGAACGCATGGTTGCCAGTCTGTGAATTACTGGATGCATAATGGTTTTGTACGCATTGATGATGAAAAGATGTCCAAATCATTGGGTAACTTTTTCACTGTACGTGAGGTACTTGCTAGGTATTCACCAGAAGTCGTACGTTACTTTATTTTAACTAGCCACTATCGTAGCCCACTTAATTATTCTGATGAATCTCTAGATCAAGCCAAAGCAGCATTGACACGTTATTACACAGCACTGCGTGATATTGAACCTTTGTCAGATGTTATTTGGCAAGATGACAAGGAGTTTGGCTCGCGTTTTAGTGAAGCAATGAATGATGACTTTAATACAGCATTAGGCTTGTCTGTCATGGCCGATGTCCGACAAGCGTTAAATAAAGCACGTGAACAGAATGATGCAGAACAAATAAGTTACTTAGCTGGACTGCTATATTCATTTGGTGATGTTTTAGGCTTATTTCAACAAGCTGCTGAAGACTTCTTATTGGGTGAGCAAGATGATAATGAATCAGTAAAGGTTGAAGCGCTTATTGAAGCAAGAAATACAGCCCGCGCAGAAAAAGACTGGGCTAAAGCCGATCAAGTGCGTGATGAATTAACAGCGTTGGGTATTATATTAGAAGATAATGCGGGTAAGACTACTTGGCGTAAAGCATAGAGCCTTTCGCGGCTAAAGACCGCTCCCCCATATTTAGGACCACAAGTCCCGTAGGAACGGCTCCATCCGCGAACCAATGTAATCACTTTTTTCACAACCAAACAGCATCCCATAAAGGATAATCACCTACTTTTTTGACCAAACCTGCGCGTAATGGATTTGCTACGATATATCTTGCGACATTGGTTAAATCTTCTTCTTTACGAATAGCATGCTCATGATAGCCGGCCTGCCAAAAACTACCCTGACGATCTAAGTGCTGATTAATATGCTTAGCACTGACACCTTTAAAAGCTTGCATTACCTTAGCTAAATTTTGATTTTTCAATTGTATAAGCCAGTGAATATGATCGGGCATAATAACAAAAGCTAATGATGAAACACGCTCTGAGTTATGGAGATTTTTCATCGTTTCAACAACAATTCGTCCGGTTGGAAAATCATTTAAGAGAGATTGGCGAAGGTGAGTCACGGTAGTGATTGAATATATCTGATTGCTACCTGAGTATCGTCCTTGTCTCAGACTATGGCTATGAAAGCGTGTCATATCATTATCCTTAATGAAAATAGTGCAGTGTTATTCGCGGCTGAAGACCGCTCCCACATATTAGGGCCACACAAGCCCCCTAGGAACGGCTTCAGCCGTGAAAGGCTCTAAAATAGATACGCCGATTCTAAGTATTGCCATTAACTTAGCAGCTAAAGACTGCTCCCCCATATTAGGATCGCTAGACTATTCATCTGCATGATCTGCTTTAGCTACGAACAGAGTTTACGAGTCGTGTAAATTCTCTGCCGCATACAGCGTGTTTTCCATTAAAGTCGCAACCGTCATTGGTCCAACACCACCTGGTACAGGTGTAATCCAAGCTGCTTTTTGTTTGGCCACATTAAATTCGACATCGCCAGTCAATGTGCCATCTTCAAGACGGTTAATGCCTACATCAATAATGATCGCGCCTTCTTTAATCCATTCACCTGGAATGAAATTAGGTTTGCCAACAGCAACGACCAGTAAATCCGCACGACGAACATGAAACTCTAAATCTTTAGTCCAGCGATGACAGACAGTCGTTGTACAACCTGCAAGTAGAAGTTCTAACGCCATTGGACGTCCAACAATATTAGAAGCCCCAACAACAACGGCCTCTAAACCATGCAAATCAACTTTGGTGCTTTTTAATAAGGTGATCACACCTTTAGGTGTGCATGGACGAAGTTGCGGATTACGCTGAGCAAGTCGACCAATATTGTATGGATGGAAGCCATCAACATCTTTATGTGGCGCAATGTGTTCGATTATAGCATCGGTATTAATATGCTCAGGAAGCGGTAACTGCACCAAAATACCATCAATCTCATTATCATTATTTAATGTGTCAATAAGTGCTAATAACTCATGTTCGGTGGTTGTCTCACGCAAATCGTGGGACACGGAGTTAAAGCCAATTTCCTCACAACTACGACGTTTACTTCCTACATAGACTTGAGATGCAGGGTTACTACCAATTAGGACAACGGCTAATCCAGGTTTACGTTTTCCAGCTGCAATACGTTTATCTGTGCTAATTTTGAGGTTTTGTTTAAGTTCAGCTGCTACAGCTTTGCCATCGATAATTTGAGCCGTCATTAAATAAATCCCGAACAGTAAAAACCGACATTTTCTCATGTTGCGCCAATAACGGCAAAAATATAAAAACAGTGATTGACGAACGAGTTAATGAAGCGTATTATTTCGCCTTTCTTCGAAGATGTCTGTCCAAGACGTATCGGGAAAATGTCGGGGTATAGCGCAGTCTGGTAGCGCATCTGGTTTGGGACCAGAGGGTCGGGAGTTCGAATCTCTCTACC
>ENA-OSET01001210-OSET01001210.1-sediment-metagenome-genome-assembly--contig:-NODE-1210-length-27058-cov-17.215559_pt1 | contig 27058 bp, 24 predicted proteins | sample MGYA00237882_ERZ534229 | MGnify/ENA primary metagenome ERZ534229 (study PRJEB26408, sample SAMN06266212) | sediment metagenome | isolation source: Hudson Canyon methane seep mesocosm | place... | reverse complement strand
TAAAGCACTGCGCTCCACTAGCATTACTCTTAAACTTAATGCTAGTGGAGCTTTAAAGCGGGTAAGTTCATTCTTTTGAGGTTCCTAACCGTAGGATAGGCAAAGGTTTTTTCCTGTCCATCTTTTATGCCTTAAGATTGATGGATAAAGGTAGTATTATCGTTCCCATGCTCTGCATCACTACCATTAAGTTAAGCGGAAGTATAGGATGTGCTGACGGTAGGAGCATGGGAACTATCAATTAACCAAAATTGTTACTGAACAACAGTATCTTGCTCATAACCTGCGGGTAATTTATGTGCGATGCCTTTGTGACAATCAATACAGGTTTTCCCCTCTTTTATGGCTTTTTTCATTTCGCGTCGCGCGGTAATTGATTGCGCATGAAAATCCATTGATTGGTATGAATGACAGTTCCTGCATTCATGGGAATCATTTGCTTTCATTTCTTTCCAGACATGCAAAGCAAGTTGCTCTCGTTTGGCTTCGAATTTCTCTGGGGTATTAATTGAGCCCAAAGCCTTATGATACAACTCATTTGTTGCTCTTATTTTACGGGCTAATTTAGGCACCCACTCTTTTGGCACATGACAATCAGAGCAAGTAGCTCGTACACCTGAGCCATTACTGTAATGAACGGAGTGAGTGTACTCTTCATAAACTGTGTCTCTCATTTCATGACAAGAGGTACAAAATTCCAGGCTATTGGTATATTCCATATAGGTATTAAATCCCCCCCAGAAAATGATGCCAGCGATGCCACCGACTACAAATATTCCACCCCAAGTATATTTACTTGTGGGCTGCCAAAACCATTTCATAAATTTAGAAATCATCTGCGTTATCCCTTGATTAGTGGAATTTAATGTTGTTGTTTTGATTTAATCCAATCAAGAATTTTATCAATATCTTCCGTCTTATCTGAATAGAGCTTTGCTTCATCCAGCGCTGCCTTTGCTAAAGCATATTGCCCCGTATGTAGATAAGCGAGACTTAAACCAATGAAAGCTTTTGAGTTTTTTGCATTAAAACCCAAGGTTTTATGAAAATACTGAATACTGTTTGCATATTCGCCTTTCAATAAATACACACTGGCTAATTTATGCTGAACTTGCTCTGTATCTGGCTTAATTTCTGCTGCTTTTTGAAAAGAGGCTAATGCTGTATCAAGCTGACCAGCAGCAAGAGCATTATCACCTTGCTCTATCACCACTGCCAACTCGGGATTGGATGCTGCCTGAACGGTTGATTGCCCTAACAATAAAGCAACAACAATGATGCTATAAGAGATTATTGACACAGTATTTTGTAGATTTAAAATAGACATATGCTTTTACCTATGGCTTTAGTACAGGAGGTTTTGAATATGCATTTCAAAACCTCCTGCTCATTAATTATTTAAAAGCACCTTTGCCATAACGCTCTTCAAAACCTTTTCTGACTTTATCTATCTGACCTTTATTCATGCCATTAAAGTACCAGTCATGGCCTTGTATCGGTTTAAAGTATTTATCTAGCAATTCGTTAGCTAATTTATCACCCGCTACTTTTTTAAGTTCGGGGATAAATGCAAAGTAAGTGTGTTTACCCACTTCATAAAGCCCATGCCACCAGGTATAATCTGGCCCCATCATGGATGCACCATGACGCGCTCTTCGACCTTCATGATGCCAAATTTCCCACCATATCCATTCTATTTTGTCATCAAAAGGACTTTTGCTAATTACACCTTTTGTTTTTAATTCAGTCATGATGGCAGCAATGGGTTTAGCAAATTTTTCATTGTATAAATCCACTACATTATCAAATTGACTGTAATGCCCTTTAATAACACTGGTACTGTGACAAGCCGTACAGACATTTTGCATTTTTTCGCGGCGGTCTTGCCATGTAAGTACCTCAACGACTTTTGATCCTTTCGCTTCAGCCCCTACTTTTGGAATATCTTTGCCTTCAGGCACATCAAATTCATCACCATTTTCTAATCGGATTAAATTGATTTTATGAGATATAGGCGGTCTTAATGTCCACGATATTCTTTCGCCCACATTATGCGTTTTCTTTTCCCCTCCCCCTTCACTCATATGACAGGTGGCACAAGTTGGCGCAGCAGAATAGTCAACACCCGCTTCCCATTTCTCAGAGTTTAAGTTCATTTCATCTTTAAAGGCACGATAAAGAATGCCATGTTTAGATTCATTGTAAACTTCAATTTGTGGATGATCTGGACCCATATGACACTTACCACAGGTATCAGGTGTTCTGGATTGCGCTTGAGAAAAACGGTGTCGAGTATGACACGCCGTACATGATCCAGTAGAGCCATCAGGGTTTAATCGACCAATCCCCGTATTCGGCCAGGTTGCGGCATCTGGCTTTCCATCTTTACCTATTTTTACTTCTGAACCATGACATTGCCTACACCCAGCGTTAACCGCTGCGGGGCCGCCAACAACTTCACCTAATAAATTATCCAGAGAGGCTAAAATCTTAGCCGCTTTTGCATGATGAGAACCATCCATCTCTTCAAATTCTGTACTATGACATCGTGAACAATCTTTCGGACTAACAATAATGGAAATTAACTGACCTTTATGAGTAAAAGCATCTACATCACTTTCTTTTGCCTGGTGACAATCAAGACAATTCACACCTTGCTGCCCATGCTGGCTTTTATTCCATTCCATAAAAAGTCCAGGATTATACTTTTTATGACAGCTCACACATTCTTTACCTGCATCAGTCCCCCAGTCTTTCCCTGCTACGCCATCTGGCCTGGCAGCTAATACAAATGAAGATTGCAAGAATAAAACAGAAAATATAATAGCAAAGAGGGATTTACTTATAAAAGTGCAACTAAGATTCAGCATGAATTATCTCCCTAAGAGATGAATATATTGATATCAGCGATAATCTTCAATGGTTTTTCAAGCTAACAAGTTAACCGACTGAAGCCACAGAACAATTCCATATGGAATATAAGGAATATTAGCCCACTCAGTCTGGATGTCAACAGTTAATGAAATAATAACATCACTATGAACAATCTACAGTCGGAGTGCTATCAACAAGTAGCTGTTATTCAGCTTTCAACACTATACAAAGACATAGCTTTAGAATTAAACAAGGTAACTTATTCAGACACATACACATTGCTTGCACAACAGTCTGAAATACCGCCATTTTGAATACAATTTTTTATCGCTAGATCTTGGGCAACAGCAACATTAATATTTGCTCCGTATCCATAAACATTAGTCATCGAACAATAGGATACTGCATTAAACTGGACCGGGTTTTCGTATGTTTCCCCTAAGCTTCCAAAAATTAGAACTAGGACCATACCTGAAACAGCAAGAATAATCGCTCGGTTTGCTTTGGCTCGTGCATCATTCTTATAAATATAAAACATTACAAAGCCGACTATTGGAATAAAAAAAGCCATAAATTGAAGTCCTATATTTAATTTTTCATCTGAGCCAATTGCCACTTTTCCTTGTGTAGCAGGCTGTTCAGGCCTAGAGATAGGCTGTGCTTGCGCTGTATATCCCTGCTTTTCTTTTGTATACTCTTGCCTTTCAATTTTATCTAACAGTTCTTTTATTTCATATGATATATTCAATCTAATTTCATCGCCTCTTTTGAGCATCTTTTGCAATAAAATTTTAATCTCTTGATGGTCTTGCAGATTGTTTTGAATGGCTTTTCTTAGTTCAGCTACAATTTCTTTCTGACTGTCAACATCAAGTTCATCCTCAATATCTAGTCTATTAAAAATCCTAGTTTTATATGAAATAGGGATAACAGGCTCTTCTGGTAAAGGCTGAGGGTTGTTGCGTGGATAATCTGCTTGATTAGCAATGGCAGATAAAGCATTAACCAGGCTGGTTATGCGCTTTGATTCTGAGAGCAAATAATAATCTAACATCTGGAACTTCCCTAAATCATAGGGTAATAATTCATTACTTAATGCTTCTATCTTTATCGGCAGTACAACTTTATTAAGCTCGGTGGCATAATGTAATTCTTGATCACAAGCACCTGAACTATCATAATTTTTGGAAAGGAGGGTAATAAAAACCTCTGCTTGTCGAATCTCTTGAAGAATTTCATTCCACCATTCCTGACCTGATTTTAGTGATTGATCAGCCCAGACAGTATGATCCAGATCTTCTAAAAACCCTATAATATTCTCACATAGAGCTTTATCCATGCTGGAATAACTAATAAATATTTTCATAATAGTCTCTCCCCACTACATTATCTGATAAACATATTACCAATTACTTGATGCTTATTGCTCATAATTTTCATCAATCATTAATTGACTGACATCCCCAGCAGAAAATGTATTAATAAGCGATCTATCAAATTATATTTGCAATTAACCCTGTTTTTTTAATACCATAGAGATCAATAGACACAGACCTCGCTACCTAGACAATATGAGTCAAGCATTTACAGCCTTACAATTTCACCAGAGTTTTGAACGTTGCGTTAATGACCCTCTCTTTTTAGACAAATTTTATGAGATATTTCTTTCCAGTTCGGATGAAGTAAACATCATGTTTAAAAACACCAATATGGAAACTCAAAAGGCCATGCTCGCCAGCTCGATGGCATACATGACTCTTTCTCACGGAAACAGCCCCAGCCATCTTTTAGAAATTGCCGATAAACACAACAAACATAACCTAGGCATAAAACCTCATTTATACCCTTTGTGGTTAGATAGTTTAATTGCAGCGGCTAGATTCGTAGACCCGCTTTTTGATATGGAGACTGAAAAATTATGGCGAAAAATCATGCTACCAGGGATTGATCACATGATCAGTAAATATAACGGCTTCTAGGAGCCATTATTGAATTCATAAGAGCCCACTTTTTGATACGAACACTGAAAATTTGTGGAGAGAAATCATGCAACCGGGGATTGATTACATGATAAGTAAATACAATGAGTTCTAACTCCCCTCACTATTATTGACACCATTGACCTAAAACTAAATTACTAAGATAAAGTTAACAAAGCTCAAACCATCCGTTTTACACCGAACCTAACTAAAATCAATATTGAGCACAACAGTAATATCTGCATTACCTTATCTAAAGCCAGCCCTTTTGGTAATAATGATTTATTTTCACTTTCTTCAATCAAACTATTTGATTTTTTAGGACTTGAAGATAGTACATGTGTTTTTGCTTGCTGAAAAAATGCGCCATGACTATGCGGTTCATGACTAGGATCATCCTGCAGCGGGGTTAACAAAACCTCCGGACTTTGTTCTTCATCTGTTATTTGTAAATATTCTTGCTCCCATTCAAGGTCAGTTAACACCTTCTCTTCAATATAAGCATCAGGGTGTTTGGGCTCATTTACTCGTAAGTGTGAAATTTTATTTTTCCATTGCTCTAGCTGATCCCTCGTTTCAATTTCAATAGCTTCGGCAGTCACAAGGTTATATCTGCTCAAGCTATCCATATCACCGCCCGCATTTTCTGAAAGCGTTAACACAATATGCTGTCCCTGTTTTTGATTAACGATGGACTCCATAGTCTCTTCACCGAAAAGAATGATGTCAATTTCTAATTGAGCGTCATCTCCAGCTAATAGCTCTTGCACGCGAAACTTATGTATAGTCACTTCTTGGATAATAGAAACAGGGTTTCCTTGTTCATCAAAAAGGTCATTGTATTCCCATGATTCTTGATATGACTGCCCAGTAAAATTACCAACCACAACCAATTCTGCCTGTTTTATAGCTGAATCCAGGGTGATGCTTGGTGCTTGAGTAGATGCAATCGATCCTTCAGTCATTAATAAAATCACTGAAACTATAATTAACAATAAATTAGACATTAAACGTCCTCCCAATTAAATAAATGGCGTCCTTGCCAATAACAGTAAAAAAACACAATTAGTCACCTAAAGAATACAGGAATGAATAACTCCATCCTTTGTATGCAGCAATTGAAGGTGTAACGGGTGTGGACTCTACAGCTCGCACATAATTAGTCCATTGGGTTGATCCTTCCCCTGAAAATCGAGTATTAATTGATGTTAGAAAGTTAGGTTCCCGCCAAGCCTGTAGGAATCGTTGACTATTTTTAGTAAAAACGGGCTGTGTTCTGGTTGCTTCACTTTCATAAATCATTCCATCATAAATCAAGTTATCACCTGATAAATGCGCACGGATTGTCCGCTTAAGCAAGTTAGCCCCCGTAGTCCTAAAGTCCCAGGCGAAGCCAATACGGACCTCATTCTCATTATTGCTTGCAATAGAAACCCCACTTACAGCTCGGTAAAAATTGCTCAATACAATTTCAGGTCCCCAGGTAACGCCATCATTGCTTGATACTCTTGCAACAATCTTTCCATTTCTAGCCATATCTGCTCGATCGTAAAGTGAATAAGCAAGAATCCATTTGTTGTTCGAGACCTTATGTATTGCAGGTGTACCATAAGTTCTTGCATCACTGGCTGGGTTTCTCCAACTGTAATTAACACCACCATTTGATGAAAATACGACCTTAATTCGATTATTATCAAAATCATCAACCCATGCCATCATATATTCATTGCCATAGCCATGTCCCGCAGTACCATATACACTTCTTTCACCACCATAAATCCACCACTTAGCAGCATCAAAACTTGAGCCACTATTATTACCATGAATAAAAGCTGGTTTTTTGTTCTGGTGAGTATAATAAAGTATTGTCCGGTCTGGATCGCGTGTTGCCGTTGGATCCATTGATGTTGTAACAGCAAGCCCAGTCAAATTAGTACTCCAGTTTGACCAGCTAGCGGCTGAATTTGTTGAGCGTTTAATGCTAAAGCGTCGATTTGTCTTAACACCATATTGTGCTCGAATATCAGCAATATCATCTCTAAAAGGACCATATCTGCCAGCAAAATTGTAGAACCCCATCACCGAGCGGTCAGCTCCATCAGTATTATGTTGCAGGCCAAAGGCATGTCCCATTTCATGCATAAGAATCGACATCATATCCAATTCACTTGAATTATTTGGGCGATAAGGAACAAAATTCCACGCGGCTCCTGTTACCCGGCTTTTTCGATGAAAAACTATTGTTGCTGGTTGTCCAAACCGACTTGCCAGGCGATCATCACAGCCAGAAGCACTAGCACAAGGACCTGCATGCATTTCATTCATCATAATGATAATTTCATTTGCAGAGGGTGATGTGCGATCCGTATAACCCCAAAATTTAGGCGTTAAACGGAAGCCAGCAACATGCATCCATCTTGTATATGAATTAATGACGATATCCTGAAAAGGTCGTTTCCAACTAGCGGAAATGCCATTATCCTCAAATGAATCCCAGTTAATAAAAACCTTAACCGTCGCATCCTTAGAATACCCAAGATAGTCTGGAGAGTTTACCGCGTTGACAGCAACTGAAAAAAATAATAAAAAAACAAATAAACTTCGTCTAACCCCGTTTAAAAAGTTCATATTAATACCTCTTTGGTAATTATTAATAGAGCTTTTAGGTTACGGAGATCCGACGATAAAAACGTTGTACTTTTTCACTATAAATAGGTGAAATATTACCGAAACAATAACAATTTCCCCCTCATATAAAAACAGTGTTAAATAAGGCTTACAGATGATTTTAAGATTATAAAACGACTCTGGTTTTAAGTTTCCTAAACCCTAATAATAGGGGGTTGTCATCTCGACGATAGGAGAAATCTTGACTTCCGCTCGTTGGAAAGGTTTCTCGGTAATTACTCCTGCATTGCTCTACCCGGTAAGTTCATAGCCTTATTTCTTATTATCATTAAGCCATTCAAGCAGCTCATCTTCTTTAACAACCCCCATGTGTTTAAGCATCACATTATTTTTATCAAAAAAATAAGTCAGTGGTAATTCTCCACGCCAACGAGGGTTAATATCGTAATACAGCCTTTCCGCAAAGTTATCAGCAAACACCCAGGTTTCAGTGCCTGTAAGATTCTTTTTTTCTAAAAGCTGTTGTACAGATTCATCTTCAAGAAATGGATCTGTAGTAATAGTAATTAACTTAACCTGTGGATATTTTTCCATAAGTTGACCAAACATGGCCAGTTCCTTCATACAGTAAGCACAAGTGACTGACCAGAAGGCGATAATATAAGGCTGGTCTTTATTTTCTTGCTGTATTTGAGCAAAAGAACCTTTAACAAAAGGTTTAAAGCTAGTCTCAGCAGCCTGAACTGAGGCCACATTAAAACAATAAACTGTAAATAGTATCAGTAATAATTTGTTAAAGCGGTTTAAAAAAAATTGATTCATCATTGTTCTCTGTATAGATTGATCAAACTCAGGTCTTATAAAGTTTGCATTTTTAGGGCTTGGGTTTTACCTGTTGCACTTTCTGTCCATAATGTCAGGAATCCAGTGTCTGTGCTAATAATTCTTGGATGAGTCGCTCGCATCCCTGGTTTTGATAATCGCTTGCTTTCCGACCAGCTCAAACCACTATCGTTAGATTCTGCATAAAAAATGGCTAAGCCATCTTCTGTACGCATATCCCAGACAGCAATAACTCTGCCATTCTCTGCTGAGGCAATATCAGCATGAATACTACTTTCATCACCTAATTGAACAGGCGCTGACCAGGTTTTTCCTTTATTATTTGATCGTAAATAATGTACACCCAAATGTTCCATATGGCCGCTACCAATAACTGAATGCATTAAGCCTGCATCTTCTTGAAAAGCAAGACCTCCACCAATGTGTGGACAGCCTGGAAAATCCCAGTTAAAAGCCCCTACCGAACTAAGACGTTGCCATTGCTGATCCTGATTAAGCACACCTATCGCCATATCTGTTGGCTGTTTATCACGATAAAGCAGATAAAAATGATTATTGGAATCAAACTTTGCCGTATTCCAGCAACAGGCGCAAGTAATATCATCCAGCGTTTTATTGCTTGACCAGCTTTGTCCACCGTCTTTAGACTGACTAAAGCGCATACCTTGCGAAGCTTTTACTGATGACTGACCATTGCGACTATCCAGCCAGACTACATTGATACTCTGATCATTTCCATCCATGGCATAAAAGGCATGCGGACCTTTTGCCCAATCAGCAGGAATAGCTGTTTTTTGCCAGCTTTTCCCGCCATCAGCAGAACGTGCCGCTTTCATAGGTCCGGCATTATGAGGAGCACCTTCAACACGACTAGCCCAGATAGCAACAATATTATTTCCTTGAACCGCCAGGCGAGCATCATTCCCTCGGCTTAAATTTGCGTCAATAGGCTTGCTGTTATTAATATTAACGGCAGCCGTCCAATTTTTACCTTGATCGTCAGAAGATTGATACCAAAGTGCTTTTTCTCCATGCTGATGCGTCCCCTTTAATAAGTGAAGCTTGCCCTGATGCTTGATAATATCAAGACTAAGCGTGCCATTAGCCAAAGACTGGTGTTTATGTTTGTGAGCTTTTTGTACCGGTTCTGCCGTTACTGATCGCTGTTGTTTTACTGGACTTGAGCAGGCGACTAATAGGGTACAAATAGTGATAAACAACAGCAGGGACGATTTATTCATAACAACCTTAAAATTGATTTGTAAGACGAGAATTTTCTTCAAAAACAAAATAATACACCTTATTATCCAATCAACTCTGATTGATTTTTTTAGAATTTCTCATTTTTAGGCTATAATTGGCGGTTTTTTATTCTCTGAAGTAATCGCCGTGTCTAGCACAAACAACGACTTATCAACATTTCAAGGGCTGATCCTGGCCTTACAACAATACTGGTCTGAACAAGGCTGTATTTTATTGCAACCTTTGGATCAAGAAGTGGGTGCTGGCACCTTTCATCCCGCCACTTTTTTACGCGCGATTGGCCCAGAGCCTTGGAATGCGGCTTATGTACAACCTTCCAGAAGACCCACTGATGGCCGTTTTGGTGAAAACCCTATGCGTCTTCAACATTATTATCAGTTTCAGGTTATTTTAAAACCCTCCCCTGATAATATTCAGGACCTGTATTTAGGTTCTTTAAAACATTTAGGTCTGGATTTACTTGAGCATGATGTGCGTTTTGTTGAAGATAACTGGGAATCACCCACATTAGGTGCATGGGGCTTAGGCTGGGAAGTCTGGCTAAATGGCATGGAAGTCTCTCAGTTCACTTATTTCCAACAAGTCGGTGGCCTGGAATGTAAGCCTGTCAGTGGTGAATTGACTTATGGGCTTGAACGTATTGCCATGTATATTCAAGGCGTTGAAAGTGTTTATGACCTAGTCTGGACTAATAGCCCACAAGGCCCCGTGACTTATGGTGATGTTTTCCACCAGAACGAAGTGGAAATGTCGGAGTATAACTTTGACCACGCCAATGTCGACTTTTTATTCACCTGCTTTGACACTTATGAACAGGAATGTCAAAAGCTGATCGAAAAAGACCTGCCCTTGCCTGCTTATGAGATGGTGTTAAAAGCTTCACATACCTTCAACCTGCTGGATGCCCGTCACGCTATTTCTGTTACAGAAAGACAACGTTATATTCTGCGGGTTCGCAATCTGTCCAAATCGGTTGCAGAAGCTTATTACAATCGCAGGGAATCACTTGGCTTTCCTATGTTACAGACTGAGCAGGGAGAATAATCATGTCAGAAACTAACGATTTATTATTTGAATTAGGTTGTGAAGAGTTACCGCCTAAATCATTATTAAAACTAAGTAATGCATTACTTAGCGGTATAGAGTCAGGTTTAAAAGAAGCTAACTTAGGCTATGCCTCTGCTCATACCTATGCCACACCTAGACGTTTATCGGTCATTATTAAAGGACTGGATAGTTCTCAGCCAGATAAAACAGTAGAAAAAAGAGGCCCTGCAGTACAAGCTGCTTTTGCTGAAGACGGAACTCCAAGTAAAGCTGCACAAGGCTTTGCCAGAGGTTGCGGTACAACTGTCGATAAGCTGGACAGATTAAAAACCGATAAAGGTGAATGGTTAGCTTTTATTAAAGAGGTAAAAGGGCTGGAAACGGACCAGCTTGTGCCTGAAATCATCTCTAAAAGCATACATTTACTCCCCATAGCGAAAAGAATGCGCTGGGGTAGCTATGCCACTGAATTTGTACGCCCTGTACATTGGTGCCTATTATTGTTGGGTGAAACAGTTATTGAAACTGAAATTCTTGGTCTAAAAACAGCCAACCTGACCCATGGACATCGTTTTCATGCGCCACAGGCCATTGCTATTAGAAATGCTGATGAATATTTGTCCTGCCTGGAATCTGAGGGTAAAGTTATTGCCGATTATGCCCGTCGCCAGTCAATTATTGAAGATAAAGCTAATGCTGCTGCCAGTTCGGTTGATGGCATAGCTCATATTGAATCTGATTTACTTGAAGAGATTGCGGCATTAAATGAATGGCCAGTCCCTGTTCTTGGTAATTTTGATTCTCGTTTTCTTGAATTGCCCAACGAAGTATTGATTACCACCATGCAAAGTAATCAAAAATACTTCCCGATCAAAAATAAAGACGGCGACCTTCTACCTCACTTTATTACCTTTAGTAATGTAGAAAGCACTCGTCCTCAATCGATACAGGAAGGTAATGAGCGAGTGATTATGCCTCGCCTTGCTGATGCCGAATTTTTCTGGAAACAGGATAGAAAACAAAAACTGCAAGACCGTGTCGCCAGCCTGAAAACCATTGTTTTTCAAAAAACATTGGGCACACTGGCAGATAAAACCCAACGGGTTGAAAAATTAGCAGAACATATTGCTCAGCAATTAAATGCAGATGTTACTTTAGCCAAACGTGCAGCACACTTGGCTAAAACTGATTTAATGACCGATATGGTCGGAGAGTTTGCCAGTTTACAAGGTATCGTCGGCCGTTATTACGCGCTTGCTGATAATGAAGCAGAAGAAGTTGCGATTGCGATTGAAGAACAATATTTTCCTAAACAATCAGGTAGTCCAACACCGGCAAGTGTTACCGGACAAATACTGTCCCTGGCAGAAAAAATTGACACCTTAAGCGGTATCTTCAGCGCCAATCTTATCCCTACGGGTGATAAAGACCCTTATGCCTTAAGACGTGCGACTTTAGGTTCACTTAGAATCATTATTGAAAATAAACTGGATTTAGATATAGTCGAATTAATCGACTTTGCCTTAGCTCAATTCAGTCATGATTTTGATAAGACTAAAACACAGCAATTGGTTGTTGGTTTTGTGTTTGAACGTTTAAAAGGCTACAGTCTGGACCACGGCCATACCGCCGATGAATTTGATGCGGTTATTTCGGTTAAACCAACTAAACCATTGGACTTTATCCAACGTCTACAAGCGGTTCAAACATTCAGAGCCTTACCAGAAGCTGAAAGTTTAGCGGCGGCTAATAAACGTATTATCAATATTCTGAAAAAATCAGAAACCAAGGCTGCCGATGCTATTAGTGGCTTAATTGAAGCTGAAGAAAAAACCTTGCATACTGCGGCCATTGAATCAGCACAAGCCATTCAACCGTTACTGGATAAAAAAGATTATCAGGCAACCTTAACCCGTCTGGCGCAATTGAAAGATGATGTTGATGCTTTCTTTGATAATGTGATGGTAAATACCGATGACTTGGAGCTACGCGCCAGTCGCTTGGCTTTATTATCCATGTTATCCAGTCAGTTTCTGGAGATTGCCGATATTTCTAAATTGCAATAATGACACAAGCTTACGTTTTACTGGATCGTGATGGGGTGATTAACCATGACTCAGATGACTACATTAAGTCAGCTGAAGAATGGCGCCCTATTGCAGGCAGTCTTGAAGCGATTGCATTATTAAATAAACACAACTACAAAGTAGTGGTTATTACTAACCAATCGGGCTTAAGCCGTGGCTATTATAATGAAGCTACGCTAGCTGAAATACATAATAAAATGTGTCAATTAACCGTCGAAAAAGGCGGAACCATTGATGCCATTTTTTATTGCCCCCATGGCCCTGATGACGATTGTAATTGCCGAAAACCTAAACCTGGTTTGTTAAACAAGTTTGCTAAAGATCACAACTGCTCATTATCTGACATCTATTTTATCGGTGATAAAATAGGCGATCTTCAGGCAGCCGAAGCAGCTGGTGCCAAGCCAATGCTAGTTAAAACGGGTAAAGGCCAAGCTACTTTAAATAAAAACCCAGATATTAACAGCCCTATTTTTGAGGATCTTTATGACGCAGCAAAATTCATCATCTCAGAAAAATAACATGCGCACCTATATTGGCTCCAGCATCTTATTAATATATATATTACTCTCGGTCCCCATGTTTGGCCCTCTGATCCTGCTATGCGCGTTATTCCCTTTTCCTATTCGCTATAAAGCATCAACCTTATGGATTGCATCCGTTATCTGGTTAACCAAAATTTGTTGCGGCCTAAGCTATAAAGTCGAGGGCTTAGAAAACCTGCCTAAAGATCAGGTTTACATTGTTTTAAGCAAACACCAGTCTGCATGGGAAACCTTAGCTTTACGCTTATTCCTCCCCAAACAAACAACCGTCCTAAAACGCTCATTAACATGGATTCCCATTGGTGGCTGGGCACTATCAACTTTGAAGCCAATTGCCATCGATAGAGAACAACCCCGTGCAGCACTACGCTCTCTTGTTGAGCAAGGTTGCAAACGCTTAGATGAGGGCTTTATTGTTGTTGTCTTCCCTGAAGGCACACGTGCAGCGCCCGGAGAAGATTTAAAGTTTAATGCTGGAGGCGCATTACTAGCCCACCATTCTGGCCACCCGGTTATTCCATTAGCGCACAATGCAGGAATTTTTTGGCCTAGATACAGTTTTTTAAAATATCCAGGAACAATTAAAGTTAAAATAGGTCCTGCTATAGTTACTCAAAACAAAAAAGCCAAAGATATTAATTCTGAAGCAGAGACATGGATTTCCCAAGCAATGAAAGAGATAAGCAACTCTTCTACCTTATAAGTTATTAACAAATAGAACACCATGAAAAAAATATTACTCCTTTGTACTTCTGCCCTTTTTTTAACAGCCTGTGCAGATAAAGAACAATATAAAGCCGCTGTTTTAGTAGAAATGCAGGGGGAGCAAGACCTCGTAGACTACAAAATTGATCCTAAACAGATGACTGAATGTATTGTCGACCTATCAACTAAAAAAATGCCTGGTGCATTTGCATTTGACCCAACCAGACTGACCGCATATCAAAACTATACAAAAATGCTATCGATGCATACAGTCAAAGATAAGCAGAAAACACTGGAAGAATTGCGTACGGTATTTGGTTCACCTAAAGAACTGGCTGAAGCACATGGTAACTATACTGTGTCTGTTATGGACTGCTTAGCGGCGATTATTAAAAAATCAGAGCCCGAAATAGAAGAAAAAAGCTAAGCCATCTAAATTCTGCTTACAGGGTGGGCATTGCCCACCCTTGTATTGATTCAAAGCAAACTCAAAAAATACTCTACAAAATTATTTTCATTAACAAATGTAATATCGTACATACTTGTTAAGCCTTTTGTTTGCTCATCGCTTAAGCCAAGGACAACCATGGTAAAATTTTGCTTATCAATCCCCATCCGCTTTCTTATCTTCTGATATTTTTCAATGGTTGACCTAAACTCCCCTGTTTTACATTCTATAAATAAAGGGATTTTATTATTAATCAAGAAAAAAACATCGACCTCATGCTTATCTTCATTTGGAAAATGGACTTTAAAGCTTCTTAATGCCGAAAATGGAATCTTTTTTTCATAAAAGGTTATTAATAGTTTCATAAAAACAAACCATTCAAACCACTCGCCATTAAAGAAATTAACGACTGCTGATGCTTTCTGCAAGGTTAGATGGATCTTTTTATCCGCTTTATTATAAAAATATTTAGCAACAAAGGAAAAATCGTACAGCTCTCTACAATAACTCGTTAAAGCCTGAATTTCTTTTTGAGAATAATTCGAAATGGCTAAAGAAATAGAGCTATACCCTTTTCTCTGCGCTTTTTTTATTTGCTCATTAACATTTTTAAGCAGCTCATAATTATCACCCAGAGTAACCGCTATTTCATCAAAAAACCCCTGGGTATCAATAGTTGATGCATCAATATCTAAAATAATTTCCTTATTATCAAACCAGTCGACTATTGGCTTAAATTGAGTCTGATGGGTCATTGCAGAGGTATTATGAAGATCTACATCATCGTCCAGACATTCAACACTTTCCAAATCATCAACCGTACCCGCCTTCACTTTTAATTGACGGTATTTTTCATTTAGAGTCTGATACTTGGTGATGATATTTTTAACAAATGCGACTGAATTATGAATAGGGACGGGTTCTTTACATACAGGGCATTTAACCGCTTTACCAACATAGTCATCAGAGACTTCTCTTAAATAACTGCACTTATTGCACAATAAAATCGCCATTAACCAATCCCCTGTAATTGAAAAAACAAATACCCTTGTTATATTTTAGCTACTAATTCCACCTTTTGTTAAATGACCCGGCTCTAACAACTTTTCTAATTCATCACGGCTTAAATCTGTCATTGCTTCAGCCACATCAATAATAGGTTGCCCTTGCTTATAGGCGGCTTTTGCAACCTGAGCCGCTTTTTCATAGCCAATAATTGGATTTAAAGCGGTCACTAAAATAGGATTTTTTGATAAAGCTTCCTGTAAGTTATCCTCTCGCACATTAAATGTCGCAATTGCTTTATCTGCCAATACAGTAGATACATTACCCAATATTTCAATACTTTGTAAAATATTATAGGCAATCACTGGCAGCATCACATTCAGCTGAAAAGTACCTGACTGCCCTGCTACGGTTATAGTCGCATCATTACCAATAACCTGAGCGGCAACCATGGCTGTCGCTTCTGGTATAACAGGGTTCACTTTTCCCGGCATAATACTGCTACCAGGCTGCAATGCGGTTAATTCGATCTCACCCAACCCAGCTAAAGGACCACTATTCATCCAGCGCAAATCATTGGCAATTTTCATTAAACTGACAGCAATGACTTTCATTTGACCCGATAATTCAACCATAGCATCTTGTGCACTTAGACTCTCAAAAAAGGAATCATTCGGTTGAAATGGCAAGCCTGTTTCTTTTGACAACAGTTGTGAGAATTTTTCTGCAAATTGAGGATCTGCATTAATACCTGTTCCAACGGCTGTACCGCCTAAAGCAAGTTTATACACTCTAGCTAAAGCCGAATTGATGCGATCGATTCCATTTCGAATCTGCAAAGCCCATGCACCGAGTTCCTGACTCATTCTAACAGGCATAGCATCCATTAAATGTGTACGCCCTGTTTTGGTTACGCCATCAAGTGATGCCGCTTTTTGTTCAATGACTTCGGCCAGATGGGTTAAGCCTGGTAACAGAACATTTTGACACTCGATAGCTGCACTAATATGAATCGCAGTAGGAATCACATCATTACTGCTTTGTCCCATATTAACATGGTCATTTGCACCAACTGCAACACCCGCTATTTCAGATGCAATATGAGCCAATACTTCATTAACATTCATATTGGTACTAGTGCCTGAACCCGTTTGAAAAATATCTATAGGGAATTGATCCTGATGCTGCCCATCTATAATTTGCTGAGCAGCGGTAACAATGGCCTCAGCTTTTTGCTGATCCAATACACCTAGATCCATATTAACTTTAGCTGCATTTTTTTTGATTAGTGCGACTGTTTTTATAAATGCCGGGGGTAAAGCCAGCCCACTAATGGGGAAATTATTAATAGCTCTTTGTGTTTGAGCTGCATATAACGCTTCGGCAGGGACTTGTAATTCGCCCATGCTGTCTTTTTCTGTTCTGTATTGTTTTGTCATATCTTAAAACCTTTTTATTTAGATAAATCCCCCTCAATCCCCCTTTTTCAAAGGGGGAGGTAAAAAGAAAGAGCATCTATTCTTCAAATTCACCTAATATCTCATAAAATCCTCCCCTTTGAAAAAGGGGGGTTAGGGGGGATTTTTCAAATATTCTTTAACCGTTCTTCAAGCACCTTATCAATCACAGTCAACACACTTTCCATCTCTGTCAAAACTTGTCTATTATCAAACCTTAAGACCCGTAAACCCAATTCTTCTAACGCTTTGTCGCGATCAACATCCTTTTGCAAATACTCAGGCTCAAAATGCTGCCCACCATCTAACTCAATAACTAATTGAGCCTTAGAACAGTAAAAATCAACAATAAAATTTAACAGAGGTTTTTGCCTATAAAACTGCACACCTCTGATTTGTTTCCGCCTTATTCTTGTCCACAATCCTTGTTCAGCATCAGTCATATATCTTCTTAATTGACGAGCAGGTTTCTTTAATGCTGGTCGAAAAGGCTGCATTAGTTCAAACTAAAGCATCAATAAAATCCTGAGCCTGTTCCTGGGTAAAAGGCCAGCCCAGCTCACTTTCAGTTTCTGCATGATACAAAACAGGAATTCTAATAGCATATTTTTCCTGCCATTGTTCCTGTTCGGCTATATCAATCAGCTCAATTTCGACATTATTACAAGAAGCCATAATCAATTCAGCTTCTTCACATAAATGACAGCCTGAAGTACCCAATAAAATTAGTTTCACCATCATTAATGCCTAGATATTTTATCCAGATAACCCATAAATAAAGCAGAGATAACCAAGGTTAAATGAATCAGCACATACCACATTAATTTATCATTATCTGTTTCTTGCACATTCATAAAGACCTTTAACAGATGGATCGATGAAATAGCGACTATAGAGGCCGCTACTTTCATTTTTAATGAGCCGTAATCATGACTGCCTAACCAATCCAGTTTTTCAGCATCATCACCAATATCCATTTGCGAGACAAAATTTTCATAACCGCTGAACATCACGATAACCACTAAACTGCCGACTAAAGTTAAATCTATTAATGTTAATAAATTTAAGATTAGTGTTGATTCATCAATTTCCAATATATGCGGTAAAAAATGATAAATTTCCTGAAAAAACTTTATAAATAAGCCAAATAAAGCCAGACTTAAACCTAAATATATAGGCGCTAAAATCCAGCGACTGGCATACATTAGCTTTTCCATTGCTCTTTCTACTTTATTTACGCTCATATTTTACATGTTTTTTAAAAAAAATTAGGGCTACACTTTAATCTACAGCCTTCTAATGTTAGGTTTCAATTTTGCTCCTGCTACAATGAAGTCAAAAGATAAATTAATCTTGGATATTATACTTTAGCTCTATCCTGATTGTGGACTTTATAGCCCATTGATGTTCATCCCTGAGCAAACAGTCTCAACCGTTTCACACATACTTCGCAGCTCTAAAGACCGTTTGCCCAGAAATCTAAATACGGCTAAATCTGTTTTTGATTATTTTTTCGCATCCTTAAATAAAAATCTTCCATTACAGCGATAAATGAGCCTTGTTTCTGCCAAAAAGCAGGATAGTCTCCTCCTTTTTTAAGCAATACTGCTGGAATACTTGTTTCTTGGTGCGGGGGTAATTCTTTAGGTAAAGGAACTTGCCCATGCCAAAACTGTTTTAAGGATATTTTGTCAGGTATTTTTTTGAATTCGACCTGGGTATAAAAGCTTTTTACTGGAATTAATTCACTTGTCTCTGATGTTTGAGCATCGGCTAGTATTTTACCTAATGGAGATTTAATTAATTCTTGATGTAACTTTTCTGGTGAAAGCCCTCGCATTTCAAATAACAGCAAGGGATTATGGTCTAGCTCACTGGCCAGTCGATAACAAACACCAGCAATATGTTTACAGGGAACTGCATAATCAGGGCAGTTACACGAGACCTTAAAATCTTTATAACTGTTAGGCAATAAATGGCTGTTAAATTCGGCAAACAGCTCTTCAATATTTTCCGGAATTTCATCAACTAGCAGTTTAGCGATAAAGCTAGCGCGTTCAGTTAGCCTGGCAATGATTTTTTTCCATTGCGATACCGACAGGTGAACCATTTCAACTTCAGTTTTATAGGTAGGCTCGGTATAAACACCAAAATAAGGGTTTTTGTTGCCTCTGATTTTCGCTTGCACAACCCCTTTTTTTATCAGCCATTGTTTAACTCGATGTTCACTGGCATAAGAGCGTCCTCTCGCTAATCGCCCACTATCAGTAAAGCCCTCTAATGCATCAAGTAAGCGTTCTCCCCACCAGGTTTTAGTCATGCTACTCATTGTTAAGCCTCCATAATGCTATTTTTATTTAATGCAATGAGTTCTTTAAATGCCTGGTTGTCTAATTTTGTTAACCAGCTTTCATCATTCCCTACAATGCTATCCGCCATTTTCTGTTTGTCATCAATCATTTGGTCGATACGTTCTTCCAGCGTACCCAGCGTAATAAATTTATGCACAAACACATTCTTTTTCTGACCGATACGAAACGCTCTGTCTGTCGCCTGGTTTTCTACCGCAGGATTCCACCAGCGGTCAAAGTGGAAGACATGATTGGCTCGGGTTAAGGTTATACCTACACCGCCGGCTTTAAGCGATAGTACAAAAACTGACGGCGGACTATCTGGGTCTTGAAAGTCCTCTATCATTTGCTCACGTTTTTTTCGACTAACCCCACCATGGATATAATGCGTTGGATAATGTTTTTCTTTATTTAAATACTGAACCAACTGCTCACCAATTTCTGTAAATTGAGTGAATACCAAAACGCTATCACCCTCGTCAACCGCCTCCGCCAACATATCGCTTATACGTTCCAGTTTATGAGACCGCTCACTGCTAAAAGCACTGCCATCTTGCAAAAATTGCATTGGGTGGTTACAGATCTGTTTAAGTTTCATTAGGGTGGATAGCATCAGACCTTGCCGCTCAATACCCTGTTTTTCTTCCAACTGTTCTTCTACATCTTTAACCACAGCCTGATATAAGGAAGCTTGCTCTTTACTCAAGTTACAATACTGCTTACTCTCAACTTTATCAGGCAAATCTTTGATGATATTTTTATCGGTTTTTAAACGTCGTAATATAAAGGGCTGAATCAACTGTTTTAAAACGGTTGATTTTATTGCATCGTTATTACGCTGTATGGGGAGTTCATAATTTTTTCTAAACTGGGTTTGTTTGCCTAAATAATCTGGATTTAAGAAGTTAAAAATTGACCACAAATCCATTAATCTGTTTTCTACCGGAGTACCTGTTAATGCAAGCCTGTGATTTGCTTTTAACTTTAGAATGGCCTTAGTTTGAGCTGATTTTGGATTTTTAATATTTTGAGCCTCATCCAGAACAACACGGTGCCAATCAACGGATGTTAATAACGGACTATCTTTACGGGCTAAGGTATAAGAAGTGATTATCATATCCTGCTCTGAGCAAAGTTTAGAAAACTCTTTAGGGTCTTTTTCTCGCTGACTGCCATGATGGATAAGCGTTTTTAAGTGAGGTGCAAACTTTTGGACTTCTTTTTCCCAGTTACCAATCACAGAAGTCGGTGCTATTAATAAAGTAGGTTCAGTTTGCTTTTCCTGCTTTTCTAAAATAAGCGTTGCAATAACTTGCATGGTTTTTCCTAAGCCCATGTCATCTGCTAAACAACCATTTAACCCCAAGGTTTCTAAATATCTTAACCAGGAGACTCCACGTTTTTGATAGTCACGTAATTGCGCTTTTAATTGTGTGGGGTTCTCTATCAATGAAAACTGACTGCTATCATTCAGTTTCGCCAACATATCTGCCAGCATATCATTTTTATCAAACTCTAAACTATCGCCCTCCTCTGCCAGCTTTCTTAATAACTCTTGTACAGATAAAGTATCGGGATTATCTTTTTGTTGTTGCCAGAAAGCCAACATTTCCTGCATTTTTTCACGGTCTAATTGCATCCACTGACCACGAAAATTAACTAATGGCGTTTTCATATCGACAAGTTGCTGCCACTCTTCAGGCGAAACTGTTTCATCGCCCATGGCAAACTCATAGTGATAATCGCTTAAAGAATCAAAGGACAAATATGATTTAGCTGATGCCGTGCTACTGCCTTTTTTCTTATCCCCACTGCGCAAGCGCATTTTTGCGCGTCGTCGGCCTTTAGGGGTTAATCGCGCAGGGATAATCACTCTAAAACCTGCAGCCTCAAGAATCCAGGCTGATTCTTGTAAAAAACCAAAAGCATCCTCCAGGCTAAGCATTAAATCTGAAGGTTCTGCTGTTTCCATCCCTAGCCAAAGCTTGGGGTAAATCCTTGCAGCATGGGCTAAATTGACTAACACTTGCTGTTCAATGTTATCACCAAATAGCTGAGACAAGAGTTCTTGATAACGATCACCTTCAAACCAAAAGTCGACTAAATTCAGTTTAAAAGAGGGGTCTTTATGTGAGCATAATATGAAATTGAGTCGCCAGTTATCTATATGTTCAGCATCGGCTTCGTCTAATTGAAAGCCTAACTGCAGCACACTTTTCTGCTGCGACTGTAAAAACTTCTGCTGCCATTGATGCCACTGTTGAAATTCTTCAGGCACCTTGCTAGCGGTTTTTATCGGCTTATCTGTTTGCTGCTCAAGCAGAATAGTTTCTAAGAAATCAGATTGCAGCTTTTTCGTAAAAACTTGTGGTAATTTCTGCACACTAGATTCTATGATTTGATTCACTGTGACTTCGGCAAAATGTCGCAATAAGGATTCTGCTTGATAAGTCTGCGAACAGGCTAAAGGCATTGATTTAACCGAATGTTCTATCAAATTCTCATAAGCCGGAGAAATAATCTTCCAACAACGGTAAAGCTTGCTCTTGGTTTTATCTTTTTCAGCTAAAACGACGGGGATATATTGGTCTTTTTCGATGAATTGTTTAAGTGATTGACTGAAGTAATACCAAAACAAAAAATCACGACTGATGCGAATACCTTCATTGTTATAGTGACTTAAAAAATAAATATCAGCTATTGATCTTAAAGGTATGCTTACAGGGTATGCGAATACCTGCCACTCCTGTAGAACAGCCTCTTCAGTGACTTCACTTATGACAAGCTCAGGATCAGCTAAGGGCTTATCACTTACGGTAGGTAAATAGATACTTTGAAATTCTGGACCAGGGTCAGAAGGACTTAAGCCATAAGCGAACGAAGCTTTTAAAAAATCCAGACCTGCTTTTTCAGTGAGTTGTTGAGGATGACGGTTTTTATTTTTCTTCGACTTAACCTCATCAGTCTCCACCCAAATACTAAACTGACCTTTTTGGATAAAACTACTTTTTGGATAAGGCACCCAAATTCCATGTATTACTTTCATAACTTATAAAGGCTGAACTGTTCTATAAAAACCATACTATAGGTCATCTTCAATAGTAATGCACAGCCTAAAATAATAGATAAGTAGTCTCTCATAAGTTGTTTAATTGTTATTCGGTCATGTTTTTCTGCTGTCTTTTTTTATCTTATCGGGTGTACCAAATTTCTCTACCGTTTTTGTAAGCTGTTCCAGATGCTTATCCGCTTCGGCGGTTTCATTTTGTAAGCGTTGTTGATGAAATTTATCGTATTCCTGCTCGGCCAATTGCTTCGCCATTTGATGCGAAACTTTACCTGCATGGTTAAGAATATCCCGATCATTCAGGCTTAAAAAGCCATCTAGTTTGGTCAGCCAGTCGATCATAGACATAGAAATGCGGCGCAATGCCTGACCTTCAGCAAATACCAAATACTGCTCAACCAGATTATTCAACGCTTGCAGCTCGTCTTCACTCAGGTAGTTCTTCGCATTAACCACATCCTGCTTGCGTACCTTGCTGCCACGCCAGTTGGTTAAGCCCATGTTAGATTTATCGCTATTGGCGCGGTAATGAATATCTCGGCAGCCGTATGTCCAGTAATCGCCCAGTGCACCTTATTTTGCACCGTTTTAAAGAAATTAATACTGGTATTCAATGTGGGGGCATAATCCACGCTGGTGGCATAAATATCGGTGATTTTCTGGTAAAAACGCTTTTCGCTGGTGCGAATATCTTGAATGCGCTGAGTGAGCTCTTCAAAATAATCAAAAGGCAAATCAGGGTTTTTCAGGCGCTCGTCATCCAGCACAAAGCCTTTAACGATAAACTCGCGTAAATGCTGGGTTGCCCACTGGCGAAAGCGCGTTGCAGTATGGCTTTGTACGCGATAACCCACCGAGATAATGGCATCCATATTGTAATGTTTGAGCTTGCGCTTTACCTGACGCGTACCTTCCGAGCGAACTACCGAGAAATCCTCGGTGGTTGAGTTTTCATCAAGTTCGCCTTCGGCATAGATGTTTTTCAGGTGCAGGCAGACATTGTCGGTTGAAGTTTGAAATAACTCTGCCATCAATGCCTGAGTCAGCCACACGGTTTCATCAACAAAGCGTACATCCAACCTGATTTGGCCATCATCGCTTTGGTAGATAATAAATTGTGAAGGGTTGTTTTCCGTCATGATTATTCCGCTTATATTACAAATTGATACTTTTTATTTATCTTAAGTTAAGATGTCATTAAAATACCTGATTACGTACGAGTCTCAGCCATTTTATAAAAACACCGATTCAACTGCTGTACCTCATCTCGACAGGGATTCACATGATGCTATCCTGCATAATGCACTTTGGGCAGGAAAGCCCAATGTGAATCCCTGCTGTTATGGCGTGTAGCTGGTGTGCTGTATATGGCGGAAGCTCATGGATCAGGTAAAAGAATGGTGGATTACGCTATCGCTTATCCACCCTACAAAAGATAAAATATCTTTACCCGTATGAAGTATGCGTGGTGCGGGCTACAATATTGATAACAAGGCCTTCAAACCAAAATTATCATAACTCTAATGGTGCAAATGTGCAGATAACCAGCGCTCAGCTACTTCCTTAGTCATACCTTTTCTTTTTGCATAACTTTCAAGTTGCTCTTGATCGATTTTACCGACATTGAAGTATTGTGATTCTGGATGAGATAAATACCAACCGCTGACTGCTGCGGTTGGGAACATGGCGTAGCTTTCAGTTAGTTCTATCGTTGTTGCTGCTGTTGCACTTAACAACTCAAATAGTTTTTCTTTTTCAGTATGATCAGGACAGGCAGGGTAACCTGGCGCAGGTCTAATACCTTTATAAGCCTCAGAAATAAGTTGCGCATTTTCATGAGTTTCATCTGAAGCATAGCCCCAATGCTCTTTCCTGACCTGTTCATGTAAATATTCCGCAAATGCTTCAGCTAATCTATCCGCTAAAGCTTTTAACATAATCGAATTATAATCATCATGATCTTTTTCGAATTCTGCGATCTTTTCTTCAATACCGATACCAGAGGTCACTGCAAAGCCACCAATATAATCGGCTTTGCCACTTTCCTTGCTGGCGATAAAATCAGATAAACAGAAATTAGCCCGCCCTGGTGCTTTTACATTTTGCTGACGCAAATGGTGTAAGGTTTCTAGCACTTCAGTACGCGAGTCATCTGTATATAGTTCAATATCATCATCTATGCTATTGGCAGGGAAAAAGCCCATAACGGCTTTCGCTGTTAACCACTTTTCGTTAACAATTTGATCCAGCATAGCTTTGGCATCAGCAAATAATTTAGTCGCTGTTTCTCCAACCACTTCATCTTTTAAAATTGCAGGATATTTGCCCGATAATTCCCAGGTCTGAAAGAAAGGAGTCCAGTCTATATAAGGGACTAAAACATCCAGAGTTAAAGAATCAATCACCTTAGTCCCTAAAAAGGATGGTTTGACTGGCTGATGATCTCCTGTATTAAACTTATTGTTTCTGGCATTTTCCAGGCTATGCTGTTTTACCTGCGCTTTACGGCCTTTATGACGTTCACGAACCTGTTCATATTCAGCACGTAACTTAGCAATATAATTATCTTTTAATTCATCACTTAAAAGAGAACTAACAACACCCACACTACGCGATGCGTCAGTGACATAAACAGTCGGCGCATGATAATTTTGTTCAATTTTAACCGCTGTATGCGCGCGCGAGGTTGTGGCCCCGCCTATCATTAATGGAATATCAAAACCCTGTCTTTCCATTTCTTTAGCGACATGTACCATTTCATCTAAAGAGGGTGTGATTAAACCACTCAGCCCTATAATATCGACATTTTCTTCCCTGGCCTTTCTAAGAATCTGCTCAGCCGGAATCATCACGCCCATATCAATAACTTCATAGTTATTACATTGCAAAACAACACCGACGATATTTTTACCAATATCATGCACATCGCCTTTTACCGTCGCCATCAATATCTTGCCATTGGTTTTTATGCCACCATCTTTTTCAGCATCCATAAACGGCATTAAATGAGAAACCGCTTTTTTCATTACCCTGGCAGATTTAACCACTTGTGGTAAAAACATTTTGCCTTCGCCAAACAAATCACCCACCACATTCATGCCGTCCATTAATGGACCTTCAATCACATGTAAAGGCAAATCAGCTTCTAGTCGAGCCTGTTCGGTGTCTTCAATAATATAATCTGCATTACCTTTTACCAAGCCATGTTCCAGACGTTTAGTAACGGGCCAGTTTCTCCATTCCAGATCTTCTTTTTTGGCTACCCCGCCTGCACCCTGATATTTCTGCGCCATTTCCAGCATGGCTTCGGTGGCTTCGGGATTGCGGTTAAGTACCACATCTTCTACCGCATTTCGCAATTCTTCAGGGATATCTTCATAAATGGCCAACTGCCCGGCATTAACAATCCCCATCCCCATACCTGCTTTAATGGCATGGTAGAGAAAAACAGCATGGATCGCTTCTCGGACTAAATTATTGCCTCGAAATGAAAATGACACATTGGATACACCACCAGAAATTAAAGCATGAGGACAGGTTCGAGTAATTTCACGGGTCGCTTCAATAAAATCGACACCATAATTATTATGCTCATCAATCCCTGTTGCGATGGCAAAAATATTGGGATCAAAAATTATATCTTCTGGCGGAAAGTTAACTACCTCAGTCAGAATTTTATAAGCCCGCTGACAAATTTCGATTTTTCGGGCCATAGTATCGGCCTGACCCTCTTCATCAAATGCCATCACGATCACGGCTGCACCATAGCGGCGAATCAATTTAGCCTGCTTAATGAAGTTTTCCTCGCCCTCTTTAATCGAGATCGAGTTAACCACGCCTTTACCTTGTATACACTTAAGCCCGGCTTCCAGAATATCCCACTTGGAAGAATCCAGCATGATGGGTACTTTGGCAATATCTGGTTCAGAAGCAATTAGATGTAAAAAACGCACCATCGCTTCTTTTGATTCCAACATGCCTTCATCCATGTTGATATCAATAATCTGCGCACCGTTCTCAACCTGATCTTTGGCAACATCTAATGCGGTTTCGTAATCGCCTTCTACAATTAAGCGTTTAAATTTTGCAGAACCCGTCACATTGGTCCGTTCACCAACATTCACAAACAATGCATCAGGGGCAATATTTTGAGGCTCCAAGCCAGATAAACGACATTGTTTTTCTAGTACGGGTATTTTTCTAGGTGCATAGTTTTGTACTGCATCAACAATCGCTTTAATATATTCAGGCGATGTTCCACAACAACCCCCAATAATATTTAAATAACCCTGAGCAGCCCAATCAGCCAGCTCTTTGGCCATTTCTTCCGGGGTTTCATCATACTCACCAAACTCATTCGGCAAACCTGCATTGGGGTGTGCAGAAATATGCGTATCGGCAATATTTGAGACTTCTTCTATATATTGACGTAACTCTGTCGCCCCTAAAGCACAGTTAAAACCTATGGAAATAGGATCAACGTGGTTTAATGAATTCCAGAATGCGGCGGCTGTTTGACCAGAAAGTGTACGCCCTGATGCATCGGTAATCGTGCCTGAAATCATCACAGGCAACTTATGACCCAATACATCAAAATACTGTTCTACCGCAAAAATTGCGGCCTTGGCATTTAAGGTATCAAAAATCGTTTCGATTAAAATTATATCGACATCTGCATCACACATGCCTCGCATGGCTTCGGTATAAGCTTCAACCAGTTCATCAAAGCTAATATTTCTAAAGCCTGGATCATTCACTT
>ENA-OSET01001207-OSET01001207.1-sediment-metagenome-genome-assembly--contig:-NODE-1207-length-27114-cov-5.516662_pt1 | contig 27114 bp, 27 predicted proteins | sample MGYA00237882_ERZ534229 | MGnify/ENA primary metagenome ERZ534229 (study PRJEB26408, sample SAMN06266212) | sediment metagenome | isolation source: Hudson Canyon methane seep mesocosm | place... | reverse complement strand
TGAGCTTAGCAAAAATATGGCCTTGGCCCTTATTCGGCAGGCTCAGCAACAAGGTTTCGCCGAAGTGATGACTGATCAAGACATCAAGGCAGCAATCAGCCAGAACTTCTGGTTACCAGAGTATCGCCACTATCAATTTGTCTAGAAGCTATTTTTAAAAAATACTTCGTTCAGCGGTAATTGTCCTGCACGAGGTCGAGCATCAACTTTCTTTTTACCGACAGTAATTATCATAGTGATAATGTGATCGTGCGGCAGCTTTATAATTTTAGCGACTTGATCAAAGTCAAAGCCATCCATTGGACAAGTGTCGTAGCCCATACCTTTTGCCATCAGCATAATATTCATAGCAGCAATACTACTAGAACGCATACATTCATCGCGCTGGGCTTGATGGTGATTAGTGTAATAGTTTTCTATAGCGGGTAATAAAAAGTCTTGGACCTCTTCTGGTGCATCAGCCCAGTAACGTTTAGGTTGCTTTTCCCAAGCATTAAGGTCAGCACATAAAACAAGTAATAACGATGCTTCAGTAACTTGAGTTTGGCCCCAGCTAACATCCTGTATTAGCTGACGTTTGTCTTTATCTTCTACTTGGATAAAACGCCAATGTTGGATATTAAATGCAGTTGGCGAGAGGATTGCGTGCTGCATTAACTCGTCGATTTCTGCTTCAGTCATGACATGCTCTGGCTCATAGTGTTTGACTGAACGGCGGCTGGCGATTGCTTGTTTAATATCCATGGTGTCTCTTTATAATTGATCTACTTTAATGTAGATAGTTTTTTGTTGCTGGCGGTGAGTATGGTAACTGGTCGAACTCTGTTTTTCGAGGTTTTTTTCGTTATCGAGTTGACCAAGTTCTATCCATGATCCCGCGGCACCTGTCACAGTGCTAATAACTTCACTTTGTGTGAGAGTGCCATTGCGAGGACTTAAGCTAGAAAAGTGTGGGTGAATAGCAATAATAACATGGTTATTAGGTAATATTGTTGCGACTGCTTGAAAGCCATTTTGCAAGCTGATGTAGGATGTATTCGATTGAATTTCTACGTCACCAAATTGACTAAAATAGAGGTACTGCTCTCGCTGAGGAATCTCTTGTCCCATCATAATAAGCATAGGTTTTCCAGCTATGCCTTGAGCTTGGAAGTTACGTTCTTTATTTTGTGACTTATTAGTTGACCAGCGTCTTATTAGTGATGCTCCATTTGATGCAGTGTCACGATTCAACTCTAGTGTAGCTGAAAGTGGGTTTCGTTGCTGCTCCGTTAATACTTCATCGGTCTTTAAAAGACTAACTCTTACCCGTTGAGGTGGAGTGTCTAGTTTAATAATTAATTGTTTTATATCGTCAATAACAGCCGAGTCTGCTTTGATAATGATTATTTCATTATAGGCTCGGGCAGCTGCACTTTTAGGTAAAAATGCTTGTACTTCGGGGAGTACTTCTGAAGCGAGTCTATGATTTAGCTGAATCGTTTCTATTTTCTCTGCCGCTAGAACAACACAGGTAAATAAGCAAGTAAGTAGAACCGTAATTAGCTTCATAGGTCTAAACGCCTCACTGTGATATCTGGACTACTCTGTTGCCATAGTTGATCAAACTTCTGTTGAAGCTGACGAACCTCTAATCGATCGTGTAAATTTGTATAACCAATGTATTGTGTTGCTCGGGGATAGGTTAAATAGGCAAAGTCATCAACCAGTAATTGTGTTGTTGCTAAGTCACGGTGTTGTTTTGTCGTGTTGTGAATATGAATAGAACTTGTTAAATGCTGTGCTAAAGGGATAAGCCGGTGACCATTTTGTTGATTAAGCCTTGTATCATGGACGAAGATACGAATTTGTGTTGTTGGACTTCGACCTGCTAAATCACTGATGCAGTCAATAAACTCTTGGTTAGCAAATAAGGCCTGGTTAATATCGCGACCTAGAATAGATATTTGTTGCTTTGCTTGTTGGGCCATGACTGGAGCAATTGCTTGTGCTTCATCCCGACCCTCAAAACGCAGTCGTTCTGATTTCGAGTGAGGGTTGGATGACTCATTCATAACATCGGCCTAGCAGTTACGCGCTTGTTCAGCGGCATTACCAATATAGCTAGCAGGTGTTAGCTGGCGTAGACTTTCTTTTGCTTCTTCTGGTAATTCTAGGCCGTTAATAAACTCAAGCATAATTTCTTTGTTTACACGACGGCCACGAGTCAGTTCTTTTAATATTTCATAGGGGTTTTCAATGCCGTAACGACGCATGACTGTTTGGATTGGCTCAGCCAATACTTCCCAGTTTTGATCTAAGTCATTAGCCATTGATTCAGGGTTAGGATCTAATTTACTGATACCTTTCAATGCAGAACTAAATGCTAATAATGAATAAGAAAAACCAACACCGACGTTACGCAAAACAGTTGAGTCAGTGAGATCACGTTGCCAGCGAGAAATAGGCAATTTGATAGCTAAGTGATCAAACATTGCATTGGCCAAACCTAAATTACCTTCAGCATTTTCGAAGTCGATAGGGTTCACTTTATGCGGCATGGTTGATGAGCCAATTTCACCTTTAACTGTTTTTTGTTTGAAGTGGCCAATAGAGATATAGCTCCAAATATCACGACAGAAATCAATCAAGATAGTATTGAAACGCATCATTGCTTGAAATAATTCAGCCATATAATCATGAGGTTCGATTTGTGTTGTGTATTCATTCCACTGTAAACCTAAGCCTGTTACAAAAACATTGGCCATCATTGGCCAGTCCACATTTGGATAGGCAGATAAATGGGCATTATAGTTACCCACGGCGCCATTCATTTTGCCGTAAAGCAAAACAGCTGCAACATGAGTACGCTGACGTTCTAAACGATGAACCACATTGGCCATTTCCTTACCTAATGTCGTTGGTGAGGCAGGTTGACCATGTGTACGAGACATCATTGGCGTTTCTGCTTGATCAATGGCGAGTTTGCGAATGGCAGTAATTAAGGTATCCATTTCTGGCAAGATCACTTCTTCACGCGCTTTTTTGAGCATGATACCGTATGAGGTATTATTGATATCTTCAGAAGTACAAGCAAAGTGAACAAACTCGTTGATCTTATCTAATTCAGCATTGGCTTTAAATTTAGATTTGATAAAGTATTCAACCGCTTTCACATCATGGTTAGTGGTGCGTTCGATACCTTTGATTTCTTGTGCATCTTCAACGGTAAAGTTACTGACCATATCGTTTAAAAAGGCTTCTGCTTCACTGCTTAATTTTGGTACTTCGGTAATATCTTCATTAGCACCTAACAGGTGTAGCCAGCGAACTTCAACTTGAACACGAGCGTGCAGTAAGCCGTATTCACTAAAGTAAGGACGTAACGCTTTTGTTTTATCAGCATAACGGCCATCAATAGGTGATATTGCAGTGAGAGAGGTTAAATCCACGAAAAACTCCAAAAAGATAAGCAAAATAATATGCGAATTATATCAGATATGGGAGATTACCTAGTGATGCATGTTAAACTAGGAATAACTTTATTAAAATTGAATACCGGAGTGAACTTAAGTGTTAAATGATTATCAACAACATGTTGTAGAGCGAGCATCAGAAGGTCTGCCTCCATTAGTTCTAGATGCGGAACAAGTATCTAAACTCGTTGATTTACTTAAAGTTGATGCTACAGATGAACTACTCGATTTATTAATTCACCGAGTGCCGCCAGGCGTAGATCAAGCAGCCTATGTTAAAGCAGGTTTCTTAGCTGATATCGCAAAAGGCAGCGCTTCTTGCTCATTAATTGATGCCGTTAAAGCGACGGAATTATTAGGCACAATGATGGGCGGGTATAATATTCAGCCTTTAATTGATTTACTTGATATTGAGGAAACAGCAGCAACAGCAGAAGCGGCTTTATCTAAAACACTACTAATATATGATGCTTATCACGATATCGTTGAGAAAGCAGCTAGCAATGACTATGCGAAACGTGTTGTGGAATCATGGGCTAATGCTGATTGGTTTACAGCACGCACAATGCTGCCTGACACAATTACGCTTACTGTGTTTAAAGTGCCGGGTGAAACCAATACAGATGATTTATCGCCTGCTACTGATGCATGGAGCCGACCTGATATCCCATTACATGCTAAAGCTATGTTGGTAAGCAAAATGCCAGAAGGTCTTGGTACGATTGAAACGCTTAAGCAAAAAGGGCATCCATTAGCTTATGTTGGCGATGTTGTTGGTACAGGATCATCTCGTAAATCAGCTATTAATTCGGTGTTATGGCATATGGGCCATGATATTCCCTTTGTACCAAATAAACGCCAAGGTGGTGTGGTTTTAGGTAATAGTATTGCACCTATCTTCTTTAATACTGCTGAAGATTCTGGTGCATTACCGATTGAATGTGATGTGCAAAACCTAAATATGGGTGATGTGATTACAATTCACCCGTATGCAGGAAAAATTGTCAATGAAGCAGGTGACGTTGTTTCAACTTTTAAGTTACGCCCAACAACCATTGCTGATGAAGTACGTGCTGGTGGGCGTATCCCATTAATCATTGGTCGTGGTTTAACGGATAAAGCGCGTGAAACATTAGGTTTAAGGCCATCGGACGTATTTGTTCGCCCTGTAGCACCTGCTGATACAGGTAAAGGTTTTACATTAGCACAGAAAATGGTCGGTAAAGCCTGTGCAGTTGAAGGTGTTCGCCCCGGAACATATTGCGAACCTAAAGTGACGACGGTTGGTTCGCAAGATACTACGGGTGCAATGACACGTGATGAGTTGAAAGAATTAGCCTGTTTAGGCTTCTCAGCTGATTTGGTGATGCAATCTTTCTGTCATACAGCGGCATACCCAAAACCAGTTGATATCAAATTACAACATTCATTGCCCGACTTTATTAGCACACGTGCCGGGGTCTCTTTACATCCGGGTGATGGTGTTATTCACTCATGGTTAAACCGTATGGTTCTGCCGGATACTGTTGGTACTGGTGGTGATTCACATACACGCTTCCCAATAGGTATTAGTTTCCCTGCTGGTTCTGGTTTAGTCGCCTTTGCTGCTGCATTAGGAGTAATGCCACTAGATATGCCAGAGTCAGTTTTAATACGTTTTAAAGGTGAAATGCAGCCTGGTATTACATTGCGTGACTTGGTTAATGCTATTCCTTATGCAGCGATTCAAAAAGGCTTATTAACCGTTGAGAAGAAAGGTAAGAAAAATATCTTCAATGGCCGTGTATTAGAAATTGAAGGCTTGCCAGATCTTAAAGTTGAACAAGCGTTTGAATTATCCGATGCATCAGCAGAACGTTCTGCGAATGGTTGCACGGTACATTTGAATAAAGAGCCTATTATTGAGTTCATGAATTCGAATATCTCTTTATTACAATGGATGATTGCCGAAGACTATGAAGATGCCCGCACGCTTCGACGTCGAATTGATTCGATGAAAGCATGGCTAGCTGATCCGCAATTGATGGAGCGTGATGCAGATGCAGAATATGCAGAAGTGATTGAAATTGATTTGAATGAAATCAAAGAGCCTTTACTAGCTTGTCCAAACGATCCTGATGATGTTAAACCTTTATCTGAATTACAAGGTACTGAAATTGATGAAGTATTCATCGGTTCATGTATGACTAATATTGGTCATTACCGTGCAGCAGGCAAGGTATTAGAAAACCTAAGTAGCCTACCAACAAAATTATGGATTGCACCGCCAACTAAAATGGATGCACATCAATTAACGGAAGAGGGCTATTACAGCATCTTCGGTCGCGTAGGTGCTCGAACTGAAACTCCTGGTTGTTCATTGTGCATGGGGAATCAAGCACGCGTAGCTGACAATGCAACTGTGGTTTCAACGTCAACACGCAACTTCCCTAACCGCTTAGGTAATGGTGCTGATGTATACCTATCTTCTGCGGAACTAGCCGCTGTAGTGGCTAGTCTCGGCCGTTTACCGACTGTTGAAGAGTACTTAGAAAAAGTGGCGGGTATTGAGCCAATGTCTGATGAGATATACCGTTATTTGAACTTTAATGAAATGGACTATTACAAACGTTCAGCTTAATAATTAAAGTAATATTGCACTAATTAAAGGCTATTCTCTCAATCTGAGGTAATAGCCTTTTTATTATGAGACACGTTATGAGTTCGACTATTCAAATAATAACGCCAACCGGTTTAGTAATAGCCTTTATGCCTGTCTTACTTGTCATGATGATTTTATATAAATGGTCCCTTGAAGTTGGTAATGCATTGTATGCGGTGATGCGAATGCTAGCCCAGCTGCTACTGGTCGGCTATGTATTGGCAAGTATATTTGCTGCTGAAAGTGCATGGTTGGTGATGATTGTGATGCTGGTCATGGTGACAGCTTCCAGTTGGATTGCTTTGGGAACGGTAAAACACCAACGTCTAACACTGTATCGCTACGCGTTTTGGTCTATATTGACGGGCGGAGGTGTGACCTTATTATTAGTTACGCAATTGGTTATTAAACTTGAACCTTGGTTTCAGCCTCGATATATGATCCCGTTGGCAGGAATGATTTTTTCAAATTCAATGAATAGTGTTAGTCTGGCTGCAGAGCGCTTATCTTCGGAACTTGGCCATGGTGTCAGTTATCAAAAAGCCAGGCTAGTAGCATTTCAAGCGGCATTTATCCCTGTTGTGAATTCAATGTTTGCAGTGGGCTTAGTGTCATTACCTGGAATGATGACTGGGCAAATTTTATCAGGTGTTTCACCGGTCACTGCAGCACATTATCAAATTGTAGTGATGTGCATGCTATTTGGATCTGCAGGTTTGTCTACAGCCTATTTTTTAGTATTAACAACATCAGTATTTTCTAAAGATAATTCGGTAAGTTAGAGGTTTTATTTATCAACGAGTAAATATCTTTAATTGATGTGAACATCTAACCCTTATTTCGCTAATAGAATATAAGGGGTAGGAAAAACTGTTTGTGCCCGTTTATAGCATATCAATGTAATCAAGCTAACTATAGCACTATGTATAAAAAATGCTTATTAGTCTTGTTGGATAATGGGTTTTATTTGAAGTTTAATATTAATATCTAAAGAGTCTTCGATAATATTTTTTGCATTTGTTATTATTACAACTATAATCATATTTGCATTGATTATTTAGCTATTCATGGCCCATAATTGATTTTATTTAGAATTGCGTATTTTAGTCCTTACGCTTGAGAATGAACTGAACGTTCAGGTATTTGAAATATATTTAGGTCAGGCTTAGTGTATTAAACGATCAATTCCCCTATGACGTGTCATCATATTAAATTTGTTGGGCTAGAAAAGTTAGATGCGATATTTTGTAAGTCTGACATTGGCAAGACTAAAAGGCTTTATAGTTGCTTAGTATGATTACCGAGAACTTCACTTTCAGTGTTTCTTCTAGCTTCCAGCATAGAAAGTCAATATGCGCAGGTATGAATGATGCGAAGTTATGAATTGACTCAACTGGATCTGGAAAGTTACATCCAAGACGAATTGGTTAACGAAGACACCGTTAGCTAGAAGAATAGCAGCAAGACATAAATATGTGTTTATTAACAAATAGTATGAATAATTAAAGATAAAATACCGAAGCTAAAACAAAGATTTATAGTGAAAATGGCATATTATTAACCCATGCTCTTAATAGTACTACGTCATTTTTTTTTAAAAATACTAGTAAATTTCGATGTTGCTTGTTAACGAGCTTCTGCTATACGTATAACTACTTCTATATCTCGATCATTATTTCTATCAGTATAGGGTTTTAAATTTCACTAAATTAGTCAAGTCTTGAGTTTGATTAAAGAGTTTGGAAAGTAATAGAGTGGTTTAACCATTATCTTTTCTATCTATCGACTTTAGATATATTGCCTGACAAATATATTTTTACAGATAGACTAACACTATATGGAGTAACTTCAGCTTGCTATCACTCATAACTCAATTATATCTAACTATTAATTAAAAATGGCTAAATAAAGTGTACTGAAGAAATTGTTCTTACCGAGCGATGTGAAATTGTTTTTGGAGAAAAATTAGTGATATTTGAACAGATGTTTGAGATGGAAAGTTCTACCTATTCTTATCTACTGGGGTGTGAAAATACTAACCAAGCTGTATTGATTGATCCTGTTGAATCTGAATTGGATAAGTATATTAAAGTTCTTGAGAATTATGGACTGGATTTAATATATACATTTGAGACTCATGTGCATGCTGATCATATTACGGGTGCTGATCTTCTTAGAAAAAAATTTGGAAGTAAAAGTGTCGTTCATAGAGATGCCGGTGCTATGTGTGCAGATTTATTGGTAACCAATGGTATACATCTAACAATTGGTTCGATTGATATCGAGGTAAGATACACGCCAGGACACACAAGTGGTTGTGTGAGTTATTTAAATAATGACAGAATATTTACTGGAGATACGATATTAATTGACGGTTGTGGAAGAACTGATTTCCAAAATGGTGATGCTGGGCAGCTATATGACAGTATTCACAAACAAATTTTTCAATTGCCAGATGAAACTTTGATATATCCAGGCCACGATTATAAGGGGGAAACAGTAACGACTGTTGGCGAAGAGAAAAAACAAAATTCTCGAGTAGGCAATAATAAAACTCGTGAAGAATTTATAACGTTAATGTCGAAATTAAAATTAGCTTACCCCAAAAGAATTGATAAAGCGCTACCAGCAAATCAAGCTTGTGGACGAGTAGACAGTAAACAGGCTTCATAGAAAATAAGTAGAGGATAGCGATAATGAAAGTAGCAAAAATCAACCAAGAAATTACCGTATCAGACCAGATTTTAGCGTCAGATATACCTGAAATTGCACAGCAAGGTTTTAAGACAATATTTTGTCATCGTCCTGATGGAGAAGGGCCCGATCAGCCAAATTTCAAAGAAATTGATAAAGCAGCTCAAGCATTAGGGCTTAAAGTCAAATACTTACCCGTTACAATGGGCAAAATTAGTGAGGGTGATATTGAGCAATTCTCAAGTAGTTATGATCAGGCAGATAAGCCTTTATTTTCATATTGCAGATCAGGTATGCGTGCAATAACATTATGGAGTCTTAAAGAGGCTGAAAATAAAACACTACCAGAGTTGTTAAGTATTGGAAAAAATGCTGGATTTGATATGTCAGGATTAACGTTAAGCTTAGCGTCTGGCAAGCAATCTTCTGAGAATACTAAAAAGCATCAAATTGTTATTATTGGTGGTGGTGCTGCCGGGATTTCAGTTGCATCAAGTTTATTAAAACGGGATTCAGGGCTTGATATTGCCATTATAGATCCTGCTGAGACGCATTATTATCAACCGGGATGGACCATGGTGGGGGGCGGTATATTTACCGCAGAGCAAACAGTTAAAACTATGGCGTCAGTAATACCTGATGGCGTAACGTGGATTAAAGCAGCTGTTGCAGCGTTTGAACCTGATGATAATATTGTGACGCTGGAAGGATGCAGATTAGTTAAATACGACAAGCTGATTGTGTGTCCCGGAATTAAGCTAAATTGGCATGGAATTGAAGGGCTAGTAGAAACGCTGGGTCAAAATGGCGTTACTTCAAATTATCGTTATGATCTTGCTCCCTATACTTGGGAACTCGTTAGGTCAATGCGAAAAGGTAAAGCGGTATTTACCCAACCACCTATGCCAATAAAATGTGCTGGAGCGCCTCAAAAAGCAATGTACTTGTCTGGAGATCATTGGTTTAAATCAGGCGATCTTCACAATATAGAGATTGATTTTTTCACTAGTACCCCGGGTCTATTTGGTGTTAAAGAATTTGTACCGCCTCTGATGGAATATGTAGAAAAGTATAATGCAAACCTAAAGTTTAGTCATACACTTACAAAAGTCGATGGTAAGAATAAGCTTGCGTGGTTTGCAACAAAATTAGAAGACGGAACTATTGAAACTATTGAAACTAGCTTCGATATGCTTCATGTTGTTCCACCGCAGCAAGCACCTGATTTTATTCGAGCCAGTCCGATTGTAGATTCTGCCGGTTGGGTTGATGTTAATCCAGATACCTTACAACATAAAAAATATCAGAATATCTATAGTTTAGGGGATGTTGTAAATAGTCCAAATGCCAAGACAGCAGCTGCCGCGAGAAAACAAGCACCAGTAGTGGCAACAAATATTTTATTCGATTTGAGTAAGAGTACAAAAAGAGCAATATACAATGGCTATGGCTCTTGCCCGCTTACTGTAGAGCGTGGAAAAGTTATTTTGGCTGAGTTTGGCTACGGGGGTAAATTACTTCCTAGTTTCCCTAAGTGGCTATTGAATGGTCAAAAGCCTACAAAGCTAGCATGGATATTAAAAGAATCAATACTTCCACCGATGTATTGGAAAGCTATGCTTAAGGGGCGTGAATGGTTAGCTAAGCCTGATAATAAGGGCTAATCAAATAATCATTTCTAACCCACTTCACACGTTATTGAAGACAATAAATATAAGCAAGAAGGCTGTTAACGGTAAATGACTAATCCTAGCAATATTCTGATCAAGTATTTACCAATATTAGTATGGACAAAAAAATATAATAAAGGCGATGCTACAGGTGATCTAAGCGCTGCAATAATAGTAACATTAATGCTAGTGCCGCAAGCATTAGCATATGCAGTTTTGTCAGGCTTACCGCCACAAGTTGGACTCTACGCGAGTATGTTGCCATTAATTGCTTATGCTATTTTTGGTACTAGTAGTACATTAGCTGTGGGTCCCGTAGCTGTTGCTTCGTTAATGACAGCGACGGCAATTCAACCCTTTTCTGCCATAGATATCAGTCTAGGTATTCAAGCAGCAGTGATATTAGCCTGTATTTCAGGATTTATACTAGTATTAGCAGGTTTATTTAGATTAGGCTTCCTTGCAAACTTTCTATCCCATCCTGTAATTACTGGTTTCATATCAGCTGCCAGTATCGTTATTGCAACAAGTCAATTATCAACACTATTAGGATATTCAGTGGGGGGGGACACTGTTATTGAGTTGGTTCGCACTATCTATGACAATATTGACAAAACGGATAGTGTGACACTGACGTTATCAATAATTACCCTATTATTTCTTATTGTTAATAAAAAATATGGCGGAACGCTATGGATCAATATTGGACTCTCGAAGTTCTGGGCTCAAACAGCCGTCAGAATAGCCCCTGCATTTTTAGTTCTATTGGGAACTTTGGCCATAAAAGCAGATATTCCTTGGTTAGATAGTGTCCGAACAGTAGGGGATATTACCGGCGGGCTACCAAGTCTTTCAATGCCAAATACTGACTTAAGTCTTTGGCAGGCACTATGGCTCCCTGCCGTTTTGATAACCATTATTGGTTATGTCGAATCTATTTCTGTTGCCCAAAGTCTAGCGTTAAAACGTAAGGAAAGAATAGATCCTGATCAAGAACTTATAGCTCTTGGTATGTCCAATCTAGCAGCTGGATTTACTGCGGCTCTTCCTGTATCAGGTGGCGTGTCAAGATCAGTTGTTAATATGGATGCTGGTGCAGTAACGCCTGCTGCTGGATTAATAACGGCATTCGGGATGATTATTGCAAGTGTGTTTATAGCTAATTGGCTGGGCGACTTGCCAAGATTTATACTCGCTACAATAATCATTGTGGCAGTTATGAGTTTATTTGATGCGGGTGTATTTAAACGTACATGGCAGTACAGTTATCATGATTTTATGGCATTGATAATAACATTTAGTATGACACTACTGGTTAATGTTCAATCAGGAATTACAGCAGGTGTATTATTGTCAATTGGCCTTCATTTATACAGAAGCAGTCGACCGCATACCGCTATTGTTGGTCATGTGCCTGGCACCGAACACTTTCGTAATATTGACCGGCATGAAGTCGAGGTATGCCCCGACGTTATAACTATCAGGGTCGATGAGAGCCTTTATTTTGCCAATGCAAGGTTTCTTGAACAGCGAATACTAGAAGTATTAGCTGAAAATAAAATGACAAAACACTTGATATTGATGTGTTGTGCCGTTAATGATATAGATGGTAGTGCTCTAGAAGTTCTAGAAACAGTCAATGAACAATTAAAAACGTTAGGGGTAGGGTTTCATCTTTCTGAAGTAAAAGGCCCCATTATGGATAAATTAAATAAAAGTCATTTTATAGAGCTGTTAAATGGAAAAGTGCATCTCACACAATTCAAGGCCTATGAAGAGTTATCATGCTTTAATACTTATTCACAACCTAATAATTAATCTTAAATAAGGTAATTTAAATGTTTGGATTTGAGCTTATAAAACATAAACGAGCACTGAAGCAGGATTTTTATGAGTGTTTTTCATCTTTAAAAGATGATTTGGGTAATATACCACTTGAGATGAAAGTTAACGCATACCTTAATGGCGCCATCCTAAGTGTGTGTGAAAGTTACCTAGAAGGCCAAAATGTTTTTAAACAGTCATCTAAAGCGGTGATACTAGATGCTGTATTTGAAGAGTTATATAGACGAGACTCAATTCCTGTTCAGACTCAAATTGATGAATGGATAAAGCAAAAAAATGAGTCATTTATGAAAGGTTATAACAATGCACCACAGCATTCTGATTATAATTTAAATATAAAATGGTTAGAAGGCTACATCCAACAGAATTTTAAGCGCGCAACAGGGTTGATGTTATAATTATTTAGTAAAGCCTAGGAGGTAATATTATGTTTGGTTTAACTATGCTGAAACATAAGCGTGTTCTGAGACAAGTATTTTCAGATTGTTTTCTACCACTTAAGGATGACCTAGGTAATGTCCCTATTGCCATGCAAACAAGTAAATTTATAACCGCATCAATACTGGGCATTTGCAGGGCTTATGAAGAACAGCAACATATCAATGAGCGTAATTTCGATTTACTCGTTGACGTGATATTTGAGGAAATATTCAGGCGAGAATCAGTAAGCGTTCAGACGCTTACAGAATCATGGTTGCAAAGTTCTGATGCCGAATTTCTACACTATTATTATGCGGCAAAGTCTAAAGCCTCTAGTAGTGCAGATTTAAGTTGGCTTCAACATCAAGCATCAAAAGAGTTCGAACAATCACATACGGTTGTATTTCCACTCTGGAAAAGATAACCCCAAAGCCGTATGCAGAGTGAGGCGTTACTTTAGTAGGCTATTAAAAAATAGTATCTATCATCTCATGTAATAATGTTTTAGTTTCATCATCATCGGTTAATGAATCTGCAATACCACACTTACAGGCTATGTCCGCCTTAAAGCCACGCTTAATTAATTTTGCTGTATGAACAAGTAATCGAGTACTTGCACCTTCTTCTAGTCCGTTACCAACGAGATTTCTGGTCATATTGGCTAATTTCACAAGGTGTTCACATTGCTCAATAGCTAGGCCTGATTCTTGGTGAACTATTTTTTTCTCAACTTCCTCAACGGGATAACTAAAATTTATGGCAATAAAACGTTGACGAGTACTCGGCTTGAGGTCTTTGACGGCACTTTGATATCCAGGATTGTAGGACATTGTAAGGCAAAACTCTGGTGCTGCCTTTAGAAGCTGACCTAACTTTTCTAATGGCAATATTCGTCTATCATCACATAATGGATGAATAACGACAGTGGTATCTTTACGAGCCTCAACAATTTCATCTAAATAGCATATACAGCCATTTCTAACTGCAGTTGTTAATGGCCCATCTTGCCAAACAGTACTATCATTCTTGATCAAATAACGGCCTACTAAGTCAGAAGTTGTTAAGTCATCATGGCATGAAACGGTAATCAATGGCCTTTTATGATGCCAGCTCATATACTCCATAAAGCGTGTTTTGCCACAACCTGTGGGGCCTTTAAGTAGAACGGGTATATTTTCAGCTAATGCGGTGTTGAATATCTCAACCTCGTTAGCGGTAGGTAAATAATAGGGTTCCTCGTGAATGATATATTCTGAGTTATTGATTATAGTATTAGTATTCATAGTAGTTATTATGTCGTTAATTGTTTATAAATAGTTGATATTTGAATAGGTAACATAGTGATATCTGATATCAGGCGGAAATGTTTCTTTCCAAGCATATAAGGCAAATAATCCATGGCCTCTTTGTCAAACGTTAATACAAAAGGAGTAATATGCAGCGCTTTTACTTCATTAAAGGCACGGCGAGTATCTTCAATTCCATAATCGCCCCGGTAGCCATCTATATCGTCAGGCTTGCCATCGGTAAGCACAAATAAAATTTTAGTTTTAGCATCAGACTGCTTTAAGGTTTTACTTAAATGCCGGATAGCTGCACCCATTCGAGTATATTGCTGTGGTTTAAGAGAAAAAATACGGTGTTTGACATCATTATTATAGCTTTCATCAAACGTCTTAACAGGGTGAATATGACAGTTCTCTCTTCCTGATCCGGAGAATGCATAGATAGCGTACTGGTCATTTAAGTTAGCTAATGTGCGTGATAGTAGCCATGTAGATTGTTTGATGATCCTGTTTTTCCAGCCAGCTGTTGAACCACTAATATCAACTGCAAATAAAATAGCAATACTGCGACTATTTTTATTATTTCTAATATAGATGTTTTGAAAATCATCAGCATATTTGGTTTTATTAGAGCTAGCCGCTACCCATGCATCAATATCTATATCGTCTCCGTCGGGTTGATTACGTATAAGTTTTTGATCATTAATAATAAGGTCTAAAGATTTTCTAATGCGTTGTTCAAAAAACCTCAATTCAAGCTCATCAGTGATTGGTGGAACAGTTATATTTTGTTCCTTAGCTATTTCTTTCACGCGACACCAATTAGTTCGATATTGTTTGAGTGAAATATCCCATTCTGGATATAAATAACTGTTTTGTTTTTGCTCCTCTCTTAATAATTTTTGTTCTGCTTGATGATGCTGTATGTTTTCAGCTAAATCTTGCCAAATATCAGTATAGGATTGACTTGTAGAGAGTGACGGCTGTGAATTATTGTTGTGTTTGAAATAGAGACGCTCTGCAGTCTGATTATCATTATCTTCAGTGATATCACTGATTTTTTTATCTTTATTCATCATAAAGGTAGGAGCTAGAATTGAGCTCGCGTCGTGTATATGTTTTGATAATTTCTTAGGTGAAAAGTCGCTTTGATACGGAAGTGAGTTAAAAGTACTGTGTTTAATGCCAAACTCTCTTATCCAATTTACACTATCAAAAACAGACGTCTCGGCCTGGTCAGAAAAAATATGCTCTGGGTAAGTGTCTATGGCTAATTTTTTATGAATTGACAGTATATTTTTCCAAATGCCAGGAAATTTATTTTTAAGGAAATGATTAATTCTTAAGGTTTCTAGAGAGGAAAAAGTATCAAGAAAATGATCGCCATATTCTATAACTCCTTGTTCTATCTCTTTTAATGCCGTATTTGTTTGTAATTGAATTTGCCCAAGCAGTTGAAAAACCATGACTTTATACAGCACGTAATTATCTTGATAATTATCGAATAAACTTATTGATTCTGGCAAGAAAATGCTTTTGCCAATTGTATAAGGAGATTGATCAGTAGAGGGGGCTAAACTAATTAAGGCTAACTCTTGCTGAGTTATTGAAAAGATGAGTTTTTCTAATACACCAGAAACATCCAATAATAGAGTAGTCGACTTATTTATTTGCAAGTTAAATTGTGAATAGTTTTTAATTAAACTATTGGCCTCATCTAGCTGATTAGAACGTATGGCCAGTAATATATGTTCTAACCACTGTTTATGTTCAGCCTTATCCATGATTCTTATAGCAGGGGTATAGACAAGCATTACAGAATAAGCATGAGGAATAGACAGTTCGGATAATTCTGAAAGCTGGGCTAAAAATTGTGTCTGCAAGGCATGGCTAAGGGCGGCTAATTCGGTAACAGGGCCCATAATAGAGTCTTTAGTTTTAATTCCATCTAATATTAATTCGATACGGATTTTTAATTCCGTAGTACTCATCCCTCCACAGGAGCCTGTTTGCCTCGATTCTAATAATCTGGCTTTTACCCTCTTCTGAGGTGGTTTCGTTTGTTTGTTAAACCAATCTCGGATGAATGTCATTTTATATGGCCAATAATTTTATTATAGTGACAGCATGAAGGATAGTAGTTGATATGTTGATACGTAGTTTCACTAAGAAGGAGTAAGCACTTTTAGTGGAAAAGCACCCTCATAAAAACACTGTAACGGGCTGTAAGTAATGAATAATAAATTTTATTAAAAACTCTAGGGATATATACGTATATCCAAAAGCTCAATAGAAACTTAAAGTTCACTCAAGTTGGAAAACTTTCGACTAGAGAGAACTGTTAGTCATTCAGGCTAATAACTCCAATGTAAATTTATAATAACCTTTGTTGGGGAGAACTAGATGTCATGAAAAAGATTTTTATTAATATTAGGTACTTTTTGGCGCCAATGCTCATAATCGTGACTATGCTTGGCGTATTGATTGGTGGGCCATTAGTTTGGGCTGGAGTAGTGTTATTTGGAGTAGGAATCTTACTAGATACCCTGAGTATGCCATTGCATACAAAGGGAGCTGGTTTTGATGAGAATGGTGATACCAATGCCTTTGCTGGATTACAAAATTTAGTAATGTACATCATGTTGCCAATGTTTGCGCTTTTACAGATAGCAATGGCATGGCGAGTATTTCAATACGTAAGTGGCGTGCCTGTTGATATGGTAATGTTCATGGATATTCCTGTACAAATGGGAATCACTGGTTCACAGCTAATTGGCGCGACGCTATCAACAGGTGTCTTTGCTGGTATCGGAATTATTTATGGTCATGAGCTTGCTCATACAAAAGGCTTTAGCTTTATAATTTCAAGATTAATGATGGGGTTAAGTGGTGCAGCGCATTTTTGCTATGCACACGTCTACAACCATCATTTAGAATTGGCGCACCAAGATGATCCTGCTACAGCACCACGTGGTCGTTCTATCTATAGACATTTTTGGTTATCTCACATGGGACAATCAAAATTCTTATTCAAAATGGAACAAGTGCGATTAGCTAAGCTAGGAAAATCATTTATCTCATTAGATAACCGATGGATCCGTGGTTACTTCATGAGTTTGCCAACAATGATTCTATTCGCATGGGTGGGTGGTCCAATCGGTATTGCATGTATGTTCTTAATTTGGACAGTAGCAAACTTCGAATTAGAAGCACTTAACTATATGGAACATTACGGTCTTATTCGTGAAAAAGGTCAACCAATTGATTATCGCCATTCATGGGATAACGATAATATGTTCACAAGCTGGTTCTTTATTGAAATTGGACGTCAAGGTGATCACCATGACCGTGGTGAAACACACTTCTGGGAGTTGGATGAAGTAGGTTCACCTAATCCAGGTTGGGGATACTTTACAGAGTTCACAGTAGCGTTAATTCCACCACTTTGGCACTCAATGTATAAGAAAAAACTGGCGACATGGGACAGGGATTTCGCCTCAGAAGGTGAACGAGCTATAGCAGAAAGAATTAATGCTCAAGTAAATTATAAAGTAAATGATGCTCCATCATCATATGCGAAAATTTCATAATAATAACGTGATAAGAGATAGTCGGAATATATCCCGACTATCTCAATAACTTTAAGAGGTGATGTATGAGTGAAGAAAGTTTATACGACAGATTAGGTGGGCATGATGCTTTAGAGGCTTTGGCAACTACCACATTTAATAATCACTGCAAGAATGAAGCGATTAAAAATAGGTACGCAAAGAGTGATTCTGAACAAGTTATAAGAAAAGTAACCGAGTTTATGTGTGCCGGCTTTGGAGGCAAAGAAGAATATACCGGAGACGATATGTTAACAGCCCATACGGGTATGAATATATCAGAAGAAGAATTTAATGCTGTTGTTGATGACGTCTTAAAGGCACTTGACGCACATAATGCAGGCCAAAGAGAAAAAGATGAAATTCTAGCCGCACTCTGGTCAATGCGTCCTGAAATAGTTCATGTTTAACTAATTATAAGGCGCACTGGAATGAAAGTTAATTGGGATAGTAATGCATGTCAACATGCAGGTGTTTGTGTTAATACGCTACCAAAAGTATATAAAGTCGAAGATGGTGATTTTGTAATAGATCCTAGTGCAGCAACTGAAGAAGAGCTGCAACTTAGTATCACACAATGCCCATCCGGTGCCCTAACGCGATTAAGTGGAAACTAAATATATGGCTATTGGCGATCATTTAGTAGATGTAAAAGTACTCTACGGAGTTGCAGGATGTGCAGATACAAGTAAATGTCTATTTGCAGCAGCTGAAAAAGGTATCGATATCGAAGGTAGACATCTTGATGTTAACTCAGCATCAGATATGGCTCAAATTCAAGCGAGTTCACCATTTGGCGTACTACCTCTACTGAAGGATGTCGATTTCTATGTATACGGTATAGAGGCGATTTTATCTTATCTTGATGATAAAGGTTTTGGCAAATCGTTAGTACCTAGAAATAGTGTCGCAACGGCTACACAATATCAATGGAGTTACGTTGCTCAAAAGGTATTTTCTCCAGAAGTGGAAAAAATAAGTGATGGAAACATCGATAACGAAGCACTTGAAAAAGTGAAATCTATCTTGTCTGAACTGGATAAACAACTGACAACAAAAACTCAACGTGGTGATTATATCGCTGGTGAGTTTTCTTTGGTTGATATTCACTGGGCACCTTATATTCATAAGTGCTGCCTGTATGGTCATGAGGCAATAATTGATGCTTGTCCTGCCGTTAAAACATGGTGGTCTCATATGAAAGTAAGAAAGAGTACAAGTAAAGAAGACTATGTTGCCTATACCGTACTGCCTTCACTTCAAGAAATAAGCAATAACATAGTACGCTCTGTCGGTATTAATGCGTAATACTTAACTATCTCATCTCATTTAACAAGAAGTAGCCACAATGTTTGGATTTTTTAAAAGTAAAAAGCAAGACTATGAAGCTAAAATTAATATGGATAACACACTAGTAGTTAAAGCTGGTGATAATTTGCTAAAAGCAGCATTAGAAGCAGATATAGCATGGCCTCATGACTGTCGTGTTGGAAGTTGTGGCACTTGTAAATGTAAACTTGTCGACGGCAAGATCAAAGCGCTTGCTGACTTTAGTTATGTGCTAGAAGGAGATGAATTACAAGATGGCTTTATATTGGCATGTCAAACGCAATTAAGGTCTGATACATCGATCGAAGTTGAATTGCTTGATGATGATCAAAAGCAATGTCATTGGGAGTCCGACGCTGTTATTACACAGATAAATGATCTCACTCATGATATTAAAGAAGTCACTCTAGAAATTGATGCCAATGAGCTACCTAAAGGAGTGAATCTGTTTAATGCAGGGCAGTATGCTGACCTCAAATTGCCAGACTTAGAAGATGGTAGAAACTATTCATTTGCAACAGCACCACATCTAAATCAAAACCAATTTAAATTCTATATCAGAAAAGTTCCAGGTGGAGAGTTTACAGAGTGGTTGTTTGCAGAAAAGCGTACTGGTCAATCATTAACAATGTCAGGTCCATATGGTTTATTTGGTTTAAAAGAAGAATCAGTGCCAATGACATGTGTTGCTGGCGGGAGTGGCATGAGTGCTATCATTAGTGTTTTGCAACAAGCCTTAGAGTCTGGCGTTAAACGGGATGTTCGTTTTCTGTTTGGTGCAAGAACGGAGGCTGACCTCTATTGTGGTGATTTGATCAATCAAATAGCGGCGAAATGGGAAAAAAATAAGTTAGGAAAGTTTGTCTATATTCCATGTCTTTCCAGGGAAGCAGAAGATAGTTCTTGGCAAGGCGCAAGGGGATCGTGCATAGACTACATTGTCGAGGAAGGTATTGTACTTTCCGGACAAGCGTATCTATGTGGACCACCTGGAATGATAGATGCTGCAATAGATATTTTTGTAAAAAATGGCATAAGTAATGATGAAATTTTCTTTGATAAATTTCTAGATAAAAGTAATACACATCCAATTACAAGTGCATAAAATAAATCAATAGATTGGGAGAGACAGTAATGGCTTCATTTAAAGCATTAATTGTAATGGCTATATGGACTGGAATTGTTGGGTATGGTCTCTATAAGATAGGCGCTCATTTGACTGAGAATTTTCGCCAACCACTATGGGCTGTAGGAATTGGTACAGCTTTAATAATAACGCATATAGTTAATATGTCTATTTACTTTAAAGTTGCTGGTGAAAAACCATTTCAATGGTTTAAATAAAATAAATTTAATTACTTAGCTACATTAAAGTAATTTATTTGGAGAGAAAATGAACAAGAAAAAATTAGCACTATTATGAGCATGCTGACAACATCTTCAGTTGCATTTTCAGGCACGTTTGACACCGATCTAAATAATAATTTGCTACCAGCGACAGGTGGTATGGGCGGCGTAAGTGTAGCTCGTACTGTTGAAGCTGCTGCTGTGATTGGTAACCCTGCAACCTTAAGCCAATACAATGAAGGAAATAGCTTTACCTTTGGTGCCAGCTATTTTGACCATACACTAAGAGCGAATGAGAACCATACAGGCGGATCTATTGATGCTTTTGCTCCTGCAGGCTTTGATAAAGAATCAAGAACAGACCCTTATTTAATGCCAACCGAGGCCATTACTCAGGCGTTCAGCGAAAATCTAGTGGTTGGTATGGGTCTAACAGTGCAATCGGGTGTTGGTTATGACTTTAGAGAATCCGGACTTGGCGGCGATCCTGTTAGCGAACTTATCATGTTTAACGCTAATTTAGGAGTGGGTTATAAACGAACAGAAAATTTATCTTTAGGTGCAACAGCCACACTAGGTAACGGTTACTTTCAGGCCAGCCTATCTGGAGATACAGCATCAACTCATGCTTTTGGTGCTCGCGGTACCTTAGGTGTTTAATACGATTTGGGTGCAACAAGCCTTGGTGCCTATTACAAAACTAAACTTGTTCTTGAATATGATGATTATATTTCTGACGGTTTGGGTAGTTTCTGGAGTGATGATGTTGCTCAACCACAAGCGTTTGTAGTTGGCATAGCCAATAATAGTTTCATGGGCGGTAATCTTCAACTAAATGCTGATGTATTCTATAAGGATTGGGAAGATGCCAACTTCTACAAAAATTTCTATAGAGACCAAACAGTCATAGCTTTAGGTGCTCAACTGACTATCGGTGTTGCACAATGGCGCGAAGGTTATAGCCATGCAAGAGATCCTATTAAACGTAACTTACCATTAGGTGAAATAATAGGTATTGGTAATAATGATGTAATCGGTGGTCCAGCTGGACCTATTCCTGTATCTGGTGCCGTGGTTGAGTATTTCCAAGCTGCAAATGCCGGTGCAGTATGGGAAGATACTGTAACGGCGGGTGTGGGTTATCAACTAATGCCTAATATTAAAGTTGATCTACATGCTACTTAAACATTAGAAAATGACCTAGGTATTGGCTCCCTAAACGTCGTAGCTAGTGCATGGCAAGCGGGTTTTGGTCTAACTTGGGCATTCAAATAAGTTAAATCCTTAAATTAATAATCATAGAGAAATAATATGAAAAAATTACTTAAAAGTCTGACCATTATTGGCCTTGTATGTGCTTCATTTACATCCGTTAATGTAATGGCTGAAAAAGAAGCAATGGCAGTGCCGGCAGGCCCAACGCTTTATGAACGCATTGGTGGCGAAGTAGTCTCAAGAGCTATCGTAGAAGATATCTGGACGAATCACTCAAATAATCCCATTGTAAAAGGGCGCTTTCTTTATAGTGATGCTGCTGCAGTCAAAGAACGTGTTTTTGAAATATTTGCTGTAGCTACAGGTGGCGATGTTAAATATAACGGCATGGATTTGGCTGAGAGACATAGCAATATGAACATTAGTGAAATGGAGTTTAATGCAGCTGTAGATGACATTTTGGCTGCATTGACTAAAAACAATATTGCTAAAAAAGAACAAAATGAAGTTCTAGCTATATTGTGGTCTGTTCGACCTGCAATTGTTAACAGCTTTATGACAACTGAAGCATTAACTAAATAAGAATATGATGTAATAGAACCAACGTCTATCAACAATAGGCGTTGGTTTTGTTGTTTTAGATTAAGAGAGCGTTAATCGTATTATATAAATCAACTAAACATAATCTTACATTTATCAATATAGAGAATCACAATGCCAAAATTTATGATTGAAAGAGAGATACCTGGTGCAGGAAATTGGACACAAGAAGATATAGCAGGTATTACAGAAAAATCATGCTCTATCTTAAAAGAGATGGGGCCAGAAATAGAATGGGTTCATAGTTATGTAACAGACGATAAAGTGTATTGCTTATATAATGCTGAAAATGAGCAAGCTATAATAGACCATGCATCAGAAGGTGGTTTTCCAGCAAATAAAATTACAGAAGTAAAAAACATGCTCAACCCTAATTAAGGCTTTAAACTTAACAAATACTAGAAGAATTCAAGTGTTTAACACTAGGTTTACGGATTTAGTTGGCATTCAATGGCCAATTATCCAAGCCCCGATGATTGGTGGCTATACTAGCCCAGAAATGGTGGCTATAGTATCTAATTTAGGTGGGCTAGGGACTTTGGCATTAGGTAATTTACTATCAGAAAAAATAATACAACAATGCAATCAAGCCTTATCACTGACGGATAAACCTTTCGCTGTTAATTTATTCGTAAGTAAACAATTTTCCATACCAAAGCTAACTAAATATTCACAAGAAATTAAAGCACTAACACCCTATTATCAACAGCTTGACATTGATGAGTCGGTATTATATGAGCATTCGATAAGCAATTTGCCCGATTTAAACTCACAAATCGATGCTATTCTTAGTACCAATGTTGCCATTGTTAGTTTTACTTTTGGGATACCAAGCGTCGATATTATCCAAAAGCTTAAACAAAATGACAGAATCATCATTGCGACTGCAACTAATACAGAAGAAGCTGCACTTGCACAAAGCTCAGGCTTTGATGCAGTAATTTTGCAGGGTACTGCTGCAGGAGGTCATCGAGCTTCATTTCTGACCGATGGTAATGGTGGTCCAGAAACTGACTTACTTCTTAAACAGACCATAAAAACGGTATCTATTCCTACTATAAGTACAGGTGGAATAATGAACGGCCAACAAATAGCATCTCATATTAAAAATGGTGCAGATGCATGTCAGCTGGGTACAGCCTATTTATTCACGGATGAAGCTAAAGTAGAAAACCACTACCTTGAAGCGTTGTTAGACCACAAAGTAGAAACATGTCTAAGTAATAGTTTTACAGGTAAGTATGTGCGTGTACTTAATAATAAATTTGCAAAAGAAATGCAGCCTAATCGCCCTGCACCATTTCCATATCAAGGGCAATTGACCTCGCATATACAGTCTAAAGCAACTGCTATTGGACGTTATGAATACCTTCCCTTTTGGGCGGGTGCTTCCTATTCATTAGGAAAGAAACAAACTGCAGAATCGCTAACCAATACATTAATCGACGAGTTCAGTATTTCAATGACTAGTTAATCTGTATAGTTGAAATGAAGACAATATTTACATGGTTTAACTTATCTAATTAGGTATGAAGAATTACATTTAATTAATCCTAAACATACTATCTACTTTTAATAATTGCTCAAAACAAATTTATGACAGATCTTATAATCCACAAGCATGAAAAATACATTACTGAAGATTTAAATTATTATTTCTCTGGTAAAAGAGATATAAACAATCAAATCAAACCCAATGAAACGATCTATAGTTTAACGGCAAATTCTCAACATTTTGATATTGTATTTAATGATGGCAAGGAAGGTAGCTTATTTTTCCCATTTCCTGCTTTTTCTATTGATCGCATCTATATAGGAATTAGTTTCCCTTTATTTGCTAATAATTGGGGCACATCCTTTCTTAGGTACTTACTAACACTAATAAAATCAACGGGTTGCATAATTTTACCTGTATATCCTGAAATGCAGGCTGCAGAAAAAAACCTCTGGTCTAGAAGTATATTGGAAAACTTATTTCTCAATCGTAGCCGCTGGAAAGGCACCAGTAATATCTGGGCAGAAAATGATGGCGTTATGTCAATGCGTGTAGGCAGAAGGTGGCCAGCCATTACCAGAAGCACAGCAAAGTACTTTTTTGCACAAGGTGCCAATATTGTTCTGCGCAATAGCATGCAAAAGAGTTCAATAAAGACAAGTAATAGTGAATCATTATTTCAGCTTGGCAAAGCTTACTGGAATAACTCCAATAATACTGCAATTGTAGAAAAGATTATTCAAGATTATTTTGGCAGAAAACAAGCCGTTTCACTATGCGATATAGGAAATAGCAATGGCCTTCTTGGAATCGAATGCCTTTTAAGCAATTATATCAAAGTGAGTCAGGCGGTATGTTTCAACACACAAAGCCAAGCTTTGCTGGATACTAACTCACTTGTAAATAGCTTTTATCATGAAATTCATGATCGCTATATAGCGGTCAATAATAGTGAGGTAGATACATTAAATTATCTGCCTGAATATAATATAGTCTGTCTAATTGATTGCCTAGCAGGCGCTGCATCAAAAATAAAAATGGATCAGCTTGTATTAAAAGCATGGCAGAGAGTAAAGACTGGAGGGATTTTAGTTATTAAGGACGATCAGAAGCATGTGAATGAAATATCTTCAATAATACAATCCTTTGGCACATTAAATTATTATTCGTCCATAGTGGCATCGAAGATAATTCAGGGTGAAGTGATTTCCCACTATAGCAATGCAATAGAGCAAGAATTAGAAGTTGAGAATCGTGATAAAAACAAAGCCTTCAGAGTTATTCAAAAGTAAACTCAACAAGATCTTATTAGTTCTAATTACCTAATTTACACTTAAATTGACGAGATAAATAATCTTAGACATTAAATTTGATGCTGCTGAGACTTTAATTAAAGCTTAAACCTTTGGATAGAATTTAAAAATCATCACGTTCTACTTGGAGGTAAACCAAACTTATATGTTTGCCTAACTCTCTGTCAAAACCAAGCCAATTGGAGAACTTAGTCATAGACGCTTTAATAGGTTCTTTCATCTCAAAGTCAGACATATCTTCATGGTAATAGTGATTAACGGAGTCATATAATTGTGTTAGATATTCTAGGTAGTCTTCAGGGATTGTCTTTATGCCAGAAGGGCCGTGACCAGGAATATAGTACCTACACTCTAACGCTAACACTTCATTTATCGCCGAAATATTACCTAATATATCGCCATCATCAAGATATGGCATGCGTTTATTTAAAACGTTGTCACCCAAGAAGATCGTGCTGAGTTCCACCACTTCTATCATAATGTCATTGTGTGTGTGACTAACACCATAGTGATGGATCTTAAAGGTTAAATTATCAAATACTATTTCATCATTAGCTTTAACTGCATGAGTTGGCGTATACACCTTTGTACTGAGTAGGGTATTTTCAGTTAACCGTCTCATCAAGCTTAGCCAGTGTTTACCTCCGCCTTCATTAATAGATTTAATCATGTCTGCGTGGGCATAGATAGGAATACTGGGATACTTATCTATGATTGCTTGATTGGCTAGCCAGTGATCGCCGTGCTCATGAGTATTAAAAACAGCAATGACGGGTAGAGAGGTTATTTGGCTAATGCGCTTAAGAATAATTTCACCAATTTCTTGGCTACTTCCAGGGTCGATAACAATTACGCCTGAATTAGCAATTACAAAACCTGGATTATTAATAAAACCTCTATTACTCGGATTGGGATCTTCATTAAGGCCATGAATTACATATGTATTATCTGTTACTAATTCGATCATGAATTGTTCAGAATATGGGGTGTCAGCAAGGGTTAATTCACTGTTGGCATAAGAGAATGACAAAAATAGGCCACTGACGATTAACACCGTCCAGATCAATAATGTTTTTATTTTCATAAGCTTTTAACTCTATTAATTAGGTGGATATACGTATTCTAAAAATTACTCGAATTGATAGTATAGATTTACTGAAAATAGCGATATAAGTAAATATACAGGTGAGATGTGAAAAAGTTATCTACAACAACTAGAGGACTACTTAGTGAAATAAAAGATGAAGCATCTGAGATACCAGTCTCAGAACGTAGAAATTTTTTATTAAAAGGACTACAGCTTACAGCGGGATCTGCATTTGCAATGGGGGCAGCTAAAGTTATGGCTGAAAGTTCATTGCCACCAAATGTACCGGCATGGACCAAAAAACTAGGTCGAGGCGTGGTATCGGTGCCATACGGACAGCCTTCAAGGTTTGAAGATGATGTTATCCGTAGAACAGTATCATGGCTAACGGCTACAACAGAGTCATCTATTAGTATGACGCCTATACATGAGATGAAGGGCATAATCACCCCTAGTGGCTTAGTCTTTGAACGCTATCATGCCGGGCTACCTGATGTGAACCCTGATGAACATCGTCTAATGATACATGGCATGGTTGATAGGCCGATTACACTCACTATGGATGATCTGATGCGGTTTCCATCCGAGTCGGTTATTCATTTTCTAGAATGTCCTGCTAATGGCGGAATGGAATGGCATGGCACTCAGATGGAAGCATTGCAATTTACTCATGGTATGTTGAGTTGTTGTGAATGGACAGGCGTGAAATTATCAACCCTTTTGGATGAAGTTGGTATATCAGCGGACGCTAAGTGGGTTTTAGCTGAGGGGGCTGATGGTGCCACAATGACACGTAGTATTCCTATTGAAAAAGCCTTAGATGATACTTTGGTTGTATACGCTCAAAACGGTGAAAAGCTTCGACCAGAACAAGGTTACCCCGTTAGGTTATTCAACCCAGGCTGGGAAGGAAATACAAGTATCAAGTGGTTACGACGTCTAGAGATTGGTGATAAACCCTGGTACCAAAGGGAAGAAACATCTAAGTACACAGATTTAATGCCAGATGGAACAGCAAGAAAATTTAGTTTTATTCAAGAAACAAATTCAGTCATCACTTCACCTTGTCCAGAACGCCCTATGCTGAGAAAAGGAGTACATGAGTTAGA
>ENA-OSET01001205-OSET01001205.1-sediment-metagenome-genome-assembly--contig:-NODE-1205-length-27122-cov-4.593936_pt1 | contig 27122 bp, 25 predicted proteins | sample MGYA00237882_ERZ534229 | MGnify/ENA primary metagenome ERZ534229 (study PRJEB26408, sample SAMN06266212) | sediment metagenome | isolation source: Hudson Canyon methane seep mesocosm | place... | reverse complement strand
ACAGGATCCGACCCCCACGGTTGCAGGCAGGCCATGGGCCCCGTCCGGATCAGTCCCGGCGCCAGAACCCGAGTTGCCCATCGGGTCGATCCGGCTCATCGGGAGTGGCGACGGGCCTCGGCGGTAGGGGGCCCAGTTGGAACCACGCCAGGGCCGCGGCCATCGCCACGGCGACGATGAGGTAGCCGTGCTCCACCGGCAACGGCAGGAAGACGGCCAGGAAGGCACCGACCGCCCACGCCATCTGGAACCACCCCTCGAACCTGGCGAACGACCGACCGTGGTTCGCCCCCGGGGCGTCCCGCTGGACGAGTGAATCGAATGCCAGCTTGGCGGTGCCGCTGCAGAGGGCGACCATGCCGGCAATCACCACGGCGCCCTGGATCCCTCCCAACCATGTTGCCAGCGCCGCACCGCTCACCCCCAGGAAGAGGACCCCGCGTATGAGGAGTTCCTCTGAGAACCTGCGCCGAAGCTTCGGAGCCAGGGTGGCACTCAGGAACGCCCCGACGCCCACCGCCAGGATGACCAGGCCGAAGTACCAGGCTGGCGCCGCCGGGCTTCCCAGAACGTCCTCACCCCGCACTATGCCCGTCGACGCACCTGCGGCACGGCCTGCTGCATCAATGGGCACACCCTCCTCGCCGCCCCTGAACTCGAATGCCACCAGGAACGTCGTGAAGCCGACCACCGCCCTGAGGACGCCTATCGCGGCGGCGGCAGACCTGATCCCCTTCTGGCGGAGTGCGGCCATCTCACCTGCGGTGGCCCGGGTGGCCGCCACCAAGACCGTCGGCACCCTCCAGGCCAGGGCGAGGGTGAGCAGGTAGCCAGCCATCGCTACCCTCGTCGGAGCAGCAGGTCCCACCAGCAGAGCAATGCCGCCGATCCCGGCGCCGAGCATGCTCCCCACGGCACTCAACATCGTCAGCTGCGCATTCGCCGCCAACAGATCCAACTCGCTGTGGACCAGGGAGGGCACCACGGCACTCTTGGCCACGGAATAGCCCTTCTGCAGCACCAGCAGGCCGAAGGCCAGCGGGAACAGCAGCAGGCCGTCGAGGTTGGTGGCCATCTGCCAGGCGATCAGCCCACGCCCGACGACCGTGATGAGGATCATCCCGCGGCGCCCACCCCTGACGCTGTCCACCAGCGGACCGATCAGGGGGGTGACCACGGCGAACGGGGCGATCGTCAGGACCAGGTAGACGGCGACGCGCCACCGGGCCGCATCGGGATCTATCGAGAAGAAAATCGAGCTGGCCAGGGCGACCGCAATCATGGCGTCCGACATGGACCCGAACACGTGCATCCGGGCGAACCGGGTGAACGGGTCCGCCGAACCCTTGGCGACCGGGTCGGAACCGTCGCCAGAATCGAAACCCGCTCGATCAGCAGCCACGGGTCGGAGGCTACGGGCCGACGATCGCTCCGACCTACGCCCCGCCACGCATAAGGGATGAAGACCACCCATCCAGCGGGAGCTCCAGGTCCACCGCGCTGGTGGGCAGGAGCGGCGTGATGGTCGCCCACCCGGTAACGAGAAGGGCGCTGTCGGTGCCCTCGGGCACTGGGCGGTCGTTGGCGATCAGGTCCAGGTCAAGTCCATGGTCGTCGCTTCCGGTGATGATCGTCCGCACGCCTCCAACCGGAGCCAGCCCAGCGCTGCGGAGTCCACGTACATCGGACAGCGGCGCATCAGGCACGTTCAGGTTCAGGATGGTTCGCTGCGGTGCCGCCACCAACCAGGGCAGAACTGTGCGAACGAGGTCGGCCGCCGTGCCCCAGTGAGGCTCTCGGCGATCTTCCCTGGCGGGCCCACCACCTTCAGCCACCGCAACGTCGAGGCTGACGGCCATACCCGACCAACCGAACCGTTCGCCGGCCAGGACGGCGCCGATCGTCCCCGAGAACAGGGTGGACCGCCCGGTGTTGGGTCCACGGTTGATGCCAGCGACGACCATCTCCGGCGGTTCGCCGAAACCGCCCAGGTCGGCCAACATCGAGATCAGGGCCGGTGGCGCCCCGACCGAGGACCCGGTCATCGTCGAACCGTCTGGAACCGGAAAGGCCACCCGTTCGACCGGCACGCGCTTCGAATCCGCCAGCGGCCCGAGACATGCCGACGCCCCGCTCCAGTCTGACGAGGGCGCGGCCACGACCGCCTCGTGGCCAGAGGCGACGACCGCGACAGCCAGGGCATGGAGACCCGGTGAGTGGATCCCGTCGTCGTTGGTGACGAGTATTCGCATGGGGATCGACACTACGGCCGACGAGCCCGACGCCGACCACCGGCCGGCAGCCAGCCGACGACCCGCAGGTCGGGCCGGGACCGTCTGGTCAGCCCTCTTCCCCGAACTCGTCCTCGTCGAAGTAGTCGAGTCGATCCACCGGCATGACCACGGCAGTCACCACATTCAGCGAGTGAGCGGTTATGCGCTTCAGGAACCGGTAGAGGAGCGCCCGGGGAACCGCATGGTTCGCAACCGTGGTGGAGTGCACGAGTTCCGTCACAAGGTCGTCGAACTCACGGCGCATCACATCGCCGCGGGCGATGTAGGCCCTGGCCCTCTCGGCGTCTCGTGTGGTGAGGATCTCGCCCATCAGGGCGATCCGGGACGAGATCTCGTCGCGGAAGCCGAGGATGCGATCCAGGTCGTCCGCGTCCATGAACGAGACGCCCTCCTCAGCCAGGTCGAAGACGTTCTTGTTGTAGTCGCCGATCCGCTCGAGGTCCTTGATCATGTTCATGAACACGAGCATCTCGGTGGCGTCGCCGTCGGCGTGGACCGAGAAGTGGACCACCAGTTCCCGGCGGATCTCCATCTCGGTGACGTTTATCTGTCGGTCGGTCCGCCTCACCTCGTCGCCGACCGAGGCCACCGAACCACCGGTTAGGGCGTTCATGGCCAGGTCGAAGGTGTGCCTGGCGTCGGTCACCATTCGTTGCACCTGTGCCTCGATGTGATCGATGCCGCTGTCGTCGCTGCGACGGAAGAAGCTCATGACCATGGGACGTTCTCCTGGTTTCTGGAACTGCTGGAACTGTCTGGACTGCTGGAACTGTCTGAACTGTCTGAACTGTCTGAACTGTCTGGACTGCCGTACCTGCCAATGGCCGCTTCCACGATGTCATCCACAGGTGGTTGTCGGTGGCTGGCCTGGTGCCGGTAGGTGCTCATCGGTATGCCTTCATCGGAGGACCATGACGCCGATCAGAGGGACGACCACGAACACCCCGACCGCGTAGATGATCGCGGTACTGCGTCGTTCAGCGGCCACGTCAGCCAGGCCGGCTGCCAGCCGCAGCGGTATCCGCCTGAGGGCCCGTATCGGATAGAAGAGGGCAATCCCGCTCAGGTTGAACAACGTGTGGACCACGGCAACGGTGACCGCCGCCGGGCTCCCGGTCGCCAACGAGGCCATGAGCGCCGTGATCGTCGTACCCACATTGGCGCCAAGCGTCACCGGGTAGATGTTCTCCAGGGTGAGGACGCCGGAAGCCGCCAGCGGCACCAGCACGGAGGTCGTGATGGACGACGACTGCACCGAAACCGTGATGATCACGCCGAGCAGGATCGCCACGAACCCGGAGCCGGCGCCGAGGGTCCGGTTGATGGCTGCCTCCACCCGGTCGGCCACCAGCAGCCGCATGTTGCGGGTGATGTAGGCGAGCGCCAGGAAGATGAACACCAGGCCGGTGAGGATCATCAGCCCACCCATCCAGTTCCCGCCGGCACCGACACCCGAGAGGAGATCCTTCACCCAACCGGCGGGCATCTTCACCGCCGCCTTGAGCGGGCTGTTGAACTCGACGCCCGAACTGCCGATCACCTGCTCGGTGATCCAACTCGCAGCGGAGGACAGGTAGCCGGTGGCCAGCTCGAGGGGCAAGAAGACGATGACGGCAAGGATGTTGAAGAAGTCGTGCACCGTGGCCGCGGCGAACGCACGGCGGAACTCCATGTCCCGACGCATGTGTCCCAGGGAGGCGAGCGTGTTGGTGACCGTGGTCCCCAGGTTGGCACCCATGACCATCGGAACCGCCTCGTCGACGCCCACGACGCCCGAAGCCACCAGGCCGACGATGACCGAGGTCGACACCGACGACGACTGGACCAGCACGGTGGCGAGCAGGCCTACGAAGAGGCCACCCAGGGGATTCGAGACACCCTCGAAGAGGCCGTCCACGAAGCCGGCACCCATGGTCTTGAAGCCACCACTGAGTAGCTCCACCCCGGTCAGGAACAGGTAGAGCAGGGCCACCACCAGGGTGGCGCGCGCCGCAGTGGACAACTCCCGTCCGGCCGGCTCCCTGGACCCGAGGGCTGAGCCTCCATCGGTCATCGACGACCCCCGACAGCACGGCAGCCACCCGATCTAGGGCGATGCCCAGGAATTTTCCCAGGACGATCTCCGGCTTTACAGGGGTTTTCGGTCCGATGTGCGAGAAATACACCCGTCACGGGCGGAGCCGACGAGAAAGTAGAGAACAACGACCCATGAACACGATCTGGATGGCACGGGGCAGCTGTGCGAATACCGACCCCGAGGTCTTCTTCCCACACGACGGAATCGGCGTGGCGCTCGCCAAGCTGGTCTGTGAAGGCTGCACGGTCACCGCACCCTGCCTGGAGTACGCGCTGGCGAACCGGGTCGAGCACGGGGTCTGGGGCGGCTGCTCTGAGCGGCAGCGCCGCAGAATCCTGAAGGCACGACGCGCCGCGGCCCGCAACGACGAGTTGGTGGCCGTGGCCGCCTGATCCCCCCGGGGCGACCCCTCCACGCCCCGTATCGGCAGCAACCCCGACAAACGTCGGGGTTGCTGTCGTTTTGCCGAGGGCAGGCAGGTTGGACGGTAGATGCTCATAGGCGGAGAGATACCCGCAGACGGGAGGATTCAACCTGGATACGAGATGCACACTGTCATGGCGTCGCCCCGGCGCACCGGCCCTGAAAGGCCGACACCGCGGAGGCCGAACCCCCGGACAGTGGACCATGCCGGGTTTCTAGCCCTCGGCCTCTTCGTAACCGAGGTCCCAGGCGATCAGGACGTTCTCACGCTCGGCATCGCGGTTGATGCGCTCGCGGTTGCGACGGAACTGCGGATCGTGAGGTGGGAGCAACATCAGGCGGGCGTGTACCCGATCTCGGAAGGACTCGATCAGACGGGGATCGCCAAACGTGGATCGGACCTCCCAATGGGGGGCGGCCGGACCCATGTAGACGACCTTCACGTCACCAACAGGCGGCTGTGGTGGTAATTCCTGTGTGAAGTTGCTCATCGGCGTGAATCGCTCCTGGGAATGGGTCGACTAGGCGTTGGCCGACCGGCTAATCGGAAGTGTACCCAGCACCTAACCGGGTCGGTCGGGCCCCGGTCGGTGCCCAGGCCAAGGTCGGGTCAGGTATCCGTGTCGCCGTCGACGTCGGCCTGACCCTCCGCCAGCCCCTTCTGGAGCTCGCGTTGTGCCCTGCCCAGGTTCCGGGCCAACTTCGGGATCTGGCTACCGCCGAACATGACCAGGATCACGATTCCCACGATGAGGAGTTCCTGCGTGCCGAGGACTGCGATGACGTTCATGGACACATCTTACCCACGGCCTCGTCATGCGCCCGTTCGGTCAGACGGCCTCTGCCGCGCGCTCCACCGCCTCGCGATCCAGGGCGCGCTGACGTCGTATGCGACGCCTTTCGCGTTCGCTCATGCCGCCCCAGATTCCGAACTTCTCACCATTCAGGAGTGCGTACTCGAGGCAGTCGTCCCTGACGACACAACCTCGACAGACCTCCTTGGCCTCCCTGGTGCTCGCTCCACGTTCCGGGAAGAACAGGTCAGGATCCACTCCCAGACAATTGGAGTAGTCCTTCCAGCCAGTATCCAGGTCGGGCTTCGCGATGATCCCCATTGTCACTGTCCACCTTTCCGCCGGTCCGACATGCCCCCGATGGTGGGGGAATCCCCAATAGGGGTCCCAGCAGTGGAATTACACCACTGTGATTCCCGGAATTGCAAGGAAAATCACGAATTTCTGGAAACTCCGTCTCAGCGGGCCACCCTGCGCTGCTCCACGAAGTCGACGAGCACGTAGTCGCCGAGGTTCTCATTGGTGGTGAAGAACGCCCGCCCGCCGTTCAACCGGGTCATGTCCTCGACGAAGCGGGCCAGGTGCGGCGTGGCGTCAAGGACGAAGACGTTGATCCTGATGTCCTCGCGGGTGCACCGCCGAACCTCCCGGAGCGTCCGTTCCACCGTCTCGCGGGCGGGCGGATAGCTGAATACCGGATGGCCGGCATCGGTCAGGTGGGCAGTCGGCTCACCGTCGGTGACCATAATGATCTGCCTGTTCCCCGACTGGCGCGCCAGGATCGCTCGCGCCAGGGCGAAGCCATGCTGCATGTTGGTCCCGTACACGTAGTCCCAGGACACCTCGGGCAGGCGCTCGGGACGGATCTCCCTGGCCACCTCGCTGAACGTGACCACCCCGAGGAAGTCCCGCGGGAACTGGCTGGACATGAGCGAGTGCAGGGCCATCGCCATCTTCTTGGCCGGGAGGAAGTTTCCCCGCATCGGCATCGACAGGGACAGGTCCAACATGAGCACCGTGGAGGACCGAACCTCCGACTCGGTGCGTTCGATGGCGAAGTCCTCCGGCATGAGGGCCACCGGGACGCCGGCACCGGCCCTGGCCACCGCGTTGCTGACCGTCTGCTCTATGTCCAGGTCGAACGGGTCGCCGAACTCCCAGGGACGGGTCGTGAACTCGCGCTCGTGGCCCAGCCCGGCCTGGGACTCGTCGTGGCGACCGGACCGATCCCGGCTGAGCCGTCGATACAGGTCCGAGAGGGCATTCTGGCCGAGCCGCCGGATCGCTCTGGGCGTCAGCGTCAGGCTTCCTTCGGTGTTCTCGATGAGGCCGGCCTCGGTCAGCAACCGGGTCATCTCCGCCAGCTTCTCGAGGCCCGCTGCGGCCTCATCGTCCAGGAGGTCCCGTACACGGTCGATGTCCACCTCGGCCAGGGCGCCCGGCGAGGATGCCCCGCGTAGCATCTGCTCGAGCTGCTCCAGCTCGGCCAGTTCCTCCATCGCCTCGAAGGCCCCACCCAGGTCCAGGGGCTGGTCGCCGGTGAACTGGCGGGAGTCCTCCCACCCCATCTGCGGAAAGGCCTCGCGCAGGGACTCGCCCAGTCGAGACACCTCCCACTGGAGGTCCAGGTCCTCCATCAACTGGTCGGAGAGTTCCTGCAACTGCGCACGCTGCTCAGGCGTCATCGAGTTGAGGACCTGCTGCATGGCCGCCATGCGACGGGCCAGCACCTCCAGGAGCTCGTCGAGCGTCGCGGGGTTCTCCGGGAAGAAGTCACCGAATCGCTCCATGAAGCCGGCGAAGTCGGGTTCATGGCCCTCGGACCGCTGTTCGAGCATCCGGTTCAGCTCGGCCAGCATCTCGACTATCCGGGACCGGTCCTCGGGCGTCATGGCCTGCGTGGCATCGGAGACCTGCTCCACGAACTGCGCCATGAGCTGCTCGCGGAGTCGCTCCAACAGGGCCTCAAACCGCTCGCGGGCCTGGGCCAAGGCGAAGTCGTGCTCCTGCAGGCCCCGGACCTTCCCGGCCAGGTTCTCGTGTTCGAGGAGGTCCAGATGGTCCCGGCGGGCCTGGCTGGCCGCCCTGGCCTCCGCCTGGGCGGGAGTCTCCGCATCAGGCGCACCGGTGTCATCGGAGTCCGGGAGATCCAGTGCGGCCCGCTCCTCGCCGATCACATCGCGCAGGGCCTGGTCGATCTCGGCGTAGACGCCACCCAGGTCATCCCTCTCGAGGCGCTCCTGTCGGACCCGGCGCAGCCTCTCGAGGATCTCCCGGATGCCCTGGAGGTGTTGGCCGTCGACGTCGAGGCCCTGGTGGAGCATCCGACGCAGGGCCGATTCCGGGTCGCCGTGCTCGATGAGCTCGTCCCCCATGGCCTGGAGGAGCGCATCGGCGTCCAACTCCGGCACCTCCTGGGTGCCGTCCCACCTCGAGTAGGTGGACCGTCGCACCGCCCGGCGGTGTGGACGACGTCGCCAGCGGGTCACGGATCGACCCTAGCCCCGCCGTTCCGGACGGTTCCCCGTCAGCTCGACGGTTCGGCAACCGGGCCGCGGTTGTGCCCCAATCGCAGGGCTCCCGTACTGTCGGATCGACTCGCAACCGGCCATAGGGTCGGCACACGACACCCACGTCAACCACCCGGAGCCCCTGGAGCCCACATGCCCATAAACCCCGACGCCGCCGGATCCGTAGGCGAACCGACCGAGATCTCCTGGACCTCCAAGCAGAGCCTCATCTACGCACTTGGCATCGGTGCCGGCGTCTCCAACCCTGTCGGCTTCGAGTTGGAGTTCACCACTGAGAACTCGGACGGCGTGGACCAACGGGCATTCCCCACCCAGTGCGTGGTGATGGGCGGGGGCCAGACCCCGGGCTTCGGTGACTTCAACCCGATGTTCCTGCTCCATGCCGAGCAGGCGATCACCTGCCATCAGGAGATCCCGGCCGCCGGAACGGGCATCGCCACCGGCAGGATCGGTGAGATCTACGACAAGGGCAAGGCAGCCCTCGTCTACATCCAGTCCGACGTCTCGGACCAGGATGGAAACCCCCTGTGGTCCACCCGCGCGGGATTGTTCATAGGAGGCGAGGGTGGCTGGGGCGGCAACCGCGGCCCCTCCAACGACTGGGAGCTCCCGGACCGCGAGGCCGATCACGTGGTCGCCTACGGGACCAGGCGGGACCAGGCGCTGCTCTACCGGCTGAGCGGCGACCGCAACCCGCTGCACTCCGATCCGACTTTCGCCGCGGGGGCGGGATTCGACGCGCCGATTCTCCACGGACTGTGCACCTACGGGTTCACCGGGCGTGCGCTCCTGCACGCCGTGTGCGACTCCGATCCGGCCCGGTTCACCTCCATGGGCGGCAGGTTCAAGTCGCCGGTCATGCCCGGGGAGACGCTCGAGGTCCACGCCTGGGAGGACGACGGACCCGACGGACCCGGCAGCGGACGAATTCTGTTCCAGACCCGTGTCGGCGACCGCGTCGTCTTCGACGCCGGCGTCATGACCCGCCGGGCGTAACCCGGAAAACCTGACGCGCCGAGCGCGAGGTTAGGACTCCAGCCGTCGCACTGCGCTGCCCTCGGCGGGGGATCCGCCAGCAGGGTCGGTCAGGCGCGGATCCGGTAGCGGGATCCCCTCCCGGTCGTCTCCTTGTTGAGGCGCTTCGAGAGGTGCAGGCCCTCCAGCACCAGCTCCACGGCGCTGGCGACCAGGGCTGACGGGGGATCGCCGCTGTCCGATTCGTCTCCCAGCAGGACCGTCACGGCCGTGGTGAGCGCGGGGATCCCAGCTGCCACCTCGGCATAGGCGCCCGACCCGACGGCCTCGCCGACCGACACGCCGTCGTGCTCCTCGAAGGCCTCGACCACGCCCCGATGTAGCTCACCAGGAACCACCTCCCGGAACACCCCCAGGAGGGCCGCCCGCACGATCCGGTCCAGGATCTCACCGTCGCGGTCATCGTCGATGCTGTCAATCTCGACCTTGCCGGCCATCGAGGCGGCGAGGGCATCCAGGTCCGATACCCGCGGCACGGCCACCGTCTCTCCCGACCGCACGGCCCGACGCACGGCGCTGGCCGCCAGGGCCTCCTGGTTGGCGATGCTCATCCTGACCGACACCCCCGACCGCTGGTTCAGGTGGGGGCTGCGGCGGGCCTCGTGGCTAATCGCCACCACCACCCGGGACATGAACTCCGGAACGACCACGCTCAACCCATCCACCACGGGGGTGACCGCCTCCTGCTCCACGATGTCCATCTCGACGTCGGGGTCCAGCGGATAGTGGGTCCTGATCTGGGAGCCGAATCGGTCCTTCAGCGGGGTAATGATGCGGCCCCTGTTGGTGTAGTCCTCCGGGTTGGCCGAGGCGAACATCACCACGTCCAGGGGAAGGCGGATCCGATGTCCCCGGATCTGGACGTCCCGTTCCTCCAGGACGTTCAACAGGCCGACCTGGATGCGCTCGGAGAGGTCCGGGAGTTCGTTGATGCAGAACAACCCACGGTTGGTACGTGGCACGAGGCCGTAGTGGAGAGTCAGCTCATCGGACAGGTAGCGGCCCTCCGCCACCCTGATGGGATCGACCTCACCGATCAGGTCGGCTATCGACGTGTCCGGGGTGGCCAGCTTCTCGCCGTAGCGGTCGTCGCGGTGCACCCAGCCCAACGGAGTGTCGTCCCCCATCTCGGCCACCAGGTCCCTGGCGTGGCGCGACACCGGTCCGTAGGGATCGTCGTTGATCTCCGAGCCGGCGACGATCGGCATCCATTCGTCCAGGAGACCGGTGAGGCTCCGAATGAGTCGGGTCTTGGCCTGCCCGCGCTCGCCCAAGAAGATCACGTCGTGCCCGGCCAGCAGGGCATTCTCCAGTTGTGGGATCACCGTGTCCTCGTAGCCGAGGACCGTCGGAAACATCGGCTCCCCCGACCGGATCCTGGCCACGGCGTTGCGGCGCAGTTCCTCGGCGACAGGTATGGACTCCCAGCCAACCGATCGCAGTTCGCCCAGCGTGGTCGGTCGCGTCATGACGGGAACCATAGTGACGGGTATCTCGTCGGCTAGCACCCGATCGGTGGCCCTACCTGCTGCTGACAGCCGGGCCGCCGGGCCGCCGGGCCGCCGGGCCGCCGATAGCGTCGCGGCCATGGACCTTCCGGGGCCCTGGCGGGCCAGGGTGGCCGACGACGCCCTACGCCGGACCTTTCCCGACGACGACCTGGACGATGGCGACTGGCCAGAGGTGGCCGTCCCTGGCCACTGGCAGGCCGAACCCGCCTTCAGCATGGAGGACGGCCCACTCCTCTACCGGACCCGGTTCCCGACCAATCCGCCGACCGTCGACCAGAGGCTCTGGCTGAAGTTCGACGGCGTGACCTACCAGGGGGACGTCTGGCTGAACGGCTCCTACCTGGGCCCCACCGAGGGCTACTTCTTCCGTCACGCCCTCGAGGTGACCAGTGCGGCCCGCTCCCAGTCCGAACACCTCCTGGCCGTGGAGGTGGCCTGCCCGCCGACCGGCAACCTCGAAGAGAAGCGCACCCTGACCGGCTCCACCCAGGGCGGCCCCGGTGGCCACAACCCCGGAGGAATCTGGCAGCCAGTGCGCCTGCACCTCACGGGGCCGATCCACCTCCTGCACGTCCGCGTTGTGTGCACCCGAGCCACCGGGAACGTGGCCACCCTGGCGCTGCGGGCGGTCGTCGACTCCGATCGACCCAGGGCAGCGGTGTTCCGGACCCGGATCCTGGGTATCGACCACCGCCACCGCCAACCGCTGGCCGGCGGTGAGAACAGGGTCGAATGGACGGTACGGGTACCAAGCCCGCCGCTCTGGTGGCCGACCGGACTGGGCGACCAGCCACTGAACGACGTCGTGTTGGACGTGGCCACCGAGGAGGGCCTGGTCAGCGACACGACGGTGCGCACCATCGGCTTCCGGTCGATCCGGATGAGGAACCACGTGTGGGAGGTGAACGGCGAGAGATTGTTCCTGAGGGGAGCCATTGTTCCGCCCCTGGACCGGCACCTGGCATCGGTAACGGCCGAGTCGGCCGGCAGGGACCTGGAGTTGGCCCGCGATGCCGGCCTGAACCTCCTCAGAGTGGCCGGCCACGTCTCGGCTCCCGCCCTCTACGAAGCTGCCGACCGGTCCGGGATGCTGCTCTGGCAGGACATGCCCCTGAGCGGTGGATACCACCGGGGGGTGCGGGGCCAGGCGGCCCGCCAGGCCCGCGAGATGGTCGACCTGCTGGGCCACCATCCTTCGGTGGTGGTGTGGTGCGGGCATGACGCCCCCGACCCGGTGGACCGCACCCGTGCCGCCCCGCGGCTCATGGGGCAGCAGCGGCCGACATGGAACCGGACCGTGCTGGACCGCACCGTCCACAGGGCACTGGACCAGGCCGACCCGTCCAGACCGATCATCATCCACTCTGGCGTGCTCCCCAACCTGCCCCACCTGGACGACGCCGACAGCCACCTGTGGTTCGGCTGGTACAGCGGCAGGCGCGGAGACCTGGCCGACTACCTGGACCGCCTGCCCCGGGTCGGCCGCTTCGTGTCGGCATTCGGATCCCAGTCGGTCCCCGAGGACTCGCCCGCCCTGACCGACGGCACCCTGGATCCGTCCACCTGGCCCGCCGTCGACCTTGGGAGGTTGGCCACCGGGTACGGCGCCGAGGTCGACGTGCTGGTACGTCGGTTTCCCCCGGCTGACCGACCGGACCCGGAATCCTGGGCGTCGGCCACCCGCCAGCACCAGGCCGATCTGCTCAGGATTCAGGTCGAGGCGCTGCGCCGCCGCAAGTACCGACCCACTGGCGGCTTCGCTCTGGACCGCCTGCTCGACGGTGCACCGGTCATCTCCGGCTCGCTGCTGGACCATCGTCGGGTCCCGAAGCCGGCCTACGGGGCGGTCGCCGCAGCCTGCGCAGAGACGATCGTGGTGGCGGACCCACCACCGCTGAGCATCACCCCGAGGTCCACCCTGCAATGCCAGGTACTGGTCGTGCACGACGGCCGGACACCGATCGACCACGTACGCGTGGACGCCGTGCTGACCGTCGCCGGCCGGGAGCAGGCCTGGTCCTGGGGTGGCTCGATCGAAGCCGATTCCGTGACGCTGGTCGGCACGATCCAGCACCGGTTGGGCGATGCCATCGGGGAGGTACTCCTGGATCTGCGGGTGACCCGAACCGCACCACTGGGTGGCCCACCAGCCGATGGGCGTACCGCCACCAACCACTACCAAGGCCACATAGGCGCCGGTTGAGGGTCCGGCCACTCGGCGTGTGATCCGGAGCGCGATCCACGATTCGATCCGGCCTTCGGCAGGATTACCCACAGTGACCACGCGCTACCCTCTTGCCGGCGATCACCCCGGTCGGTCCGCCCGCCGACCCGGCGACAGCGTGAGGAGGGGCACCATGGCACAGACCACAGAGCAGCGATATCGCGTGGCTCCGGTCCGGAGCCGCGGGCGAGAATGGCCCTTCCCGTTGAACCTCTACCAGTCAGCGGTCGGACGCAAGTGGGTCATGGCCCTGACCGGCCTCGGCCTCATCGGCTTCGTCATCATCCACATGGTTGGCAACCTCCACGTGTACGAGGGCCCTGTCCGTATGTACGAGTACGCCGAGTCGCTGCGCACCATCGGTGGTGGGCTCGTACCGGAGGGTGGGGTGCTGTGGCTCATGCGCCTCGGCCTGCTCACCATGTTCGTCGTCCACCTCCACTCGGCTATCACCCTCAGCCAAATGAGCGGCAACGCCAGCGAGAAGGCAGGTCGCATCAGCGGCGCCAAGAAGTACGAGGGCGGACGGGACCACATCGCTGCCACCTTCGCCAGTCGGACGATGCGTTGGACGGGACCGATCATCGCCCTGTTCGTCCTGTTCCACCTGGCCGACCTGACCTGGGGCTGGTGGCTCGGCGGGGACTTCGTACCGGGCGACCCGTACCACAACGTCGCCGAATCGCTCGGCTACCTACCCGTGGCCATCATCTACGTGGTGGCCAACATCGCCCTGGCGTGGCACATCTTCCACGGCGCCTGGTCGATGTTCCAGAGCCTCGGGGTGAACAACCCCCGCTACAACCACCTGCGGCGTACGCTGGCCACCGCCCTGGCCGGCCTGATCCTGGTCGGGAACCTGAGCTTCCCGATCCTCACCCAGGCCGGGCTGATCGACGAGGACGGACGGACGTGTCCGGTGGGAGAAGTTGAGGGCAACGCCTGCCTAGCTGGGCATGGGACCGATTCGACGGGGAGCGTGTCGCCGTGAGCATGGACTCCGACACCAGCGCCGGAACGGGGACCAGCCCGCGCCTGGACTCGAAGGTCCCGGCCGGCGACACGGCCGACAAGTGGGAGAACCACAAGTTCTCCATGAAGTTGGTCAACCCGAACAACAAGCGGAAGTTCGACGTGATCGTGGTCGGCACTGGTCTCGCCGGCGCCTCGGCTGCTGCCTCGCTCGGCGAGCTCGGCTACCGCGTGAAGGCCTTCACCTTCCACGACAGCCCGCGCCGGGCGCACAGCATCGCGGCCCAGGGCGGCATCAACGCTGCGAAGAACTATCCGAACGACGGCGACTCGGTCCACCGGCTCTTCTACGACACCGTCAAGGGTGGCGACTACAGGTCCCGCGAGGCCAACGTGCATCGACTCGCCGAGGTCTCGGTCAACATCATCGACCAGGCCACTGCCCAGGGCGTTCCGTTCGCCCGCGACTACGGCGGCCTCCTGGACAACCGTTCGTTCGGCGGCGCCCAGGTCTCGCGCACGTTCTACGCCCGGGGCCAGACCGGCCAGCAGCTCCTCATAGGCGCCTACTCGGCCCTCATGCGCCAGGTGGCGGCCGGCACCGTCGAGCTGCATACCCGTGCGGAGCTGCTCGACGTGGTCCTCAAGGACGACCGGGCCTGCGGAATCGTCACACGCGACCTGTTGTCCGGCGAGGTGACCCCCCACTCGGCCCACGCCGTCGTGCTGGCCACCGGGGGCTACGGCAACGTCTACTTCCTGTCCACCAACGCGATGATGTGCAACGTCACCGCCGCCTGGCGGGCCCACAAGAAGGGCGCCTTCTTCGCCAACCCCTGCTACACCCAGATCCACCCGACCTGCATCCCGGTCGGCGATGACTTCCAGTCAAAGCTGACGCTCATGTCTGAGTCGCTACGCAACGACGGACGCATCTGGGTACCGACGGGCATGGACGACGCAAGGGCCGCGGCCGACATCCCCGAGTCGGACCGCGACTACTACCTGGAGCGCAAGTACCCGGCCTTCGGAAACCTGGTCCCACGTGACGTGGCCTCCCGGAACGCAAAGACGGTCTGCGACGAGGGGCGCGGCATCGGCCCGCTCAAGAACGGCGTGTTTCTGGACTTCCAGGCTGCGATCGCCCGCGACGGCCTGGAGGCCATCTCGGCCAAGTACGGGAACCTGTTCGACATGTACCAACGGATCACCGGTGAGAACCCGTACAACCAGCCGATGCGCATCTATCCGGCCATCCACTACACGATGGGCGGCCTCTGGGTGGACTACCACCTGATGACCACGGTTCCCGGCCTGTACTCGATCGGCGAGGCCAACTTCTCGGACCACGGGGCCAACCGGTTGGGGGCGAGCGCCCTCATGCAGGGCCTGGCGGACGGCTACTTCGTGCTTCCGTACACGATCGGCGACGACCTGGCGGGCCTGCTGGGCCAGACCGCTGTTCCGACCGACGACCCGGTGTTCGCCGAGGCCGTGCGCGGCGTCGAGGACGAGCAGAAGCGCTGGCTCTCGATCAACGGCACGAAGTCGGTCGACCAGTTCCACAAGGAGCTGGGGCACATCGTCTGGCAGCACATTGGCATGGAACGCGACAAGGCGGGCCTGGAACAGGCACTGACCGACATCCCGACGCTTCGCGAGGAGTTCCACTCCGACGTACGGGTCCTGGGTAGCGCTGCGACCCTCAACCAGTCACTCGAGAAGGCAGGCAGGGTGGCCGACTTCTTCGAACTGGCCGAGCTGATGGCCCGAGATGCCCTCGAGCGGGAGGAGTCCTGCGGCGGCCACTTCCGAAGCGAGCACCAGACGGAGGAGGGCGAGGCCCAGCGGGACGACGAGAACTTCGCCCACGTGGCGGCATGGGAGTGGCACGGCGAGGGCACGGCCCAGACCCGTCACCGCGAGGAATTGGCCTTCGAGGACGTGGCGCTGTCACAGCGCTCTTACAAGTAGGACAAGCAGGCAGCAGCAGGACGTTGCATCCGGTGACCCCGATGGCCTCGGCGCCACCGGATGCCGGGACCAGAAAGGAACACGACGACATGGCCGGAGGACACGGCGAGACCATCAGCGTCACCCTCAGGGTGTGGCGCCAGGACGGCCCCGACGACGCGGGCCGCTTCGACGTCCACCATCAGACCATCAGCACCGATGCCTCGTTCCTCGAGATGCTCGACCTGCTGAACGAGGAACTCAACGCCGCCGGCGAGGAGCCGGTGGCATTTGAGAGCGACTGCCGCGAGGGAATCTGCGGCACATGTGGCGTGATGATCAACGGGCGGGCAAACGGACCCCAGAAGGCCACCGCCACCTGCCAGCTCCACATGCGGGAGTTCTCCGACGGCGACGAGATCGTGATCGAGCCGTTCCGTGCGGCCGGCTTCCCGGTGGTGCGCGACCTGGTAGTCGACCGGTCCCCCCTTGACCGGATCATCGAGGCCGGCGGATACATCTCGGTCGGTATAGGAGCGGCATCCGATGCCAACCTCACCCCGGTGCCGAAGGCCGCGGCGGACCAGGCGTTGGACGCCGCCTCCTGCATCGGGTGCGGTGCCTGCGTGGCCGCCTGCCCGAACTCGGCGGCGCAACTGTTCACCTCGGCCAAGATCGGCCACCTGGGCCTGCTGCCCCAGGGCCAGGCCGAACGGTGGAGCAGGACCGAGGCCATGGTCGAGACCATGGAGGAGTTCTTCGGCTCGTGCACGAACCACGGCGAGTGCTCGGAGGCCTGCCCGAAGGAAATCTCACTGGACTTCATCGCGTTCATGAACCGCGACTACATGAAGGCGAAGGTCAAGAACCGGGCTCTGGCCGGCCAGCACTGACCCCAGCGCCAGCGTCAGGACTGACCTCATGACGCCCGGTTAGGCCCCAACGGCGAGATGCTCCCGGATGCGCTCGAGCAGTGCCGGCAACAGGCCATCGGGCACCTCGTGGCCCAGGCCCTCAACCAGCCAGAGCCCGGCATCGGGAATCCCGTCAACCAGGGCCAGGGCGTGCTCCACGGGGAACACCGGGTCGACCGTGCCATGGACGACCAGCGTCGGTACGGCAATTCCACCCAACCGGCCCAGTCGGGAGGGCGAGGAGTTGACCGCCGGGCCGTGACCCGACTCCGGATACCAGCACCGCTCCACCTCGACGGCGGCCGTACGGATCCGCTCAGCGGTGGTGACCGGATAACGGCTGCCGGCGAACATCTCGTCCAGCTCCACCATCCAGGCGACCCGTTCGGCATGGTCGGCCGGGGGCGGGGCGAAGAGCCTCTCGGCCATGCGGTCTACCAGCCAGTCAGCGGCCGACGGCAGGCTCTCGTCACCGAGACCGGGGCTGGAGCAGAGCAACGTCAACGTGATCACACGGTCGGCATGGTCCAGCGCCATCACCTGACCGACCATGCCACCCATGGACCGACCGACCACGTGGGCCCGGACGATTCCGTGCTCGTCCATCACCGCACAGGCATCATCGGCCAGGTCCGCCAGCGTGTATCCGACATCAGCCGGCACCTTGTCCGACATGCCACTGTCCCGGTGGTCATATCGCACCACGCGGTGTCCCAGGTCCAGCAGCGGCTGGATGAACGCCGACGTCCAACGGGTGCAGTGGGAATCGGCTCCCGACACCAGCAGCACGGCGCCGGCGCCAGATGTTCCGGACGTCGGCTCGAACACCTCGGAATAGATCTGGACTCCGGACGGTGAGTCTGTACCCGCCATGGGGCCGAGGGTAGCCCTGTGGCATCCGCCACCCGGCCGTCCACCCACCCCGGGCGGACCCGGCCCCCGGAACCCCGACGGCTAGCGTCACCCGCGTGCAGAACGCCCCGACCGCCCCACACCGCCATCCGGTGAAGGTCCGATTCTACGAGCTGGACCCCTACGGGCACCTGAACCACAGCGTCTACGTCCAGTTGTTCGAGACCGGCAGGATCGAGTTGCTAGACGAGGCGGGACTTGGACTGCATGACCTGGAATCCGAGGGCTTCCGGTTCGTCGTCACCCGGATCACCACGAAGTTCCTGGCCTCGGCTGTCGCCGGCGACAACCTCGTGATCGAGACCGAGGTGCTCGAGCTGCGGCGCGCCTCGTCCCGCTGGGGACAGCGTCTCCTACGGGGCGACGTCGTGCTGGCCACACAGGAGGTAGTGGCAGCCGTCACCGGCACCAGCGGGAAGCCGACCCGCTTCCCCGCCGACATGGCCGCCCGCCTGACCCCCTACCTGGTGGCCGACGGGGATGCCGGGGCCTGATGGCGGACACCGTGTCTCACCGGGGCCAGGCCCGACCCGGGACGCGAACGCTGCTGGCACAGCTGGGACGCGGTGCCTGCATGGGAGCGGCCGACGTGGTTCCCGGCGTGTCCGGTGGAACGCTGGCCCTGCTGTTAGGGATCTACGACAGGCTGCTGGCTGCGATCCGCAGCGGTTCGCGCGCGCTGGGTCGGTTCATCCGAGGCGACCCCCGCGGTGGCCTCCGACGGCTCGGCGAGGTGGACTGGTGGTTCCTCGTCCCGCTGCTGGTCGGCCTCCTGGCCACGGTCGTACTGCTGGCCGACCTGATCGAAGGCGCCCTCATCGACCACCCGGAACCCATGGCCGGCCTGTTCCTGGGCCTTGTCGTGGCCTCGGTGCTGGTGACCCGTCGCGAGGTGGCATGGACAAAACGGCGCCTCGGCGGAGCCGCCCTGGTCAGCATCGTCGTCTTCGCCGGGCTGGGCTACCAGGGGGCTCCGATCACGGATCCGTCTGCCTTGATGCTGCTGGCCTCAGGGGCGGTGGCCGTCTGTGCCATGGTCTTGCCTGGCATCTCAGGCTCGTTCCTGCTGCTCATCCTTGGCATGTACTCCGCGGTGATCGGCGTGGTGGACGAACGCCTGCTCCTCGACGCAGCCGTGTTCGGCGCCGGTGCGATCGTCGGCCTGGCGTTCTTCTCCTCGCTTCTGGCCGGCCTGCTGGAGCGGCGCCACGACGACGTCCTGGCCTTGATGGTCGGCCTCATGGTCGGTTCGCTACGTGTCCTCTGGCCCTGGCCCCACGGTGTCGGCGTGGTCAGCCGGCATGCCGAGGAGGCCGTCGACGGGGCAGGCCTCGGCTGGCCGGACGCCGTAGGCGGCCTGGTCGCACCGACGGCCCTCGCCGTGGCAGCCGTGGTGTTGGTGTTGGGCGTCGACAGGCTGGCCCGCTCCAGGAGCTGACCGTTCAGGCGTATGCCGGGTAGACGTCGGCGTCAGGGTCGCGTTCCGGTGGCTCCATATCAGCCGTGACAAGCGGGTAGAGGTCCGCGGGAATGTCCCTGGGGCACGTCCAGTCGATCTCGTCGGCCACGCCTGCGATCTCGGCAAACGGTCGCAGGAAGGTGAAGTAGACGTAGGCGCCACAGGCGATGCGTTCATCGCGGTCCATGGCGACGATGTCCCGGTAGTGCTTCCGCTGGGCCACCTTCGCCTCCGCAGCCGTTGCCTCAAGCTCCTGGTCGGAGAGCGGCACCGGCAGCCCACCGGGTACCACGCCATCGGTCGTGTAGAGGCCGAACCCGTTCAGGTGCTCCAGGTAGTCCTCCGGCGACGAGATGGTCGTCCCGTAGTCGGTGATCGACACCTCGACCTGCGGGTCCAGGACCAGCGCCGCCGTGAGATTGTGGTGCGGAACGCCAGCGGCCACGCCGGACCAGGAGAAGTCGCTCTCTCCGAGGCGGTAGAAGTCCCGGACAATCAGGGTTCGGCCATCCTCGAGGCGGTACGGGCCGGTATCGGCATGGCCCACCCGGGTGTCGAAGTAGAGCAGGAACAGGTGGTTGATGAGCGTGGCATTGGCCCTACGGATCCGGTCACGGCGCTCGTTGTCGACCCTCGCGGCACCGGCCGCCAGGTGGGCGACCATCTCTGGCGACAGCACATCGACGCGGTTGCCCACCTCGGCGGCATGCAGGTGAGGACCACCCCGGTAGGCGTGAGAGGCACGCGCCCAGAAGTCCAGCACCGTGTGGGTCCGCTCAACGGAGTCCAGCGTCGGATCGACCATCGCCATGACGTTGCGACCGATGAGGAAGAAGTTGGCGATCCCCCACAGGAACACCGAGTCGACCTGGCACCCGGGCCGCCGGGCCGCCGCACCGATCTCCTCTGGTGGCATGGCGGCGGCGATCGTCGCCACCGCCTCCGGGTAGCGAAGGAACGCCTCGATGCACGACACGGTCACGTACGGGGTCACTGGGATGAGCTGCGACGAATAGGAGGTGCGTTCAGCGATCAGGTGGCTGGTCACCGGGTTGATGGCAGCCAACCAGGAATTCACCTGGTTCCGGGCCGTTCCATCGGCACGACCGCCACGGTCACGGCTCATCGCGCCACCAGACGGATCACGCCCTCGTCACCCGACGCATCCAACTCCACCTCGGTTCCATCGGCTGGTTCCACGGTGAGTTGGGCGGCGATCACCCCGGGAACCCTGTACTCGCGGCTGACGATCCCGATGTGGCTCCGGATGGTGCCACCGGTGCACACCACGCCGGCCAACTCATCGAAGATCGGTCCCAGGAAGGTGGCGCCGGCATCCCGGACCACCGCCACGATGCCGTCAGCACCAGTGTCCATGAGGCCAAGGACGTCCTCAGGGCCTTCCAGGCGGAGCCATCGACCGCGTCGGAGCCCGTAGTCGTAGGTCTTCTGGCCACGCCCGATCTCGGTCATGCGGTCACCCTCCCTCGTCCCAGGCCGGCCCGCACAGCCCGGACGTCCCAACCAAGCTGTCGCAGCCCGGACCGTAGCGTCTCCCCATTGTCGAGGCGGAGCGGGACCGGGACCGGGACCTAGGCTGCCAAACCGTGGTAGAGCCCCTAACCGAAGCCTGGATAGAAGCCATGGACGCGGCTGCGTCGACCCACGACGGCCTTCTGGCCGCCACCGCCGACATGGCCCTCGTCATCGAGTACCGGATCGTCGACGGAGGCACCTGGCATGTGCGGCTGGAAGGAGGCACGGCGAGGGTGGTCAGCGGCCCGGCGGACGAACCCGACCTCAGCTTCACGACCGGGGCGGCCACTGCGACCGCCATCGCCGATGGGACCCTGGATCCGCTACGAGCCGTGATCGACGGGGACGTCCTCGTGTCGGGCGACCCCCGCGTGCTGGTGGACCACCGGGCCGTGCTGGACGGCCTCGGAGACGTGTTCGCCGCAGCCCGCTATTCCTAGATCAGGCCCAGATCCCGCACCATGTCCCGCTCGGAGGCCAGCTCGGCGACCGATGCATCGATACGGGCCCGTGAGAAGTCGTCGAGTTCCAGACCCTGGACGATCTCGTAGTTGCCGTCGGCGCAGGTGACCGGGAACCCGCAGAGCAGGCCCTCCGGCACGCCGTAGCTGCCATCGGATGGGACTCCCATGGAGACCCAGTCGCCGTCCGACGTTCCCGCCATCCAGTCGTGCACGTGATCGATGGCGGCGTTGGCAGCAGACGCTGCGCTGGAAGCCCCCCGGGCCTCGATGATGGCCGCGCCACGCTGTTGCACGGTCGGGATGAAATCGCCCTCCAGCCATGCCTGGTCGCCGATCACCTCGGCGGCGGTGCCACCGGGAACCTCGCAGTGGACGAGGTCCGGATACTGGGTGGCCGAGTGGTTGCCCCAGATCGTCATCCGCGACACATCGTTGACGCTCGTACCGAGCTTCTGGGCCACCTGGGTGAGAGCACGGTTGTGGTCTAGGCGCATCATGGCCGTGAAGCGCTCGCTGGGAACGTCCGGGGCGCTGTTCATGGCAATCAGGCAGTTGGTGTTGGCCGGGTTACCGACCACGAGGACCCGCAGGTCGTCCGCAGCATGGTCGTTCAGGGCACGACCCTGGCCGGTGAAGATGGCGCCGTTGGCCTCCAGCAGGTCCTGGCGCTCCATCCCCTTGGTCCTGGGACGGGAGCCGACGAGAAGGGCCACGTTCGCCCCGCCGAAGGTCGTGTCGGGATCATCGCTCAACTCCAGACCGGCCAGGAGCGGGAAGGCGCAGTCGTCGAGTTCCATCGCCACGCCGTCCAGGGCGCCCATCGCCGGAGGAATCTCCAGGAGTTTCAGGATGACCGGCTGGTCCGGACCCAGCATGGCACCGCTGGCGATCCGAAAGACGAGGCTGTAGCCGATCTGGCCGGCGGCACCGGTGACGACGACTCGGACGGGGGTGGGGCTCACGGGTTGCTCCTCTTCCGAAAGGGTCCTGACGGGGGCGAGGCTACCGATCGCCCGTACCCGGTACCGCAGCGCGGAAGCGTGACGCTCGGCTCAACCGGCTACCGGCAGGAACACCTCCGAGCATCGGGCGAAGTGCTCCAAGAACCCTGCCGGGAGGACCGGCCTGTGACCGTCAGCCGGCTGCACCTGGCTCGAGTAGGCGGCGATGCCTGCCTGCTTCCGGGCCGCCATGTCGTTGCCGAACGACCAGGCCACGGCCCGATCGAACGGGATGGACGGCGACGACGGATCGTCCCAGTTCCAGGACCAGACGGGGAACCGCGCGAACCGCACCCCCAGGTCCCGGCAGGCGTCGCCTGCCACCCGACCACAGACGTCGTGGTCAGGGTGGCCGTCGGACTCCCACGGGGCGAGGCACCAGGCAGCGCCGGCCAGCAGGGCGGCCAGCCGTTCGGCCAGATGCCCCTCATGGTCGGAGGCTCCGCCGTCGGGAAGCTCCAGGCGGTGGCGGACGGCCACGATTCCTGCCGCCGCATACGCCCGGTCGGTCTCGGCGAGGCGCAGGCCCACCAGCTCATCGCGTTCACCACCGGTCAGATGCGGGTGGGATGCCTCGCCGTCGGTAACAGCCACGACAGTGATCTCGGTCCCTGCATCAGAAGCCGCGGCCAGGGTTGCACCGGCGGCCAGCAACTCATCATCCGGGTGGGGAGCCACCACCACGATCGGGCCCACCGGGGGCCAGGGAACAGAGACGGCGGGCAGGTCCGAAACCAATCGGTCCCACTCCCCGGCCCCCCGACCGATCATCGGATCGATCCGGTCCTGTGGCTCGCGTGGCTCCAACACCAGCTCCTAGGGCATCCCGACGGCACGGGTGTTGCCCAGCCACGAGTCATGGAGGCCCGCGTAGATGCCACCGCGTTCCAGCAGCTCGGTGTGCGTGCCCCTCTCGGCGATCCGACCGTCGTCGAACACCAGCACCAGATCAGACCGCTCGGCTGTCGAGAGCCGGTGGGCGACGCTGACCGTGGTCCGGCCGACGGCGAGGCGCTCCAGCGCCCGTTCCAGGGTGGTCTCCGTCTCGGGGTCGACGGCCGACGTGGCCTCGTCGAGGATCAGGAGGCCCGGATCACCCAGTTGTGCCCTGGCCAGGGCCACCAGCTGCCGTTCGCCCACCGAGAGGCCCTCGCCACGCTCACCCACCATTGTCTCCAGGCCATCGGGAAGGCGCTCCACCCACTCGCGCAGTCCGAGAAGGTCGATGGCCGCATCGACGTCGTCATCATCGGAACCGACCCGGCCGAATCCGATATTCGCCCTGACGGTGGTATCGAACAGGAAGCCGTCCTGGGGGACCATCCGCACCGCCCGTCGCCGGTCCTCCGGCGATGCGTCACGCAGGTCGACGCCCCCGACCAGTACCCGACCCGCCGTCGGATCGGCCAGCCGGGCCAGCAACTTCACGAACGTGGTCTTTCCCGAGCCGGTCTCCCCCACGACCGCCACTGAGGAGCCGGCCGTCAGCACGACGTCGATCCCGCGGAGCACCAACCCGCCGGTCCGGTAGGAGAACTCCACGGCCTCGGCCCGCACCTCCAGAGCGCCACCGGGGACGGGCCGGGGTTCGACGGGGTCCACCACTTCGACGGGGGTGTCCAGCACGTCCAGGATCTTCCACCACCCTGCCAACGCCGTCTGGGTCTGGTCCAGCACCTCTCCCAGCTCGGTGATCGGAGTCACCAGGAGGTTCGACAGGAACACGAAGGCCACCAGCTCGCCCGACGACACACCCCAGGCGCCACCCCACCAGACACCGGCTCCGATGACCGAGGCGATGGCCGCCACCCCGAGGACGTCCGAGATCGGCAGAACCAGGGAAAAGTACCGGGCCGCCACCAGCTGCTGCCGGTACTGGGAGTCCACGGCGGACCGGACCCGGCGGCGGGTCGGCTCCCGGTATCCGTAGGTACGTACCACCTCCACCCCGTGCACCGACTCCGATATCACCCCGAACGTCTCCGAGACCCTGCTGCGGAGCATGTTGTAGGCGAGCAGTTGGCGCTGCTGCATCCAGCGCAGGATCGGAAGGAGGGGCAGGTGCAGGCTGAGCGTCACCAGCGTCAGCTGCCACGAATAGACCGACATGATGACCAGCACGGCAACTATCTGGACCGAGTTGATGATCCACGCCACGGCGCCCCACTGGGCGAACTTGGTGAGGGTCTCCACATCGCTGGTCACCCTGGCCGTCAGCACACCCTTGCTGGACGCCGTGTGCTCGGCGAGGCTGAGACGGTGCAGGTGCCCGAAGGTGCGCACCCGCAGGCCGTAGAGCACGTTCTCAGCCGTAGCGACCAGCCGGAGGTACGTGACCCGACCCAGTTGGATGCTGCCGACGACCAGCACGGCGGCTCCGCCGGAGAGGACCAGGACCCGACCCATGCTCACGCCGTCGGAGGTCATCGCCCCGTCCAGCACCGCCTGGATGGTGAGCGGGACGAGCAGCTTGGAGCCTGCGACTGCCAGGGCCATCAGGGCGGTGAAGACCAGCCCATCGCGCAGTTCCGGCGAGGCGGCCAGTCCGCGTCGCAGGATGGCGAAGGCGCCCGCCGCCCTGATCTCGTCGGGGGCTTCGGCGGCCGGGCTCCGGTCGACGTCGCTCACAGGCCGGCCTCCTCGTATGCCCGGGCCAGGGTGGCGTAGGCCGGCACGTCCAGCAGCTCCTCGTGGCTTCCGGAGGCCGCGATTGAACCGCCCTCCAGGAACAGCACCCGGTCCGCCATGCGGATCGTGGCCAGCCGGTGGGCAATAACCAGGAGGGTCGGTACGGCGGCGTCAAATCCACTCCGACTCGTCCCCGGTGCAACCCTCAGGTTCCGGAGGATCCCGGCCTCGATCGTCGGGTCTACGGCCGAGGTGGCGTCATCCAGCACCAGTACCCGGGGACGGCGGAGCAGCGCCCTGGCTATGGCTAGACGCTGGCGCTGACCGCCTGACAGGGTCGCCCCCCGCTCCCCGACCACGGTGTCGAGTCCGTCGGGCAGCGCCTTGACGAATCCGTCTGCCGCCACGACGACAAGGGCGGCATCAATCTCCTCGTCCGTGACGTCGTTCCCCAGGGTCAGGTTGTTGTGCACCGTGTCAGCGAAGAGGAAGGTCTCCTGGAGAACCGGGGCAACGATGCCTGACGCACCGTCCGAACCCAGGTCTGAGACGTCCACCCCCCCCAGCAGCACCCGACCAACGGTGGGCTGGACGAGGCCGCAGAGCAGGGAGACCATGGTGCTCTTCCCCGACCCGGTGGCGCCGACCATGGCGACCGACTCCCCGGGCCGAATCCGGAATGAAAGGTCGGCCAGCACCGGTGCCGGGCTTGGCTGCTTCGCGCCCCCCACTCTGGCGGCACCCTTGTCGACCGGCCGGTAGGCGTATGACACCCCGTCGAACTCGACGGCCACCCGGTCGCCTACAGAGGGAACCGGATCCGGCCTCGCTTCGGGGCTGACCGCCAGGACGCGGTCGATGCGATCCATAGCAACCACCGAACGCGGCATCTCCTGGAACATGTAGCCGAGGATCTCCATCGGCAGGGTCAGGATGCTGAACAGGGACATGGCCCTGACCACGTCGCCGATCGACACCGCCCCGCGGCCCACCAGCCATGCACCCAGCACCAGCAGGACGATGATCCCCAGGTTCGGCAGGGCGTAGATGACCGGCGCGTATCCACTCCTGAGCCGACCTACCTCCAGACGGTGCCCGCGAAGTTCGGCGGCGGCCTCGGTGAACCGGTCCACCTCTTCGCCCTCGCGCCCGAGGGTCTTGACGACCATCGCACCATCGAGGCTCTCATGTGCGATGCCCGAGAGCACGCCCACAGCATCCTGGCCCAGGGCCGCAGGCGCCTCCACAGCGCTCGTGAACCGACGGTTCAGCACCGTCAGCGTCGGGAACAGGAGCAGCGCCACGCACGCGAACAGTGGATGGACGATCAGCAGGCTGACCAGCGATGCGACGGCCAGCACCACCACCGACATAGAGAACGCCAGCGGCATGAGCATGGACGTGGCCACCTCCACGTCGGCATCGGCGTGGGCGAGCAGGAGGCCGGCAGGTCTCGAGCGGTGGAAGTCCATCGGGGCGTCCAGGAACCTGTCGGTGACTGCCAACCGCCATGTCCGTTGGGTCCTGGCGATCGCCAGCATGTTGAACCACCGGCGGACCATGATCGATGCACCACGCACGACACCGATCCCCACGACCGTCACCACCGCCACCAGGAGCGACCGACGCGACACCCCGTCGCCGTCCAGTCCCGGAACGATCACCTCGTCAGTGACGCGACCGACGACCACGGTGAAGCCCACCACGGCCAGGGCGAACACGTTGGCGCCCATGATGGCGGTGGCGTGGGCCAACGGATGGGCCCGCAGCGAACGTCGGACCAATCGCCATCCGCGCCTGAACACGCTCTCCGAAAGGTCCATGGCTGTACCGGGCCTCGGCACGGCTGCCTCCGGAGGATTCAGCTCAGAGCCGGTCGGCGACGGCCGAGGCGAACTCCGAGCAGCTGACCTCCGTCGCATCATCCATCAGGCGGGCGAAGTCGTAGGTCACGATCCTGTCGGCAACCGCGGACTCGATCCCCCGGACGATGTCGTCAGCGGCGTCCTGCCAGCCGATGTGCTCAAACATGAGTGCTCCAGAGAGGATGACCGACGAGGGGTTGACCTTGTCCTGACCGGCGTACCTGGGGGCTGTGCCGTGCGTGGCCTCGAAGATGCCATGGCCGGTGACGTAGTTGGCGTTGCCCCCGGGGGCTATGCCGATGCCACCCACCTGTGCGGCCAGGGCGTCCGACAGGTAGTCACCGTTCAGGTTCATGGTTGCAATCACGTCAAACTCCGAAGGCCTGGTCAGCACCTGCTGTAGGGCGATGTCGGCGATGGTGTCCTGCACGAGGATCCTGTCTCCGGGGTCGCCACCACAGTCGTCCCACCCGACTGCGACATCGGAGAACTCCTCGCGTACCAGCTCGTAGCCCCACTTCTGGAAGGC
>ENA-OSET01001204-OSET01001204.1-sediment-metagenome-genome-assembly--contig:-NODE-1204-length-27129-cov-8.893354_pt1 | contig 27129 bp, 19 predicted proteins | sample MGYA00237882_ERZ534229 | MGnify/ENA primary metagenome ERZ534229 (study PRJEB26408, sample SAMN06266212) | sediment metagenome | isolation source: Hudson Canyon methane seep mesocosm | place... | reverse complement strand
GCACAATTTGTGGTAATGAGCGGTAAAAAAATACCTAAGGCTCTAAATAAAGCAGGGCTAAATTTCTTTAATACCATTTCCACTAATTGCACTGATGAGGCAATTAAAGCGATATAACTGATTAAGCGTAAAAACTCTAAATCAAACATGGTTAGTATTTGATTGATACCATAAGCACAGGTTGAACTAACAAACATCACAAAGGTGGTTGCTAAGCTCATATTGAAGGCAGTATCACGTTTTGCAGAGACACCAACAAAAGGGCATAAACCTAAAAACATAGCTAGCACGAAGTTGTTAATTAAAAATGCGCTAAGAAAGATAAAACTGAGGGATTCAGGGTTCATGGTGGATTACCTTATGTCGATATGTAGCATTATTGTACAGGTTTTACCTGTTTTATGGATTTGAACGTAAAGTGATGATTAATCAAAAAGTTGCAGAAAAAGACAATGCCCGTAGCGATAATTTGCGCATACCAGTAAGCAATGTTTTTGGGCTGAGGTATTTGACTTGGGTAAGGCAAGCTACCGAGTAATGCAAGGGGTTCTGGCATTGTTGCTAGCCAAAAGATCTGCGCATTTAGAGCAAACATCAATGCACTAATTAACAGGTAGCGGGTGAAAAAACGTCTATGTGAGCCGCTTACTTTAAACGTCCAATGGAATTGAATATGATAATTAACTAAAAACCCACAAGCAGCACCTATCATAGTCGCCTGTACCGGAGTGGTTAGTTGATATTCAATGAGCGCAATGAGCACAAAAAAATGCACGCCTGTCGCTAGGCCACCAGAAACCAAGTAGCGTAGGAACGTATGTAATAATTTATCTGATTTTACTGTGCTCATTGGTTTTATTGTTGTTCTTGGAGTAGTGCGTATTTACGATATTCAGCAAGGACAGAGAATTGTGCACGTTGTTCATTTGATAAATTAGCTATCCACGATTTGGGCATAATTAAATAGTCTTGCGTGGCATTATTAGTCATTTTAGGCCATGTGGTCTTAATATCAATTTGCTCTGCTTTACCTTGAGTATGGAAGTCAATTGAGAATAGTCGTGACCCCGCATAAAATAGCCGGCTGTCTTCTGAGGATTTTGACTTCTTATAAATATCGACTAAATATTGCTGATTTTTCTCAAAATTTAATTTTTCTGGTGCAGCCCATACCAACGCCATAAAGAGTATGCCAACGACCGGAATAATAAGCCCCGCATAATGCCATTTACTTTGCTTGATAAACTTGATATCAAAGCGCAAGCAAAGAATTTCAGTTGTCATAATCGCAAAGGCAGGCAAGCCTGGTAAAACGTAGGTATATAGAATATTGCCAGACAAGGTGAAAAACACCATGGGTGTGATTGCCCAAAGTAATACATAGCTATGCCAGCTGCCTTGGCAGGCATTTTTTAAGGTGACTTGTTTGTTCTTTCGCCATGGCCATGACAATACGCTACCTAAGAAGATAAACGACCATGGAAAACTGGCAAATAACCAAAGTAGCCAGATTTTTCCACGCGGGTGCTTATGCGCAACGCCATATAAATCACCATGCCAACCTGCATCAACAAAGCGTTTAAAGTGTTCACCGACTAAGAAATAATTAAGGAATCCGGGGCTGTCTATTTCGGCAATGATATACCAAGGGGCAGCAATCAAAAGCATCAGCGCCGAACCTTTAAACCAAGGTATGTTTTGCCACGCTACTAACCATTGCCTTTCTAAACAGGTCCAAGCAATAAGAGGTAATAAGACCAGCACTCCGACAATGGGGCCTTTTACTAATAAACCAAAACCAAGGCCGACAAAGAATAAATAACTCCACCTCTTAGCTTGTTGTGAGTCTGGGTTATGTAGCGCTTGCCAAAAACTAATCATAGACAAGCTGACGCACAGGCATAAGGCCATGTCGGTCATGACTGCACCGCTTGCTATAAAAAATAGGGCGGTGGTTAATAAAATAAGTGTGCTAAAAGCCGCTTTTTCAGTGTTTTGTAATGTTTTGGCAATGCCATAAGTTAGCCATAAAACTATGCCAGCCAATAAAAATACAGGCAAACGTGCGGCAAAGTTACTATAGCCAAACAGCTTAAACGAAAGTGCCGTAAGCCAAAAAGTGAGCGGTGGTTTGCCCCAAAAAGGGACGCCATAATCAAACGGCGGCATAATCCAGTTGCCAGTTTCAATTATCAGGCGTGGGATTTCTGCATAACGCGCTTCTGTTGGGTCATGTAGCGGGTATTCGATAATACCCAATAAACGCAGGAGAATGGCAACAAAAAGGATGCCTAATGAAAGTTTGCTAAATGCCTTAGTCATCTGATTTAGAGTAGGTTTTTTTAATGAAATAAAGGGGTCTTTGTTTCGATTCGATAAACATATGGCCGATATATTCGCCTAAAATACCTATAGACAAAAGCTGTACGCCTGAGAAGAACAAAATAACGGTGATTAGGGTAGGGAAGCCTTGTATCGCTTCGCCAAACAGTAGCGTTTTAATAATAAAATAAAGCCCCAAGACAAAGGCGCCAAAGGCAGTCATAAAGCCTGCATAAGTAGCTAACCTTAACGGCTCCTGGGTAAACGAAGAAATGCCTTCAATAGCAAATTTAAAGAGTTTTTTGTAATTCCAATTGGTTTCGCCTGCAAAACGCGGGTCTCTGCTATATTCGATAGCTGTTTGAGGGAAGCCAATCCAAGCAAATAAGCCTTTCATAAAGCGTTTACGTTCACGTACTTGGTTTAAAGCATCGACGGCTTGTCGGCTCATTAAACGGAAATCACCGACATTTTCAGGAATATCGTAATCACTTATTTTATTAATCAATTTATAAAATAAGTGCGCAGTGGCCTTTTTTATAAAGCTTTCGCCTTTGCGCTCTATGCGTTTAGCATAGACAACATCAAAGCCTTCGCGCCACTTTTTTACCATTTCGGTAATCAGCTCAGGCGGGTCCTGTAAGTCAGCATCAATAACAATCACCGCATCACCTTTGGCTTCGTCAAGCCCCGCAGTCATGGCAACCTCTTTGCCAAAGTTACGGCTTAAATCAATAATTTTAATGCGCAAGTCTGTATCCATTAGGGTAAGCAAGGCATTGAGCGTTTCATCTTTACTGCCATCATTGACATATAGCATTTCTACGTCCATATCCAAGCTTTTAACAGCATCAGATAGGCGGTATTGGCATTCCGTAATCACTTCTTGTTCGTTGTGAAAAGGAATAATGATGGATAAAAGTTGTTTGTTTTTCATGTTGTTTCTTGGTTACTTTGCTCTGTAGCTCAGTGCGCTAGGAACCTATTCAATAACGCAGGAACGAAGCATTAATAAGAGTCAAGGTGTGGTATTGTATGCAAATGTGCATTAGTGCCACTTATACGGCATAGGTTTCGAGAGTGACAGAGCAGGGCTTAACTGAAACTTTCTGATTTGACTGCGCAGTGTGATGCGCTATCAGCAGCAATTAATTTACCTGTTTTGCGTTGCTGAATATAATTAATCAACAACAGCCAAGAGCCCAACACAATAAAGCCTCCTGGCGGTAAAATCATCACCACCCAAGGTTCAAATTGAGTACTAAAAACTTGATAACCTAATAATTGGCCTGCACCTAACAATTCCCTTACCCCTCCCAGCATGACTAAGGCTAAAGTAAAACCTAGCCCCATACCTAAGGCACTGACCACAGATTTTGTGAAAGAGTTTTTAGAGGCATAAGCTTCGGCTCGGCCTAGAATTAGACAGTTTACCACGATTAATTGAATAAACGCGCCTAGCTTATTGTATAAATCTAAGCTAACTGCTTGAATAATATAGTCAACCAGTGTTACAAAGGTGGCAATGATAATAATATAGGTAGTAATACGCACTTGTTTAGGGATGAAATTACGTAGCGCGGAGACTAAGGCATTAGAGCAAACCAGTACAAAAATACTGGCGATGCCCATCGCTAATGAGTTCAGTACGGAGTTGGTTACGGCTAATACAGGGCAAAGCCCTAGCATCATGACAAACACGGGGTTTTCTTTCCAGATGCCAGCGGTAAAGATATCGAGTGTTAAGGGTGTTTCTTTTTTTGTAGCTTGAGTCATAAATCACCTTATGGATTATTTTGTTCTCATTTTATATTGTGGGAGCGGCTTTTAGCTGCGATTTTATACAAGTCACGGCTAAAAGCCCCTCCCACAAATGCTCTCATAGTAATTATTTATTCTTACTGTGCAGTTTCGCGGTTTCTAACAAATTCAAATTCTTGGCAATCACGGGGTGCAGCGCTTGTCCGCTTTGATTTAGCATCCGGCCAATTGCATTCGAGGTAATCGTGGAGCCTGAAATTGCATCAATTTCCCAAGTGTTTTGCTTGGTACCATGACGTACCGTTGTAATGGCTTGTGCTAAGGCTGTTTGTTGATCATTTACTTTAGCATCTAAGCACTTAAAGTTGGCTAAAAAGTCAGGATCGGTCGTGATTTTTGTACCAAAACCGGGTGTTTCTGTGCTTTTTAATACATCAAAGCCGGTAATACAGCCACTATTCGGTTGATAACCATACAACAGTCGAACAGTATCTTGGTAACCTTGAGCTGCAGCATTTAAAGCAATGCCGACTAATTGATTATTTTTGTCGTAACCGGCATAAATTAATTCACCAACGGTTTTATCATCCGCTAAGGTTAATTTATTTTGATCGACGACAAAGGTTAAACGGCTGGTGGCTTTAGGTAATACTTTGAAAATCGCTCGTTCAGTTGCTAGACGTTGGTTTTCGGCAATAATGGGTTTAGTAAATTCATAAACCAAAACCACTAATAAGCCAGAGATCATCGCTACTACGGCTAAAGTGCTAATCAATTTGGCGCTAGAAGGCATTTCTGGTATTTGATTTTCAGGCGTACTCATGATTTTTCCTTGGCTTTTTTACGTGCGCCATAAATGCGTGGTTGAGTATAAGTTTCAATAATCGGTGTGGCGGCATTGCCGAATAAAATCGCGTACATCACGGCTTCAGTTAGGCCGCCAAATAAACGAATAATGACCGTTAAAAAACCGACTAAAACACCAAATACAAATATACCCAGCGGTGTCACTGGCGAAGCGACCATATCGCTGGCCATAAAAACTGCGGCAAACATCAGGCCACCCGAAAACACCATAAAAGCAGGTGAGGGGTATTTGCTAGGATCTAAAAAATAAAATAGCTCAGCCGAAATAACAGTACCGAAAATAACAGCGGCAGGAATACGCCAATCGAGCATATTCTTGTATATCAAATAAAGGCCACAAAGTAGAATTAATAAACTGGAGGTTTCACCGGCTGAGCCAGTGACGTTACCGATAAACAAATCATAAGAATCGGTGATAATTCCTTGGAACTTCATTAATGCCAGTGGTGTTGCGCCACTAAAGCCATCAATAGCAACCTGAGTAGTCCATTCTGCGGTAGCTGCGGGTTTCATAAAAGGTAATGCTAATGTCGAAGGGATAAATTCAACAAAGCGATCAACAGCAAGTGCGGGTGTCCAAGTGGTAATTGATACAGGGAAGGCGGCCTGTATAAAAGCTCGACCGACTAAAGCAGGGTTAAAGACATTAAAGCCTAGTCCACCAAATAAGGTTTTGCCCATTGCGATGGCGGTAAAGCCTGCAACAGCAGCCATCCATAAAGGAAAACCTGGTGGTAAAGTCATGGCTAATAATAAACCGCTCACCGCAGCACTGGCATCGAGAATGGTGGATTTCTTACCCGACATCCAGCAGAAAAAATGTTCCGTTGCCATGCAGGATAAAGTAGTTACCAATAATAAGGCTAAGGCACTGATACCAAACTGATACACAGAGTAAGCCGCTAAAGGTAATAAAGCATAAACCACATTGCGCATAATTTGCGCGACGCTCGGTGCTTTGCGTATATACGGTGAGGTGCGTATATCAATTTTTAAATCAGATTTAGCCATTTTGTAAATGCCTTTCGCGGTTTAATACTTTTGCAATTCTAAAATACTGTACCAATGGAATATTGGATGGGCAAACATAGCTACAGCAGCCACATTCAAAACAGTCATTCAGGTGATATTGTTCTTCCATCACATCATATTGACGCTTGGCTGCCAATAAGCCGAGTTCGGAAGGGTTCAAATTAATCGGACATGCTTGTAAACACTGAGTGCATTTTATACAAGGTAATATGTCATCGTTTTTAGTGGCACGTTTATCTAAAACTAAAACCGCTCCTGTGCCTTTGGTGATTGGTACATCTAAGGAGCGAGCCGGCATACCCATCATTGGGCCGCCTAAAATCAATTCTGCTTCTGCGCCTTGAAAGCCTGCATAGTCTAATAAGTAACGTAATGGCGTACCAATCGGAGCTAAATAATTGCCTGGTTTTTTCAAGTCATCACCGGTAATCGTGATGACGCGTTCAATTAAGCCCTGTCCTTTGGGTAATAAAGCGCCAATTTCCGCCAGCGTAGCAACATTAAAAACCGCCAAGCCCACTTCAGAAGGCAATCCTTCTGACGGAATTTCTATACCTAATAAAGAGTAGGCGAGCATTTTTTCCGCGCCTTGTGGGTATTTAGTTTCCACAGCCTCAATGGTAATTGTGCCATCATTCGGTAAATGCGGTTTTATTGCCTCTAGGACATTTAGCTTATTATCTTCAACACCAATAATGGCTTTCGGTGCGGCAACACATTTCATGGCAATACGAATGCCCAGTAACAAATTATCAATGTTTTCCAGCATCACACGATGATCAGTGGTCAGAAACGGTTCACATTCACAGCCATTAATCAGTACCGTATGAATAGTACGATCCGCAGGCACATTCATTTTGACATGAGTAGGGAATGCGGCACCGCCCAAGCCAACCATGCCGATGTTTTGTACGGCCTTGATTAGATCTTCACGCGACATTTGCTGATAATCGTAATAGTTATCAGGCTCTGGAACTTGTTGCCCAGAATTTAACGAAGTCGTGATAATAATAGCGGGCTCTTTGCCACCTTTGGCATTAGATGCAATATCAATTTCTTTAACAATACCAGTAACTGGAGCATGAATAGGCACGGACATAAAGCCATCCGCTTCAGCAATGACTTCACCACGTGTTATGTGTTGACCTTTAAAAACAATCGCTTTTGCAGACTTACCGATATTTTGTGCTAAAGGCACAATGATTTCTGGGGCAAAGGGTAAACGGCGCGTTGGTTTCGCGTTAGTTTCTGCCTTGTACTCATCGGGATGTATCCCATGAGGAAAGGTTTTTTTGCCAAATAGATTAAATAAATTCATAAGCTATTTTAACCGGAAAGCGAGCAGTCTGTTTTAATGACTTGTAAATAAAAAAGGGTGCCTCCTTGTAAGCCGGATTTAGTGATCTTGCAAGTGTCGTTCACGGTTGAGCGCTTTAGCAATTCTAAAATACTGTACCAGTGGAATATTAGACGGACAAACATAGCTACAACAGCCGCACTCAAAGCAATCATTCAAGTGGTATGTTTCTTCCATTTCTTGGTATCGGCGTTTGGCCGCCAACAAGCCTAGGTCGGATGGGTTTAAATTAATTGGGCAAGCTTGTAAGCATTGTGTGCACTTTATACAGGGTGATATATCATTATGTTTAGTTAGCCGCTCATCCAGCACCAGAACCGCCCCTGTGGCTTTAGTAATAGGCACATCAAGTGAGCGCGCCGGCATACCCATCATCGGGCCGCCTAAAATCAATGAAGCTTCGCCACCAGTAAAACCGGCATAATCCAGTAAAAATCGTAGAGGTGTGCCTAGCGGCGCTAAATAATTACCAGGGTTTGTCAGATTATCACCGGTAATGGTGATGATACGTTCGGTATAACCTTGATTTTCGGGAAGTAATAGGCCAATTTTAGCCAAAGTGGCCACATTAAAAATAGCTAAACCTACTGCTGATGAGCGCCCACCTGATGGTATTTCAATACCTAATAAAGAATAAGCGAGCATTTTTTGCGCGCCCTGTGGATATTTAGTGATGACGGCCTCAATGGTAATACTGCCATCACTAGGCAAGTGCGGTTTGATTTCCTGCAAGACATCGAGTTTATTATCTTCTATGCCAATGATTGCTTTTGGTGCATCAAGGCATTTCATGGCAATATGAATGCCACGGATTAATTGTTCAATTCTTTCTAGCATCAAGCGGTGGTCAGTGGTGAGAAAGGGCTCACATTCACAGCCGTTGACTAATATCGTATGTATCGGAGTATCTTCTGGGGTCGTCATTTTGACATGTGTCGGAAAGGCCGCGCCGCCTAGCCCAACAATGCCGGTATTTTGTACTGCTTTAATCAGATCTTCACGAGAGAGCTGTTCATAATCTATGGTGTTATCTGTTGTTAAAACATGCTGACCAGAATTCAATGAAGTCGTGATAATAATGGCCGACTGCTTTCCCCCCTCTGCAGTTTTGACTAGGTCAATGGCTTTAATTGTGCCGGTAACTGGCGCATGAAGTGGTACAGACATAAAGCCATCTGCTTCCGCAATAATTTCGCCGCGCGTGACATGCTGGCCTTTGAAAACGATGGCTTTCGCAGGTTTACCGATATTTTGCGCTAAAGGGACAATGATTTCAGGCGCGAATGGCAAACGGCGTGTAGGTTTTGCATTCGTTTCATCTTTGTATTCCTCGAGATGAATGCCATGAGGGAAAGTTTTTTTGTGGAATAGTTTTAATAAATTCATAAAGTCCTTTTATGTAGGTAGCAGGCGGGGGCAGGCTTTTCCTGTTTTTGGTTTGTTCTCCGAGTAGGGATGAAATGGGTGGGGTAATGACTTCATTGGAAGTGAAGCCTTACTATGGAATCAAAATTTAATAATATCCGCAAGCACTGCCAGCCCTTTGAGGACTGGCAGTGCTACATAACCTAAAGTTTCGGGGTTTATTGAATATGTATTCCTATGTGACTAATATAGCCAATGAAAATTAAATCCTCACGGCTAAGTGATAGGGGTTATTTTGGTCTGACCCTTAGTTACTGAAACTTCTCAGCGCGTTTAATTAACTTATCTAGATTTTTCTCATTTGGGTTCCAAGGTGTTCCTGGGTGAATAATCACAGCGGTACATTTTTCCGCCGCTTTGACTATATCCTCAAAGGTTCCGGCCGTTGGGTCAATGATAATTGCTTTTTTGTCTTCGTTGTATTTGAAGATCTTCGGATTAATATCCACGCATTCATCACAAGTCGTACAGTCTGGTGTTTCTATCCATACTGGCTCATGACCACCTGCTGCTGGAGCTGCTGCTGCCGCAGGACTTGTAGCCGCTTGTGGCGCGGCGCTGGCATTCGCTGCTTTAGCAGGAGTTGGCGCCGTTGGTACTGCCACTTGTGGGGCATTGCCGGCTGGAGCTGCTGCTAATGCCGAGGCTAGTGCGCTGACATCCCCGCCGTCACCACCGGCGATAGACATTAAATTAGAAGCAATACTGGCTGCCATTTCTGCTTTGGCTTGTGCAGCAATTGCATCGGTATCAATGACAACTTTATCAACTCCAGCTAAACCTTTGAGTGTGCGCCAGAAATTGCGTCGCTCAATAGTAGAATGCACAATTTCAGAATCAATGACCACGCGAACTAAAGTATTTGTATCAGGGTGTACTGCGTGGATATAGGCAATATTTTCAGCCATTTCTTCATGATCTAAATCAATAAATTCATGCAGCGGCACCATGTCGTCATTCCATTGTGATGGAGGTACAAATTTAAAGTGCTTCTGAAAACGACCTTCAGTCATCGCCCAGTCCGCAAACGTTAATGGTACGGTCATGCGGTCTTCTATGCCATATTCATCAACAAATTGTAATTCATAAGTAGTCCAGTCTTTATCTAAGTCTGGATTGCCTTTTAAAGACATGCTTTTTTCCCAAGTATCATCTTCACGTGGGTCGTAAGTCATTAAAGGGTATGCGCGTGCTTCAACGGCTAATTTACTTTGCATATCTGCAGCATCATCGGCGACGCCATGTTCTGGCTGACAAACGGCATAGATATTAAAGATCGCAGGCCCGCGATAGTTAAGCCCGTCAATATAGCCTTCAATTAAATGGTTTGGGTGGGCAATCGAGCTTTGTAATGTATAAGTCGTTCTATGCGCCATAGAGATTAAACTCATTTCTTTACGGCGTTCGGTTTTACCTTTCCACTCTTTACCGTACGGAGCCATATCCGATACTTGACCGATAAAGCCAGAGGTGCAAGCTTGGCCGCCGGTATTAGAATAAACCTGAGTATCCAAAATTAATATCTTCAGTGGCATACCCGACATAATGCTACGCGATAGGTTTTGAAAGCCTATATCGTACATCGCACCATCACCACCGACTGTTACCACGGGCGGACACATTAAATATTCTTCTTCGCTGAATTGATGCCAATCAAAATATTTAAAAAAATGATCAGATTCATCTTTATCGTATTTACCCGCAATTTCTAATTCGGCCATACGAATAGCTTTAAAGCCTTCGGACATTTTAACCATATGTCCTTCAAATACGCCCATCGCTAAAGACGGCGCATCTTGGAATAGGTTGTTCGCCCACGGGAATGGATAGGGATTGAACGGGAAAGTAGAGCCCCAGACGGATGAACAGCCAGTGCTATTGGTAATGCCCATTTCGACACGACCATTGCCGGTGATACCTTGAGTGTATTGCCATTTTAAATGCTTTAGCTTAGCGACAATTTGCGATGCCCATTTGAGCCACTTGGCATCAATTGGGTTGCTGGCTTTGCCTTCACTTAGTGAGCTACTTAGATTGGTTAAGGTTAAATCGACATTTTTATTGGCTTCAATCGCCGCTTCTACCGCTTCAATATCACTAATATCTAATTTTTCAGATAATTTCAGGCGGATATGTTTTTCCATGCCTGTAATTAGTTGCTCGATTTTTGCAACTTGTCTTTTCGCGCGCGGTTGCATTAAAGCCGTTACGGTGCCAGTAAATAAATGCACAATTGTCTTTTCACCGCAGCCTAAACACGCACCATCACCACAGTTCATAGATGAATAGGTGCGCTTATCCAACATCATAGTGGTTAATGCGCCGATTTTTTCATCTAAATCATCAATGCGTTTGTATTTAGGGTTTGATGTTGGTAAATCATTCCAATATTCCCAGTCATTACGCAAAGTTTCGATGCTTTCAGGCGTTTGCGGTGTTGGTGCGAGAGCTTCGTCAGGGCAAACTTCTACACACTCCATACAGCCTTTACAAGTCATTGGATTGATGGTGATCGAGAATAAGCCACCATTATTCGGTGTGCGCTTATTGATCGCATTATGGTATGGCTTAGTGATGGCAAATTTAAAATCGCCCATCGCATCTTTAAACCAGTCAAATTCCTGTCTGACTTCGGCTTGTTCCGCTTCAGGATATTCTTTAATCGTTTCGCCGATAGATTTATTGAAAATCGGATCTAAAACCGTGCCTTCGGATTTATCCGCGGTTAAAGCGTGATACTTTTTCTCTACTGTACGAATAGCGCGGCGTAAATGTTTAACAGTTTTGCCGGTTTTTTCGATGCGTTTGATATTGGTTTCAAACACTTCATTGACGCTATTAATTAAGCCGGGAATCGCGCTATCAGGGCAAACGGTATAACAATCGCCACAAGCGGTACAATTCTCGGGAATCCAGACCGGATGCTCAAAACGGATTTGGGTCATATCGCGGTAAATACCGCTGGCGGCAGGGATAATGCTCAATGCCATAAACGGGTCGGCCAGATTATCGTTGGCACGGCCATTAATATAGTTGGTGCCTGTTTGCTCAAAAAAACGATGAATATCCGACACAGGGTCATCATTAGCTGGTTTTTGTAAGAGCATTAATGGCGCGGTATTTTCCTTTTTCTTTGCCCAAGATGCGACATCACCGACAGTCATCTCTGCAACATTGAGGTGCTTAGTTTCGGTAAATCCTCGTTGTACGGTACGGAAATTATCTTCGACTACTTTGTCGCCTTTGCCGCCAAATTTGGCTTTAATGGTGTCGTGGATGGCATTTAAAATGTCGTCTTTGCTTTTGCCTGCATTCTCGGCAATGGGTGACGATTCAAAAAATGCACCTTGGAAAGCAATGCCTTGCATACGGAATTGTAAATCAGGGTGGTTGGTTTCTTCGCGCGCAATTTTAAAGCCGTCTAAATAAGCGACTTTGATGTTTTTATCGACTATATATTGCTGCGAGGCTTTAGGGAATGTACGCCAGACTTCTTCGGGTGTTGCCGCGCTACTTTGGATAATAAATACGCCATTTTTATTTAAGCCAGCGAGTGGGTTGGAATGGGTAAATACATTCGGATCAGGGGAGATGACGACATCAACATGCGCGTATTCACAGGCGATACGAATTGGCTCTGGCGCTGCTGATAAGAAATAAGTGGTAGGCTGGCCTTTTTTCTCTGAGCCGTATTTAGGGTTGGCTTTGATATGGTAATCAAGTAAATCAAATAAGGTCATGGCCAGATTTTTACCCATGGTAATTGCGCCCCAGCCACCGACTGAATGCATGCGGATAGTGAGTGCGTCTTTGGGCATTAAGTTGGGGTTTTCCGTACCTTTTAATGCTAAATCGCGAATCGCGGGGTAAGCATCGACAACAGATTGCTGTTGTAACTCTTGTTTTGGTGAAAAAGCCTGATTGCGAACAAAGTCTATGCCGAGGTAAAAGAATTTTTTATGTTTACCTTGAGGTAGCATATTTTCAATCACTGCGATAATGCCTTCCGGCTGTAAATCGCGACTACCTAAGCCAAAACAAGCAGAGTAAAGTGGAGAGGTGTCCGTTACTTTGTCATAAGAAGCATATTGTGGAAAAGGCGTTTCTTTGGAGTGGCCGTTTTCAAAGCCTTTTACCATGGCGTTACGGATTTCAGACATTAACGGCAAGTCTTCAGATAAAGGCTGGTCGGTACGCTCCATCACAGTGATGCCTTTACGGCCTTTAGCGACAGCAGAAATTAAATCACCGGGGAATGGGCGGAATTGGGTCATATTGACCACTCCAATTTTAATATTACGCGTTGTACGTAAATAATCGGCTGTGGCTTCGGCGGTATGAATGACACTGCCTTGAGCAATAATTAAATAGTCAGCGTCAGAGCAGCGGTATTGGCCGATACGGTTATAACGTCTACCGGTAAGTTCATACCATTCGTCCATGCACTCGTCAGTGAATTTTTCGATATGGTCAAAGAAGTAAGGGCGCTGGCCTGCCACAGACTGCATATAAGAGTCTTGATTCTGCACTACACCGGACATCATAGGCTTATCAACATCCCATATGGCTGGAACGCGGCGGCGTGAGTCACCGTATAAAATACGTTGTGCAGGCGTAGGGCAGTTAATAATGTCTTCAGGCAAGCCTAGGAATTCTTCTATTAATTCGCGCTCGGGTAATTGTAAGTCTTCAATTAAATGCGAGGTTAAAAAACCATCTTGAGCAACTGCAGCGGGAGTTAAGCTCAATTCTGCGACTTTGCGGGTAATAATATTTAAGTCAGCCACTTCTTGGTTGTCTTTGGCAAATACTTGAATAAAGCCGGTGTCATCCATGCAATGGTAATCATCATGACCACAATGCACGTTAAGCGTGGCTTTGGTGAGCGCACGACAAGCAATATTTAACACATACGGCAGACGTTTACCTACTGCTGTATATAAGGACTCATGCATGTAGGCGATGCCTTGCGATGAGCTGAAATTAGTGGCGCGTAGTCCTGTCATGGACATGCCGGCGGTAATTGCCGCCGCAGCGTGCTCGCCTTCAGGCTCAACAAAAATCAGTGGGCGGCCAGAGATATTTATATGGCCTTTGCTTTTTTCTTCAGCCCAGTATTCGCCCATATCGGTTGATGGGGTAATGGGGAAAGCGCCAGCAGCATCGCTAGCCTCACGTTCGCACATAACGACTGCAGCATTGCCATCCATTGCCATGCGTAGGCCAGGGTATTTAAATTGTTTGTCTTGTTTTTTCTTACCAAAAATAGCCATGCGACTTCCTTCTTAGATGGTTTTACTTTGTTAGATTGCGATTTAACGCTTTTTTAGCGATGGCGGACTAAAGTCCGCCCTACGGTTTTATGTGTCCCGTTTAAAGTGGGTATTTTACCCTAAAGGCAATGATCCAGTACGATGGGGTTTCATTCCTTCTTTGCCTTTACTGGCATGGGTAGAGCCTAATTTGCTATCCAGCCAGACAATAGCGCCGGTTGGACAGCGCTCAATGGGGGTACGGTCAACTTCAAAATCTTGATACTTTTCATAATCAATAACCGCTAAATTATTTTTGATTTCGATTAGGCCTTTAGGTGCATCGACCACGCATTTTTCGCAAGCGGTACAGGCAACCTCGCATTCTTGTTGCGCGGTGTCACCTTCATCTAAACTTTTGCAAGCAACGTATAATTTCTGGCTGACCGGCATGAGTGAAAATAAGTCTTTCGGGCAGACGACTACGCAATCATTGCAAGCCGTGCACTTGTCTTCGATGACAATGGGGAGTCCATGTTCATCCATATAGATGGCGTCAAAATCACACACATCCGCGCAATCAGCTAGGCCTAAACAGCCCCAACTACAGCCTTTCCCGCCACCTGAAACGACAGATGCTGCTTGGCAGGACTTTAAACCTTCATATTTTGCTCGAGTATAGGCAACGTGTGTACCGCCAGCGCAGGCTAAACGAGCAACGACTTTTTCATGGTCACCCATACCAACACCTAAGTAGGCGGCAATATCTGCATTACCTTCGGGTGAATTTACTGTGCATGCTGATGGGTTTTTTGTGCCCTCTACAACCGCTTCAGCAAAGGGGCGGCAGCCAGGTGTGCCACAAGCCCCGCATTGCGCCTGAGGTAGCATGTCGTCTACTTCTGCTATGCGTGGATCTTCGTAGACAAACAATTTTTTGTTGGCGATTGCTAATATGATGGCTAGGGTGACTCCTAGTGCAATCATAAATAAAGCGGCGGTGACTATAGTCGATATCATGGCAAATTAAAGCATTGAGCTAGGTGAAAGACTACCCACTAAAAGATTGGAGTAGTTGGTTTTCTCGGGGACTTAAAATGTAGCTATGATTTTATAGCGAATCAAGGCGCAGCAAAATGGCTTTTATTTTAAGGTTTATCATTATATGTCATAGAGTTGTGTATTTTATCATGAAATAGATAAAATTATATTTGCTTAGTTTGGCGTACTAACTAGCTACTATAGCCAAATAAAACCATAAAATAAGCAATTATTAGTCCAGATTTTGGTGTTGATTGATTTGTAAGATATAAGGGGTGTTTCAGGTTTTTTAAAGTGAGTTAAAAGGCGTATTTTTGAAAAATATGAGTGATATGACCTGATACGTGTCATTTCTTCTTTTATTCAAGAGAGGCGTAAAAGAAAAGAGGGCAAATTAATTAAGAAGTTAGCGAAAGTTGTGCAATACTGAGTTTTTAGCGATAATGCTGACAGTTAAATAAATAATGGTTTACAAATATGAATGAAACAATGACGCAAGGGGTCGAACTTATGTTTACGGGCATGGGTATCGTTTTTCTCTTTTTAGTTATGTTAATTGGTGCTGTAAAGTTAATGGCTAATTGTGTTACTCGCTTTTTTCCAGAAGAAGCAGTACAGCCAGCGCAAGCCGCACCTAGACCAGTCGCTCAAAGCACGGGTGCACCAGCTGTGACAGCCGCAATAACTGCCGCTGTTCACCAACACAGAGCAAAGCATAAATAAGTTTTCTCTCCATTGAATAAACTCTGTTACCCATAAGGTTAAGAGTCCCAACGGTGTAAAGAAGTCATAGGAATAATAATAAAATGGCACAAATAAATAAGCCTTTAGGCATTACTGAAGTCGTCTTGAGAGATGCGCATCAGTCAATTTTGGCGACGCGTTTACGCATCGAAGATATGTTACCTATCTGTGAGAAATTAGATCAGATCGGTTATTGGTCTATTGAATCATGGGGTGGAGCAACATTTGACTCGTGTATTCGTTACTTAGGGGAAGACCCTTGGGAAAGATTGCGTTTATTAAAAGCAGCAATGCCTAATACGCCGCAGCAAATGCTTTTTCGTGGTCAAAATATTTTAGGCTACAGACATTATGCTGATGATGTTGTTGATAAATTTGTTGAGCGTTGTGCGGTGAATGGTATCGATGTATTCCGTATTTTTGATGCCATGAATGATATGCGTAATATCGAACATGCAGTCAAGGCGGTATTAAATACTGATGCTCATGCACAAGGTACGATTTCTTATACGATTAGCCCAGTACACACCACAGCTAAATGGGTTGAGCAAGGTAAAGTTATCGAAGATATGGGGGCGCATTCGATCTGTATTAAAGATATGGCGGGCTTATTAACACCTTATGATGCGTTTGAGTTAGTCTCACAGCTAAAAGCATCTGTTGATATTCCTGTGCATTTACATTGCCATGCAACAACGGGTTTAAGTGTTGGTACTTTGATTAAAGCAATTGAAGCGGGAGTAGATAATGTCGATACCGCGATTTCATCTTTAAGTATGACTTATGGTCATAGCCCAACAGAATCAATTGTAGCAAGTATGGCGGGCCAGCCTCGCGATACAGGCTTAGATTTAGAAAAATTAGAAGAAGTTGCCGCTTATTTCCGAGAAGTGCGTCTTAAGTATGCGGAACATGAAGGTAGCTTAAAAGGCGTTGATGGTCGTATTTTATTGGCTCAAGTTCCAGGTGGTATGCTAACCAATATGGAAAGCCAGTTAAAAGAGCAGGGCGCAGCAGATAAGTTTGATGAAGTGTTAAAAGAAATTCCGCGTGTGCGTGAAGACTTAGGTTTTTTACCATTAGTGACACCTACATCGCAAATTGTCGGTACACAGTCGGTACTAAATGTTATGACTGGTGAGCGCTATAAATCAATTAGCAAAGAAACGGCGGGTGTTCTAAAAGGTGAGTATGGCCTTACCCCTGCACCTGTAAATGCAGATTTACAAGCGCGTGTTTTAGAGGGTGCAGAAGTCATTACTTGTCGTCCAGCTGATTTGATAGAGCCAGAAATGGCTAGCTTGACGGCAGAACTTGAGGCTAAAGCAGCCGAAGAGGGTGTGACTTTAGCAGATAATATTGAAGAAGATGTCTTAATTAGCGCCTTGTTTGCACAGGTTGGTTGGAAATTTATTACTAACCGTGGCAACCCAGATGCTTTTGAGCCAGCGCCAGATCCAGAGGCTTTTGCAGCAGCAAATGCAGCGAAAGGAAATATGGTTGTAGAAAGCTACAGTGTTAATGTTGATGGTAAAAACTTTAATGTTGCAGTGGGGCCAGGGGGTGCTAATGTGTCGATTTCGGATGCTCCTCAAGCCGCAGGCGGCGATGCTGTGACTAGTGGTGGTGCAGGTGTTGATTCGCCATTGGCGGGTAATATCCTTAAAATTAATGTTGGCGTTGGTTCGGCAGTGGCTGAAGGTGATGTAGTATTAATTATGGAGGCGATGAAAATGGAAACCGAAGTACGCTCTCGTGTAGCAGGAACTGTTAGCTCAGTTAATGTGAAAGAAGGTGATGCGGTTGCGGTTGGTGACATTCTAGTTAGCTTGTAATTCCGGCTAAAGCGCTTAATTAAATAAGACCATGCATCGGAACTATTAGCTGATGTGTGGTTTTTGTTTGTTCAAATAATTAAAGAAAGAGACATTCTATGGAAAATCTCCTAAGTTTATGGCATAGCACAGGGCTTTATAATTTCGAACTACCTCAAGTTATTATGATGCTTGTGGGTTTTTTATTGTTATATTTGGCGATTAAAAAAGGCTTTGAGCCTTTGTTGTTAGTGCCGATTGGTTTTGGTGCAATATTAAGTAATATACCTATAGCAGGTTTAGCAGAAGAAGGCGGGCTGCTATATTATCTTTATTACGGAATTAAAACGGGAATATTTCCGCTATTAATTTTTATGGGTGTGGGGGCAATGACCGATTTTGGGCCTATGCTAGCAAACCCTAAAACACTATTATTAGGTGCGGCTGCACAGTTTGGTATATTTGCCACGTTATTAGGTGCTTTAGCGCTTAATATGATTCCAGGCATGGAGTTTTCTATGTCCGATGCTGCTGCTATTGCTATTATTGGTGGTGCAGATGGGCCTACGGCTATTTATGTGGCATCTAAATTAGCACCTGATTTATTAGGTGCGATTGCGGTTGCAGCTTATTCTTATATGGCTTTAGTACCGTTGATTCAGCCACCTATTATGCGTGCATTAACGACCGTTGAAGAGCGTAGCATAGAAATGAAGCAGTTGCGTTTTGTTGGTAAAACAGAAAAAATTGTTTTTCCTTTGATGCTATTAATTTTAACAGCATTACTATTGCCTTCAGCGGCTCCGCTTGTAGGTATGTTTTGTCTAGGTAATTTAATGAATGTTTGTGGTGTGGTTGAGCGTTTAAGCAAAACTTCACAAAACGAGTTAATTAATATTGTTACCATTTTCTTAGGTCTATCGGTAGGCTCAAAAATGAGCGCTGAAGCATTTTTAAAAGCAGAAACTTTAGGTATCTTGGCTTTAGGTGCGATTGCATTTTGTATTGGTACAGCTTGTGGTGTACTTATGGCAAAGGCAATGAATAAATTTACTGAAACACCAATTAATCCATTAATCGGTGCGGCAGGTGTATCAGCTGTACCAATGGCGGCGCGTGTGGCGAATAAGGTTGGTTTAGAATCTAATCCACATAACTTCTTATTAATGCATGCTATGGGGCCTAATGTTGCTGGTGTTATTGGTTCTGCTGTTGCGGCTGGGGTGTTGTTAAGTTTGGTGCATTGAGCTTAATGAAGCATCGCGAACATAACATGAGATATTAATAATATGATAGGCTGGACTAACTATCTTCAGCTTAGTATTTGTAGTTGTCTTGCCTTAAATTAGTAGTCTAATTAGAGCTTGTTCGTTAAAAGATAAAAAGCCCCAGTCAGGTTGCCCTGGCTGGGGCTTTTTTGTATGTCGTATAAATAGTTATCAGGCGTAGTTGGTTTGATTTACGAAATCCAATATTTAATTAAACTATGTTATTTAGTTGGTTAGTGTGGCATATGCCGTATTTTTAAGTTTTTAGGAGCAAAGGTTTAGGGGGGGGGGAGTCTAGCTTGAAGGAAGTCCAGTCCAGTTTGAAGGAGGGGCTTTAACCTGCTTTTCTAGTAATGTCGAGCTAAACTATGATCTATCATTTTAAGGGGGGTGGGCCCTGTGGTTCAGTAATTTTTAGTTTCTAGTTTATGGCCTAATTCTTGCATTTAGTGTTGGATGTATGAGTATTTTTACGCTCATATATACCCAATTAAAAACACTTGGAGTGTAAATTATGCAGTTGTTTAAACGTCAAGGGAGGCATAGAGGGTTCATTAGTATGAGCACTTTATGTATGCTTCTCATGTTCAGTAATAGTTATGCGGCGGTCAATGAGTTTGACAAGCCGGTTAATCACCCGCCTATTCCTTTGTTGGATGAGCAAGGTGTTCATGTTTTAGAGTCAAATAATCCTTACAGTCCTAAGCAAAGTTGTGAAGGTAGTGGTTGTCATGATTATGAAGCTATAACGCATGCTTATCATTTTGAAATGGGGCGTGATGAGGCTAGTGATACTTATGGCGCTAAGCGTGGTTTGCCACACCTAGTATCTCCTGGTTATTACGGTGGTTACACTTGTATGGGGGGTAATAACCCACAAGTGCTAGCGAAGAAAAATAATACAGGTATTGAAGAATTTGCAGATTATGGTTCTGCAGGTTGGGTTAAGTCATGTATGAGTTGTCATACTGGTGGTGGTTGGGCTGAAAAAGATCGTGACGGTATTCGTTATGATGAGAAAAAAGTCGAAGACATCAAGCTGTATGATGGTGATTATTACGAGCGCCATGTTATGAATGGTCAAGAGCATTTAATGCTATGGGACTGGAAAAAAAGTGGTGTCGGTGAAGCGGACTGTATGTTCTGTCATGTTGACTTTGCTGCACTAAAATTACCAGAAGATAGTGGTCTAGATAAAGCGCTGGCTCCTAGAAGGGCTCGTCAAGCATTTACACAGAAAGGCTTTTTCCGTCAGACAGCAACAGGTCTCATGGAATATATTGTGGATAAGGATGGTAAAAATCTAGTAACGGCTGAGCGTGCTATGCAGCCTAATCCGGGTATGCACGGAGCGCCGGGTGAAGGTGAGTCTGTTCAGTATGTATTGGATGATAACGGAATGCCTAAATTCAATTGGCATGCCGATGCATTTGATGAAAAGGGTAGGACGACTATTCCTATGTTGCGTTTCCCAGGTAACGATAACTGTATGGAGTGTCATACAACCAGTAAGTCGCGCCGTGGATTTTACGGTTTTGGTGAAGGGGCTGCGGTAGAGCTTGATCAAGAAGATGGTGGTACATTAGTCGAAGATTATCAGGATGATGTCCATAAAGGTAAATCTTATACGGATGATAATGGTCAAACTCGTGATATTGAAACGTGTAATGCTTGTCACTCTAAGCAGTATTTCAAGTCACCACTCGTTAATATTGATTTAGATGCCAATCATGATTTCCCTAAAGGAAACTCTGATATGGACGTGCGTAATGATTTGGATTATGCGCCGAATGCTAAGTCGTGTGAAGAGTGTCATATTAATGCAGTCAATAAAGTGATTCCATCGGGACACGATACCTTGTTAAATGCGCATCGCGAGCTATGGAAAGGTGCAGGGGATATGGCTGGCTACAGTAAAGATAGTCTGACTAAAATTACTCAAACTCACTTTGATGTAGTTTCTTGTCAAGCTTGTCATATTAATGGTAAGGAAAGTAGAGGTAACCCGATTCAAATACTTTTCCGTTACAGAGAAGCTGAAGATGGTAAGTCTAAGATGGTGCCTTATAATCCACGCTTACGTGCGCGTTGGTTAGATAAAACCAGTGGTCGTGTGCTCGTTAAAACTGAGCGTAATTCTGTGTTTGAAAAAGGTGAGGATGCTGAAGGTAATTTTTATGGCGTCATTAGAGATCCTATTTCAGGTGCAGAGCTAGGGCGTGTGGCTGCAAGCGAAGGTCGTCATGGCTTTAGATTTAGTGATCCTGATAGTTATGAAAGCTGGGTTGCTTTGAAGCAGGCTTATGATAGTCTTTTAGCTAAAAAAGGTTATACAAACCCAGATACAACCTATGTCTGGTCAGAGTCAAACGAGTATATTATTTCACATAATACTCGTCCGTCTCCTGATTCAGTGCAGTGTGAAGAGTGTCATGAGCGTAAGCAAGATGGTGCGTTTAGCTCATTAGTCGCGCCTAACGGTATTATGGGTAAGGCAAATGAGAAAAAAGTCACGACTATCCCTGATAACCGCTTGGTGACAGAGGGTATTATTACGCTTGAATTGCCTTATATGAAGTTGCAAGAAAATGGTGATATTACAGAGAATGTTGAGGATATTCTGTATAGCACTAAAATTGACCCATTCATGACACTATTGAAAAACTCTAGTGCTAGTGAAATTTTGGGGAAATTTAATGCGATAGCTACAGTTGATTTAATGTCATCAGTAGGTCCTGAATTAGCAGCTGAAATGGCGTCTGACTTTGTTAGTCAGAACAGCTATTTCTTCCAAGTTAATACAGGTGCGGCTAGCTTGCGTAATATGGCCGCTGTTATTGATGGTAATACTGTAAATAGCATTTTATTCCCAACTTATCGCGGTATTATGGGTAAGGTAGATGGTGTTGATGCGGGTGTGCAAGACCTCTTAGATGCTCGTAATTATGGGAAGTTGCGTTCTGATGTATTCTATTTTGATGTGCAGGATGGTACTAAGACTTCTGTGACGTCGCTTAACGGTACGCCTATGTATGTTAAGGTTGGATACAAAGGAACTAAAACTGCTGTTAGTGGTATTAATGTGGTGACTGCAGATCTTGGGGTAACTCATGTTACTACGGTCCCAGCAGAAAATATCTTAATGCTACAACCGGCAGGTGATAATGGTGAAGGGTTCGTTATTTTGAGAACGGATTCACTAGGTTATTTTGTTGTTGCTGATAAATAAAGCACGACAAGTTACCTAGAAAATTCACCAAGCTGAATATTTGCTTGGCGACAGGATTGACTTTTTAATGTATGAGAGTTGATTGGGTTTTGTCGTCAAGCTTTGTTTGGCTCTGTTGATAAAGAGAAGGGGCGATTTTATCGCTCCTTTTTTTTGCCTAATGATATGTGGGTTGCACATTTAAGGAGGGACAAATGTCACACGATCTCGTTTTAACTTAATGACAGGAATGCGGAGCGAGAGTCGTTAAGATGGGTAGCTGTCGATATGCGGTCTTTGGTGATTGAGGTATATGACATGCTGGCTGTGTTATATGCCCTGTTTTTTCTTCTAGGTCATCTTATTATTAAATGAAGTGTATATTCCTAGCGGGCTCTATTTATGGCATGACTTGTGCTTAATTAAATATTAAGGATGTATAGGATGTTTATATTTTTAAGATGGAGTTATCTGGTTTAGGCCAGAAAATATGAAAGCGCATAAGGTAATAAATGCAAAATAAGGATGTTCAATGGAAAATGCAGGGCATGATGCTAATTGCAAGGAGTAAGGAACTGTTTGGATAAGCAGTATAAGCAAGCAGACAAAGGAGGGTTGTTTCAAAGAAAAAGGATAGGCTTTGGCTTTTTAGGATGATAATGGAGTAAAGGACGTATGATTAACAAGGAGATTTATTCGGATGAAATGGAAGGCACATCTTAGTTTAATGCTGAGATATTGAATCAAGGATGATGCTCAGGGAAGAGTGGCTTAGTCGTCAGTTTTAGATGGACTTTATTTAACTTGCGGTTTCTATGTAAATGAATGGATACGGTTAATTGCTATGTAGGCTCTTGATGTGATGGATTTATTTTAAGGGTTCTGATTCTAAAAGGAGCGCTCTGTAAAGAGCGCTCCTTTTGTTTTATTGGGTAAATGAAAAGACATGAAAAAAATACGTGAATTAGCACAAGAAGATGAATCCGACACATTACTAGATAAAACAATGCCGTGGATGTTTGGCGCTGGTATTGCTGCGGGGCATTTGCTTACCTCATCAAGTTGTACGATACCACAACAAGGTCGGTGTGCAGTTTGTGGCGGTTGTGTGGTTGCTTTGGGCTCGTTGGTTGGCTGGGCAATGCTAAAGAAGCGTCAAGGCGACGATTTTTATAATCAAAAATAAATAATCTGAGACCAAAAGAATTAATGAAGTCGAAAGCTCTTTTTTTATCCACCTGCTTGTTAATGCCTGTGTCTAATGCTTATAGTGCATGGAATTGGAGCGGTGCGTTAAAGACAAAATTTCAGGCAGACAATCGTTATACCCGCTATGTAGATGACGCACAGGTATTTGGTGAGGTATGGGCTAACTTTGAAGCTTTTAATGACGACGGTTGGAGAGCAACTATTGATTTTGTAGCGCGCGAGGGTAGTAAGTATGGCTTTGAAGGCGATATTTATCAATTATACGCAGAAAAGCAGATCAAAGAGTGGGATAGTACAATTAAGGCTGGTCGTTTTCAGCGCTCAGATAGTTTAGGGTTTTATAGTCTAGACGGAGCCTCTTGGTTATATGCGCTATCAGAATATGGTTTATCTTTCAGTGTTTATGCTGGTAAGCCAACACGTCAAGAAGATGTACGTTCAGTTTCTGGTGATTGGTTGTATGGGGTTGATATGATGAGTAATCAAGAAATCAACTGGCATAATGATGTTTTGCCCATAGATAGTTGGCTTATGCGTTTTAGTTTTCAGCAGTTTCATGATGAGCATACTTCAACCAGGCTAACACTTGCTAATACAATAATTGGTGAGTATAAGCATGATTTATTACATGCATATGAATTATCATTTATGAGCACCTTAGAAACAGAAACTGGTGTTTTCGAAGAGGTCTTTGCCAGTTTAATGCTGGATATTACTGAGGATACTCGAGTCCGTATTAATTATTCACTATATGAGCCTAAAAGTTTTTATCCTACTTTTAAAGAAAAATTCTATAGTGAATATTACCAAGGGCGACAAGATTTATTAAGTTTAAGTTTCGATCAGCAGTTGACTGATACACTTAGTTATCATATGGGTGGTAAACGTGCAGCACGTAGGTCTGAGCATGATATAGGCTATGGTTTCGATATGGGTGTGAAAAGTAGTTATTTTCGAGACCTAGTAGTGAGTGCTGATTTTGATATGCTCGAATTCGGTAAAAGTAGTTCTTATAATATGTACTTCAGCGGCCAATATTCTATTGGCGCCAATTCTTTACTTAATTTAAATTTGGCTTATTCTTGGGATACCAGTGCTTTATATGGTGAAAACAGAGGGGCAGGCACGGAAATTAAGTATCGTTATAAATTATTTAGTGATGTTTTTTTGGATTTATCGGGGAGCTATATTGTTAACTCTCGGTTAAACAATGAATATCTTGCTGGCTTACAGGTCACTTGGTATTTTGATAATTTTCAAGCAAAGGTAAGTCATTAATGCGTTGGTTTGTAATGAGCTTTTTATTGTTTATGTCAGTTTTAGGTGTTGCGGCTGAAACAGGCGAGAAAAAAGAAAAAACTTGGTGGGAAAAGCGTGATGTGCGTAGTGATATTTATTACCCTCATGAAGCGCACTACGAAGTTATGGAAGAAGAGGGGGATAGTTGTTTGCTCTGTCATGCTTTTCAGAAAAATGATGAGCATGATGAAGTTAAGCGTAAACCATTAAATGTCATTGCTAATGAGCCGTTAATGGGGATTTGTCATGACTGCCATGTTGATGAGAAACGCGGGCCGTGGCGCTGTGATGTTTGTCATGATGACCCAAAAACAATTTGGCCGCCGGATCATAATTCGGGATATATACAGACTCATGGAGAGGATAGTAAGCAAGATATGCCTATCTGTGACACTTGTCATTTAGATCGTAAATTTTGCACCGATTGCCACTTTAGGCGAGATACTCTGGGGACAGGGTATCACCCCTTAAACTATATAAATCGGCACGGCCTAGAGTCTCGTATGATGCCTGAGAATTGTAGTAAATGTCATAACAGTTTTTATTGTCAAGATTGCCATAATCAATAACTATGTCTAAAAAATTACACTGTGTTTTTATTGTTTTGTTTGTCTTTTTGAGTGTTGGTGCAAAGTCTGTATTGGCGCGAGATGTGTCATTGGCAGATAGTCAAATAATATTAACACCAACGCATGGTGGGGATGGAAGTGCATGGGGGCAAAGCAATTGTATTAACTGTCATGTATTACGTAATATTCATAAAACAGCTCCAGAGATTAAAGATATTGCTCAAGAGGTTGGCTATAGATCCTGTACTGGGTGTCATGGGCAGAATGGGACAGATGTACAGAGAGAGTGTGTCGTATGTCATAATTCAGAGAGATTGCCAGCATCACCTTTGCAACACGCAGAGAAAAATCATAATTTTACCGTAACTGAAGATAGTCAGTTGAGTGATGAAAATTGCTTAGCTTGTCATGACGCCTCGGATATGGATGGTATATTTGAGCCGGCAGTAGACTTAACATACTATAAAACTTCGGTAATTGACCTGCCTTATCGCAGTGGTACTGAATTCTGTTTGACTTGTCATAATAAGGATCATCAACAAGTTGGGTTTGAAATGGAGCCACGGTTTTTGCGTGACCCTTTAGTGATGATGGATAAGAATTATCATTATACTGACTATCATGGTTATGTTGATGGGTCTGGGCAGCGTACTTATGCAGGTTTGCGCAGTGGTGATTATAAGTACCCCAGTATGGTTGAATGTACGGATTGTCATGCAATGCATGGTACGCATAATGAAAAATTGATTGTCGATCGTACTGATGCTGGAATGATTAAGTTAAATGACGATGTACGCCTCGAGCCGGTGCTGGTTGATGTAAACCATAATGGTGATTATTCTCAACTTTGCGTAACTTGCCATCAAATGGAAAATGTTATTGAACAAGGTGAGCAAGATACTGGGAATGGTTTGTCAGGAGTGCATCAGGTCGGCACTGATTGTCGTGCTTGTCACTTGCATGGAATGGCTGCGCAAACGGGGTTATGATGCGTTACTTGTTCTATATAGTGGCTTTAGTGGCTTTAGTAGGCCCTTTAAGGGCTGAAGATAAAATAGAGTTGCCACCTTTACATCACTTGGTCGGTGTGACGCCTTCTGATGCGATTAATATTCCCGATAAGTTTGAGCTCGGTGACGAGGGTGAGTTAATTTGTGCGACTTGCCATGGCTTAAAAGATATAGATAAAACCCCTGTTGATAAAGTTGATAAAGGAGCGGCAGACTTTCTCGTAGGTGGGCATTATAGAAACCTCACAGGACTGTGCTATCAATGTCATGATGAGAAAAAGACTCAGCGAGAAAATATTCATATTTTGCTTGATGAGCACGGTGAAATTAAGAAAAAACAGTGTACTTATTGTCATGAAGAGGTGCCTGATCGTGATAAAAAATTAAGCATCGCTGAGTTAAAGTTGCGTTTGCCTATGCAAAGCTTGTGTTATGGGTGCCATCTCAAAGACCCACATTTTAATGCGATTGAACATCAAGTGAAACCAGCACAAAAAGAGATGCTAGAGCGTATTAAAAAGCATAGCGAAGAGCAGGGGATCTTGGTGCCTCTCAGTGAAAAGCAAGAAGTGATCTGTGTTAGTTGTCATACGCCGCACCAGTATGGCGTGATTGATCCTGAAAAGCCTGCGGGAAAACAAGTGCTCAATAATGATCTGCAGGAAGGTGTTACATATAAAAAGCATCCTTGGAACCAGGTATTTACTGCAGATAAAGCTGATCGCTTAGCTGAGTTTAATCAACAATATAAGATGAATGTTGAGTTTTCATATCAACGCATTGTGCAGGAGGCTTTATTGCGCTTACCTGCTAAAGATGGCCAGCTATGTTTAGTGTGTCATGATTTTAAAGATTGAAGAATATAAAAGAGGACGTTTATGCGAGTGATTGAGAATATAAAAGCCATTCCGAAAATGCAGAAGTTTCGTTATGCTATGATTCTTTTAGCTA
>ENA-OSET01001203-OSET01001203.1-sediment-metagenome-genome-assembly--contig:-NODE-1203-length-27146-cov-5.664155_pt1 | contig 27146 bp, 21 predicted proteins | sample MGYA00237882_ERZ534229 | MGnify/ENA primary metagenome ERZ534229 (study PRJEB26408, sample SAMN06266212) | sediment metagenome | isolation source: Hudson Canyon methane seep mesocosm | place... | reverse complement strand
TACGTGTTGTCATTATCTATCTCCAGTTAAGGCTATTATGTCTTAACTGGGGTGGTCGTATCTATTCAACCACGTCAGTGTGCAGAGCTCTCGGGATGGTGCGAAATCTGATTGTTACTGCATTAAGTTCTAGTAGAACTAAGCTGAACAAATTAGACAGAGTCTATCCACATAAACTCTTATACATTAACGACCGAGGATGACATCTGTTAGACCAAACAGGCCGTATAAAATGGGCTGATGTACTAAATAGATAATCAAAGAATGTCGACCTAAAAACACCAATTTATTTAAAGTAGCATTAGGTGATACTTTTACTTGGAAAAGCTCTTTGTGCATTAAAAAAACACCGATTAAGACCACACCTATCCAAGGAAAGAAGCTGGCTAAATCTACAGTTCGTATAGGAATACCTAAATGCAACACACTCCACTCCCAAATAGGGTGTAAATTTAAAGTACCTGTCCAATAGCCCACTATGCTTAGCACTCCCATTATTAGTGCAAGGTTAGGCAAACGAACGAATAAGACTGATATGGGCAATGCGACGGTAATTAAATGAATGATCCCAAAGTAAACCCAAGTACTTGGATGCATTAGAATACTTCCAATACTAATAAACATAGAAACCACAAAAAGTTTACCGACTGTTTTGCCAAGTTTCATTCTGTTGATTGATTTATGGTAAGCCAAATAACTGCTCATACCCACAGCTAATAGAAAACCACTCACAATCACCGTTCTAAATATTCTCCATTCAATATCTTTACTGGTACTAAAGTCGGTCCAACCAAAAACGGTTAAGTCGTAGCCAAAATGAAACATAACCATTAAAACAATGGCGAATCCCCTCAGTAAATCAATCTCGTAATTTCTACTGGTGGCAATATTAGGAACGTCAGACATATTACTTGTCATGATCCTTAAGCCATTCATTTAACAGCTTAATTTGCCCACATTTATAAGCAGCATAGGTTATGCGTAACGCATTACTTAACATTTCGCTATCGGTCCAACCGGTTTTGTCTGACAGTTCGGTATAACAATCCATTGCTTGAGGAGTTACGTATCCCCGCACCTGCTTTTTACCTTTGTCTTTTTGTTTATCTCGAAAACGTTTTTGTTTTTCTGCGTTGGCAGTGCGTTTCATTATGCTCATATAGTTCTAATAATCACTTGTTTAGGCTTAAATTGCTTAAAAGTTAAAATATATCACTGTTCAGAGTTGTTTAGCGTACAACTGTTCGCTAAATTACCCCCCTCAGATTAATTAGGCAGTATATAGAATGACAGAACAACAAAATAGTTTCACAAAAGAAGAACTTTTATCTTGTAGTACAGGAGAGTTATTCGGTCCTGGCAATAGCCAACTTCCTGCTCCAAATATGTTAATGATGGATCGCATCGTTGAAATTTATGAGACAGGTGGAACCCACGACAAAGGTTACATTGTAGCTGAGCTTGATATCACACCTGATCTTTGGTTCTTTGAATGTCATTTTCCTGGTGATCCCGTTATGCCAGGTTGCTTAGGCTTGGATGCTATGTGGCAATTGGTTGGCTTTTTCTTGGGCTGGTCTGGCGGACCGGGCAAAGGTAGAGCACTGGGTGTAGGTGAAGTGAAGTTTAAAGGTCAGGTGTTACCTTCTGCTAAAAAAGTGACTTATCGTATTGATTTGAAACGTGTGATTAAACGTAAACTGTTTATGGGTTTAGGCGACGGTACGGTTGAAGTTGACGGTAGAGTGATTTACGAAGCTAAAGACTTAAAAGTAGGCTTATTTCAAGATACTAGTAGTTTTTAATTCCCACCCCAGAGAAAATAATAAAGCCCCTTATTAGGGGCTCTATTTTTAACGACCGACTAGTCCTATACTTCTATCTCCAATGGCCTCTCGCCACCCTCCTAGCCACTCGGATCTAATATTTGATGTATGAAATGGACAGTTCTCTTTAGAACGGCCTGATATGCCTGCTTGATAACCTTTAGAATGCGCCCTTGAGAGCTTATCTCGTTTTTGTCTCTTCATTGAGTTTCCTCTTTTGAATGATTAATTACCAGTGATCGTAGATGACCACGTAATAGAGATAGTGGATACAGGGTTTTGGTTCAATGACAAATAACACTTATAGTATTTGACATTATTTAACTCTTTGAATAATTGTGTTTTTTGTATATAAACTAAATTTGTCTATAAACTGACCTTTTTAAGCCTATTCGTAATATAAGAACCTAAGTTAGATTTACATTCTTTTAGAAAAACAAAACCCGCCTTTAGGCGGGTTTATAAAATTAAAATCATAGTGAATTTAGCTCTTATTTTTAAAGCGTCTCCAGCCTAAAAATATAAATCCAAAAGCTAACATCCAACTTACACTGGCTCCCTGTCTATCTCTGTTTACCTCATCTTCAGGAGTTTCACAGTTTTCTACTTCACCACCTACGACTGGTACCAATTTTACCGCTGAAACTAGGTCTACGATGATTTCACTACCTGCAGAATCTAGTCTAATTTCACCAGAAGAGTCCCTAGCAGCGCCTTGAAACAAAGCAGTAGCAACTATTTCATTTTTATCATTTATGCTGTTGGCTTGTACTATTGTGTAGGTTGAATCACAACTGATTAGGTCTCTAATTCCATAAAACTCATCAGCATTGCTATCATACATAAAACCTTCTGTTCGACGCCCTGTTAATGGGGCATCAACTTCGCCATAACCCACCACTAGCCCATTGTTATTAATATCTAAGGCAACACTTGCAGAACCTAAGAAAAAGTCTTCAGGGAAGGTGAATTCGCTTAAGTTCATGTCATAAACAAAGAACTTGGTTCTATTTGTACCATTAACAGATTTAACCTGATAACCCACTACTAAATTATCATTATTGATATCAGTAGCAGTACTAATAATGTTAGAAGTCCGGGCGACTGTGCTATCGGGATCCGGTGTCAGATTGATAACTTCATCTTCATCGAATATCACGCCAAAATTCCGAGCAACAGTGACACCATTTTCAGAGTACTGCCCGTTTGACACGCCTACAGCAATTCCATTGTCATTGATGCCTAACGCTTGACTACTATAATTAGTCTCATCATCGGCCTCTGGTTCAAACAGCAATCCTAACTCTTTAGTATTTAGAACGTTACCTTGGTCGTCTAACTGCCAAATCAAGCCTCGTAACTGTGTAAAACTAGTGACGGAATTCGTAAGAGTGTCAACTGTAGTACTGATGCAAGACTCTACAGGAACGTCACCTCTATATCGCTGATCTTCTGTTGCGGGATCGTCATCATGATCTATTAGTTCTTCACTTTCACAGCTGGCTATTCTTGTTTCTAAGGTATCTGATTGAAATAATGTTGAACCAAAACCTACCACCTGATTACTATTGTTAATTCCATGGGCTTCACTGAAACCGCCAGCAATTGTTGCTGGAGCAGGCAAATCAACAACTGTATTATCAAGACTAACAAATCCTCGCTTACCAAATTCATGCACAACAAAGGTTACGTCATCACCGCTTTCAAACGTGTAATCCACCTTATTGTAAAAACCTTCACTAGTGCCTATGGTAAACCCAGAATCGTTAATATCTCTGACGATTGTAGTTGAAGCTATCGCAAACACGTCACCTTGATCAGTGAGCTGGTCAAACCCCGGCATATAAGTGGTTTCGTTTTCTGAAGCTAAAAAACTAATCGTATCGGCAATTTGTTGTGCGCTTTGCTGACCGTCCGCAGCTCTTATCAACGATAAAAGTATTTCATAATCAACACTGTTGAAGTCACCGTTACGGGCGGATTCTATGTCGGTTAAGAGGTTGACCAAGGTATCTGACTCAAAATCCAATAAATCTAGATCAATCGGAATATTGTATGGTGTGCTCAAAGGAGTTGACTGCGATACTGGTACGCCGACATTTACCGTAATATTACCCTCTTCATTGATGGCAGTAGGAAAACTACTTTGTCCTTTACCCACTACAGGTAGCTCAACAACTCGGTACTTAGCTGCTTGGCTAACAGGAGCCACCAAAAGGGCTATAGATAATGCGGCGGCTAGCCTTGTTTTAGTCATGTATAATTAATCCTACTTACTACTAATTTGTGAAATTGTTATATCTAGATATTTTAATCTGTTACGTGTTCATCGCTTCAATTTCGTCCCATCTTTCATAGCTTTGATTTAGCAATTTTTCTGTTTCTGCTAAATCTGCAAGCACTGGGTCTGATTTTGCGGTTTCTTGAGCAAAAAAGTTAGGAGCATTTACTAATTCCTGTAAACTTTTAACTTGATTTTCAAGAGTTTCAATTATCAAAGGTAACGATTCTAATTCAAGTTGTAACTTATATGATAACTTTTTACCCTTTACTTCTGACGAACTGGTTTTAGGACTCTGGGTTTGTGATTTAGTTTCAGTTGCTACGGGTTTTTGTGTTGTTTGTTGTGAATACCAATTACTAATATCGGTACAACCACCTACAAATTCTCTTATTTTACCGTTTCCTTCAAAGAAATAACTGGAGGTTACTACGTTATCAACAAACTCCCTATCATGGCTAACCAAAATAACCGTGCCTGGATAATTACAGATAGTATCTTCTAACAGCTCTAGGGTTTCCACATCTAAGTCATTAGTTGGTTCATCGAGGATTAGCATATTGCTAGGTCTTAACATTAATTTGGCTAACAATAATCGGTTTTTCTCGCCACCTGATAAAGACTTAACCGGTGAGTTCACTCTTTCTGGTGTAAACAAATAATCTTGTAGGTAACTCATGACATGTTTTGTTTTGCCATTAATTGTCACTTCCCGTCTACCATCAGCAATAGCGTCTATAACCTTAAGCTCGCCATCCAACTGGTCTCGGTGCTGATCAAAATAGGCGACTTCAAGTTTTGAGCCTGACTTTACCACACCAGATGTAGGAGACAATTGGCCTAATAACAATTTTATTAAAGTACTTTTACCACAACCATTTGGACCTACTAAGGCTAATTTTTCACCTCTTATAATGGTAGTTGTCAAAGATTCAACAATCAGTTTATCTGCAATTGTGTAATGCAAATTTTCAGTTTCGAAAACAATTTTTCCTGAACTCTTAGATTCGCTAACGCTGACCTTTGCGGTACCTAACTTGTTAGCTCTTAGAGAACGTTCAGTTCTTAATGCTTTAAGGGCGCGTACTCGACCTTCGTTCCGAGTACGACGAGCTTTAACCCCTTGTCGAATCCACGTTTCTTCAATACTTAATTTCTTATCAAACAGCGCATTCTGGGTTTCTTCCACTTCTAAATCATGGGCTTTCTGATCAAGATAGGCTTGATAGTTACCGGGGTAACTAACCAAATTCCCTCGGTCTAAATCGATTATGCGACTGGCTACTCTGCGAATAAATGCCCTGTCATGGCTAACAAATACAACAGCACCCGCATAACCAATAATGGCGTCTTCAAGCCACTTGATCATATCAATATCAAGGTGGTTGGTAGGCTCATCTAATAGAAGAATATCTGGCTCACTCGCCATGGCTTTGGCTAATGCCGCTTTTCTTCTCCAACCACCAGATAAGTTACTCAGTTGTTGATTAGGATCGAGTTGAAGTTTAGTCAAGACTTGCTGAATACGTTGTTCAAGCTGCCAACCATTGTGATGGTCAAGTTGCTGTTGGAAGAATTCCAATTTTGCCATATTAGCATCTGAAGGATCTTCAGCAACCAAGTCAGCTGTGTGGAAATATCCTTTTAGGTACTCCCCTACTTCTGCCAATCCTTCGGCTACATAATCGAACAAACTGCACTGCACACTTGCAGGTGGATCCTGAGGCAAGCGAGAAATTTTCACTTCTTTATTCACTAAACGTTGACCGTCGTCTAATTTGATATCTGCCTCTATTACTTTTAGTAACGTAGACTTACCACAACCATTACGACCAACTAAACATAATCTTTCACCTGGGTGAATGACTAGTTCAATACCATTTAATAAAGGGGGATGACCAAGGATAATACTGGCATTTTTTAACTGCAATAAACTCAACGTAAAAACTCACCTAATTGAAAAGAATCGAATGGCCAAGGCAATTCACTGTATTTGTCTTCTCGGTATAAAACCGGAATTCGGGCACCATATAAATGATACAAATCTGCACTCGCTCGCACATCTACTTTTTGTAGATTTGCGGCGGCGCTTTTATCTACTTGTTCTAACATGGCTTGGGCTTGTTCACACAAGCAACAACCTTTGCCTGTGTATAAAATCAATTGCATACAAGCCTACCCATATTACTGTTTAACCAAAGACCAACAATTATGGATTTTCGGGTTGCGCTGAAAATCTTCGGGTAATGTTTGTTTTGAAATATTTTCAATACTCAGCCCCAACGCGACCAAAGCCGTCTCGTCGAGTTTAAACTGACGCAAGTTGTTCGAAAACACAATTTCACCACCAGGATTGAGACAAGTTAACGAATCTGTGATCAACGCTATATGGTCTCTTTGTACATCCCACGTGCCTTCCATTCGTTTTGAATTGGAAAAAGACGGTGGATCGATAAACATTAAATCGTATTTACCATTATGTCGGTTTAACCAAGTTAAACAGTCAGCTTGAATAAACTCATAAGCGCCAGATAATTTATTGATTTTGAAATTTTCTTTTGCCCAATCAATATAGGTATTCGACATATCCACTGTGGTTACAGATTTCGCACCACCTAAAGCCGCATGCACAGAAACACTGCCGGTGTAGGCAAATAAATTCAGCACGTCCTTACCTTTAGATTTCTTTTGGAATAATTGACGAGTAACTCGATGGTCTAAGAACAAACCAGTATCTAAGTAATCATATAAATTGACTTGAAACTTTGCGCCGTTTTCAAATACCTCAATGGTTTCTTTACGCTCAGAGACTTTTTGGTATTGGTTTTTACCTTTTTGCTGTTCTCTGACTTTTAGAATAATCTTATTCGGATCAATTCCTGTGACCTGTGGCAAAGACATCATCACTTCCTGAACACGTCTTTTGGCCTTATGTTCAGGCACATCTTTAGGTGCTGAATATTCTTGTACAATTAAATAGTCTGCATATCTGTCTACCGCCACATTGTAATCAGGCAAATCAGCATCATAGATTCTGTAACAATTGGTATTTTGAGTTTTTAACCACTTATTGGTTTTTACCAAATTTTTACCTAAACGATTCGCAAAGTCGTTGTTAACCGTTTTATTTTCTCGAACTTGGCAATTCTTTTCGTCCAATTCATAGTTAACTAACAAACATTCCAATTTGCCGTTCATTAATTTGTAATCTTTTTTGGCAGTCAATTTCATTTGACGTAACAAGTTACGGTCAGATGTAAGTAATGATAGATGCCAAGTCTTAAATTCTTGTTTTAGCCAACTGCCCCACTTCTGGAACGTAGGAATAAGCTGGGTTGTTTCACTTAATCGTTCACCATAAGGAGGATTACTTACCATATAACCACTGGGCAAATCTGAAGATGGTAAACGACAAGCGTCTTGATGGGTGAATTTAATTAAATCGAAAACACCTGCCGCTTGAGCATTCTCTTTGGCGACTGAGACTATCGAAGCCTCTATATCATTTGCCCAAATAACGCCGTTATGAGGATGTTTGGCTTGTTCTGCTTCTGCTATTAATCTAGACCAGCTAGCGTGATCATGTTGTTTCCAAGCATCAAATCCCCACGTTTCTCGTTTTAAGCCTGGTGCCATATTTGTAGCCATCATTGCTGCTTCAATTGCAATAGTGCCAGCACCACACATGGGATCAATCAAAGGTGCTTGTATATTCTTCGGCCAACCACTTCTAATTAACATGGCACTGGCTAAATGTTCTTTAACTGGGGCAATGCCGGTTTTAGTTCTGTAATGTCGTTGATGTAAGCTTTGGCCCGTTAAATCAATATAAACACCCAAAATACTACGCCACATACGGGCTTGAATTCTGATGTTAGGAGATATTTTACTGACCGAAGGACGTTCATCGAAAAAAGTCGTAAATTGGTCAACTATGGCATCTTTTACTCTTAATCCGCCAAACTGAGTATTATTGATACTTTGGTTGGTACCGGTAAAGTCCACCATAAAAGTATCATTCACGCCAAAATGAGTTGGCCAGTTTGCTTGGTCAGTGACTTTGTATACATCATCTGCTGTATTTACTTCACCTTCGGCAAGCTTCACTAACACTCGGTTTGCTAAACGAGACCAGATACAGACTTTATATGCGTCTGCGAGTTCACCGCTAAACAATACTTGTCCGGGTTTAGATTTTAGTGCCACGTCTGGGCATATCTCTGCTATTTCTTCTAATAGCATTCCATCTAAGCCCTTAGACGTAGTGATTAAAAATTCGAACGTGGTTTGGCTCGTGATTTGGTTCATACAGCGGCTCAAGATAACTCATAGATTAAAACGGGCGCGATTATACGGTAAATGTCAGCTAAGCGCATGTTTAATCGGTATTTAAAAGCTACAAGGGAATATAATTATTTTAAGCAGTAAGTTGAGAGCTAGTGTCGGCTAGCAAAGGGGCAAGGCGTGTTTTTGCCAGTTTAATTAAATCAAACTGATTTAAAGTTTTATTTTCATTTAACTGCAACTTCGAAGAAATAAGCATACAAGTAGCCAAAGAGTGCTCGTCTGTTAACACTAAAACCACACCTGAATTAATCTTATTTGAAACTCTCGCCAACCTATGATGAAAACCAAAAGACTCTATCTCATCAAAAAACCAACTTTTCGGTGAGACAGGTTTATGAAACATTGTTGCGGCAGTTGCGTTAATTAAAATGTGGGTAAGCTGAGCATCTGAAAATTGTCCCCCACTATCAATCAAATGATTGGCAAAAGTTAAATAACATTCGGTATCTGTAAGATTGAACAATTGCTTAGACTTTGGTAAATCAATAATTTGCTGCTGACCAAATGCTGTTGTGCATTGCCACTCTTTTCCCATCGACAACATAAGACGATTATTTTCAGAAAACCAATACCAATCTGACATGGGTTGAAGCATAAAAACACACGAACTCTATGGATAACAAAGACTAAAAAACTAACATATGTTTTTAGCCTTTGGGTGATTTATTTCCTATTTATTTAGTATAAAAGAACCAGATCTAAAGCGGATCATTATATAGAATCAACGATCTCTTTGATCACTTTTGGCCCTTGATAGATCAAAGATGAATACAATTGGATCAGCGTTGATCCTGCCTCGATCCTTGCCTTTGCAGATCCCGCGGAGTGAATACCTCCTACTCCTATAACCGGCATTCTACCTGCGATCTCTTTAGCTAGTTTCTCAGTGATAACCTGGCTCTTAGCGGTTAACACCGCTCCGCTAAGCCCGCCCATTTCTTCGGCATATTGTTGCCCCAAAACCTCAGTTCTGTCCAAAGTGGTGTTGGTTGCAATCACGCCATCGATCTTTGCATTGATCAAGGAATTAGACATGTCGACAATTTCTTGGTCTGTGAGATCAGGTGCGATCTTGACGAGGATCGGTACATATTTGGCATACTGTTTTTCTAATAACTTTTGCTCGGTTTTAAGACCTACTAATAGTTCATCTAATGCTTGTCCGTGTTGTAAATTTCTAAGGCCTGGTGTGTTCGGAGATGAAATATTAACGGTAATATAACTTGCATGGTTATACACTTTTCTTAGACAAATTAAGTAGTCTTCTAGCGCCTGCTCTTCTGGAGTATCTTTATTTTTACCAATGTTGATACCCAAAATACCTGTATATTTTGCTCGTTTAACATTTTCAATTAGGTTATCTACGCCCTTATTATTAAAACCCATTCGGTTAATAATGGCCTGCCCTTTTGGCAATCTAAACATTCTTGGTTTGTCATTACCCGCTTGTGCTTTAGGTGTGACGGTACCAATCTCAATAAAGCCAAACCCCATTGCTGCAAATGCATCAATACATTCGCCATTTTTATCTAAACCAGCGGCAAGACCAACTGGATTTTTAAAGGTAAGACCAAAAGCTTGTACTGGTTTGTCGGCAATGTTTTGTTTGTATACACAATTTAATAAGCTATTTTGGGTACGTTGAAGCCAATTAATAGTGAAGTCATGACTCCACTCAGCATCTTGGGTGAACAATAATTTTTGGATAAGGGGGTACATAATTTCTCTTTAAACATAAAAAAGCCCTGGCACGTATTAGCGAAAACCAGGGCGTTGTTAAACATTAAGTGCCAAATAAAGGCTCAATAATCAGTTATTGGCGTTGATGCTTAGTAGCATTAACTCCCTAAGAGCAACTGAAAATTTAGCAAACTCATGTGTACTGCTGGTTTTAAATTCAGACATCATATGATACCAGCGATCGAGTAAGACTTGGTTATTCTCCATCCAATTATTTAGAATCGATTCTGCATCTTTATTCTTTGGATCGGAGGCCAGTAATACAGAAATTATAGAACGCTGTTGCCAATCAAGCTCTTCACGATATGAGGCACGTGCCAATGCTTGCCAATGATTACTCACAGTTTGGCTATCAATTTGCGCCAAGAACCAATGTAGTTCAAGCTTAGAGCCTAACTTAAAGTACAAGTTAGAGACCAATTTTATATCGCGCTTCTCAGTTTCAGCAACTTGGGCTAAATCCATACATGGAAACATATTGCTGAGTGAAGCAACTCGGTACGCAATCGAATCTGGCACCCCTGCTTTCGTTAACTCAAGACTAGCTTCTTCAAGTTGTTTGTATTCACTTTCTACCAAATAATTTTGAATATTGGTAAACAGATCTTCAAACGTACCTCGATAACTATCAATAGAGTCCTGAATACCAAGTGTTTTATTGCCATGACGTAAATACCAGCGAGATGCACGACGTAAGGATCTTCGCATACTGTCGAGCATGCGTAATTGAACGTCTGAAGATATTTTATTATCTAAATCCTCAACTTCATCCCACAAACTTTGCATGCCAAAAATGCCTTTTACTACAGAATAAGCAGTGGCTATTTCATCAATTCCAGCGCCTGTTTCTTCTTGTATCCTAAAAACGTAGTTCATGCCCATATCATTAATGATGTTATTCGTTAACTTAGTGGCGATGATTTCACTTCTTAGAGGATGCTGTTGCATTTGCTCCGAGAAATTATCTTGTAGTTTTTTCGGAAAAGCTTCAATCAATAACTTGCCGTGGTATGGGTTATCGGTAATCGAAGCAACATTAAATTGCTCTTTCATAACCATTTTTCCATAGGCAATCAGTACTGATAACTCAGGTCTCGTTAAGCCAGAAGATTTCGCCAACCTGTCAGATATTTCATCATCAGCTGGAATAAATTCTAATTCCCTGTTTAAGTACCCTTCTCGCTCTAATCCATGAATAAAGCGCATTTGCTCTCTAAGTTGCCCAACACCACCTAACTCAGATATGGAAATAGACTCTGTTTGACGATAACAATCTTGAATAACTAAATCGCCCACTTCATCGGTCATGTCATACAAGATTTTGTTACGTTGTTTGACCGTTAAATCACCTGCATTAACTAAAGAATTAAGTAGGATTTTAATATTGACTTCATTATCTGAACAATCCACTCCACCTACATTATCAATAAAGTCGGTGTTAACTTTACCGCCATTGGCAGCAAATTCTATTCGACCAAGCTGGGTGGCTCCAAGGTTTCCACCTTCACCAATTATTTTAGCTTGTAATTGATTACCATTAACTCGAACATCGTCATTGGCTCGATCACCGACTTGGGCATGACTTTCTTTTGTACTTTTAACATAAGTACCAATTCCACCATTCCAAAGTAGGTCGACCGGCATTTTTAATACGTTATGAATAAGTTCATTAGGTGTCATCGTTTGTTGTTTAGTGCCTAACCATTTCTTCATTTCGGCTGTCAGTTTAATTGACTTGGCCGAGCGACTAAAAATATCACCGCCTTTTGAAATAAGTTTTCTATCATAATCGTCCCAACTCAGAGAAGGGTTTTCAAATAACCGTTGCCTTTCTTTATAAGTAGTTTCGATATTAGGGTTAGGGTCAAAAAAGATATGTAAATGGTTAAATGCACAAATTAATTTGGTGTGGGTTGATAACAACATACCATTGCCGAATACATCACCAGCCATGTCACCTACCGCAACACAAGTAAAGTCAGTGGTCTGACAATCTTTACCCATTTCTCTGAAATGACGTTTAACTGACTCCCATGCTCCTTTTGCAGTAATCCCCATCTTTTTATGGTCGTAACCAATACTGCCGCCAGAGGCAAACGCATCACCTAACCAAAAATTAAATTCGTCTGAAATACCATTGGCTATGTCAGAGAAGGTAGCTGTGCCCTTATCCGCAGCTACTACCAGATACGCGTCGTCTTCATCTAACCGGACTACATCTTTTGGATGTACTACTTTGCCTTCAACTATGTTGTCGGTGATATCCAATAAACTACGGATAAATATTTTATAACACTCTTGACCTTCTTTTTGGAAAGCTTCTCGGCCTTGGTCCATAGGTAAGTTTTTACAAACAAACCCACCTTTAGCGCCTACTGGGACAATTACCGTGTTTTTCACTTGTTGTGCTTTAACTAAGCCCAGTATTTCTGTTCTGAAATCCTCTTGTCTGTCTGACCAACGCAAACCACCCCGCGCTACTTTGCCACCTCTAAGATGAACACCTTCGATACGAGGAGAATATACAAAGATTTCAAACTTAGGCCTAGGCAATGGCATTTCTGGGATAAGTTCTGGCAGCATTTTGTATGATACATATGACTTTTGATTACCCAGCTCATCTTTCTGATAAAAGTTGGTGCGTAACGTTGCCAAAATCAAATCAAGATATCGGCGAATAATTCTATCGTCGTCCAGATTAGATACGTTCTCTAATTGCTCTTTGATTGTATTGAGAGTAGCTTCTTCTACTTTGCTACTACGTTTGGCTTTAGGATCGAATTTTTGATGAAACAATTCAATCAATAAGGTGGCGATTTTAGGATAGTTGGCCAGGGTATTAGCAATATAATCTCGGCTAAAAGAACTACCAATTTGACGCATGTATTTCGCATAAGAACGCAAAATTGTTACATTTCGGCCTGTTAAACCAGCACCTAAAACTAAACGATTAAACGGGTCATCTTCTAACGCGTTATACCAGACTTCTGAGAATGCGTTTTGGAATAACGTTTGGGCTTGTCCCATGTCCATGTCATTACTGGTGTTATGTAACATGGAAAAATCCATGATCCAATTAACCTGTTCTGCGTTGGGACTTATCTTAAATGGACTTTCATCAATTACCCGTAAACCAAAGTTCTCAAGCATCGGCAATACTGCAGACAAATGTATGGGTTCATTTTTATGAAAGAGTTTCAACCTAACCGCTTTACTGTCGGGACCTTCTTCTTGAGGTCTGTAGAACAACATATCCAGAGTATGTTCGGTGTTGAGTAACTCAAGTTTCTCCATATCGACTAATGCGGCACTGGGTAAATTATATTCCTTATAACTACTAGGAAAAGCATTTACATATTTTTGTTCGAGCTTTTTACCTTTAGCTTCACCATGATTAGAACGGATTGTATTGGCTAACCTGTCGTCCCAACTCTTATTTAACTCTATGATGTTTTTCTCGATATCCTTCACATTATATTCCGCATTATTGTTTTTCACTCTAGCAATGTAATGCGTTCTCGCATACACCGATTCTGAAAAATATGTGGTAAATTCAACTTCTTGTTCGCTAGCAAACGACTGTTGCAGAAGTACCTGGGTATCTTTTCGTAGCTGAGTGTTATATTTCTCTCTCGGAACAAACACCATGCATGAAATGAAACGACCAAATACATCTTTACGAGCAAACAGTCGAGATATACCACGCTCTTGCATTTGAAAAATACCCAATATAATTTTAGCGAGTTCCTTTACGCTACCTTGCAGCAATTCATCTCGGGGATAGGTTTCAATAATATTTAGAAAAGCCTTATGTCCATGAGAGCCAGGATCGAAACCTGACAATTTGGATATAGCGTTGATTTTGTCCTGCAAGACGGGTAATTGTGTCGCACTGCTATTGTAAAATGACGCTGAATAAAGCCCGATAAATCGATCTTCACCAATGACCTTACCTGCATCATCAAATCGCTTAATGCCAACATAGTCCAAATAGGCCGGACGATGAACCCTTGAACGAGAATTAGTTTTTGTTAGCATTAAAGGATTATTACTTAAGGCTTCTTCTCTAGCTGAAGCCGGAATATTGGATAATACTCTGTCTCGATCAGTCTTTGAGCTTTTCATTAAACCTAAGCTAGAATCGTTGTCAGCTACCCAACGATAATCACCTTTTATGCCTTTAGCGCTATATGAACGATATCCCATTAACGTAAAGTTATGATCGTTTAACCACGCTAAAAAGTTTTCTGTCTGGATTTTTTGCACTGCTGAAATGGGACATTTATTGGTTTTAAATTCTTCAATAATGTCTTTTAATCTGGCTCGCATGGGTTGCCAATCTTGCACAGCCATTGATACATCATTGACTACTGACATTAGCTCTTCGGTAAGCTGGTCCAATGCCTGTTTTGAAGTTTGTCTATCGACTTCAATCAAGAACACAGTTTGCTTAATAACGTCTTTCTTTTTACTGTTTGAATCTTCAAAAGAAACAAGGTTGTGTTCTTTATCCCGCTTAAGGCCAATAGGACAATGCAGCAATAAATGTGCTGTTATGCCCATTTTGTTTAATGCCATTCGCACCGAGTCCACTAAGAATGGCATATCAGTAACGATAATTTCTACAATAGTATGTGTTGATTGCCAGCCATGTTTGCTTATCGCTGGATTAAACGCTCGAATCAAGGGCGCATCGCTTTGATAATCAACGAACTCATTCCACAAACTTAAGGTTGCCCCGTAAAGATTATCTTCACTTCGATCATCTAAATCATCACGTGCAACATTTTTGAAGAGTATCTTAGAAAAGTTGGTTACTTTTTCAACTTGATCTGGCGCGACTTTCTTATTAATTAATTTATAGACATTTTCAAGTAGAACTGAATGTTGGTTATCTGCAACCGTCATGTGCTTACCCATTCTTTTAGAACTTGTTAGTAGTAGGAAATATTTTTTATCGAGCGTGATGGTTTTAACATTAACCACACTAGATTAGACAAAATACTGAGTTATATACAGTTTTTTGTACTTAATAGCTTATTCTCGCTAAAATTATCGCGCAATAAAAGCCTTATATTTACTTAATTTTAACAAACTTCATAGGTATGCAAATTCAAAGCATAAAATAGACTGAGATGAGGAGTTTAGCGGGGGTCTATTAAATAATTATGCAAATTATTTTTACAAGCAATCTAGCCCTTCTAGGCCATCTTTTCAAAACTCTTAATTTTGTTTTCATTGTCAATCGTTAACCTAAATCTTCCTTTAATTCCAATTGGACTGACGTGAGGCCGTAAGTTTTTAACAGGTAATTGGATCCTTTTACCATTGTCGGCGGTTATTACAACCGTATTGATGCCCGGTAAATAAAGTCGCTCACATAGATCATACTTGAGCGACAGGGTAAAATAAAAGGTCTGCATTTTTCTATTCTTAACTTTATATAGGACGATTAAATCCTAAGGTAAACTCTTAGATATTTTTTCGAATAGGTCATTGCTCAAACCTTCTGTGTTTCCTATTCGCATCAGTTGGTGTTGCATAAGTTGTTGTCTGGTTTTATCAACTTTCTGCCATTGTATTAAGGGCGTGATTAATCGAGCGGCTACTTGAGGATTTACCTCATTTAGCTTTATTAGGTAGTCTGCGACGAACTTATAACCCGTGCCGTCTATATTGTGGAAACCGCTCACATTAAAAAAGCTAAAGGTACCGACTAAGGCTCTGACTCTATTTGGATTGTTAATCGTAAACTGGTTATGTCCCATTAACATGCTAATACGCGCTAAAATATCAGCTCGGTCTGTGTTAGCGTGCAGCGCAAACCACTTATCCAAAACTAACGGATCTGCTTGCCACTTTTGTTCAAAGGCTAACATCAACTTTTCAAATAAATCCAAATCACCTAATTGGGCGGCGCCAAGCACGCCTAAGGAATCAGTCATATTATCTGCGTTACTAAACTGTTCTGTTAGTAGTTGTTCAGCATCTTTATGCCCTGCGTGAGCTAAATATTTGAGCGCCAGATTACGCATTTTTCTTTGTTCGACTTGCTGTGATTGATAAGCATATGCCGGTTTTTCAAATGCTGAATAATGACGATGCCAATTAGATTGAAAGGTTTGTGCTAACCCTTTGAATAACAACTTTCGTGACTGATTTAACTGGTCAATATCAACAGTATCAAGCTGTTGAAACAAAGTGTCAAAACTAGGTAATGTCAGCATTTCAGCCTTTAAAGCCAAAGACATATCTGTTGCTTCAACGATAGGTTCAAACATAGCAACAGTTTGCTTAATTGAATCTGTTTGTTGTTGTTCGGTCTTACCTGCCAAATTGTGGATACAATCGCTAAACAATTTTTGCCCTGCATCCCAACGAGCGAATTCATCTGGTGAACTCAACATAACCTGACTTAATTGCTGTTGATCGTATGCATATTGTATTTTTACAGGGGCACTAAAGCCATGCAGTAATGATGGAACCGGCTTAGTATTAATATTTTTAAATTCAATACTCTGTTGGCTTTCCGTTAACTCAAAAGTTGTTTGTTTATTATGACTACTGTCCAGCTCTAATGATTCAAGTTGTTCGTTTAGCAAACTAAATTGAATAGGTATAACTAAGTTTTGTTTTTCATGCTGATCGGATGTAGCTGAATGTTTCTGTTCAAATGTAATTTTATAAGATTTTGAACTTGGGTCATAAATGTCTGTAACCACTATTAGCGGTGTTCCTGATTGACTGTACCAACGTTTAAACTGAGTTAAATCTTTATTGTTGGCGTCTTGCATAGCCTGAATAAAGTCATCACAGGTAACAGCCTGTCCATCAAATCGCTTGAAATAGAGTTTTGTGCCAGCAAGAAAGCCAGCTTTTCCTAATAAGGTAAACAACATTCTAATGACTTCAGAGCCTTTGTCATAGACTGTGACGGTATAGAAATTATTCATTTCAATTACTTCATCAGGTCTAATTGGGTGTGACATTGGGCTGGCGTCTTCAGCAAACTGACGCTCTCGCATGATTTTGACGTTTTGAATACGATTAACAATAGGCGAAGACATGTCGGCACTAAATTGCTGATCACGAAAAACAGTTAAGCCTTCCTTCAAACTTAATTGAAACCAATCACGACAGGTTACTCTATTGCCTGTCCAATTGTGAAAATACTCATGGGCTATAACAGCCTCGATATTGAAATAATCTTCATCTGTTGCGGTTTGTGCATCAGCTAGAACAAATTTACTATTAAATACATTAAGGCCTTTGTTTTCCATAGCGCCCATATTAAAAAAGTCCACCGCAACTATCATGTATATATCAAGGTCATACTCAAGACCGAACTCTGTTTCGTCCCAGCTCATGGCTTTTTTAAGTGAATCCAGGGCATGTTGCCCTCTTCCAAGCATACCTTTATCTACAAATAACTCTAACGCAATGGTTCTGCCTGATTGAGTGACAAACTCATCTTCTAAGAGGTCAAAATCTCCAGCGACTAAGGCAAATAAATAACAGGGTTTCTTAAAGGGATCAGACCATTTAACCCAATGATTACCATTCGCTAACTCACCAGAATCAACTTTGTTGCCATTCGACAGCAAAAATGGAAAGTCATTTTTGTTAGCAATCACAGTGACATCGTATTTGGCCAATACATCTGGTCTGTCTAAGAAATAGGTGATTTTCCTAAATCCTTCAGCTTCACATTGGGTGCAATATGCTCCTGCGGAAAGATACAATCCCTCTAAACTAGAGTTAGCTTTAGGATTAATTGTATTTTCGATACGTAGTACAAATTTATCTTTATCTGTATCGATCGAAAGTGTTGAGTCGGTTTGCTGGTAATTTGAGAATATCTCACCATCAATGTGCACAGACGATAAATTAATACCTTCACCATCTAAAATTAGAGGCTTGGAATGAATCCCGTTTCTAGTTACCTGCGAAATACATATTACTTTTGTGTTGGATTCAACCAAGGTAAATTCTAGTTCAACGTGATTAATTAAAAAATCAGGTTGTTGGTAATTGGCTCGTCTTTTTACTGCGGGGATGGTAGTAGACATCATATCCTCAAAAATGAATAAGATTTAACGGGGAATAAAAGACTTGTTGGCAAGCCAACAAGTCAGCATGTTATGCTTTTGTTTCTAGTGATTCCTGTACTATTTCAGGCACCGGAATACGTAAGATTTTAATACCTAGATAAGCATAAATAATAGCTAATACAGGATTAATCAAATTAAAAAACGTATAGAAAATATAATCTAGTGGGTTCACGGCTAAAACGCCATGCATATACACACCACAAGTATTCCAAGGGATAAGCGGCGAGGTTAAGGTTCCACCATCTTCTAAGCTACGTGATAGATTGAGTTGATGTAATCCGCGTTTTTCAAATTCACTTTTATACATTCTACCAGGCATCACAATCGCCATATATTGGTCAGCAGTGATAATATTTGTGCCGATACAAGTTAAGATTGTGCGAGTGATCATATCCCCGGCCGTTGTTGCTCCTTTCAAAAATGCACTTACCACTCTTTTAAGCAACCCAACTCTTTCCAATACAGCCCCAAACGTCATAGCACACATAATTAGCCAAATAGTATTCAACATACTCGACATGCCACCACGACTTAATAGATCATTTAAGGTATCACTCGGTGTAGAAAACGAAACACCATCAAACAGTGCGGTCCATACCACTATTATTGAACCTCGAATCGCGCTTACCCCTTCATCTGATAGGCTTGCTATCACTTCAGGTTGGAAAATAGCAGCCCATATACCACCTAATAAAGCGCCTATGGCTACAGCCGGAAATGCTGGGACTTTCTTTATTGCCATTGTTAATAACACTATTAATGGTATCAACATATGTAGGCCCAAATTAAACTCTTGTTCTAGCAAAGTCTGCATTTCTTGGATACCACTAGCAGAATCAGGTAAATCGGCGCCTAAGCCAATGACCACGAACAAAATAAGGGTGATTATAATACTAGGTACCGTTGTCCATAACATATATTGGATATGTTCGAACAAATTGGTACCCGCTATAGCCGGGGCAAGGTTTGTTGTTTCTGAAAGAGGTGATATTTTATCGCCAAAATAAGCGCCTGAAATAATGGCGCCTGCAGTAATGGCCTCTGACATGCCCATACCAATAGACACGCCCATTAAAGCAACACCTACGGTTGCAGCAGTTGTCCATGAACTACCAATACTCATCGCAACAATCGCACAAATAAGACAACTAGCAGCATAAAACATCGAAGGATTTAGTAAGTCTAAACCGTAGTAAATAAGGGTTGGAACTGTACCAGCCAACATCCACGTACCAATTAAAGACCCCACAGCGAGCAAAATAAGAATTGCACCCAAAGAACGGGAAATTCCTTTGACGATACCTTGTTCAATATCGTCCCAACTATAGCCATTTTTAAGACCTATAAGCGATGCAATACCCATAGCCACCAATAAGGCTATTTGATTCGGTCCAAAAGAGGAATTATCTTCAAATAAATATACTGAACCACCTAACAAGATGACCAATATTACAATGGGTATGAGTGCATCGGATAATGATGCTTCTCTCTTCGGTTTTTCAATTGACATAAAACGTTACAATCCTGAAGGTCTAATTGGAGTTAAATATAGATTGCGGTGCTAACCCGCGATAGAACGATAAAACATAATTGCGATAACAATGGGGCATACAAAACGCACATACCAAGGCCAAACTTTCCAAAACACACTGTGTTCAGCTTGTTCGTTGCCCTGTTTTAATTCAGCCAATATTTGATCGCGTTTCCATACCCAACCGCCAAAGATACATAACACTAATCCAAGCAAAGGCTGACTATATTTAGTGGTTAAATCAATTACCAATCCAAATAAACTTTCCATATTAAATGCAATTGTAGAACTGAGAATAAACACCACCAAAGCTAATGACCAAACAGCTCGTTTCCTATCAATTCCTTTACTTTCAACTACATAAGCCACCGGCACTTCAAGCATTGATATTGAAGAGGTCAACGCCGCGATTATCATCAGAGCAAAAAATACGAATGCAACATAGGTCCCAACCGTGCCCATGGTTTCAAACAATGACGGAAGTACTGCAAAAATCAGATTAGGGCCTTCAATCAAAGCACCACTATCCGAGAATATTTTCACACCATTATGTAATGCAACGTACATCGCTGGAATTATTAACATACCCGCTAAAATAGCCACACCTATATCCACTAGTGCAACTGAGGCACCAAGAGTTGGTAGATTTTCTTTTTTACTAACGTATGAGCCATAAACCAACATGGTCCCTACTCCCAAGGACATAGAAAAGAATGCTTGACCCATAGCACTGATAAGTAATTCAGGATTCATTATAAGACTAAAATTAGGCAGCAAGTAGGCTCTCCAACCATCCGCTGCGCCGTCTAATGTAGATACGTAGAGAATCAACAAAGCAATAATAATAAACAGAGCCGGCATTAAACGTACTGACCAAAGTTCTATTCCCTGCCTTACTCCACCCGTTACGATACTGGCTGTTAAACAAAGAAATATACCACTAAACAGAATATCTCTAGTGTATGAGGAAGAAACTAACCAAGTAGAAATTGCGTCTTGGCCAAACATATCGCTGATTGTTTGTAAAAAGTGGGACAACATCCAACCGGCAACTAAAGCATAAAACGAGAGGATTAAGGAAACAGTAACAAACCCCCAAACTCCTGTTGCTCTGCCGATATTGCTGCCAGATATTTTACCTAATGCATCAACCATATTTGAACGCGTTGCCCGACCAATGATTAATTCTGCCATTAGCACCGGATAAGCTAAAAGAAAGGCTAAGATGATATAAACAAGCACAAATGCGGCGCCACCGTTACTGGCAACCTGAGTTGGAAAACCCCAAATATTACCTAATCCTACTGCTGACCCTGCAGCAGCAAGTACAAAACCCATTCGAGACGAAAATTCTCCACGTGCAGCCATGTGATGCCCTTATTATTTTTATTATTATTTATATATGTAAAAGGCTGCTCTACGCAGCCCTTTTTCTAATTTTTTTCGTTATTTATTGCGTATTTACCAATAGTCAGTACGTCATAAGTAATATTGGCGGCCTCTTCTAGAAATGGATCAACGGTTTCAAGCTCTTCTGGTAAATCATCCAAGTTTTCAACCTTTTCTAAACCAAGACGTGCCAGACGTTCATTAGTGCGTGATAGATTACGTAGTTCGTTCTCTGATTTTTCTTTTAAACGCTCGGTTTCAACCAAAGAGATAGTTTTATCTTCTTTCTTTATTTTATAACGCTCTACATCTTCATAGATATAGTTGAATTCTTTCTTAATCCTTTGGTTGTGTAACTCTGTTAAACCTTTAACTGTATTTTTATTTTCGCCAAAAGTTGTGTAATTGGCTCTAGCAATACTATCCCATGGCAAAGCATTTTCTTCTTGGCTTTCCCCCCAATCTGCATGGTCGATTACAGATGGAAATAAAATATCTGGGATAACACCTTTATGTTGCGTACTGCCACCGTTTATTCGGTAAAATTTAGCAATTGTAAACTGAACACTACCCAATGGGTTTTCATACAAGTCGTAGATTCGGCCCAACGGACGGTGCTGTTGTACAGTACCTTTACCGAAAGTTTGTTCGCCCAATATTAAGGCTCGATTATAATCCTGCATCGCCGCAGCAAAAATCTCAGAAGCAGATGCACTATATCGATCAACCAATACAGTTAAAGGACCGTCATAAAACACCTTACCATCCACATCTTTTTCTAAACGAATACGTCCTGCGCCGTCTCGAATTTGTACCACTGGTCCTTTATCGATAAACAACCCTGAAAGTAATGTTGCCTCGGTTAAAGAGCCGCCCCCATTACCACGTAAATCAACAATAACACCTTGTACACCTTGTTCATTTAAACTGGCAATTTCCTTTCTAACATCTTTATGTAAGTTGTTGTAAAAAGAAGGGATTGCAATAACGCCAAGCTTTTGGTCTTTGTTTGGACCATCTTTAGGAATGTAAACTTCAGATTTAGCAGCTCTGTCTTCTAGTTTAATTTTGTCTCGAGTGAGTTTAACTACAACAGGTACTGTCGATTCAGACGAACCTTTTACCATTTGTAGTTTTACGATACTGCCTTTAGGCCCTTTAATCAGTTCAACGACTTCATCCAAGCGCCAACCAATAACATCAACAAACTCTTCATCATCTTGCGCAACGCCGACAATCTTATCTTCAGGCTTAATGCTTTTGGATAAGTCTGCAGGTCCGCCTGGTACTACACTACGAATAACTGTGTAGTCATCTTCACTGAGTAATACAGCACCGATACCTTCAAAAGAAAGATTCATTTCCATTTGGAAACGCTCTGCATTACGCGGAGACAAATAACTGGTATGAGCCTCAATACTGCGAGCAAATGAGTTCATCACCATTTGAAACACATCTTCACTAGATGTTTGCGTCAAACGCTTTATCGCACGATTGTATCGTTTAGTTAATAGTTCTTGAGTTTTAGCCCAATCTTTACCAGCTAATTTTAAGTTAAGCGCATCATATTTAACCCGCTGACGCCATAACTCATCTAACTCATTACTATCTTTAGCCCAAGCGGCCTCTTCTCGATCGTAAATAAATTTGTCATTAGCCAGTTCAAAGTTAAATTCTTTATCTAATAAAGTCAGCGCATACTCGTACCTCTCGGCACGACGTTGCATATTTAATTGATAAATTTCATAGGCAACACTTAAGTTACCCCGCTCAATCGCATCATCAAACTTGGTTCTGTATTTAGCAAAACCTTGAATATCCTCTGCGCTGAATACATTTCGATTAAAGTCCAACGATCGAATGAAACGGTCAAATATCTTGACCGATAATTCGTCATCTAAATCAATTGGCTTATAGTGGGCGCGTAAAAACTGCGAGGATATTCTTTTAGCTGACGCTACATGCTGAGACTCTTGAGTCAATTTGGGCAAATCTTTCACGCCCAAACTGTTTTCTATAGCTATAGAGCCTGAACTCATCACCAATAAAGCTGATGCCACTGATATACGAATTGATTTAATCATTTAATTACCTCTTTGAACGGGCCAATCTCAAGTTTTCTAACTGAACTTTGACCACCATTCCTGTATCAAGTTGCACTTGAATGCCATCTTTACTGACATCAGTGATTGTCGCAGGCATCGGACTCTTGCCAACTTTAACGGTAACAGCTGTCCCAGCTACGATATGTTTTTCCTCTAATCGTTCAGCTGGAGTCTGTTTTACCTTAGCTGCCTCTTTTTTAATCACTTTTGAAGTAGGCTTAAACTTAGGCGCTTCTTTCTTCTTGTAAGCACCTTTTACTTCAACACCTGCTGCTTTTTGTTCTTTGCGCTTTTCTGCAACTTTAGCCTTACTTTCATCAAGTTGCTTCTTTGCGTGTTCTACGTGTTCATCTTCAATGGCAGCTACATCTTTTCCATCTAAATCAATGCGTTGCGCGCCTTTTTTAATGCAATGTAAATATCGCCAGCTATTCGTATAGTGCCTTAATGACGATCGCAGTAATGTTTTACTTACTCGCTTTTCATTATCTAAACGTTCAGCCAAATCTTTGAAAATACCTATTTTTAAAGGTTTAGCATCACCTTTATTACTAAAACAAGCGGGAAATTGTTCAACTAAAAAGCCAATGACTTCTTTGCTGTTTGAAAATTTTTGTGGATTGTCCATTCAGTCTTCTAGTAAGTTCGTTAACGGGGTTCTTGGTGCTCATCATCCCAAGTTGCTAGAAGTTGGTCAACCCAGTCATACAAATCATCTTCATCTATATCGAGTAAATGTGCATCTTCTCGCCAATTTTCCCAAATATATTGGATCATATTCTCTAATGAGGTGGTATTTATGTCTTCATCAGCTTTATCGTAAAGCAAATGAAGTATGGTATTCATCCTGTCAGTTGCATCATCTGCTCGGTCATCCCAGAAATCCATATCCTCAACAGTTGCAAGCACAACTTGAATATCTATCATATTTTTCACTACCCAATACTCCTAGTATTCAGCATCTTTGGATAACGTCGTTTGTAATATTTCTACAATTCGGCTTAAACCAGCTTTATCTTCATGATCGAATCGTGCAATGTTTGGGCTGTCTATGTCTAATACAGCAATTATTTGGTTATCTTTGCGTACGGGTAAAACTATTTCTGAGTTAGATGCCGCATCACAGGCTATATGCCCTAAAAATTGGTGAACATCTTCAATCAACTGAATGTTATTTTCAGATACTGCTGTTCCGCACACACCTTTACCAATTGGGATGCGAATACAAGCAGGTTGACCATGAAATGGACCTAATACTAACTGCCCTTGTTTAACAATATAAAAACCTGCCCAATTAACGTTCTCCAATGCCCAATACAGAATGGCACTGATATTCGCCATATTTGCTATTAAATCTTTTTCTCCAGCAACTATGGCTTCTATTTGTTGTAATAATTGGGCATAGAGTTTCGGTTTATTTTCTGCCATTAATTTATTAAACCTAGTTAAAAGTTATTTATGAAGCTTCTTTCAATGAAAAAACAACCTTTACAGTTGCCTGTGTGGACATTTCTCCAGGTTGGTAACTTTCGGATGCTTGTATTTGTCGTGTATTAAACGCCATTGGCATGACTTGGCCTGATGACTGCTCAGATATGGATATTACCTTGCCTAATTTCAAGCCCAACACCTCAACCATTTTAGTTGCTCGACTTTTCGCATGCAGTAGCGCTTGTTTTAGGGCTTTCTGATAATTTTCAGCGGCTTGACTGTTAGTAAAATCAAATTGGTTAATATTATTTATACCAATATTTAATACTGCATCTATGGATTGTTCATACTCTGCTAAGGTTCTTACAGTCACAGTAATTCTTCTACTTAAAATAAAACCTTTTTGCTCTCGGTTTTTGCCATTGTATTCAACCCAAGGATTAAACTGCACTTGTAATGATTGAACTGCCTTTTTATCTACCCCGATTTTAACTAAAGCCTGAACGATTGAATTTGTTTTATCGACAATAGCTTTATTTAGTTCAGCAGCTACCCTGCCCTTTTGTTCTACTGACATAGTAAAACTAAAACGGTCGGGTACACTCATTACGCTTGCTACACCAGAAACTTCAATACTCCTGAGTTGTCGACCTTTAGAATGATCGTTAGCGAAAGAGTAGCCAGTCAAACATAAGCACAAAACTAAAAAATAAATACGCATAAAAGCCTCGATAGGAAGATGAATCAGATTAAATTGAATTAATTATGCCGTGCCACTAATGAACAATGTATGAACTAATAATTAAAAACAGTCCGAGGGTATATAAACCAGTCCTTTCATTAGTATTCTTGCACTACGACTCATTGATACCTTGGTAACAGCCCATTCGCCGTCTTCACATTGAGTTTGAGCTCCAACCTTCAAAGTCCCTGAAGGGTGGCCAAAGGTTACCGACTCAATGTCTTTTTTACCTGTAGCCAAATTAACTAAAGTACCGGGGATAGCAGCAGCAGTGCCAATAGCAACTGCGGCAGTTCCCATCATTGCATGATGTAATTTGCCCATTGAAAGTGCTCTAACTGACAAATCAATATTTTCTATCTCGACTGTTTTTCCACTAGAAGTGATGTATTTTAATGGTGCAGCCACAAATGCTATTTTCGGAGTGTGTTGGCGATTAACCGCTTCATCAATATTCGTAATTAAGCCCATTTTCAAGGCCCCATAAGCGCGTATAGTTTCGAATTTGTTTAGCGCTTGGTCATTTCCGTTGATTGTTTCTTGCAGTTCGGTACCTGAGTACCCGAGAGCTTCAGCATTTAGAAATATAGTCGGTATGCCTGCATTAATCATAGTGACTTTAAAATCACCAATATTAGGCACATGTAAGTTGTCAACAAGATTACCTGTGGGGAACATGGCTTCATCACCATCCACAGGAGCCACAAATTCTACTTTGACTTCAGCGGCTGGGAATGTCACACCGTCTAATTCAAAATCACCGGTCTCTTGTACTAATCCATCAGTCATAGGTACATGGGCTATGATGGTTTTTTTAATATTTGCCTGCCAAATTCGTACAACTGCCAATCCATTTTCTGGGATACGGCTAATATCAACTAATCCATTACTGATCGCGAATGAGCCAACTGCTGCAGTTAGATTGCCGCAATTTCCACTCCAATCAACAAATGGTTTATCAATAGCAACTTGACCAAATAAATAATCCACATCATGCTCAGGTTGAGTACTTTTGGATAATATGACTGTCTTACTAGTACTGGAAGTAGCGCCTCCCATACCATCTGTTTGCTTAGCATAAGGATCAGGACTGCCTATAACTCTAAGTAATAAGTTGTCTCTAGCGGCTCCTGCTACCCGTGCAGATTCCGGTAAATCATTAAGCTTAAAAAAAACACCTTTGCTGGTACCGCCGCGCATATAAGTCGCATGAATACCAATTTGTGGTTTATGACTCATCAATTACTCCCTCATATGGCTACAGTTGATTCAAGAAAATCTTGAGCAAAACGTTGCAGCACTCCGCCAGCCTCATAAACTCGTACTTCTTCAGCGGTATCTAAACGACAAGTCATGGGAACTTGAACTTGCTCTCCATTTTTGCGGGTAATATTTAAAGTTACTGTTATACCGGCAGCAACATCGCCCAATACATCGTAAGTTTCAGTACCGTCTATGTTTAAGGAATGGCGAGTGGTACCGGCTTTGAATTCAAGAGGTAATACCCCCATGCCTACTAAATTAGTGCGGTGAATACGTTCAAAACCTTCTGCCGCAATGACTTCCACTCCAGCTAAGCGCACACCTTTTGCAGCCCAATCTCGCGACGAGCCTTGCCCATAATCAGCACCTGCTACTATGAT
>ENA-OSET01001202-OSET01001202.1-sediment-metagenome-genome-assembly--contig:-NODE-1202-length-27159-cov-10.477476_pt1 | contig 27159 bp, 17 predicted proteins | sample MGYA00237882_ERZ534229 | MGnify/ENA primary metagenome ERZ534229 (study PRJEB26408, sample SAMN06266212) | sediment metagenome | isolation source: Hudson Canyon methane seep mesocosm | place... | reverse complement strand
GCAGTTAGCGCGTATTGGCGTTTCAGTTCTTCTTCGCGACCTTTATCGCCCTTTGCCCAGACATAATCTTTACAGTCGGCAGAGCATTGTAAATGACGCTCACAGGGAGTTTGAGCGAAATTATGAACACAGATGCCAGTACCTACATCATGAACCGCATTAACACGTGCTTTTAAAATAGCATCCTGTATTTCTACAGGTACTGCTTTAATTTGTTCGGCAAGTTGTCCACCTACATTACCCAGCTTAATATCTTCTCTGAGCATTAGCGCTCGTTTTTCACGGCTTGTATGCTGGTAGGCTTTGGTGTCTTTTGGGTTAGATCGACCAAACCATTCAGTCTGGAGTAAATCACTTAGTCCGCCTTCATCCAATAGAGTATTTAGTGTATGTCGGAAGTGGTGGCTAGTGAAATCAACCTCTAAACCAGTATGAAAGAACTCTTTTGCTAGCGCTGGAAAATAGCGTAAAAATGTTGTCAGCATTGAATGAGTGCATTGAGTAGCAATCCAGCTTAAATATGCTCCTTTTGATAAGCCCACATACCTTACTAACAATAGGTCCTTAAGAAAGTATTCGGCTCCAAATTGATCTACATGAATAACATTAGTATAAATATCAGAATAACTGCTATTGCAGTAAGCAATAAGTCCTTCTTTGGTGGTGTAGTGCATGGGATTAGCTGACTTATGACCCTGTTTTGTATGTTTATCATAATCAGGATAACTAAAATTATTTACCCCAAGCCAGCTCCTAGCATCTAAAATTGATGGTGAAAAACCTAGTTCCTTTAAGTCATCTTTATAAAGTTTTTTATTTTTATCCAAAGATGATAAAAAGCGAATATCAGCACCTTTAACTTTTAACATTTCCTCAGCAGTTTCTCTTGCTGGCTTGCATAATTCGTCAAGCTCTTGAATGACAACGCGCACAAGAGGTAATACATCAGACGACATATAGAGTTTTCTCTTTGGTGTAAAAACATCTCCTTGAGACGATTTACGCGGAAAATATTCAATAAATTCACGTCCATCTATATCTTTTCTGATCGTTTGGTGTGGCAATAAAGTAATTTCACTGAAACGTCTTCCAAGAAATGCCAGAAGACTTAGCAGTAGAACGTAAAATCGGTATTTATGTTCTCGCGGAACATTCTGATATAACTCTCCAATCACCTTAAATACTAAAGGTTCAATAATCTTATCGTTTTTTGTTTCAGCTACTGAAGGGTCATCGAGCCTTGTATAGCCGACTCCACCTGAATTTTCAGGTCTCTTCATCTTCGCATATTTATATTTAAACATGATAAGACTTAAACCATTTGCATCACAGTGTCCAGCAAACTCAGCTACTGCCTTATGTAAGTTATAAGCAGTAGATTCGGAATAATCTTTAGATATTTGCCTACATGCAGAATCCAAAGCTTCTGGTGTCAATTTTGCCAACTCAAGCCCTAATTGAGTCGCTGCGTAAGCAATATAGCCGGCTGCTATAATAAAATTACGCTGATTAGAGACTGCTTGATTTTTTCTATGAAACCTCAGTAGAATAAGGGATTTAGTAACATCCCCCCAATTATTTACTAATTCCTTGCCGCCCAATTTCGAAGAATAAAGAAAATTTAGAGTAGTGGATTTGGTGTTTTTACCTGAGAGTTTAACTAAACGTCCTCCCGTTATATTCCAAGCATCACCTTCCCATTTTATTTGTTCAAACCCTTCCATCCTTAATGTTTGAGCTTTTTTAATTAAGTTTTGAAGGTTGGATTGTCTGTCTCGCTCTAAGCTACTAATGAAAGGGATAACTTTTGCCATTCTTTTTGATCTACCGTCAGACATTTCCTACCTCTAGAGCACACATTTCTACTACCTGGGCAACTGCTGTTATTACTTCATCTAACTGAATACCTAAACGCGATTGTTCATATTTGTTTAACCTTTCTTGGCGGTTTTCCAGCAAACAATCAAGTACATGCTCATGATTTGCATGGCGATAAGGTTGAAATTTTGGACAAAGATAGCACGAATATGGTGGGTCTAAATGGCAAATACTGTCTTCACCACAAACTCCTATATTTGCTTGATCTAGTGGATCATTTTCATTAACAAAAAAAAGATGTTTATCTTCGCGGTCACCATTAACAGCCTCTTCACCAGTTTCAATCACTGTTCCTTTAAAGAAATCCAAGTACCGAGAGAAACCTTTTGCTGATGCTTTATCTAAGTGTTCAACTATTTGGCCGGCTACGTCAAAATAAACTTGAACATGCTGAGTGTCTGTATGATCTAAAACGCGAGCTAGTTCTTGCTTAGATATTCCTTCGGCGGCCAACCCCGTTCCTATGGTGTACCTCAATCTTCTTGAATTTATATTCATTAACTGCCCTGTTAATGGGGATATAATTTTAAAACGCTTAACAAATGATTTTAATAACCTTGAAATATCCCTAGAATACATATTAAAAGCAAGTTGATACTGTTTTGAGTCAACTGCCATTTTATTCAATGAACGCTTTATAAATAGTGGTTTATCTATATTCAATAATTGTCCACTGACTTCTAAGGTAGTCGGTATATTTTCATTTTTTAATATCAACTCAGATATATACCTTGCTAAGTCATCATCTAAATACTCATCTAAAAGATCATCACGAGCAGATAGTTGTCTTTTTTTTATTCTCGGCATAGAGATAATATAGCAAGGAGCCTTTATATCTAAGCTCAGATTTTTGAAATCAGATTGCTGCAAATGAACTAAATTGGCCGCATTTCTTCCAAATGCTAAAGACAATGCCATTACTGCTCGCTCTTGATAATGAATAAAATTAGAACCGTTATCTTCTTTTAGTGCTTTTAATAAAAGAGGTACTTCTAAGGACCTATGTAGTGGCCCCTTATCAGGGTCTTCCATTCTAACAGCTTCACCTTTTGGCCCTCCTGGGATTGTCATTGCATCCAGTTCCATCGCATATGCAACATCAAAACCTAGTTCAGAGTATGATTCAGCGCACCAGATATACCATTGAATAGGGAGATACATGCGATCTAAAATATGCTTTTTTCGATATTGAGATATTCTTTCTTCAAATATTTCAATTAATTCATTTTTATTTACTGCAAAATCACCAGTATTATCTGAAAATTTACTTTTTCTAAGTATATGTTGCCATACAAAGTTAAAGGCTTTCTCTCCTGCTAGTGAAGAAGTCCGTTGAATTTTTTCTTGTACATACATTTTAAGAGCCCACCTATAATTTAAAGGGTGAATTCTATTAAAATTCAATTTACTGTGATGTATTGTTATTGGCAAATTCCATATGTCACCACTTACATCGACTGAATGTCCTTCTCGTGAAATAATTGTGTCTTGGGCATCATGCCATCCAAATGTTTCTATCATTACTTTAATATCAACCTGCTCTACCATGGAACATCCTCAGAAATTAAATTATGTTGGTATTTTTTCAATGCTTTATTTGCTTGCTCTTCTATCTCCTGAGCAATATAAACAGATTGCGATTCCAAACTGCTATCACCTCTCACCATAGCAAGTATTTCTCTGCGACGTTGCTCTTCAATACCTAAGTTGCGTAATTCTCGCTCCATATTCGATGAAAAAGTATGCCTAAAGGCTCTGGCTGTTAAATGTGGAGGTAACTTGGAAGGAAATTTTCGTCTTAAAAGCTGATAAAACTGAGTAATCGAAGATTGAGACAGCGGTTCTCCATCATCACTTAGAATAAGGTAATCAGTTTCAGAATCTGATTTTTCTTCTAACGCATCTCGCCATTCCATAATATACATATCTAGGTATTTCGCAAAAACTGAGTCATCTATTGGTAGCACTCGTCCATCTCTTTTAATTTGGGGCCTAGGCTTGCGAGTATCTTTTACATCAGGAGGCCGCCTAAATACTCTAATATTTGAAATCGCACCAATTTCAATATCTTCAACTCTTAGGCTAAGTAGTTCTCCAGGTCTCAAACCATAATACAACATGATCATGGTAACTATATAGTTCCTAAATTTTACGGCAGAATTTCTACCAAACGCTCCTTGGGTTTCTGGGTCAAGGATGGAAAGTAGAAACTCAATTTCTAAACCATTTAAGCCCTTTCGCATGCCCTTATTTGTAGGAGATGCACTCATAAATCCAGAATCTAACCAATTAAGTATTCTATTTTTATTTTCTCTAACTAGCTCAAAATTAGAGTCATTTAAAGGCATTGAACCTAACTCAACATCAAAATACCAACCTAAATATTGCCTCACAGTAGTCAGCCTTTGATTAAAAGTATTGGGAGTAACAGCCATTTTTTTAACTTTGCCTCTATTCTCTTGATCTCTCCTTAAAGCCTCAATCAAACTGCCTTTTATCGTGGCTTCAGTAAAAGTAGATTTAGTTAAAATTCGCTCATAAAGGTTAATGTTTTCAAAGTCTAGCCATCGATATAATACGGCTAGCTCTCGAAGATTTCTAACCAGTGTATTTGAGCTTAACTCCCGGCGACTAATAATAAATTCATTTGGTGCAGGAATAGGCAATCCATCATCATCAAGTAATATTGGTAGTTGATCTCCTGTTTTATGTGAAATAGTTTCTACTTTCATAAGCCCCCCTTAAGTTTACATAAAATATACATAAAAAACCCTATCTTTACAATAAAAAGTTTATACGATTTTTAATTTCAACACTTATGTGTAGACATAAAAAACCCTCTAACTTCTTTACAAAAGATAGAGGGTTTAATTTAATGTAATAATATGATTTATATATAAAAATAACTTATAACATGATAATTATATTTACATTTAATACTTTATATCATTCAAAAGGGTAATATACACATAAATATCCCCCCTCTCGAATAATAAATCATTAGCCATTGTTTTTAATATATTTTTTAAAATAAAAATCAACATACTCAACATTTAAACTTAAATTTGTTGATTTTAGGTGGTTTGGGCCTAAATTTATAGCTATAATCAACATTATAGTTTTTTCCTCCTATCAGGAGGTGTTACCCTGTTCTGAACGCTAATGAAGGACGATCTAAAGCATGAGAATAACATTTAAAGACTTTTAAAGCTCGGATAACGATGAAAAAAATAGCTTAAAAATCTCCCAAAAAACTTATCCATTACAAAGAGAGCATACTAGCCTCGATAATGACATTACCTCTTGCAGCCCAACTTTGTTTTTTAAGCCATTAGAAATTTTTTGAATAAACACTAACAATGACTAGAATTTTGCAATTGATTAATTACATCCAAAGCTAGCTCTTCATCACGATCAAATGCTTGATCCAATAGACTTGCATGCCGAGAATCTCTAATACCGTGCAAACATGCTATTTCCTGAATAAAACCGTCTTCAGAATTCATTAGCTTAGGTAGGTCATAAGCTAATGAAAACTGTCTCAACTCTGAAGGTTGTGCCTCTTCATTACATTGATAGTTAATACCATTTAAAGTGAGAATAGAAAGAGACTGATCAATAATGTCATCAATTTTTTCAATATTAAGTATGACTGGTTCATTAGATGCTTTTAAAAGCTGTGCTGCAGCTTGAGTAGCATTTGAGCCCATTTTTACAATCATTGTCACATCACGCGTTGCAACTGCCAACATGACTTGAATTAAAAGGTTTAACTCTGAATAACCGGCTAACTTCACTGCTAACACCTTCAATTGCTCTCTATCTACAAGAAAAAGTAACCTTCCAGATAGAAAACGTAACCTTGGTATGCGCCTTTTTCTATCATAAGGTGTTTGAGGTAGTGGTTGATTTAATAGCTCATCTAAATCCTTTTGTAATGAATGTTTGGAATTTTCAGCCAAAAGTAATAAATGATCGATATCAATACGTTTAATCTTTTTCAAAGACCAATTATTCATACTGTAAGCATCGAACCAATCCTTAAATTTCTGTAATGAATGCGACTCCTGAACTGCTTGTGAATAACTTAACAATGGTAACCGTATATCCTTTTCTCTAAAAGCCTCTTTAAGCTTTTCGAGGCTTTCCTGGTCTGGACTAGCGATTAAAAATCGTTTTATGTCTGCAACTAACGACATCCAATCAGTACCGATTGATGATTCAAAGTCATTTTCACTTTTCAACCATTCGTTACTGCTTAGCTGAAAATCTTTATCCCCTGTGTGTAAATCTAGCCCTAGCTCACCTAACAGTTCCTTTAATTTATTTCTCCAGAATTCAATCTGAGGTTCAGTGCCTAGCAATGTAATATCGTCTACATAACGCCAATACTTACCTTTTGTTAATTCATACATTTCTCTGTCAACATTATCTAATAACAAATTAGCTATAACGTGACTAAAGACAGGTCCAGTAAGAACCCCCTTCCCAGCTGATTTATCTTGAGAACATACATTATTATAATTTTCTAAAAGTTTTGTCCCTAGTTGAATGTATTTCTCCGGCAATGAAGATTTTTCAGAACGTTCTTTCCAAACTTTTAGTGCATCATCAAATTTAATACTCGGATAAAACTTTTTAATATCCGTATATAAAACAATTTCATTGTCTGTATTGTGACAAGCGGCGGCAATAGCTTTTTGTCTTTCTTTCAATCCTTTAAAATAGGGAAGAAATACTCCAACCTTCTCCGTTTTACCTGCAAAATGATAACTATAAACGTAGGGTTGAGATTTGAACTCACCAAATTCAGATAATGAATTTAGCAAAGCAGTTTCAGCTAGAGCTTCGTTCGGTGTCGGAAGGTATATATCTCTATGAATAAAGCTACCATCATCTTTTTCCTCTTTAAAGTGATATACCTTGATATAAGCGGCTTTACTCTTGTTTTGCACTAGAGAGCACGATATTTCTTCTATCCATCGATCCCTGCGCGCACTCACATTATCTAGATAGTAGCGCAAACCCAGATACGGAATTACGTCACGTTGGCGGTATTGATTAAGTGCCTTGATAGCTAAAATTGAATCATTCATCACGACTTCCTCTCTGGCAGGTCGAACCGCATAATTTTCAGGCCCACACGGAACTCACCCATCAAAATTGGATGCTTACATTTTGAATTTGTCGCAGTATCAATATTTTCATTAGTTATTGGCAATGGAATTAACGATTTAAATAATTTTTGAAACCAGTCAATAGTTCGCGTCATAAAGCTAGTTACGCTTTTTTGATTAGGTTCAATCCAAATAGCAGCACTTACCTGATCTCTACTGTGCATAAAAATCTGTTCAAATTGTGGTTGTGCATCTTTCCATTTACGTTCCTTTTCAAGAAATCCCGTAAAATTACTTAACAACAACAATTTAGTCGTACAGTTCTGACTTTTAAGTGTCAATTTTTTAGTCAAGTCCACAGTGCTCATTGGGCTTAAAACGTCCCAGCATACTGACTCATGTTCAACCCATATTGCTTGCTCTTCTAATATGGGCTTCAAAGCTTTTAATTGGTAATCATAATAGTCTCGAGCGGATTCGGATATTTCGCCCGCGACAATAACAATTTCCAGAGGCAACCTTGGGACGACACCTTCTTTTCTCAACTCTGCGAGTGTAGTAAGGATACTGATGCTTCCAGCACCAGAACCAGAGGGTAAATCCGCTAAGAAAACTTTATTACCAGAAAAAATAGTAGCATACGCATCTGAAACATCCGACAAATGATTTTGTGGATCTAGCAAAGATAAGATAATCCGAGCGCAGGAGCCTGTATAGCGCCATACTAAATGTTTATCTGTATCCTCCTTAGACAGCCCTCCGACAAAACCCTTCTCAGCCTTTTCACTAGCCTTTTCTTCTAAATTATTTTCAGTTAATAATTCTTTCCAGCGCTCGACCAACATTGCAGGTAAAGTCATAACACCAGAATCATCACACCAAAGCGTTTTAGGTAAGTCTTTTGTTTGAATAAATCGTTTAGTCATCAAAATTCCCTTCAATATACCCATAAGCCTTAGCAAACAGCCCTTTATTCTTACCTAGCCCAAACGTGTCTTTCCATCTTGACATTTTCTAGACTCCTTTCTGTAATAATTGCTTACAACTACAATTTAGACCTATTCAAACCCATGCAACATACGATGCATAAGTAAATACTGCTTGTGTTCATTAGTTAACTTTTCTGTATTAATGTCTTTCTTCTCCGTATCTAATCCCAAGCATTTAATAACGTCCTCCGATAGTCTATCTAATATAGCTTCACCTTCATCATCAAAAGCTATCAATCCTTTATCAAATAAAGAATCCCAAACCACCGATAGTAACAGCCCATTAAATGGATCTCCTTTCTGATTAGCAGTAGACTGACTCCAAGGTAAAATATGAGATGCGATAAGTAGCCTTTCATCATTCAACCCACTAACAGCGCAAGCACCTCCCCAGTAAGTTAATAAAAGCTTCCTGAACTTGCCTTGATTAACTCGATACTTAGCGACAACATCCCTTTCTTCTCCTTCAAAACCCTTAACACTCTCTTCCACTTCCTTTGCTGATTGAGCTACCGTGGATATTTCTTCTGATGAAAAAACAGGGGGCTTTTCTGGACTTTGTTCTTTTTCTAATAACTCCTGATTTTTACTTTGAAACCTTTGTATTAGAGACTTTAACTCAGAATCAAATTGCAAATCACCGACTAATCGACCGTCTGGCGATGAACCAAAATCATGCCTACATCGAACTGTATCGCTTCTTTCAAATGACTGATCAATAACAATACTGAGCAAAGAAGAAAGAGTGATTTTTTCTTTTCCAGCTTTTTGTTTAGTTTCCCATCCACCAGGGTTGTATTCAAAACCTATATCACCTGTATCATTGTCACTAATTAATTTTGGATACCATTTCTTTGCCTTATGTGTAACCCATGCTTGTCGAAAATATGGGTCACCTTTATAACTAACTCTTGCTGATATTTCCTTAAAAAGCGGATCACTTTCAAGCTCCTTTACCAATTGAGAATCTATTTCTATACTCATTTTCTTCCTTTAATAATCAATAATGCTCTTCAATATACCCATAGGCCTTGGCAAACAGCTCTTTATCCTTACCTAATCCAAACTGTGCCAGTATTAGTAACAAAGCCTTCTGTATCTCGCGTGGGCCGCTATTAGAATTCTGCCAACCTTCAAAACGTGTGGCTTTCACAATCTTGTCTATTTGGGTAACAATATTTTCAATTAACTTAGGCGTACTGTCCGGACGGGTTTCCAGGAACAGTACCGTTAACGCTTGTTTATTATCTTCTTGAGTAACAGGTTTATCACCCGTTTTATTTTCAGCACGGACTGTATCGCGGGCAGCATCTAATAAACCTTTTAGCCATTCTAGGCTGCTGATTACCTTAGCTTCATAATCTTGGCGTAACTTTTCTAGGCGCTCACCAAGCTCAACAAATTTAGGGTCACCATCCCCACGCAAACGGCCCATTAAATTAATTTCCAAGCCGCGCGCTTTCTTTTCCTGTTCTTTTTCCGTTAATTCAAAAAGTGCATGCTCATCGATCAGCAATTCACTAATATCTTCACGGATATGCTCAATATCGGTATGCTCATGAATCATCTTAATAGTTTCAGGGCCCAATGCAGCCCACACCAATGAACCTGTTTGGCCAACTGGACGGACGGATTCGTATATTTGAGCCAGCCATTTATAATCGGCTCGGTAAGGTGATAAGCAAGTGTCAGGGTTAATAGCGGTCCATAGCTTATTTAATACACCAAAAGCCGCGGCAAACTCATCGCGCTTTTCATTATTAGGTAGACATTCTTGCGCTGCCAAAATACCTTCAAAACCTGCCACCGTTCTACCCACATTGGGAAAGAAGGCTAAACACTTTGTCAGTTGTACCGGTAGTAAAGCTTTGAATGCCTCTATCCCTTCAATCACGCCGTCAATATCCTCAGGGGTATAAGCTAATGCCGTACGTAGGTTTTCAAAGACACCCAGGTAATCAATAACCAGGCCCATATTCTTATGCGCATCGCCTGTTTCATATAAACGGTTGGTACGACACATGGCCTGTAGCAGACTGTGATCTCGTAATGGTTTATCCAAATACATGCAGTAGCAAATCGGCGCATCAAATCCGGTTAATAACTTAGCCGTGACGATAATCAATTGCAGCGGGTGCTGTGGATCTTTATAACTTTCAATCAAGTCTTTCTGCTTTTGCTCATCACCGTCAAAAGCCTGCCAACGCTCAAAATCAGTCTCTATAATAGGTAATTTAAGATCTTCTTTCCACTTGCGCCAATCTTTATTCTGTTTACCTTTTTTCTCGCCTTCAGTGATTTTTATTGGGGCTTGCTCAACATTCATCACTACTTCAACAGCATCAAAACCCAGTAACTCACTTAATAAATAATACATCTGCACACAAGCTTCACGGTCATACACCACGACCATGCCTTTCATCTTTTTCGGTAAGACATGACTGCTAAAATGCTGCGCAATATCATCACTGATAGCAGCCATCCGCTTAGGTGCTTTTAGCATAATTGCTAACTTACCTGCACGCATGGATAAAGCTGTTTTTTCTTCTTTATCTAATTCATTATCTTTAGCGAGCTGTTCAAAGGCTTTATTAATGGCCTCACGATCAACGCGTAACTCCGCCAATCGGGGTTCAAACTTGACTGGATTGGTCGCGCCATCACGTATCGACTGCTTATAGCTATATCGATTCATATAACGACCGTCATCTTCATCTGCCCCGAACAGCTTAAAGGTATTACGATCAAGGCCCGAGATAGGCGTACCGGTTAAACCATAAAAATGTGCATTAGGTAATGCCCAGCGCATTTTATCGCCTAAGGAACCTTCTTGCGTACGGTGCGCTTCATCTACAAGAACAATAATATTGTCGCGTGCGTTCAGGCCTTCTTTATTATTGTCATCAATCTCGACCTCTTTAAACTTAAACACCGTGGTGATCAAAATACCGCGACTATCTTGCTTAAGAAATTCACCTAACTTACGACAACTGGGGACTTTGATCAGGCTTTTAATATCCGCACCACCAAAAGTCTCATTGATTTGGCTATCTAAGTCCCGTCGATCGACCACAATCAATACCGTGGGATTTTTAAGTCGATTATCAGCGCGTAACATACGTGCCGCATACAGCATTAACAACGACTTACCCGAACCTTGAAAATGCCATATCAAACCTTTACGCGGATAGCCCGCCTGCACGCGTTCGACAACCTGCTTAGCCGTTTCAAATTGTGGATAACGCGGTAAAATCTTGATGCGTTTAGGTGGTGTATTTTTGCCGGTTTTGATGGTCGAAAAGAGTGCAAAAGAATGTAATAGCTGCAAGACTGTTTGTGGATTTAACAGACCTTCAACACTGTCCAGCACCGTAGATAAACCTTCAACAATCACTTCTCGTTGTTGCGTTTTATGCCACGGCCCCCAATCTTTAGTGCGGGCATTAATCGCGCCATAAGCAAAGGTTTTACCTTCACTGGCAAAGCACAATAGATTGGGTACAAAGAACGGTGCAACATTTTTCCAGTAATGCTTTTTACCGCCGATAAAATCTGCCGCGCCATCCTGCCAAGTAACTGAAGGACGCGTTGCTGATTTGACCTCACCAACCACTAAAGGTATGCCATTGATATACAACACGAGGTCAAAATACACTTCACTCGCGGCGATATAATGCACTTGCTGAGAGACCACAAAATGATTGCTTTCGATGTTATCGAAGTCAATTAGATTAATGGTGATATGGTCGCCATTCTCACCAAACGCTAAGGTTTTTTCTGCTAACAGCCATTCGTTAAAGTTCTCATTAGCTTTGACTAATCCGGTATGTTTCGCTTCCAATATCACGCCGCGCAGTTTATAGATAACCTCATCGGCATAATCGGGTTGCGCGGCTATATCAGGATTTAACAAACACAAAGCCTCTTTTAGCCATTCATCGACAAAAATATCATTGGCTTGTTTGGGCAAGGCTTCACCATGACAGTAATTCCACTTTACACCGCTCAGTTGTTTTAAGCGGTCGATGATTCCATTTTCGGTTACGGTTTGTTCGTTAAACATTTAAGTCCTACCTAAAAGATCCAGTCAATAAACTTTGATTTATTTTCCTACACTCAATAATTTTATTATCTAAGGTTTCACTAAGATCTTTTAATTCATTAAGCGCCGCAACAATGCTCTGCTGCTCTTTTATACTTGGAAGAATTATTTCCATATTCAACCACTGATTCGTTTTAAAAAGCATTTTCTCAATATGAATTCCAACACTATTTATAAAAAAATAACTCTTCATTCTTGGAGTTTGAACCAACCAAAACCAGAAATCCATATCAATATCCTTTGAAACATTAAAAACATCGTATTCATTAGAAACAATACTCCCATGTAATCGCTCAGGAACAATGCCACATCCTCCATGAACAATTTGACGTTTAGATATCAAAAAATCACCCTTTTCAATTAAAAACTGACTCTTAACACTAATATCTCTACCTTTTAGCTTATCTCTTTCATCTATTCCTCCATGCGCTCTACGTGCCACAACAGTTTGATAGAGCGATTCATCATCCATATTAACTCGGATAGACTTAATATTTAAAACCTCTTTAATTTTAACTATTTTGTATCCTGAACTTAACCTCTCATCAAGATTATCTGTTACTGTTTTCTTTAGCAACCAACTACATTTTTCATGCAATAAACTTGCAATGAGTTGCTCTGTTGCTGAAATAAAACCTTCACCCATTTCTATATTTTTTGTATTGAGCATCATCACTTTAAGAAAGTTAGTTTGAATTTCAATGCTTGGAATAATAAACTTCTGAATTTCAAGAATCTTCCACTTAATTGTTGGAGATAAAGATCCTTCAGAAATATCCAGAGCTCGGTTCATAAACACACCAGACTGCATGAAATATGGTAAAAACTCAGTAACAACAGTTTCTGGGTTTGCTTCTAAAACCATTGCATGAGCTGAACATATACAATCCCAATTAGCTACAGCCAACTTTCGCTGATACGCGCGCCTTTTACCAAAAACAATTTGTCCCTTTTTAACTAAAAGTTTTTGGCCAGACACATCGCTAGGCACACCATGTCGTTTGATTTTTAGACTATCTGGATCTAAGTGTTCAAGCCCAACATAAATATTCAGTTTTGTTTCACTGGGTTCAACTCTCTTAGAAATATGCTTGGCCATATCACCGAAAGTAACAACTCGCCAACCCTCTGGCAATTCTTTATCATTCATTATGTTTTTCATCTACTCAATAACCTAATTCAAAAAAGTTATCAAATAACTGATTAACTTGTTTAGCCACTTTCACCCTATTCACTTTCCAAGATTCCACAACATGCTCTATATCAAAGATTTCATCACTAATATAATTTTTCAAATAGAGAGGGATAGATAGATTAAATTGGTTAGCCTTAATTTCATCAAGGTCTATTAGAGCGGAAATCTCAGGATATACATTCGGAGTCAAATATGCATTCGTCAATGCTGTTAAATTTTCATCGGACAAATAGCTATATCCTTTGTGTTTTGTAATGTTTTCTACACCATTTATAAATAAAATTTTATTTTTTCGTTTAGAAGTCTTATCACAACGTAGTACAACCACACAAGATTCCATCGTTGAGTTATAAAACAAATTAGGCCCTAAACCGATCACTGCTTCAATCAAATCAGCTTCAATAATTTGCTTACGTATCGCTTGTTCAGAATCTCTAAATAATACGCCATGCGGCCAAAGCATTGCGGCACGACCCGTTTCAGGGTTCAGGCTTTTAATAATATGCGTATAAAAAGCATAGTCGGCGCAACCTTGTGGCGGTACACCGTAAAGATGACGACCATACGGATCAGCCGTAAACTTATCCCGATTCCATTTTTTAATCGAATACGGGGGGTTAGCAAAGATGACATCAAACTGCTTGAGCTGATCGTTGTCGATAAACTTAGGATCAGCGAGCGTATCACCGCGCAACACTTCAAATTCTTCAATATCGTGCAGGAACATATTCATGCGTGCAATAGCGGAAGTCAGTAAATTGACTTCTTGCCCGTAGAGCTTAACGCTACGCCATTCTTGATCTTGATTACGCAGTTCCATAACAGCATTTAACAACATGCCACCCGTACCGCAAGTGGGATCATACGTGGATTCACCTGGTTGCAAGCCCATAATGCGCGTCATTAAATGCACCACAGTACGATTGGTATAAAATTCTGCGGCGGTATGCCCTGAATCATCAGCAAACTTTTTAATCAGGTACTCGTAAGCATCACCTAAATCATCTTGATCAACGGATTTAATGCCTAAGGGGATTTTACTGAAATGTTGAATCAAGTCCGCCAATAGATGATCGGGTAAACGCTCTTTATTAGTCCATTGCGCATCACCAAACACCCCATGCAAACGCTGATTACTGGCTTCAATTAAGCGCAGTCCATTTTGTATGGCTTCGCCTATATTCTGCGTGGTTTCACGCACACCTTGCCAGCGCGCTTCTGTAGGGATATTAAAACGATGAAACATGTCCATAGCAGCGTATTCTGCATCGCCTTCATGTACTTCCATCGCCTCATTGTACTCTTCCAAATAAACGTCAGATAAGCGTTTATAAAACAGCAATGGAAAGATGTACTGTTTGTAATCTGAAGCATCGATTTGCCCGCGCAGGAATTCAGCCGCGCCCCAGAGTAGGTCTTCTAGCTTCTTTTTGTTTAAGCTACTCATGATTTCTGAGGCTCTTTCTGTTCTTCTTTTCGTAGAACAAATTCTATAACAGAGATTCCACCACCACCTTCTTCATCGTCATCCTCTGATCTAGGAGGTATACCTGTCGGTGGTAAATTATTATCAGTCATTGAAAAATACTGATCATCTGACACAGTTTCAGTGATAAAACTTAGTTTATGACCAAATACATGGCATCCCCGAGCAGATTTCCTTCCACCACCACTAGCAGCTCCCATAAGAGATGTAGTTTTACGAGCAGTTACCTCTAATAAGTCAGTTATAACAGCACTCCACCCTCTATTGTGAAATTCACTTATTTTTTTAGGGGTTATTAGTAGCATTAGCTGTACATATTCATCTTCTGCCTTTACTTTATCTATATGATAGTTAAATACTTTTCCTGAATTTCCGAGTACAAAGTGGTAAATTTCATTAAGAAAACTTTCATAATTACTTAAAGTCGCCGTTGGCTGTGCTGTTAAAGCTATATTATTAACTATACAAGCATCAGGGGTGTTAATTGAGGGAAATGGTGCTTTTTTTAGTAATAAATACTTAGCTGAAGAATAAAGATCAGAGCCTATCACCTTGCGCTCTTTTCCATCAAGTTCTGGAGTGGATTTGGTGTACTCAAAAACTGGCCATTTCTCGTATAGAAAATGCTGGTTTTTGTTACCTGGTTTAGAGGGTAATCTTTTTTTAAACATTTTTGCTTGATAAAGAATGGCTTTTCTTGTGACACTTTTTTTATCAATGATTGTATTTATTACTAATAAATCTCCAATTTCAATACTTTTCTGTTTAACCATTCCATGGAAAGTAACTTTCGGGGTTTGATGAATAAACACACTTCCTACTTTTAATGTGTATTTACCAATATTTAAACCTAAATCATTTACAAAGGTTGGTATCCCATAAGTTAATTGAGCAACTATGCTAGGTTCTGATTTTCCATTTTCAACAGCATCCTGAATTGCGTCGCTCAAAGCGCTATGTAGTCTGGTCGCATCTTTATCGTTGATTTGTGAAAGTAAGCTCATAATTCAAATCCTTCTTTAACTAATAGGTCTTCAAGCTCTTGCTCCGCTTGTTCCAGTGCAACCAGTTTTTGTTTAAAGTCTAATAAGGCCTCTTCCACGGTAATCCTTTCTTCCTCTAACGGCTTCTGTACATAGCGAGCGATATTCAAATTAAAGTCGTTTTCTTCAATCTCTTTTAAACCCACCCAACGCGATACACCTTCAATGTCTTGTGCATTTACAGGGCCTTGTTGTTCCTTGCTTTGGTAAATGTGATAGATCTGATCGGCTTGCTCCACGGATAACGTATTTTGCGCACGGCCTTTGGTATAAATTTCTTCAGCATTAATAATCAATACATGGTCTTTATGCTCAATCGGGCGTTGCTTTCTCAACACCAGGATACAAGCGGGAATGCCTGTGCCGTAAAATAGATTAGAAGCTACACCGATAATGGCTTCAATACGGTTTTCTTTAAGTAGTTGCGTACGTATTTTGCCTTCAGCCGCACCACGGAATAATACCCCATGAGGCAATACTACGGTCATATGACCGTTATCATTTAATGAGGCAAACATGTGTTGCACCCAGGAAAAATCACCGTTTGTTTTAGGCGCTAAACCATATTGCTTACGGCCATAAGGATCATTTTGCCATAGCTCGTAACCCCACTCTTTAAGGCTAAAAGGAGGATTGGCAATGACGTTATCGAATGTTTCCAGTTTGTCGCCTTTAATAAACTTGGGTTGGCGTAAGGTATCACCACGCACAATGTCAAAATCTTCCATGCCATGCAGAAACAGGTTCATCCGCGCAATGGCTTCAGTAGTAAGGTTTTTCTCTTGGCCTTTGATTTTAAGCAGACGAGGATCACCCCCGTTTTCTTTTACATGATGTACGGTTTCCAGCAACATGCCACCCGTACCGCAAGCAGGGTCATAAACACTTTCACCGGCTTGAGGATCGAGGATATTCACCATTAAACGGACAATCGTGCGCGGGGTATAAAATTCTCCGGCTTTTTTATTGGCTTTATCAGCAAAGCGCTTAATCAGGTATTCATAAGCCCGTCCCATGTCATCATCACGCACACTAGAGACACCAAGATTGATCTTATTGAAATGATTAAGCAGTGCGCCCAATAATTCATCAGAAAGGCGTTCTTTATTAGTCCAGCCCGCATCACCAAAAATGCCATGTAGATGTTCATTAGCCAGCTCTATGCCGCGAAAAGCTTCTTTTAAAGCTTGGCCTATATCTTTTGTTTGGTTGAATACATGAGTCCAGTGACATAGCTCAGGGATTTGAATGCGGTGAAACATATCGCCTTTAGCGAGTTCGGCATCACCGACTTGTTCTAACGCTTCAGTATATTCTTCATCATAAACATCACAGATACGCTTGAAGAATAAAATGGGGAATATGTATGTTTTGTAGTCGGAAGCATCTATGGGGCCAGTAATGATATGGGCTGCATGCCATAGATGGGCTTCTAAGTCCTTTAAGGTGATGAGTGTCATTAAGTATTCTAACTTATCCTTTATTTGTTCGTTTTGCAGGCAAAATTATAAAGTATGCCTAGGAATTATTTAGCAAAAATCAATTTGCTAGCATAGAGCAGGCAGCCTGTATTGTCTATATAGCTGGCATACAAATACAACATTAGCTAATATTTTAATTATTTATAACAAGTAAAACTAATTATCATGCAAAAAGAATATCCGCTGACTACTGAGTGCAGTAATATCATTGCTATCTCCGATGAGGCACATGCACTCAAAGCAGGTGGTTTTCAAGCAACCTATCTTAAATCAAAAAACCATCCAATTACCAAAAGCCTGTGGCAACAATTAATGGACTAGGAGCTTGTCCGAGAACAAAGGGCTTTGAAAATTAAATCAACATATAGTGCATTTATTCTAATTGTAACCACTATATATGGTAGGCAGCTAAGTTAAATGTTAGTTCTCGGACAGGCTCCTAGAACAGGGCTACTCTAGATAAACACCAACTACACGTCATTCGAAAACAAAAGATTAAATTTCGATTTCATACTTATAGATCAATTTGTTATACGGCATTCGTATAGCCGTTCTATCATCATTTTACTCATACACAGAGGTAATACTTAATATTCTATATACGCTGACGACACGTCACCGCCTGTCAACTCCAGGCAGAGGATTATCTAAGCGCTCTTTCAACAATTTCATATCCACACCTGCCATATATGAATTATGCAACCACCGTGTGAACTGCTCTAAAAGTTTACTATTTTGCTCTTCTAAACGTTTAACTTTTGCTTCCAGTGTTTCTATTTGGTGTTTAGCTAATTCTAAAGTAATATCACTATCAGAATTTTCATTTTCTTGTTTAATACCTTCCTTTCTGCTATTAAACGCTTCAACAATCGCAGGATAAGACATAAGCGTATAACGGCTAATTTTCTTCTCTCCAAATATATTGGCAAGCTTTGCCGCATAAAGCTCCCACGTTAGCTTTCCTTGCCAGGAATCCAGTTCACTCAACGCTCGCGGTAATGTTTTTACCGTAATAATTTTTTTAGGCATCGATTACCCCCAATAATTGTCTAACAGATTCTTGATTAATAGCATTATTATCAATCGCTTCAATCCCAATATTACGTTGTTTTAACGCTCTTCTCACTGGGCTTGGATCATGTTCTGGCGGGATCCATAAAACATCTCCTTCAGAAATATCTTCAGACTCGAGCCTTTCTCTTTGAGTTCGTATGTGTGCAAGCTTCCAACCTAAATGAGTAACCCACCTGTCTGCTCCAAACGCAAAACCTTCAGCATCTGTCTCAGCTTTATTAAACTGTGATTCAACCATACACTCAAGGCCTTTAATTCTATCCAATGTTTTTGGCATCCCCTTAATACATACATGCTCACGGCAAGTCATACATTCTCCTCCTTTCAAGCAAGGAGACATAGTGTAATCATGCACACACATACCATACTCAGTAACATCAGCTATGCCAACACGGTTAATTCCTAAATCTGAATAACTTACAGGTAAATTTAATTTTAAAGCTTCTAATGGCGTCGGGCGTTGCTTAAGCTCCAAAATAGCTCTATGATTTTCTTCTCGCTCTTCTTGAGTTCTTAAATCATAATGATAATTATCACTTACTTTAGCTCTTCCAGCCCATTGAGCCAGCTGCCATGCGTCCATTCCTTGACGCTCAGCATTAGTAGATAACCAAACACGAAGTTGATGCGTTGTAAGGCTTATTTCCGCCCCATCTTCATCTTTATAATCCATGCGTTGAAATAGGGTTTTAACAGGGGATTTTAACCCTTTGCGAGGTGTTATTTGATCGTTAATACGATTAGGGTCAGGTATAAACCAAGAAAACAGAACAGGTTTAAAAGTTGTATGAAACTCCCGATCTCTAACTAAAATAAGTGATTCCCACAAAGGCCTGTTTACAGACTTTAAATTAGGCCATGTATTTATTTTATATTTATTAAGAGTAAAATCAGCTAAATTTTTATATGTAACACCCTCCCCCTGCCTAAGATTTTTAATCCATTTAACAGATTGAATTCCAAGAATATTCCATGAAGACTTACTATCATAGTCCTTAGAATTTTTAGATTTCTCTGTCATTCGCCTCATAGTATTGTCAGAAAATCCCATAGCCACGCCAAACTCATAGGCATTTAAAGGCTTATCTTCAGGGAAGTCATCAGGAGTAACACAATCATCATGCCGCATAAAAACACCGGGGGTTTCATAAGCAAATTTTGCTGCATCTCGGGCGGGCTGGCCTAGCTCAACAAGACGTTTATGTGCCTCAACGACCACATTTTCCAAGTCTTTTGGTACCCACTTAATAGTATCCCCAAAGCCTTTCTCACCGTACCAACGCACACCAAGAGATCCATTTTCACTCTTATGTAAGCAATCCACTGTCAAATCAGCAAGTTCGCCTGCTCTGCCAGGAGCAAATATCAGGAAAACAAGAACACTTGACCAATAACTATCTTCAGGAGTTTTAGCATTAGCAAAACAATCTGCAAGAGCATACATCTGATGGAGGCTTGGGCAACGAGTTTCTTGCCATTTCCGAGACTCGGCGTCAGTGCATTCAGCTTTAGATTTTTGTTTCCGCCAAGGACTGATCCATATCTGTAAGTGAGGTGCAAAACGTTTTTCTTTAATAAATTTATACAGGTCTTGAAGTTGATACCCTATTTTATTGAGCCTGTCTTTATTGACAACTCGCTCTAGCACCAATTGTTGGGTTTTATCTATCACTAAGCCATCAATTTTAAGTAGGTTCGCATCGCTATATATTTCAATAAGCGCATCATGTAAAACCCTCAAAGCTACCAGTTTCGATGCTATACTTGATACAGATTTAATACTCTGATTGTAGCGAATATAGGATTTGGCAAATGACATGAATGGCTCATCAAGAGGCTCAAAATCATTACAGTTTGATTTTTCACGATACTTAGAAAAAGCAATCGCTATTTTTCTACTCTTTGTTACATTATACCAAGTGTTAACTTCCCAGCCTCCCTGGTCTTCATACAGACGTAATTTATCTCTGCAATGTGCGATAAATTCATTAAGATTTTTCTCAGCAGTCAATTCTTCTTTCGCTTTAAAGTAGATGATATTTGCCACTATAATTATCCTCTGCTTGCTTTCTCTTTAACACACATATCGACAACCTGTTGCACTGCAAGAAGTAACCTATCTGTCGACTGAATCACATACGAAGATACCCCGACACCTTCTTGCCTTTCTCGTTCCTGCAATATCTCCTCAAGAACCTCTTCGTGCGAGGCTTCAAGCCAAGGCTGAAAATTTACACAAGTATAACAAGCTCTGTAACCACTTGCACAAAATGAATAAGTGCCACAACTACCTAGATTATGGTTATTATTTTTAATTCGACTATGGGGATCATTACCACGCAATGCATCCCTCTCAGAAGCTACTAATGTTCCAGAAAATGCTTGAGCTAGTGGTGCCAAAACAGGCGCCATTGTCTTAGATATTTGCTTTGCTATTTCTTCAGTGTTTTCAGTATAAAAACCTATGTTTTGAGTATCTGATTGATCAAGGGCAGCAGCCAAAGCAACGCCTTTAATTCCTCTTCTTACTAGGTTAGTTGCTTTTGTGTACCTAAACCGACGAGTTGTTAAATGTATAAAATCACCTGTTCGCTCTGATTTAGCCATACATTTTTTTGAAAGCTCTCTCAAAACGTACTGTGAAGAATTTATTGTCAAATGAAGGAAATCAGGCGTTCTTGCCATTACTTTTTCAAAATCAGCGATAGTTTGAATACTAGCAAGTCTTGATATTTGGAGAAAAATTGGCACTTCGCCACGAAGTTTTTCTGGCAGTTTTTCACCTATAGCAAGCTCAATAGACGAAATAGACTTATTTCTTTGACTGGAAAGAATAAGGTAAATATCTTCATCAATAGTTAACGGAGAAAACTGACTTCGATAAGTTGCATTTCTTTGTTTTGCTCGCGGAAAATTGATGATGTAAGCGTTGTAGCTTTTATGCTGAGTACTCACAAGATCTTTAGAGCGCAGCATTCGAACATTAATACCTCTTCGGCCTGTCAGCGCGATTATCATGATATATGCATAGCTCTCTAAACTTATATCAGATTGAGAAAATGCAGTTGACACCCATTCAATTAACGCACCTAACTCATTGTGAGTTAAAGGTCCGAAATAAGGACAAGCTCTTTTAACAGCCTTACCTTTAACATTTCCTTGAAGAGTTAACTCCTCAAGGAAATCAACTGTATCTTTACTTACGCCCTCAAACCCCCAATCATACCAAGAGATAAAAAAACCTTTTAAAGCCCCCAACTTATACTCTGTTTCATCATCTAAAGTAGAAAGATAGTTAGTTACGCCAGTAACATTTATATTTTTTTCTTCTGTATCTCTAAGGTATTTTTGGAAATAATAAAATATGTTTACAGTCATCGAAGCTGACATTTCTTCAGCATAACGACACAACGTTTTTCTAAATCCTACCTCTGTAACAAAGTCTATGTTGAAATCATATAGTAAGTTAAATTTAACAACTTTACTCCCATCTAACTGCCACTTATCAGCATAAAGTTCAAAATCATAACCCATTTTTGATTTATACCACCTGGGCTGTGGGAATTTGTAAGTATGTTGTTTTTTCTCGCAGCCACTCATTTAACTTATCTCTATTACTTTTTTATTTGTTATCAAGTGCTAATAACCCTGAAATTAATGTTGCATCAACTTTATCTGCATCAATCTCGATGGTATCTCCCCGCTGACTTAAAGCTCTCTCTATAACACTTGGGTCATGTTTTGGAGATATCCTTAAAATGGTTCCATCAGAAATATCTTCAGACTCGAGCCTTTCCCTTTGAGTACGTACGTGTGCAAGCTTCCAACCTAAATGAGTAACCCACCTGTCTGCTCCAAACGCTAAATCATCAGCATCTGTCTTTGCTTTATTAAATTGAGATTCAACCATACACTCAAAGTGTTTAATTTTATCCAGTGTTTTCGGCATCCCCTTAATACATACATGCTCACGACAAATCATACACTCTCCACCTTTAGTGCAAGGAGCCATCGTGTAATCATGCACACACATGCCATATTCAGTAACATCAGCTATACCACTTTGGTTAATTCCTAAATCTTCATAACTGATTGGTAAATTTAACTTTAAAGCCTCTAGTAGAGTCGGGCGTTGCTTAAGCTCTAATATAGCTCGATGATTCTCTTCTCGCTCCTTTGGCGTTCTTAAATCATAATGATAATTATCATTAATTCTAGCCCTTCCAGCCCATTGAGCCAGCTGCCATGCGTCCATTCCTTGACGCTCAGCATTAGTAGATAACCACACACGAATTTGGTGTGTGGTAAAGTGGATTTCAGATCCATCTTCATCTTGATAGCCCATGCGTTGAAACAAGGTATCGATCGGAACCTTTCGATGTTTAGTCGATGCTATTTGTGAATTAAGGTCATTAATTGTTAGTTGGCACCAAGAAAAGTTTTTCATTTTATTGCGACTTAAAAACTCACACGACCTAGATAATATGAGTGATTCCCAAATTGGGCGATCTATAGACGGCATATTAGGCCATTTTTTATTAGCATATTTATTTAAAACATAACTTGCCAAACCTTTATAAGACCAAGCTTCTTCAGTACATTTTTCTTTTATCCATTTTCCATTTCCATGAAGAATTCGCCAAGCTGCTTTACCATTGAAATCTTTACAATTACCCACTATTCTATTAATGGATTTTACCGAAAACCCCATAGCCATCCCAAATTCATAAGCATTTAAAGGCTTATCTTCAGGAAAACTATCAGGAGTAACACAATCATCATGCCGCATAAAAACACCGGGGGTTTCATAAGCAAATTTTGCCGAATCTCGGGCTGGTTGGCCTAGCTCAACAAGGCGTTTATGTGCCTCAATGACCACATTTTCCAAGTCTTTTGGCACCCACTTAATAGTATATCCAAAACCTTTCTCACCATACCAGCGCACACCAAGAGATCCATTTTCACTTTTATGTAAGCAATCCACTGTCAAATCAGCAAGTTCACCTGCTCTGCCTGGAGCAAACATCAAAAAAACCAAAACACTTGACCAGAACCTATCTTCTGGAGCTTTAGCATTAGAAAAACAATCTGCAAGAGAATACATGTGGTGGAGACTTGGACAGCGAGTTTCCTGCCACTTTAGGGATTCAGCATCTGTACGACCAGCTTTCGCATAGGCCTTTTTCCAAGGAGGTACCCAGTCTTGTAAGTACGGTACAAATTTTTTTTCTCTTATAAAATCTAAAATATTCTTTAAAGCTAACCCTGTTTTATGTTTACCATCTATAGAGTTATATCTTTGCGATATTAGTTCAACTGATTTTAATATAACAATACCCTCTGTTTTTAGCACATCAGCAGCACCGTGAACCTGGACAAGCGCATCATGTAATGCTCGAAGAGCTGATAACCGACCGAGCATATTCGAAACAATTTTTTGACTTTGATCATAACGAATATAAGCTTTAGCAAATGATATAAACGGCTCATCCATTTGGTCTACAGGTATAGATCCTGATTGTGTTTTAGCACTATATCTTGAAAATGATATACAAATACGTTTTCCTGCTCTTGAGTTGTTATACCAACGATTAGCTTTCCAGCCTCCCTGATCTTCATACAGACTTAATTTATCTCTGCAATGTGCGATAAATTCATTAAGATTTTTCTCAGCAGTCAGTTCTTCTTTCGCTTTAAAGTAGATAATATTTGCCACTATAATTATCCTCTGATTGCTTTCTCTTTAACACACATATCGACGACCTGTTGCACTGCAAGAAGTAACCTGTCTGTCGACTGAATCACATAAGAAGATACCCCGACACCCTCTTGCCTTTCTCGTTCCTGTAATATCTCATCAAGAACCTCTTCATGTGCAGCTTCAAGCCAAGGCTGAAAATTTATGCAGGTATAGCAAGCTCTGTAACCACTTGCACAAAATGAATAAGTGCCACAGCTACCTAGATTATGGTTATGATTTTTAATTCGACTATGGGGGTCGTTACCACGTAATGCATCCCTCTCAGAAGCTACTAATATTCCAGAAAATGCTTGAGCTAGTGGAGCCAGAACAGGAGCCATTATCTTAGAAATTTGCTCTGCGTTTTCTTCAGTGTTTTGAGTATATACACCTATTTGTTCAGTATTTGATTGATCAAGGGCCGCAGCCAAAGCAACACCTCTAATTCCTCTTCTTACTAGATTAGTTGCTTTTGTGTACCTGAATCGGCGATTTGTTAAATGCATAAAATCACCTGTTCGTTCTGATTTAGCCGTACATTTTCTCGCTAATTTTTGAATTATCAATTGAGTATCCGAAGTTGTTGCATTAAGATAATCGGCTTTCTCTGTCATTAATATTTTGAAATCACTAATGGAATTAACTTCTGAAAGCCTTGTTTTTTTAACAAAAATAGGCACTTCATTACGAAGATTATTTGGTAGTTTTTCTCCTATTACGTTTTCAACATCAATAATTGACTCGTTCATTTGATTATACATAACTAAATAAAGTTCTTTATTTATAGTAACTGGAGTAAATTGAGAACGGAATTGTGTATGTTTTTGTTTTGCGCGAGGAAAATTAATTCTATATTCATAACCACCGACAACTTCATTTACCACCAAATCTTTTGCTCTCAATGAGCGTATGTTGATCGGACGTCTTCCTGTAAATGACAGCACAAGTAAATAAGAATATTCTTGTATTGTCAACTCAGATCTAGAATATGCATTTGAAGACCAGTCAAGCACTGCACCAAACTCATTTAAAGTCAACGGCCCCGTATAGGGACAAGCCATCTTTACAGCCTTTCCTTTTGTACACCCCCTTAGTTCAGTTTCTTCCAAAAACTCAATTACTTCCTTATCAATTCCAGGATACCCCCAATAATGCCAATTAAAGATAAAACTCCTTAGCAGCCCCAAATATTGCTCAGTATCTCTAGTTAAAACTTTTTTCCAACAACTTAAACCTTTTACAGTTACTCTTGTTTCCTTTGTAATATCTATATATTGATTAAAATAGTTAAACATCGCAGATGTAGTATTAGCAGATATTTCTTCTGCATAACGACATAAAGTCATTTTCACTCCCTCTTTTGTTTTCATATCTACATTCTTCAAAAGATAAATTGGGATTTGCTTAGAACCATCTAAATGCCAAATATCAGCATTAAAATCAAATTCATAGCCCATTTTTGACTCTCGCCATTTAGGTTGTAGGGGTTTATCACAATTCTGATTGTTTTTTATAATTTTGCTCATAAACACTTCTTCACTATTCTTCTTTAATGAATTTTGTCCAGTACTTAATATCTTCCAACATCAAATGGTTTGCTTCCTCTCTAATGTGACGTAAGTTGTATGTCTCTGCTGTAGAGTCAGATGCCCATCCGTTTAATTCTTTTCTTATTTGCAGTTCCTGCTTTTCATTGATCGATTTTATACTAGGGTTAGTTTTTGCTGCTTCATTGCGCTCATCAATAAGTTTAGACAAACGATAATTGAAGTAATGTCTAAACCCATGGCGGGATATTTCACTAAGAATTTCTGGACATACGCCTATTGCAGGATTAACTATCCGGTTTACGAATGTACTATTAGACACAGGTTGCCCATAGAACTCACCTTTTTTATGGGTGACAAATATGTAAGGGTGTTTACGGGCTTGAGGGATTACCGAACGAACTTCCATTACATATTTTCGTATGCGTTGCGCAAGACCTATATCAATTGGTACGGTACGTGCTCTAGTCTTAACTGTTGGTTGCAAAATCCTTGGATCTTCCTTAGCGTCATGCCGTCGAACTACAGATAACCTGCCTTCAAAAAAATCAATATCATTTACCTGCAGTGACAATAACTCACCGGAGCGAATACCTGTTGCATTTAGAACTTCAAACATTAATGAATTACGCATTTTTACATCAGAATATTTGTAGGGATTCTCTGGAGATTCTTCTTGAATAATACTCATAATTTTCACAAAAGCTTCGGGAGGGGCTGATTTAACATTAGGGTCGCCACCTAAACTTGTTCCTGAAGAAGATTTTGGTTTATTTTTAATAAGAAGCGTATTCATATCCTTAACTGCTTCAGATATATTAGCTTCTATAAGCCTTTTCTTTAAAACAGTGCGAGCTAAAAAATCTAAATATTCAGTCACATACCTCATGCGATTAGCGGCATGATTTGCTGTAACCGTCTTTAACGGGTGTACGGAATATGTAGACGCAGTGACGAATGTAACTACATTACTGGATGATTTTTTGATGTGATGCTTCAGACTCTTTACATCTAAACGACAATGATCTCGAATAGAATGTACATCAACAACTGTTAATAATTGCCCGATTGAAAACTCTTCAGATAAATCCCTATCATTTATTGTTTCCCAGAGCCTTAAGTGTTTAAGGTGATTAATAACATTATTTATTGATGACTGAGTTTGAGTAGGACGTACCCTTTCAATAATAAATAAAGTTAACCAGAAATCAGGTGTTCCATTTTCATTCATTAACAAAGATAAACGTTCCCCATTTCCCAAAATTATATGTCTAATAGCTGTCATTACTCCCCCTTATTATCAACACTAATATATGTATAAATAATTAACGATAGGTTGTCAACATATTTCTCTATAACTCAAAAAAAAACCCTGAAAAAACAGGGTTTTAAATCTTATATTCAACACTTTCCATTTATGTGTCGGTCAAAAGGGAATGTCATCATCAAAATCTTCATAAGCCGCAGGCGGTGGAGAGCTCGGCATAGCAGGCGATGCCGTCGGTTT
>ENA-OSET01001201-OSET01001201.1-sediment-metagenome-genome-assembly--contig:-NODE-1201-length-27160-cov-26.122845_pt1 | contig 27160 bp, 26 predicted proteins | sample MGYA00237882_ERZ534229 | MGnify/ENA primary metagenome ERZ534229 (study PRJEB26408, sample SAMN06266212) | sediment metagenome | isolation source: Hudson Canyon methane seep mesocosm | place... | reverse complement strand
AGCTAAATCTGAGCTTGTTAAGGTTTCGGCTCAAAGTTTATTAAAGCGTATTGCCTCCAGAGTTGAAGTACAAATTGAAGCCTCAAACTTTAACTTGAATATTATTCCGCCGATAGCAATAGAGGATTCTGTTTATATAAAAGTCGATGAAGATGCCTTTTTTCAAATTATTATCAACCTGGTTGATAATGCGATTAAATTCGTTAATAAAGCCGATAACAAACAAATAGACATCGGCTTTTCAGTAGAAAAAAATAAAAAGCATATCGTTTTTTTTATACGAGACTATGGGCCAGGTATTAACAAGAGTCAGCTAAAAAAAATATTTACCCTTTTTTATCGTTCAGAAGATGAATTGACCAGAGCAACACCAGGAACAGGGATAGGGCTGGCTTTAGTGATGCAGTTAGCTGAAACCATGCAAGCTAGCTGTACAGTGATTAACAAGCATCCTGGTGCAGAGTTTCAAATAAAATTTCCAGTTGTTTAAGGGCGACAATGCTATTAAGTTATCTGATTACGTACCACTCTTCGCCACTATGTAGAGAATTAAATTGAATGATGAACTGGTAGGAGCCTCCGCCCCCCCCGGCGCGATGATAATCGGTGATTTTTAGAGCAAAGCGTTTATTTTATATCGCGCCGAGGCCCGGACGCTCCTACATCAATAGTTGTCTTGCAACAGTCCCTGCTGTCGCCGATGTTTGATAATGACATTGTGCGTATTCATAGGTAGGGCGTGAGTGCAGTAACCAGTCATGGTTATGACCACATTTCTCACATTGAAAACAATCAGGCCAACGGGTTTGAATGATTTATTTTATGCGGGCTTTATCATCTGAAAAATGCTTTATCTTTCATGGCTGAATCCTCTCAATTACTTCTTTCATAGTCTTGTAGCATTTAACCTGTGTTTGGTTCATAGCCATTTTGCTATATTGTATAGTAAGTTAAATATTTTGAGCTGTGTGTGCTGCCTATGCCTAAAGAACATTAATCGTTCCAAAAGTTCTCGCATGTTATGATGCCGCATGAATAAAGCAGAGCGCCGAAGTGAGAAACGAAAAGAAGTGGTTGAAGCCATTATTTTAAGAAACGAGCCGATTGTTTTAGTTGCTCGCATCTATAACCTTCCTCAAAGAACGATATTTGACTGGTTAGCTCGCTATCGGAATGGCGGCTGGCATGCCTTGACTGAAAGTAATAGAAAAGGACGCCCATCAAAAGTATCAGGGGAAGATATGAAATGGCTTTATGATGCTATTACCATGGGCAACCCAATGAATTACAAGCTTCCTTTTTGTCTATGGACACTGAATACCATACGAGCCCTACTAGAGAAAGAAAGAAAGATTAAGTTAGCTAAAAGCTCGGTGTGTAGGTTATTAAAGCATTTAGGGCTGAGTCCGCAACGCCCGCTATACAAGTCATATAAACAAGATCCAGAAAAAGTAAAACATTACTTGGCACAAACCTATCCTGAGGTAGTCACTGAAGTTAAAAAACATAAGGCACGTATCTATTTTGTTGATGAAGCCACTTTTTGTCGTGATGCTCATCGAGGAACAACCTGGGGAAAAATAGGCAAAACACCCGTTGTCAACGATAGTGGAGGACGCTTTGGGTTTAAGTTAATCAGTGCCGTTTCTGCTCGTGGCGACATGCATTTTGATGTTATTGAAGGCCGAATGAACTCAGAAAGATTTATCAATTTTTTAAAGAAATTAAGAAGTGATGTAGGCTGCCCTGTTTTTATTGTTGCTGATAATGCGGGTTACCATTACAGCAAACAAGTCCAGGCATTCTTGGGAACGCAATGTGGGGAAATTATGATGGCATTTCTTCCTGCATACTCACCAGAACTAAACCCAGATGAGCAGGTTTGGAATCATGCAAAAGCGGATGTGGGTGAGCAAACTATTCAGCGTAAAGGCGAGGTGGAAAAAACCATTCTGACTGCTATGCACGTTATCCAGAATAAAATTCAGTTAGTTAAACGTTTTTTTCAGCTGCCTGATACGCTGTACACAAAACTGTCGACTTAGCATATGCTGCGAAAACTTTTGGAGCATTTAATAACCATGGAAATATTATGAATCGAAGAAGCTTTAAGTTTATGCAGGTGTTTTTACTGCTTGTTGTTTATTTATTTAATTCAAATTTTTGTATTGCCGGATTGCCTGTCAATGTCAATGGGCAGGCATTGCCTTCATTGGCGCCTATGCTAGAGAAGAGCATGCCAGCGGTAGTCAATATTTCAACAACAAAGAATGTACAGCTAAGAGATAACCCTTTATTAAAAGACCCGTTTTTTAGGCATTTTTTTCAATTACCCAGGCAACAGCAGAGGGAGCAAAAAAATAGTCTTGGTTCCGGGGTGATTATTGATAGTGATAAGGGTTATGTTTTAACCAATAATCATGTCATTGATAAAGCGGATAAGATAATGGTGACGCTGAGTGATGGGCGGAACTTAAATGCAACTTTGCTGGGAACAGACCCTGAAGCAGATGTTGCTGTGATTCAAATTCCTGCTGAGAATTTAACTCATTTACCTATTGCAAACTCTAATGAATTAAAGGTTGGAGATTTTGTGGTGGCTATAGGTAATCCCTTTGGTTTAGGGCAAACAGTTACATCTGGAATTGTCAGTGCCTTGGGGCGGACCGGCTTGGGAATAGAAGGTTATGAAGATTTTATCCAGACCGATGCTTCAATTAATCCAGGAAACTCAGGTGGCGCTTTGGTAAATCTTCGAGGTGAATTTATTGGTATGAATACGGCCATACTTGCACCGAGTGGAGGTAATGTCGGCATTGGGTTTGCAATTCCATCCAATATGGTGATGACGCTAACAAAGGCGCTAGTAAAACACGGAGAGGTTAAAAGGGGGTTGTTAGGCGTAGCGACACAGGATTTAACGCCAGAACTGGTTAAGGCATTTGATTTAAAAAATACACGTGGGGCGGTAGTCAGCAAGGTTGATGAAGGATCGGCAGCAGAAAAAGCGGGTATAGAGGCAGGTGACATCATTGTGGCTCTAAATGGTAAGAGTGTTAAAGGCAGTCATCAGATTAGAAATGTCGTTGGTTTGTTGCAAATTGGCGAAGAAGTTGAAATAAAACTGGTACGTGGAGAGCAAACTAAAACAGTGGTAGCGGCAATAGGAAAGCCACCGCAACTATTATTGACAGGAGGAAAGCTACATCGGGTTTTAGCGGGGACCGTATTAACAGCAACAAATAAACAGCAGGTAGAAGGTGTATTGTTTGCAAAAATGGATCAGGCCTCATACGCTTGGCGCAGTGGATTAAGAACTGGCGATATTATTGTTTCAGCAAACCGATACCGGGTGCGTAACCTGGATCAGCTAAAGCAAGTGACTGATCCGCGTAGAGCGTTGCTGATTAATATTCAGCGTGGTTCAGAAGCTTTTTTTCTAGTATTAAAATAAGGATTATAGAGTGAATGTAGAAAAACAATTTAAAGCATTGAATATTGCAGTGTTAACAATTTCTGACACCAGAACTGAGGCTGATGATGTTTCGGGTAAAGTCTTGGCTGACAGGGTTGTCGAAGCAGGACATCAGGTCTATGAAAAACAAATTGTGGCTGATGATACCTATCAAATCAGAGCGGTCGTTTCAAAATGGATTGCAGATGAAAAGGTAGATGCCGTTATAACGACAGGCGGGACAGGGGTAACGGGTCGAGATGGTACGCCAGAAGCCGTTACACCTTTGTTAGATAAGGTGCTGGATGGTTTTGGAGAGGTTTTTAGGATGTTGTCTTATCAAGATATTAAAACATCGACTATGCAGTCCAGAGCGGTTGCTGGAGTGGCAAATGGTACTTATGTGTTTTGTTTGCCTGGCTCATCAGGGGCCTGTAGAACAGCATGGGATGATTTGATTAAAGCGCAATTAGATTTTCGGACTAAGCCGTGCAATCTGGTTCAGTTAATGCCTAGGTTAAAGGAAAAATAATGCAAGCAATTTTTTTATTTTTAGCTGCTGTTAGTGGTTTAACTGGCGTAGCAATGGGGGCTTTTGGTGCTCATGGTTTAAAAAACATTCTGAGCGCTGAAATGTTAGCTGTTTATAAAACGGCGGTGGATTATCAGATGTGGCATGCCTTGGGGTTGGGGTTAATTGCTGTATTTAGACAGCAATCACCCGATGCACAGTATTTGAAATGGGCTGGCTGGTTAATGTTTAGTGGTATTGTGCTGTTTTCTGGCAGTTTATACTTACTTTCTATTTTAAGTATCAAATGGCTGGGAATGATTACGCCGATAGGTGGTGTATGTTTTCTATTGGCCTGGGTGTTTGTGGCTATTTTTGCTTATAAACCAACAAAGGTTAAAGAGAAAAAATACTAATAGTGCATCACAAAATTGGCTTAATGAGATTGATTTTTATTTAAAAAGGGCTATAACTATAGGTAAGTATTAAATCGTCTGACAAGTTCTTAATAAACAAAGAACTTGTATGTGGCGCGGAGGTGGGGGTTATGAAAAAAAAATATTATAAAATAAATTTACGGCTATTTTTTTCAATAGCCGTCCTGTTAATTAGCTTTCAGTCTTTATTTGTTTCTGCTGAAAAGTTTTCGCAAGCAGAGCTAGTTCGTTTTCTAGAAGCCAGAAACAAGCCTTCATTGAATCTTTATGGTCCTGATAGTTATGGTCCATCTACTCGCTTACCTGAAGGTGCGTTTATTTGTGATGGTAAAGTTGTTATTGCTCCAGCAGTTATTAAGCGGCAACTCTATTGTGAGAAAAATAGGATTAAAAAACATTATTATGCGGGCTTCTAAGCGAATAAACCTTATAAAGCTGGTTTGTGCTAGGCCAGTCTAAATAATTCCTTCAAGCTATAGGCTTGATATGCTTTAACTTGGTTTGTTAGATTAAATCTAAAGGATTATTCGGGTCTATGCCTTCCATAAAGGGAAGGCGTCTATCTTGATTGGTAATTTGATAGACTTTTCCTAGCCAGTTATTAAAAACGGCTTTGGCGGTGTCTCTCCAGGTGTTATCTATGTGTATTAATATTTCTTGTTCAGGAAATAGCTCAAGTGCCGAGTTATTATCTTTCGCTGTTCTTACCTGTTTTTCATAGTCAGATAATATTTTTTTGGTATTTTTATCAAAATAATTTTCAGGATAAGGCGGGTAGTCATCTCTTAAACCGTTATAAAAATGTAGTACTTCACGTTTATATTCTTTTAATAAGCTGATGTCATCATATTCTGGATGGCCTTGAAAAAATACCACGCGAATACCATCTGAGCTGACAGCAAGGTGCACACCGGCATCTCGGCTAGCGGCTAAAACAGTAATGCCTTTTTGTTCCATATCATGTTGATAAATTTCATTAAACCTGGAATGAGGCACATCGAATCGAGTGTTGATTTCAGCAACTAAGGGGTGAGTGCGTTCCAGCACCTTATGAGAAAAAACGCCCCAGCGTTTTTGAGGTTGAGGTGTACGCTCAATACCATAGCAGTGTTCAATGAGTGCGTGAGTCGCTAAACATGAACATAAGATGGAAGTGACATTTTGTTTGGCCCAGCTAAAAACCTCAGTTAAGGGTTGCCAAAAATCTTCTTCAGATAAATGAGCATGAGTAACATTGGCCCCGCTGATGATTAAGGCATCCAGTCCGTCGAGCTTGATTTGCTCAAAGGTTTCATAATATTCCTCAATATGAGCCTGTGCTTGAGGGCCTCTTTCTAATCCTTTAATGGTAAAAGGGTGGACATGAAATTGAGCAATCTGGTTACAGGCACCCACTAAACGAAAAAACTGGCGTTCAGTCGCTTCAAGAGCCGCATCAGGCATGATGTTGAGTAAGCCTATATGTAGTTCACGTATATGTTGATGGCTGGCGCGGTCAGGATTGAGTATGTCCTCGCCTTCAGCAAGTAAACGCTGGAATGTCGGTAAAGGGGTGTGAGCAACTAAAGGCATGGTTAATGATCCCCTTTTTTAGCGATGGCATCGGCAATCAGTTGAATAAACTCGTCTTCATTAGAGACTTTAGCAACGTCATTGGCATCAACGGTATAACCATATTGATCAGCAATCGCCTGATAGCGAGGTAGTCGTGATTTGAATAACTCAGGAAATACCCAGCTAACAAATTCATCAGGGGGGATAAGATCAGGATTGCTATAGTTGTTAGCCTGCATGAACTCCGCTAGTTTTTCATCTAAAAAGGCTTCTCTGTAATATAGCGGTTTAGGGTCGGTCTTTGCCCGTGAGATGATGGTTTGTTCCAGTGATTCAGGGATTTTTATGTAAACGATAAGCGTATGTTTTGCCAAAGTTTCCAGTACTTTCTGATCGTCAAGTTCACAAGCACTTCCACCGGCATCATTTAGAAAATGTTTATAGCCGTAGATATCTTCTGCTTTACGAATAAATTCGGGCACATCATTTAATGCGGCCACTTCTGCCAGATGATGTAAAGCTTGTCTGCGTTTAAATTCTTTGATGGATAGACCATCTTGGGCTGAATCACCTAATTTACCTAAAAAGCTGGAGACAGGGGCTAAGTTATCAACCGTAATGTTATTGTGTATATAAATTGAATCAGATAATAATAATTTCTTTAGAAAAGGCACATCCATAGCCTGGCGTTTAATATTATCTAAAATGGGTTCGCCCAGATATTTCGTACCTATACGATAATCAGCAGAATAATGAAACCATTTATCTCTTGGTAGTTTGTTTGCCAGTGTGGTTTTTCCTGCGCCTGACATTGCAAGCAGGGTGATACTTTTAGATTCCCAGTCCAGGAATCGTTGAGAACTCATTTTCATTAATTAGTGCCTTAATCATCCAGCATATCAGAAATATCTAAATTTTCCTGGTCTGGCTTTAAATGTGTGTCGTTATCTGAGTAGCCGAGATCATCGGTTTCTATATCATCATAGGGAGCACTCCAGTCTTCGGGTGCTTCAACATAATCAAAGGTGGAGGTATACCAGGAATCATTATCATATTCACCAATATCGCCATTGATATATTGTACCTCAATGGCGTCATCACTTTCTTCTATAGCCACTACTTTAAAGGTTAAGTCGTTTTCAACATCTTTATACCAGCGGCCAATAACGGGGTCAGTAATCGTTGTCATTGTTTTATCCTTTTTATTAAATCATTATCTTCATCATAGCTAAATTTAGAAGACTTGTGTGAGCTAAAACAATAAAAAATGGAATTATTTGAATAAAGATGAGAATGGCTGAGTGGCAGGAACGACAGGCAAAAAAAATGCGGCTGTTAGGCCGCATTAAGAGTCTTTTTAGGAAGCTATAATGAGATCCCTATTTGTGTTAGGGAAAGCATTTAAGTTGTGTTTATTTTAATGGCAAACAACTTGCTTGGGAATGTGGCAAATCGACGCGTGACATTTTGTCGCGCCCTTTTTTGATTATATCTCTATTAAATAACTTAAACGGGCAAACTCTGCTAAAGAAATAGATTCTGCTCGTAAAGTGGGATCTATATCTAAAGCGACTATCTGTTCTTCTGTTATTAGCTTTTTAAGCGAATTTCTGAGTGTTTTTCTGCGTTGTGAAAAAGCGGTAGTGACGACCTTGTTTAGCTTGCTAATATGTTCTATTTCTACTGGTGGCTTTTGATAAGGCATCAGTCTTACGATAGACGACATCACTTTGGGGATGGGATCAAAACTTTCAGGCGGTACGTCAAAGATTAATTCGGTTTCACAATAGTATTGAATCATCACGCTAAGGCGGCCATACTTTTTACTGCCTGGCCCTGCACACATACGATCAACTACTTCTTTTTGCAGCATAAAATGCATATCTTCTATGCAGTTAGTGCTTTGCAGTAAATGAAATAACAGAGGTGTTGAAATGTTATAAGGTAGATTGCCAATAATGCGTAACTTCTCGTCTGCATTCGCGAGTGCTGCAAAATCAAAAGCCAGAGCATCTGCACTATGGATAGTAAAGTTTTCATGCTGGCCAAATCGTTCCTTAAGTACCTTGACCAGGTCCCTATCCAGTTCAACAACATCCAATAACACTTGTTTTTGTAATAAGGGTTCTGTGATTGCGCCTAGTCCTGGACCAATTTCCACCCAGTGCTCGCCGGTATTAGCCTGAATATTAGACAGGATATTATAGATAACATTATGATCCTGAAGAAAATTTTGGCCGAAGCGTTTACGTGCTTTATGTGTTTTTTGTTGTGTGCTCATTAGCGATATTATAACAAGGTAGAGAGGGCTTCAGTCTGTAATTTATTAAGCCGTTGATTTTGGTCCGTTGTGGCCTGTCTATAAAACGTCTGTAGAGACGTAGCATGCTACGTCTACATAATACGTAACAACGTAGATATAAATTAAAGAGTGGATGTGTTTACAATCTTTGATTCAACCATTTCAATTGCTGTTTTAAGTGCAAATTTCAGACTGCCTAGGTTAGCTTTGCCTGTTCCCGCTAAATCAAGTGCAGTGCCATGATCAACAGAGGTGCGAATAATAGGTAAACCTAAGGTGATATTAACGGCCTGCCCAAAACCTTTGTATTTAAGTACAGGTAAGCCTTGGTCATGATACATTGCCAACGCGGCATCAGCAGATTGCAGATATTTTTCAGTAAATAAGGTGTCGGCGGGTAGAGGGCCAATAAGATTGATTCCTTGTTTTCTTAACTTATTCAATGCGGGCTCAATAATCTCAATTTCCTCGCGGCCTAAGTGACCATTTTCGCCAGCATGAGGATTAAGCCCGCAAACCAAAATTTTTGGATTAGTCAGGGAAAAATGATCCTTTAAATCTCTATTTAATAAGGTAATGACCCTTTGCAGGCGATCCTCGGTGATTGCTGCGCTTACTTCAGATAGCGGTAAATGAGTGGTAACCAGTGCAACACGTAAACCCGGTGTTGCTAGCATCATCACTGGATGACCGCCTGTGATATCGGCTATAAATTCTGTATGTCCTGTAAATGTAATATGAGCATCATTAATAATGCCTTTATGGACCGGGGCAGTGACCATGGCATCAAAAACCCCATCTATACAGCCTTGTGTTGCCTGGCGGATGGTTTCAATAACGTAAGCGCTGTTATCAACATTCAGTTGGCCGCAATTCACTTGAGTTGTCAAATTTACAGGTAAGACCGTAACAATACCCGCTTCGCTGGCTTGAGGCTGTTCAGTAGGCGAAAAAATTTTAATTGATAGGTCTAATCCTAATTGTGTAGCGCGTAAAGTTAATAATTCAGGGTCTGCTATTATTATCAAATCACAACTTTGTTTTTGTTGAGCGAGTTGAATGCATAAATCTGGGCCAATACCTGCTGGTTCACCTGGTGTAAGTGCTATGCGTGGAATTGAGTGCGCTGTTTTCATAGAAAAAGAGGATTGAATGGTTGGTAGTCAGTATTTTATCGCTAACCCAGTTTACATTGTGTTTTTATTGCTAATAAAAGAAGGGACAACATGAAGAAAGGACATCTGCTTTCAAATTTTATTTTATTTATCACAACTCATCCGTGGTGGATATTGTTAATCATTACTCTTGCTGTTTCTGCTATGGCTGGCGGGGTAGTCAACCTTGGCTTTAAAAATGACTATCGCGCGTACTTTAGTCAGGAAAATCCACAGTTACAAGCATTTGAAGATATACAAAACACTTATAATAAATCAGATTCAGTGATGTTTGTATTGCAGCCTGAAGATGGTAATGCGTTTAGCCGTGAAACATTGCAAGCGATACAAGAACTCACAGAAAAAGCCTGGAAAATACCTTTTTCGAGCCGAGTTGATTCAATAACAAATTTTCAACATACTCTGGCTGACGGCGATGATTTGCTGGTTGCTGATCTTGTTGCTGACCCTGGGGTTTCAGCGGTTGAAATTGAAAAGATAAAGAAAATTGCATTAGATGAACCTATTTTAGCGAATAGATTGGTTTCCTTAAAAGCTGATGTTGCGGGTGTTAATGTCATTCTGCAAATGCCAGGAGATGATCCTGATGAAGTTACCTCTGTGGCAGCAGCTGCGCGGGAATTGGTGAAAGAAATAGAAGCTGGCTATCCTGGAATGAAAGTTTATTTGACCGGTATGGCGATGATGAGTAATGCCTTTAGTGAATCAGCTATGAATGACAATAAGCTACTGGTTCCCCTGATGTATGCCTGTGTCATCTTGGTGCTACTGCTCAGTTTACGATCAATCAGTGCCACTATTGCCGTGGTGTTATTAATTATTTTTTCTATTCTTTCAGCATTAGGCCTGGCTGGCTGGTTAGGCTGGTTTTTAACGCCGACATCAGCGATAGCCCCCACGATTATTTTAACCATGGCGGTGGCTGATTGTGTTCATTTACTGATTACGCAATTACATAATATGCGTATAGGGCATAAAAAAAGGCAGGCGATACAAGAAAGCTTAAGGGTCAATTTCCAACCGATATTTTTAACCAGTCTAACCACATCGATTGGTTTTTTAAGTATGAACTTTAGTGATGCACCTCCCTTTAGAGACCTGGGAAATATTGTCGCTATAGGGGTAATGCTGGCGTGGTTATTTTCAATCAGCTTTTTACCCGCACTGATGATGATTTTACCTGTTAGAGTTAAATTACAGGATGAATTGGATAATTCGATGATGAATAAACTGGCTGGCTGGGTGATTAAGCAGCGAAAGCCATTATTAATCATCAATGGTCTTGTTGCCATAATAATGATGTCATTTGCCACGCAAAATCAGTTAAATGATGAGTTTGTAAAGTATTTTGATGAAAGTACAGAGTTCAGGCAAGGGACTGATTTTCTGAATAATAATATGGGTGGAATATATAACATTGAATTTTCTATCCATGCGCATGAAGCGGGGGGAATTAGTGAGCCAGAATTTTTAAATAAAGTTGAAGGTCTGGTCGATTGGTTGCTAGCACAACCAGAAGTGATTCATGCAAATACGGTCACGGATATTTTTAAACGCTTAAATAAAAATATGCATGCTGATGATGAGCAATGGTACCGTTTGCCAATAAACCGCGAATTAGCTGCGCAATATTTATTATTGTATGAAATGTCATTGCCTTATGGGCTGGACTTAAATGACCAGATTAATATGGATAAATCGGGTGTTAGGGTGACGATATTGTTAGAAAGTATGAGCTCAAATGAACTGTTGGCACTTGAACAACGAATAAATAAATGGATAGCCCGCAATACTCCAGAATATAAGATTGAGCAGGCAAGCCCTATCCTGATGTTTTCTCATATTGGGAGTCGAAATATTATACGGATGGTGATAGGCTCGGTGCTTGCTTTGGTTTTGATATCTATACTTCTTATGATGGCATTTAAATCCATAAAACTTGGTTTGATTAGTTTGGTGCCCAATTTAGTTCCTGCAGGCATTGCTTTTGGAGTATGGGGACTGATCAATGGTCAAATTGGATTAGGTCTGTCGGTTGTTACCGGAGTGACATTGGGTATTGTGGTTGATGATACCGTTCATTTTATGAGTAAATATAAAAGAGCAAGAACTGAAAAAGGGCTGAATAGTGAAGATGCAGTTCGCTATGCTTTTTCTACAGTAGGTGTAGCACTATGGGTTACTTCATTGGTTTTAGTGACTGGTTTTATGGTGTTAAGCCTATCTCACTTTACAATGAATGCGGAAATGGGATTGATGACGGCAATTACTATCGCCATTGCTTTATTTCTGGATTTGCTGTTTTTACCACCCTTGATAATGAGTTTAGATAAAAAATAAGATTATAAACAGGAGAAAACGATGAAAAATACTATAGCTTTAATTATGTTATTAATGCCTTTGATGGTTTCCGCACAAGGTTTTCCTGGAGGTGACCCTCAGCAAATGCAGGTCATGATGCAAAAGGCGAAAGAAATGCAAGCCTGTATGCAACATGTTGACCAAGTTAAAATGCAAGCTTTTCAGCAGCGGGCACAACGGATGGGCGAAGAGGTAAAAGCTTTATGTGCAGCAGGAAAACGTGATGAAGCTTTGAATACGGCGATCTCTTATAGTCAGGAGATTGCAGCTGATTCAGCAATGAAGGAAGTAAAACGGTGTGCAGAAATAATGAAAGGTGTAATGCCTGATTTATCTGCAGATATTAGTGATTATAAGGATGATGGTTCTGAACAACATATTTGTGATTAATAAGAATCTATAACTAAATTCTTAGTGTTTAGCTAAATATGATTTCAACTGATAAACTCATTAAAATCATTGCTGAATAATTACTATATTCTTTTCTCTTTGATTTATTCAGATGATATTTTGCTTGCAAACAGGTCATAAATCAAAGGCTATGTCACCGTTAAGTGTTGAAAATATAACTCATAACTATTGAAAACTTTGTTTGGCTAAGTATTGTGCACGAAATAACGTTGACAACTATAAATGGATGTAGGATGGGCAAAGCGGTAGCGTGCCCATCGCACTTAATTGATGGGCACGAAAGAGCCCTTTGCCCATCCTACATTTATCAAGTTATTTCATTCAGACTCCTAACTTTGCTCTTTACGTTTTTACATGTTTAAGTTGCTGAAAATTAGGTTTTTTTAAATCTCCACACTTAACGGTGACATAGCCTTAAAATAAGAATTTGTTAGCTTAGCAAAAACATTATTTATGAATGACGGGACTAGTCTTGCAATGCCCTATTTTCTATTTTTTTGATACAGCAAGCGGCTCATTAAAATCAGCGAGGTAAACATCATGCAAACAGCCAAACAGGATGCAATCAACACGATCCGACAACTACCAGACAATGCCGATACTGAAGAGATGATTTACCGGCTTTATGTGCTGGAGAATATCCGCCGCGGTCAGCAGGATGCCACCGAAGGTAAAACACAAACTGCTGAGGAGGTCTTGAAGGATATTCAATCATGGTAAAGTGGACGGCTCACGCTAAATCCCAGGTTCACCATATCTATGATTATATTGCTCAGGACTCGCCACTGTATGCCAAGCGGGTCAGTGAAGAACTGGTTAATAAAACTATTGGACTGGATGATTTGCCCCGCAAGGGCAGAAAAGTTCCTGAGTTGAATGTTGATGCTGTGCGGGAACTAGAGCTGTATTCCTACCGGATTTTGTATGAGATTAAATCCGACAAACTGATTGAGGTATTGGCCGTGATCCATAAACGACAGCATTTGGAGGCTGAGGAAATACCAAGAGATCAATAACACCCAAGCCCCAGCTTCTGGTAATGAAATATGATTATCTAAATCTGAGCTATTTTAATACCATTTTGACACCACAAATGCCCCCGATTTTAATGAACAGACGTGATACAAAATGGCTTGCTTAATAGCTTTACCACTTGCTTACCAGGATATATTTGAACAATTACAGAAACAGTGCGTAGGACTGAAGTCCGCCCTGCATTCTGGTGAAAGCCTGTTTTAAAATCGCGCCGATGGCGGACGCTCCTACAAGAATTGCCTTTGTGTGAGTTATGCTTTACCCCATTATTTTTTGAAATTCTGTTTCTGAAATAATATCTTTATTATCTTCTACCCGATCAAGATACACCAAGCCATTCAAATGATCGTATTCATGCTGAAAAACTCTGGCGACAAAATCTTCCGCGATTAATTGCTGCTGATTACCTTGTTGATCCAGATAATCGATTTTTATTTCCTGGTATCTTGGCACTAAGGCTCTAATACCAGGAATACTTAAACAACCTTCCCAGTCTTTTTGCTTGGTAGCTGATAATGTTTCAAAGCTCGGGTTAATCATAAGCACTGGCTCCATTTGAGGCGCTAATGGATAACGTTCGGATGGTCTGGAAGCAACAACGATGATACAGACAGATTCAAAGATTTGAGGCGCCGCCAAACCAACCCCGTTGGAATTCGATAAACAGCTAAATAGGTTTTCTATAATTTTTTGGATATTAGCTGATCGAACATCAGTTACTTTTTCAGCCTGCATCCGTAGAATTGAATGGCCTAACTGTGCAAATATCTCTTCATTTCGAGTGTTTTTCATCTATACTAATCACTTAAAGATAATTATTAATAACCTCATATTAATATAAAATATTACATCATGGAAATTTCTCAAGCTCATATTTTAGTCGTTGATGATGAAAAGTTTAATTTAGATATAATTGCTGAATATTTATCTGTTGATTATAAAATCAGCACAGCAGAGGATGGTGATATCGCCTGGACCATGTTGGAACAGGACCCTGCTATATTTGATGTCATTATACTGGATAGGATGATGCCGAATATGAACGGCATGGAACTTCTAGAGAAAATAAAACAACATTCAACCCTACAGTACTGCCCTGTTATTTTTCAAACGGCAAAAGCGGCTGAAGCGGATATTGCCGAAGGCCTGAAAGCAGGTGCATTTTACTATTTAACCAAGCCATTCGAAGAAGACGTATTATTATCAGTCGTTAAAACGGCCGTTACTGATCGGCTACACTTTAAAGAAATTCATAACAAGCTTGAATCAACCAAACTCACTATGGGTATGCTAAATACCGCTAAGTTTGACTTTAAAACCCTGGAAGATGCCCGCTCCATTGCTTCTTTATTGTCGAACGCTTGTCCAGAGCCCGAAAGTATCGTTATGGGACTAACTGAGTTGATGATTAATGCGATTGAACATGGAAACCTTGGAATTACTTATGATGAAAAATCAAAATTAAATGAAGAGGGAAACTGGGTAAAAGAAGTTAATAGTCGCTTAGCACTAGATAATAATAAAGATAAAGTTGCGACTGTCTGCTTTGAGCGTGATTCCAAAAAAATCGATATTACTATCATAGACCAGGGAGGTGGTTTTGATAACATGGCCTATATGGATTTTGACCCTAATCGTGTGATGGATAATCATGGCAGAGGAATTGCCATTGCAAATAATTTAAGTTTTTCATCAGTTGAGTACAAAGGTAACGGTAACGAGGTCCTTGCTCAATTATTATTATTCACTAAATGAATGCATCCAAAGTAGATCCAATTTCAACAGATAATCTACTTAAAGCTTATGAGCAAACATTAGATTTAGCCGTTGGTGTTATAAAGCTGGATATAAACTTTAATATTATTGAAGCTAATAATTATATTTGTCATCTTTTAGAGTATCCCCACCATTTTCTTATCGCTAAACAATATTTTTACGACCAGCTTTCTCAAGGCGCTGAATTACAACTACGTAAGGATACATTGATACAAGAAGCTTCCTGGACTGGAGAAATATGCTTTTTAAGCAAGTCAGGTAACAAAATCTGGTTTACAGAAAACATTACCCCCGTGCTTGATCAGCAAAACAGACCTTATCAATACCTTGCTATTCTGACTGATATAAGCGCCGAAAAAAAACTCGACTATCTACACAGCTCGGTTGATGAGAAAATCAACCTTATATCAAAAGCCAGAGATGCTGCAGAGTTAGCAAATATAGCCAAGAGTGAGTTTTTAGCAAATATGTCACATGAGCTAAGAACCCCCATGCATGCCATTTTGAGCTTTACTCATTTATCACTAAAGCAATTTAAATCGTTACCATTAGATGACATCCGCAGTGATAAAGTCCAAAAATTCCTGACCAATATAGAAACTAGCAGTCAACGATTACTGTCGTTACTTAATAATCTGCTGGATTTATCCAAACTTGAATCGGGTAAATCTGACCTGCAATTTAAAGAAAATGATCTGTTTGTACTCAGCCAGCAAATAGTCACCGAATATTCTGCCAAAATTTTAGAAAAAAACATTGATTTTATCGTTAATAAAGCTGAATTTTCAGTTTCAACGGTGTGTGATAAAAATCAGATTTTACAGATTTTGAGTAATTTAATAGCTAATGCCATAAAATTTAGTGCTAACAATAAAACAATCGAAATCAATTTTCAAAAGACTGAAATTATTTTAGGCAAGCGGGCAACTGACACAAAAAAAACGCAGGGAATTCTATTTTCAATTACTGATCAAGGGATAGGTATTCCTGACGGAGAGTTAGCAATTGTTTTTGATAAATTCATTCAAAGTAGCCAGACTAAAAATGATACGGGCGGCACGGGATTAGGCCTAGCAATTAGTAAGGAAATCATTTCTGCCCATAAAGGTAAGTTGTGGGCAGAACATAGTGCAGATGGTGGTGCTATTTTTAAGTTTTTTCTGCCTGAAAGCTAGATAAAGTAGAGACGTAGCATGCTACGTCTCTACTCTGTTTCACAAAGAACTATTGAAATGACTTCAAAAGCTCATTTTGCACCCAATAAGCCTCTTCACCTTCATTAGGTTGGGCCTGAAGATAACTGCCATCACTTTGTAATAACCATGACTGAGTATTGTCTTTTAAATAACTATCCAAATCATTTAATACTCTATCGTGTAGTTTTTTATTTTCAATAGGGAAGCAGGTTTCAACACGGCGAAACATATTCCTGTTCATCAAATCGGCACTGGCCCCATAGACGTCCCACTTACCATCATTGTCGAAAGCATAAACACGGGTGTGCTCCAGAAAACGGCCGATTATTGAGCGAACTTCGATATTATCTGAAACCCCTTCAATACCAGGTCTTAAACAACAGACACCCCGTACAATTAATTTAACATCTACACCTGCCTGAGATGCCCTGTACAACGCTTGTATTAATAACTCTTCAACAACTGCATTAACCTTAATGATTATTTTTGCAGACTTGCCTTCTTTTTTATTTGCAATTTCTCGTTCAATCTTGGCAAGTAAGCCATCATGTAAGGTAAACGGGGATTGTAGCAGTTTGTTTAACTTGGTTACTTTACCTAAACTGGTTAATTGTACAAAAATACGCCGAACATCTTCACCCAACTCTTTATTACAAGAAAAAAGACCGTAATCAGTGTATAGCCTGGCTGTTTTAGGATGATAATTTCCTGTGCCCAGATGCACGTAGTTGCGTAAGGTTTTCCCTTCTTTTTTGAGTACCAGACACATTTTTGCATGTGTTTTATAGCCTACAACACCATATACAACGTGAACTGCAGCTTCCTGTAACTTGGCTGCTAAATCAATATTTTCTTTTTCATCGAATCGAGCGCGCAACTCAATCACCACCGTCACTTCTTTTCCTGCTCTTGCTGCTTTAACTAATGCAGAAACTACAGGCGAATCGACCCCCGTTCTATAGAGTGTTTGCTTTATCGCTAAAACATTGGGATCAACAGCTGCTTGACGAATAAATTCGACGACAGGTAAAAATGATTCATAAGGATGATGCAATAAAATATCCTGTTTTTTTATTGCTTCAAAGATATTCTTTTTTCTACCTAATTGAGAGGGAGCATAAGGCTTAAAGGGCAAAAATTTTAGATCTGGCCTGTCAATTAAACTATAAATTTCTTGTATACGACTGAGATTAACAGGTCCTTTTGCTTTAAAGACGCGTTCGACATTTAATCTGAAACGTTCTTTTAAGAAAAAGACGGTTTGTTCAGGACATTTCTCATCTATTTCTATCCGAACTTCATCGCCGTAATTACGCATGACTAATTCGCCTTCTACAGCATGTAGCAAATCATCAATAGCATCATCATCAACAAAGAAGTCACTATTTCTAGTGACTCTAAATTGGTGGCAACCTTTAACAGTCATACCATTAAACAATTCATTAACAAAAGCGTGAATGATGGAAGAAAGAAACACAAAATCATTTGCACCGCTATCAGTCTCTTCAGCAGGCAACTTAATGATGCGTGGTAAGGCACGAGGAACTTGTAAAATAGCACGCCCACTGTTACGGCCAAAAGCATCTTTTCCAGTCAAAGAAATAATAAAATTCAAACTTTTATTTAAAATTCGAGGGAAAGGATGTGCAGAATCAAGACCTACAGGCGTTAAAATAGGCAATAACTCAACATTAAAGAATTTGGCTAACCATTTTTTCTGAACATCGGTCCATTTATCTCTGCGTACAAAACGAATTCCCTCGTCTTCTAGCTTTGGAATCAAAATTTCATTCAGCACATGGTATTGCTCATCTACCAGTTCATGTGCTTTTACAGTAATTTTATCAAGCTGCTCATGCGGGGTTAAGCCATCAGAACTAAAAGCGCCTGGATCGATATTAGCCATTTGTAAAACACTGGCTACACGCACTTCAAAAAACTCATCCAAGTTTGAACTGGAAATACACAAATAATTCAGTCGTTCTAATAATGGAATATCTTCATTTCTTGCTTGAGCCAAGACTCGTACATTAAACTCCAATAAACTTAATTCACGATTGATGTAATATTCTGGTTTTTCTAGTTCATTTATTTCCATCTGTTTTATATTGCTCTCTTCATTGTTTTGAATTTGCTTTGCCTGCATAGATGTCAACATTGAGAAAACCTTCTATTGTAAAAAAGTAATATGACAATTTGATGTAGGCATGAATTTTTCTTTCCTAACTTCTATTACCCTGTAGGCCTCCCGTATGAAGGGCTACTATTTTAGTGCCGGGTTTAAATTTGTTCTGCTGAATTAAATCAAATAAACCATAAAACATTTTAGCTGTGTAAACAGGGTCTAGCGCAATAGCGTGCTGCTCAAAAAACTGTTGCATAAATAATTTTAGTTCATTATTGCTTTTTGCAAAACCACCAAAATGATAATCCACTATAACAGTCCAGTTAGGCGTATTCTGTTTTATTAAAGAATTGACATCCTTAATTAAAAAATCGCCACCTTTTAATGCTGAAAAACCATAAATCATATTATCAACAGCCTTTGCTTCAACTAAACCCGCGAGTGTTGTTCCTGTTCCACAAGGCACAGTCAACAGATCAAAATCCAGTTCAATCTCACTCAAGATTTCTGCCACACCTTTTAACGCTAATGCTGTAGCCCCACCTTCTGGCAACCAGTATTCACCTTTTTGCATGCCAGGTAAACTATCATGCACCTTAAATAATCTTAAGTCTCTATAGTCTGAGCGTGAAACAAACCTTAATTCCATTCCCCAATGCAAAAGATCATTAAGCGTTGGACTTAATTTTTTAGGACGTTCACCCCTAATATATCCAATGGTTTTTAATTTCAGGTGCTTCCCAACATAAGCCAAAGCATGCAAATGATTTGAATAGGCACCTCCCATACTTATGATAGTGTGAGATTGCAATGCTAAGGCATGGTTAAGTATATACTTTAATTTACGCCATTTGTTACCTGAAATAATTGGATGAATTAAATCATCTCGTTTAACCCATAGCTGTATTTGTTTTTGTTCTAGTAGGGGATCAAATAACTGAGTCAATATTGACCGGTTAAAACTGGTTTCTATAGCTTTAAGTTTTGGATGTAGCATGCTTTATTGCCCATGCTACATCTGCAGCCTGCCTGTTTTCTTTAACATCATGCACCCTAAACATTTGCACCCCATCCATCACACCTAGCGCGGTAGTAACCGCAGTTGCTGTGACTAACTCTGCGGGTTCTGAGACTGCACAAAGACTCCCCATAAAACGTTTTCGACTAGTTCCTAATAGCACGGGATAACCCAGCCCTACAATACGATCCAGGTTTGCCAGTAAATCAATATTATCTTCCTTGCGTTTTCCAAAACCAATCCCCGGGTCCAAGGCGATATTTTCTTTTTTAATCCCGGCAGCCACCGCCTCATTCACCCGTTTATTTAATGCTTCACATATTTCAGCAACCACATCATCATAATAAGGATTATCCTGCATGGTTTGAGGTGTACCTTGCATATGCATCAAAATAATCGGAACTTGGTATTCATTGGCTACAGCAAGAATTTGTTTATCACCCTGCCCTGCAGAAATATCATTAATTATATTAGCCCCTGCATCTAAAGCGGCTTTAGCCACACCACTCAAGGTGGTATCAATACTAATTAAAAGCGTATTAGGAAAAGATTTTCTTATCGCTGCAATAACAGGGACTACCCGTGAAATCTGCTCACTCTCTGCAACAGATTGTGAACCTGGGCGAGTCGATTCTCCGCCTATATCTATAATATCAACACCTTCTGACACCATAAGCCTGACTTGTTCAAGGGCTGACTCAATATTGGTATATTTACCGCCATCAGAAAAACTATCTGGGGTTACATTTAAAATCCCCATAATGAGAGGTTTGCTAATTTCTTTGAACATAGAATTGATAATAAAAGATTGGTCGTTGAAAGATTTTAATTTACCACGAAGTACACAAAGGAACATCCATAAAATAACTTAAACAATTATCCGGGCTGCTGGTCTTCATAGACTGTGAAAGCATTCTATTTTTAACCTCCCCCTTTGGAAAAGGGGGATTTTACAAAAAAACAAAACCATTGATATTAAAGACTTCATTTTGTAAATTCAAATCTCCCCTAACCCCTCTTTGCTAAAGAGGGGGATAAGAGATCAATAGTTTCACAGCCTCTTCAGGCTGCATTTTTAAAAGCAGCCTAAAGGTCTGCGCCCCAATGCCATTAAGTTAAGAAATTTTATAAGGTTTTATACTTACACAAAGTCACAGAGGCACAAAGAAAAGAAATCGTTCTTCTTGGTGGCTTTGTGTCTTTGTGTGAAAACTTCTTTTGTTTTGATATACATCTTGCCCTTAACTTCGTATACGCGGTGTTCTTCGTGTAAAAAACTTATTTCGAATGCTATTTACAGTAAATTCGAAGCTACCGTTTAATCGCCATCAGGTATAATGTCGCGCATGACTGACCATAACAAAAATCAACCAAGAATCGCCTGGGCTATAACCGGTTCTGGCCATTATATCGAAGAATGCCTTGAATTCCTGCTTACGCTGGAAAATGTTGATTTATATTTAAGTCAGGCGGGGGAAGAAGTGTTAAAAATGTATGGTGTCGATCTTAAAGAAGTCCGTGCCAGACACCCTGTTTATCGAGATAAAGCGGCCTCTTCACCCCCTGTTGGACATTTTTACAAAGGCTATTATCACACTTTTATCATGGCACCCACCACATCAAATACCATTGCCAAGTGTGTGTTAGGTATTGCTGATTCATTGGTCACTAATTTATATTCCCAAGCGGGTAAATGCCGGGTACCCAGTATTGTTTACCCCTGCGATATTGCACCTGAGATGGAAACCACTGCGCCAGGCGGCAAAGTCATGGTTTATCCTCGTAAAATTGATCTTGAAGCCACCGATAAAATTCGCACCTTTGAATACACCGATGTGGTAGAAAGTGTTGATGAATTAATCGAGACGGTTAATCTGCGCATTAAATCACTGGCCTAAGCAGACTATGACAGATAAAACCGAACACATCCTGTTTTTAACGGGCAAACTGGCCGAAAAACAGCTGAATCAAATCTTAGAAAAGATGCAGCCAGAGTTTACTTATACCGTGCATCAGCTAGGTCTTAAAGTAGCAGCTTTGATGACCACAGATATGATTGGCCGTCGCCTGAAAGATACCTTTAATGCCGACAAAATTGTTTTACCGGGTCGATGCCGTGGCGATATTGATGCCTTATCGACTCAACTAGGCTTGCCCATCGAGCGGGGACCTGAAGAATTAAAGGATTTACCTCTTTATTTTGGTAAAGCCGCCCATCAATATGATTTATCTAAATATAAAGTCAAAATATTTGCCGAAATTGTAGATGCACCCAATGTCAGTGTGGAAGACGTAGTTAAACGCGCTTATTATTATCAGCGCCAAGGCGCTAATGTGATTGATATAGGCTGTTTACCCGGCACCCAGTTTCCGCATATGGAAGATATTATCCGCACTTTAAAGCAGGAAGGCTTTACCGTCAGTATCGATTCTTTAGAAGATGATGATCTTCTACGCGGTGCAAACGCGGGTGCAGATTATATGCTGAGCTTAACCAACAAAAGTATATGGATTGCTGATGAAGTGGATGCTACACCTATCTTAATCCCTGAAATACATGGTGATTTATCCTCACTAGACCATGCGATTTCGGTACTACAAACTAAAAACAAGCCGTTTATTGTTGACCCGATTTTAGATCCCATTCATTTTGGTTTTACTGAATCAGTGGTCAGGAATTATCAATTTAGACAACAACACCCTGATATTGAAATGATGCTAGGGGTGGGTAATATTACCGAGCTCACCCACGCAGATACCTCAGGCATGAATACTATATTACTGGGCATGTGTTCAGAGTTAAATATTAACCACATCCTGGCCACAGAAGTCAGTCAGCATGCCCGTAGAGCCATTAAAGAAGCCGATTGTGCCAGACGTATGATGTATGCTGCTGAGCAAAATAATACTTTACCTAAGCATATCGATTCCAATCTGATGACGGTCCATGAGACCTCCCCTTTTCCTTATCAACTGGATGAAATTAAGGAATTTGCTGCCGAGATTAAAGACCCGAGTTATCGTATACAAATCAGTTCTGAAGGTCTACATATCTATAACCGTGATGGTTTACATACGGCTAGTGACCCTTTTGATCTATTTCCGGCCTTACAGGTGGAAAATGATGCGGGCCATGCCTTTTATTTAGGGGTGGAATTAGCTCGTGCTGAAATCGCCTGGCAATTAGGCAAACGTTTCAATCAGGATCAGGCTTTAACATGGGGTTGTGCGACCGAGCTAAATGAATCAAGCATAGATTTACACACTTTTAAACCCGCTGGAACCACTTTTACAAAATAACAAATGATACAAGAAGTTATAGTTAGCACAGAGAATGCTGATGGCCTTACACATATCGCCCCCATGGGTGTGCATATTGTAGATAATGAGTTTATTATCCTGCCATTTCGCCCGTCCACCACCCTGGATAATATTCTTCAGTCAAAATCAGCGGTCATTAATTATTGTGATGATGTACGACTGTTTGCAGGCTGTTTAACCGGGCGTCGTGATTGGCCTCTATCAAAAACAGAAAAGATTCAAGGTCACTACCTTTCTGCTGCCCTGTCTCATAAAGAATTAGAACTCGTCAGAATTGAAGATGATGAGACACGCCCAAAACTATATTGTAAAGCGATACATACTGAAAACCATGCCCCCTTTCAAGGTTTTAATCGAGCACAATATGCAGTATTAGAAGCAGCCATATTAGTCAGTCGATTAAAAATGTTGCCTATTGAAAAAATTGAATCTGAAATAGCTTATTTAAGCATAGGTTTAAATAAAACAGCAGGTGAAAAAGAACTTGAGGCCTGGGGTTGGTTAATGGCATTGGTTGAAACACATAAACAAGAGATTTCTCAAGCATGACAGGGATGCTAGCAAGTGTTAACAGTCTGCAAGAAGCCAGGCTGATTTTAAACACCTCCGTTGATATTATTGATTTAAAACAACCTGAGCAAGGTGCTTTAGGCGCATTATCGACAGATACCGTGAAAGAAATTGTTGCTGAGGTTAATCAGCAGAAACCCGTCAGTGCCACCGTGGGTGATTTACCCATGCAAGCAGATTTAGTATTTGATGCGGTCAAAGCCATGGCAAAAACCGGTGTCGATTACATTAAAATTGGCTTCTTTCCTGGCGGTGACTGGCAAGGCACTATAACCAGACTATCAGATATTACACAAGGCGGCGATAAATTAATTGCTGTTTTATTTGCAGATACAGCGCCCGACATGAATACTATAAACCACCTTAAACAAGCGGGGTTTTGTGGTGTGATGTTAGATACCATGGATAAAAATAAAGGTTCTTTATCTGAAGTTATGGCAAATTCTGAGATTAAACAATTTGTCGATCAGGCTAAATCGGCTCAATTACTGTGCGGACTGGCAGGCTCATTGAAACAACAAGATATTGCAGAATTGTTAAAACTGGATGCCGATTATTTAGGTTTTAGAGGCGCTTTATGTCAAAAGCATAATAGAACAGCAGAATTGGATATTTCTTTAATCAATTTAATTCTGCCCTGCTTTTAGGCTTTTTAAAAAAAGCGGCATTGTTGTAGGAGCGTCCGCCCTCGGCGCGAATATAACAGGCTCTTGCTTTAGATCAAGAACTCTATTTAAAATCGCGCCGAGGGCGGACGCTCCAATGTCATTAAGTTAAGGACAATGTAGGTTGGGTTAGCGATAGCGCTCATCCACCCTACAAAAGATAAAACTCACTTAACTTAATGGCATTGGCGGCGCTCCTACCTGTTCCTCATTCAAATTAAAGGTCTCACAGTGGCGGAAAGTGATGCGTAACCAGGAAGGGAAGGAAACACAAAACCAACCCATACAAGTAAATTACAATGTTGCATAACTAGATATCAAAGTAAAATATCACTTTAAATAACCTTGCCTGACCGTTGATGGAAAAATCCGACCTAAAAATACTGCTAATCACCCCTCCGATGACTCAGTTGAACACGCCGTATCCAGCAACGGCCTATTTAACAGGTTTTCTGCAGCAACAAAATTATGCGGTTAGCCAGCGTGATTTAGCCATAGAGCTATTCCTTACTTTATTAACCAAGCAAGGGCTAGAACAGATTTACACGATAGTCGAAGAAAATTATGCTGAGTTTGATGATGAGGAATTGCCTGATGCTATTTATAATTTTCTAGTTCATTTTGCTGATTACTTAAAATGCATAGAACCAACCGTTAAATTTTTACAAGGCCAAAATTCATCTTTAGCACTTCGTATTGCTTCACGTACTTTTCTGCCTGAAGGCCCTGAATTTGAAAGCTTGTATCAAATGGAAGAAATGTCGGGCGATGTGTTACAACAAGCCTTTGGCAATTTAGGTGTTCAAGACAAAGCAAAATACCTGGCTACCTTATTTATTGATGATATTTCGGCTGTCATTAAACAAGGCGTAGACCCCAATTTTGAAGTGACTCGTTATGGTGAACGCTTAGCCTCCTCGAATCCATCATTTGATGATTTATATCAGCAATTGCATCAAGCTCCAATCTATACAGATGAAATTATTTTATCATTAGTTAATGAATATATAGTCACAGAACAACCCTCTGTAATAGGCCTGACTGTCCCCTTCCCTGGCAATATGCTAGGTGCATTAAAAATCGCCCAGTGCTGTAAAAAAATTGATCCATCAATCAAACTGATTTTGGGTGGCGGTTTTATTAATACAGAATTAAGATCACTTAAAGACCCTCGTGTTTTTGAATTTGTTGATTACATCACCGTAGATGATGGCGAAAGACCTCTTTTAACTTTATTAGAATATTTAGCCGCTAGCCGTCCGATAGAAGACTTAGTTCGTACCTATTATTTAAAAGACAATCAGCTTGTATTTAATAACAATCCAGCATTACACAATATTGCACATAAAGACACGGGTACCCCCAGCTATCAAGGGCTTAACCTGAACAATTATTTATCGCTCTGTGAAATGCTTAACCCTATGCATCGAATATGGAGTGATGGGCGCTGGAATAAACTCACGATTGCTCACGGTTGTTATTGGTCACAATGTAGTTTTTGCGATATTAGCCTCAGCTATATAGGCCAATATGATGATGCAGGCGCCGAAATAATCGTTAATCGAATTGAAACATTAATTGCTGAAACGGGTGAGACTGGCTTTCATTTTGTTGATGAAGCTGCGCCACCCAAAGTGCTATTCGCAATGGCAGAAAAGCTAATCGAACGAAATATTGTGATCAGCTGGTGGGGCAATATTCGATTTGAAAAAACTTTTACAGAAGACAAATGTCAATTGCTTGCCGACTCAGGTTGTATTGCCATTAGTGGTGGGTTAGAAGTTGCGTCTGATCGTTTATTAAAACTGATGAAAAAAGGGGTTACCGTTGAACAGGTAGCAAAAGTAACTAAAAACTTTGCTGATGCAGGTATACTGGTTCATGCTTATTTAATGTATGGATTTCCGACGCAAACCGAGCAAGAAACGGTAGATTCACTGGAACGAGTCCGACAATTAATGTCCAATGGTTGTTTCCAGTCCGCTTATTGGCATCGTTTTGCAGCAACGATACACAGCCCTATTGGTTTACATCCAGAGCAATACAATATTGAATTAATAGCCAATAACAATGTACTGTTTGCAGAAAATGATATTGATTATCATGACGCTGTAAATACTGATCATGAAATGTTAGGTCAGGGATTAAAAAAAGCATTGTATAATTATATGCATGGAATGGGCTTTGATTACCCAATGAGTTTCTGGTTTGAAAGCCCGATAACTGAACCCACTATTTCACCTACCTTTATTGAACAAGCGATTAAATGACCTCTGAACAGTTTATCTTTGAGCAAATTCATATAGAAGTTGCCCGTAATGCCTCCGATGATTTCAACCTGTTTCATGATAAACATAAATGGTTACAAATCACTCACAATCCATTTAAAGGGCCAATTGTTCTTGGTTATCAGTTAAATACCCTTATTGAATATCAAATGCGTTTGTATAGAGAAGCGCATCATGAAAACAAGATTATTTCCGAAAATAACTTACGCTTTAGTAATTATCAGACGACTTTCGTCAATGCCCTAAAGCCTGCAACGCCGTTTCAATTAGATATCAAAAAAACCCTGATTAAAACCATTCCCAACCTCACACTGGGAAACCGTATTTCTATTAAAGCCGATGGGAAAACCATTTTATTAGGCTTTAAAAAAGAAACCCAAACACCGCTATTTTTAGCGGACGCTCAATTTAATAAATTACCTAATCTTAACGTTATTCCCGATAGATCGATGATCCCTGGTACGGAATATTTTTTAAAAAGAAAGTTCCTACACAACGGTAATGTTAAAAACTTTCTTTCCGGCTCTTTAGCTGAACAGTCAGATTATTTTGATGAACTAGCCCACATTGCTCACTATCCGGAAATTTTCCCATGTAGCTTAGCCTCTGGGGCATTATTGGAAAAAGCTCAATTAGAGCAGCATGATTTTAAACGCAACCCCATGGTTTATACCTCGCATGAAATATCAGTGGACCGTCAGCATTTAAGTAAATTAAAAAATGACGATAAACTGTATATTCTGGTTAAACAGCACCCTGAGTCCAAAGATAACACCTTAAACCAAAGCAATATCATGCTACGCACCTATGATTGTTTTGGACTGTTACATAATCATGACGTTTTATTCAGAGTAAGAATGAACCTGGTACCATTAGAAGAAATTCTTAAAAACCTTGATCAAAAAAGACCTGCTTAAATCAAGCTATCCAATAGTGTAGAGACGTTGCATGGGTAGGAGGG